>JAESGU010000096.1_pt1 | contig 56296 bp, 53 predicted proteins | sample 9266271 | NCBI WGS metagenome assembly JAESGU01 (sample SAMN15740544, study PRJNA653495) | algae metagenome | isolation source: Scytonematopsis contorta HA4267-MV1 and co-occurring heterotrophs from mud... | place: USA: Palolo Valley Trail, Honolulu, Hawaii | collected 2009-07-25
AAATAATTTTGTAGAGACGCGATTAATCGCGTCTCTACATTGCGCGTGTGTAAAATTTATTTGTTACACGGGTGATGATGGCGCAAATAATTTTGTAGAGACGCGATTAATCGCGTCTCTACATTGGGTGTGTGTCAAATTTATTTGTTACATGGGTGATGATGGCGCAAATAATTTTGTAGAGACGCGATTAATCGCGTCTCTACATTGGGTGTGTGTCAAATTTATTTGTTACATGGGTGATGATGGCGCAAATAATTTTGTAGAGACGCGATTAATCGCGTCTCTACATTGGGTGCGCGTAAAATTTATTTGTTACATCGGTTATGGTATCCGGTAAAACAAATACCCAAAAAGAAAAAGGTGAAAGCTTTTACTTCCACCTTTACCAAGGGGTATATCTACGGTTGTTACGGTCGTTTTAACCTACGTCATCATGGGCAAAACGGTTGAACAAGAAGTCAAGAGCATGGTTCCGCAGCTTGTAGTACAAGGGGTCATCCATAATACGACCTCGGTCTCTAGGACGAGGGAAAGGAATATCCATGACTTCACCAATTTTTGCGTGTGGACCGTTGGTCATCATTACCAACTTGTCAGCTAAGAAAAGTGCTTCATCGATGTCGTGGGTAATCATCAAAATGGTACAACGGTTGTCTTCCCAAATTTTGAGCAACTCTTCTTGTAATTCTTCTTTAGTGATAGCGTCCAAAGCGCCGAAAGGTTCATCTAAAATCAAAACTTTGGGACGGATAGACAAGGCACGAGCAATAGAAACCCGTTGTCTCATACCACCAGACATTTGCAATGGTTTTTTGTCCATTGCATCAGCCAATCCCACCATTGTTAAATTATCTTTGACAATAGCGTTTTTCTCAGCTTCTGACTTGTTAGGCCATACTGCGTTTACTGCTATATAAATATTTTCAAACGCAGTTCTCCAAGGTAACAAAGCATAGTTTTGGAACACAACCATCCGGTCTGGACCAGGCTTTGTGATAGGCTGACCTTCTAGCAAAACTTGTCCTGAGGTGGGGTGGTTGAAACCTGATACCATGTTTAACAAAGTCGATTTACCACAACCAGAGTGACCGATTACGCAAAGAAAGTCACCTTCGTTAACATTTAGGTTGACACCATCAAGAACTGTAAACGGACCATTCTTTGTGGGGTAGACCTTAGAAACATCGTTAATTTGCAAGAAAGATTCACGACGAGGAGCATCTTTAACTCCTTTTCCAGGTTGTCCTAATGTTGTGCGGTTAGTCATAAAGATTTTAAGTGGGGTATTGGGGAGTGGGGAATGGGGAATGGGGAATGGGGAGTAATATCCTCCCCCTTCTCATCATCCTTACGCTGCTCTGGGACTGGGGAAGTCTAAGGCTACTTCTGCCATAGAGAAGTCGCGTTTAATCTTCAAGCTATTTAAATAGGCAAGAGGGTCATCCCCGTTAAAAGGTACACCATCAAAGAATGTAATGGGTTGACGTGTATAGTTAATGTCCATTCCTAATTCCCGTGCTGCGGTACTAAACACGCGAACTCGACACACCCGCTCGACGATTTCCACCCAATTTCTAGGTAAGGGAACGTCACCCCAACGTGCTAGTTGGGTCATAATCCAAATCTGCTCGGTTCTGCTAGGACGATTGATTGCTGAGTCCGCATAAAATTGGTGGTGGGCATACTCCCGTGCAATTCCGTCGGGGCTAGCAATTTTCAAAGTTGAGTCATCCAAGTGGATGTAATTTAAATCTGTACTAACGTAATCTTTCCGTGCCAAGATTTGTCTGACTTCTTGGGCATTTTCTGGAAGTGAGCAGTAATAACAAGATTCTAAAAGTGCTTTGGTTAAGGCAATGTGGGTATTTGGATACCTTTCTGCCCAATCTTCCCGCACACCGAGAACTTTACCTGGGTGTCCCTGCCAAATGTCTACGTCACTAGCTACGGTAAAACCAACACCTTCTTCTGCTGCACGAATATTCCAAGGCTCACCAATACAGTAACCATCTATACTTCCTTGTTGTAGGTCAGCGACCATTTGAGCAGGAGGAAGTGTTTGAATATGAACATCTTTGTCTGGGTCAACACCACCACTGGCTAACCAATAACGCAGTAATAAATTGTGCATGGAAGCGGGATGTACTACCCCCATAATGTGGCGTTTATTACGGGTACGGAGTAAGTACTGTTTAAATTCTGGTAATGTTCTTATTCCTTGCTCTGCTAAATTTTTACTAATGGTGATGCCGTTACCATTCCGAGTCATAGTAAGAGCAGTAACCACAGGTAAAGGACGATTCTCGTGTCCTCCTAATGTCATCCAAATTGGCAAACCGGAGGGCATTTGAGCCGCATCCAAAAATCCGCCTGCAATACCATCAATAATACCGCGCCAACTGCTTTCCCGTACTAAGTTGACTTCATCTAAACCATGTTTAGCAAAGAAGCCTTTTTCCTTAGCTATTGCTAAAGGAGCACAAGCGGTTAGGGGAATAAAACCAAGTTCAAGGTTAACTTTTTCTAAACCATGACGGGAAACTGCTGCGGTTTTTCTCGCTCGTAATTTCTTGATTTTTTTCTGTTGGTTGAGGAAGTAAATCATTTCACTTCTCAAACTGTAGTAGCTAGGGTGTTCTACTACTTGCATCCGTTTGCGAGGTCTGGGGATGTCCACTTCCAAAATACTACCAATTTTGGATTCTGGTCCGTTGGTGAGCATAACGATTCTGTCGGATAGCAGTACCGCTTCATCAACGTCGTGGGTCACCATTACTGCGGTAACTTCGTTTTCTTCGCAGATTTGCATTAACTGTTCTTGCAAATTACCCCGTGTGAGCGCATCCAATGCACCAAAGGGTTCATCTAACAAGAGTAACTTGGGACGAATTGCTAAAGCGCGAGCGATTGCTACCCGTTGTTTTTGTCCACCAGATAACATTGTGGGAGATTTGTCCGCGTGGGGACGTAAACCCACCATATCTATATGCTTTTCGACAATTGCTTTTCGTTCACCTGCAGGTAAGTCACCCATTACTGAATCAACTGCTAGGGCTATATTTTGACGTACCGAGCGCCAGGGTAAGAGCGAATAATTTTGGAAAACCACCATCCGGTCTGGGCCTGGTCTAGAAATACGCTTACCCTCTAGGGTCACAACACCTTCGCTGGGCAAATCCAAACCAGCAATCATATTCAATAAAGTAGATTTACCACAACCGGAGTGACCAATTAAAGAAATAAATTCACCCTTTTTTATCTCAAGATTAATTCCTTTAAGGGCGATATATTGACCACCGCCTCTCAAATCAAAAACTTTATCAATATTATCAACAGCAACAAATAAAGACATTTTTTACTCCTAAATGCGGGGCTAAAAGTTTAGCAATTATGGGTTGGCTTTCTGAGTCCTGAGTCACAGCAGTTTTCATGTACTTAGACCACACAAAATTTGTCTGAATTTCTTACTTTGCGCCTTTGCGCCTCTGCGTGAGATAAAACCTGAAAACCGCTGTAAATCAAATTCTTGAATAATCTCGTAATAATTTAGTGTTCTTCTCTCTTGATTTCTGATTCTTTTCTACCTCAAGACTCAGATTTGGTAGGATTACATCCTTTTGGCACCCTTTACTTTGCCTCTGGTAGTAACTAATAACTACTTACTTACCGTCTCCAGGGACGATTAATGTTTGAATCCAAGCCATCAATTTATCCAGTATCAAACCAACCACACCGATATAAACGAGAGCCAAAATTACTTCACTTACGTTGTTGTTTTGGTAAGCGTTCCAGATAAAGAACCCAATACCGACGATACCGGACATGACGATTTCTGCTGCGATAATCGCCAACCAAGCCAAACCAATCGCAATTCTTAAGCCTGTGAAAATGTAAGGTAGAGCCGCTGGAATTAAAATGTTGAAAAAATATTCTTTTTTGGAGAGTTGTAATACTTTAGCAACGTTGTTATAGTCGCTAGGAATTTCTTTTACACCTACTGCAGTGTTAATCAAAATTGGCCAAATTGCGGTTATGAAAATTACGAACAGTGCCGCAGGTTCGTTTTGTCTTAAAGCTGCTAAGGAAATAGGAACCCATGCCAAAGGAGGTACAGTTCTTAATAATTGGAAAAGGGGGTCTAATGCTTGGTTAATTTTCTTATTGGTTCCAATCAAAATACCCAAACCAATACCAACAATTGCCGCTAGAGTATAGCTAATTGCTACGCGCTGCAAACTTGCCAAAATCTGCCAGAACAATCCTTTATCAATACCACCTTTGTCGTAGAAGGGATACAGAATTAAAATCCAAGTGTCTTGAATAACTTGAACTGGTCCTGGTAGTGTCGCTCCTGGAAATAAAGCAAACAATTGCCACAAAAGTAAGAAAGCACCAATCCCAATAGCAGGAGGTATAAGTGAAGGAAGTTGTTTTTGCAGACGGGCTATTAAGCTATTGTCTAAACCTACATTTGCAGGACGTCTCTGGACTGTTGTCATTGACCTTGTTCTCCTCTATTTATGTGAAATGCTTTTGTCAACTTTGCGGAGCTTAGACATTAGTTACTTATAGTATAAACCCATATTAACTAATGTCTAATATTTTTTTAACAATTTTACGCGCTCTTTATTTGCAAGCTGTTTAAATATGCTTCAGGATTTTCTGGGTCAAATTTTTTGCCATCAAAGAATTCTTCAACACCACGAGATGTAGTTGTCGGGATATCAGCAGCAGCTACTTTCAACTCAGTTGCTGCTTCTTTCCAAATATTTTCTTTGTTTACTCTATCAATAAGTTCTTTTGCTTTTTTCGCTCCATCGGCTAAATAATCTTTAGGCAAGAAACCCCATCTAACACTTTCAGTTATGAACCATAAATCATGGCTCTTGTAGGGATAAGAAGTGCTGGTTCCTTTTGTACCATCTTTCCAGTAATAAGCTGCTAATGCTTTATCATCTATTGTGCGACCATCTCCCATTTCATATTTGCCTTGAAATGGGTTTTTCAGTATTTCTGCGGGCAAATTGAAGTAGTTACGTCCAGCAAGAATTGTTGATGCTTCGTCGCGGTTTGCGAAATCGTCCAACCATTGTTGAGCTTTCATAATTCCTTTCAGCAATGCTTTAGTTGCTTTAGGGTGTTTATCTACCCATTCACCTTTAATAGCAAAATACTCTTCAGGGTGATATGCCCACATTTGACCAGTCAACATAGCTAAGAAGCCGATTTTATCTTTCACAATCCGGTATGGCCAAGGGTCACCAGTACTGAAAGCATCCATTGTACCTGTCTTCATATTGGCAACAGTTTGGGCTGCTGGTACGGGAATCAATTTCACTTCTTTATCAGGGTTGATACCACCTGCTGCTAACCAATAACGAATCCAAAATTCTTGGTTAACTTTGGCAAATGTAAACGCAGCAGTGAAAGGTGTGCTTGTACCTTTTAGTTGGTCAAACACTGTTTTACCATTTTTTGCTTTCAGGTCTAGTTCCAAACCTTTTCCTTGATGTTTGCCTGCAATAGCAATACCGTTACCTTGGGTATTTAATTGGCACAACACGTACATAGGAATTTTGGCATTTCCTTTGGTGATTAAACCTTCACTAATTAAATGAGGCATTGGCATTTGCCATTGTCCACCATCAATACCACCACCAGCAGAACCAATTTCTATATTGTCTCTAGCTGAACCCCAAGAAGCTTGTTTTGCAAGATTTACTTCGGTCATGCCGAACTCTCTAAAAAAGCCTTTTTCCAAAGCAATAATTAAAGGTGCGGCTTCCACAATAGGAATATATCCTAAACTAATTTTGGTAGTTTCTGGAGCTTGCTCTGGGGGAATATTGGCAACTGGTGTGGCTGCGCTATTGTTACCTTGTGCTTGAGCTCCACCTGAACCACCAGCCTCTGGGGGATTTCCTAAACAACCTTTGAGAAATACAACGCTCGCAGAAGCTCCAGCTGTTAACAAAAATTTCCGACGCGAAACTTGATTAAAAAATTCAGTCATAACATCTCCTAAGGTTGAATTCTTATTTTTTTAGGTACTACAAATTATGCGGAAGAAAGTAGTTTTCTTTCGCCCTGTTTATGCCTATTTACTGATATAAATCGCTTTCTTTCGTACCCCTTATCAAAAAGATTCGCTTATTGACAACAAGCACTGAGAAAAAATCGGTAATTTCAGTTACGCTGGAACATGCTTTACTGAGAACCGTACATTAAGCTTGTTAAATTTAGAATACAGCTTTTACACCCAAAGTGGTTCACTTAAAACAGACAATTATTAAATGAATATTAGATTGGTTATATAAGTAAAAGTTTATAGTCCCAAGAAAATAGCCACTAAGCTATCAATACATCTATAAAACATGATGTAATCCATTATGTTTTACCTATGCTTACCCATCAGTCTTTATCTTTGTTAAGAAAAACTAATTAATATTGCGTTTTGTATAGAGTATTATTTATGACAGAGGGTATAACCCCTTTGGTTAAATTTTTTTTGAACTATAAAAGCGTTTATCAGCTAAGTTTATCAAAATAACAGTTTTTACCTATAAATGAAATCATCTTACAGATAGATGTATTAAAGTGTATTTGACTATAAGTAATGTCAAAAAAGCTTGTAGTAAGCTGCAAACTCATTAGTTTTTAACTTTTATTGCAATCATAGAGCAAACTAATGAAATACATTGATATTTTCATAGCTAAAAACGTAGAGACGTAACATGTTACGTCTCTACACTTCAGATGTACAAAATCAAATTTTGAAAATTAAATCAAGTTAGCCGTTAACTACCTCACCACCATTTGGGTGCAATATTTGGCCAGCCATATAAGAAGAGTCATCTGATGCGAGGAACACGAAACTAGGAGCAACTTCTTCTGGTTGTCCTGCACGCTGCATTGGTACTTGCTTTCCGAAGCTTTCTACTTTTTCTTCCGGAAAAGTCGAAGGAATTAAGGGTGTCCAGATAGGACCGGGTGCAACACCATTTACACGAATACCTTTTTCGATTAGTCCTTTCGATAGGGAGCGAGTAAAAGCAACGATTGCTCCTTTAGTTGAAGAGTAATCTAATAATTGAGGGCTTCCTTTATAAGCGGTGATGGAAGTAGTGTTAATAATAGTGCTACCTTCCTTCAGATGAGGTAGTGCTGCTTTTGTCAAGTAGAACATTGAAAAAATATTGGTGCGGAAGGTACGTTCTAGTTGTTCAGCACTAATATCTTCAATGCTTTTTTGTGGATGTTGCTCTGCTGCGTTGTTTACTAATACATCAAGCTTTCCAAACTCATCTACGGTTTGCTGTATAGCTTGCTTACAGAAATTTTCATCCCCGATATCACCAGAAATAGCTAAACAACGACGTCCTTCTTTTTCTACTCGTTGTTTCGTTTCTTTCGCGTCATCATGTTCTTTAAGATAAGCAATTACAACATCTGCTCCTTCTTTCGCGTAAGCAATCGCGACAGCTCGACCGATACCGCTATCCCCTCCAGTTATGAGAGCTACTTTGTCTTTTAACTTGTCGCTACCTTTGTATTTACTATCCTCTGCTTGAGGTTTGTCCGACATACGAGACTCTGATTCATGATTTTGGACTGGTTTTATTTGCTGACTATTAGACATGAATTTACCTCCTTCTTAAGAGTGATTGACAAAAATCGTAGTCTTATAATTTTTCATACAGAAAAGCCCTCCACACCTAGTGAGGGCTAGAAGCTTAAACCCGTTAAAACGAGTCAGATAAAGAAGTGAAAATTACCACCAAACGCGGTTACCATCTTCATCTAGCCTTGCTTGACGAATCACATCAGAGATTTCTTCAGCATCTTTTACATGGTGAAGTGCTTTCTTCTCTCCATCTGGGTATTCCACGGTAAAGTATGTTGGTACTTTAATATGGTCACCTGTAATATCAGGTGAATCAACGGCTAACTGTTTGCTCTTTTCTTCTATGCTTTGAGGTTCGTCTGCTATACGGTCTCCTGGATTTGCAGTCAAACCTTTTTCTTTAACGTTCTCTCTGTCTTCTGGTGCATGGTTTTCAGAATTAACAGGTCGTTCCATTTTATTTTCTAATTCTTCTTTCATAACTGTCTCCAAGTTGTTTGATTGTTCTTGATTATTTTTGATTAATATTCGTGACGGCTACTGTAACCAATGACAGCTACCTTATGCCGATAAATTAGTTCTGCACCATACCAGCCAGTAATACCTAAAAGCGCTGAAACAATTAAAGAAATACCCAGTCCCCAAGGTAGTACTACTCCTGTAAAGTTATTTAGACGTAGTAACCAATTTATAAGTGTGAGAAAAAGAACTGCGACATTGCCAATCATATGTACCCAACCTGCAGTACGCTTTCTAACTCGGTCAATCTTTAAAAAGTCCATCATTCCGGTTACAGCAGCGACTAAACCACTGAGTAATCCTACCCCCAAAAGCCAAACTGAGCCTCTTGCCCAAAATGTATCATTGGTGAACCAATAAGCGACATCAGTTCCTAAAGCACTGATTAATAAAGCAATTGGGAAAGTAACAATTAAAGGGTGAAGAGGGTGACCAGCAATTGCGACTGTACTAGTTACTCCGCTATCACGATATTCGCTTTCATTACTTTCAATTAAAGGTGGAATATTGGGAGTTTGTGTCATATTATTCCTTTATCTTCTACAAAAAAAAATTAGATATCTGAGAAAATTCGTTATGGGTTATAGGGAATCTTTTTGGTACTTGCTAAATCTAATCTACATATTTCACAGTTGATTATCGTCTTTCTAATAGGGGAGTTTCTAAAAATAATAACTATTTATTTGTGTTATAAAATTATTTCTTAGGTTAGATTCGTAAATGAATAATTTAATTAATAACAATTCTGTGTAAAGATGCGCTTAATACAACTATGCCTAACTTTTATGTCTAACTTTGCGTCTTTGCGGCTTTGCGTGAGGCTCCAGCAAAAGCGGGCAAGATGCCCGCACCACCTTAGCTTTTATGTTTTGATAAGTTATTGATTAGGTTTGTGGCAATTGCTCAACTTTGGCTGTAGTGTTTATTATTAGCCTACCTTTTTGAATATCAAATCTTTTTAGCTTAAGCGATAATCCCATCGCTTCAAAATTACGCAAGTCTAATAGTTCCATTATTTTTTCAAACAACACAACAGCGAACTCTAGCGATAGTCCCTTTGCTTCAGCAGATAAAATCTCTTCAAGAGAAATACGCTGTCCATCTTCTCGCAAACAGGGTATTGCTGTTGCTGATAATTCTTTGCTTTCACCTGTCTTTCGCATATAAATTTGAGCGTGAAAGCTCATTTTCCCATCATCAGGTAAGTAGACTTCAGCTTTTTGTATGTCAAACTTAACTGACTCTCCCTTTATGTCTAGGTCTAAATTCTGCATTTTTGCACGCAGATAATCGGAAGCTAAAGCTCTATTAATATCAGCTTCAGTGAGAATAATTAAAGCATCAGCATCAGTCGGTTGGGTGAGCTCAATTTTTCCAAATACAGCACTTAGGACATTAATCGATACCTTACCTGTATTAACTTGTACTGTTTCCATACGCAAATTACCTTGCGTTACCATGTTGTTACCAGTAATCGTCACAGAATCAACTTCCCCCAAAGCTAGTTTCAATGGGTCAGTTCGGATATCCACATTAAGCTGTTCTACCTTATCTAATTGGTTTGCTATAGTAACTTCTGCTATTTTGCTTAATGCTTGCTCTCCTAAGTCTGGTTTATCTTGTGTCACGCTGCTATTTCCTTAGACTTACGTTTACTAGTTAACTCTAAGAGATGAAAATTAGATACTGTATCTGTTATTTGGTAGATATGTAAAGCATGATAATTTCATATCTAACTAATGATTTAATACTTTAGTAAGAAGTTGTTTGCATAAGCAAGGTTAATATTTTATTTCTCTGGGTTATGTTAATAATTTCCATAGCAAGCTAGTCTTTAGATGTTGATAATTGTTAGTTTGAATTTTCAGGTGGAATTTTTTATGTTTTTACAGGATAAAAGAACAGGTAATTTAGTCGAAATTCTGGACATTAAGGAATTGTTGAATCCGACTCAATCTAATATTAATGGTCAATTTCAAGCTGGAGAAGAAGAACAAGACCCTGAACAATTTGCGAAAGAAGGTTTACTTTTCCCCTCAGGAGAGGAGTTACCACGCTGTTGGATGGATGCAAATTACCAAAAATCAAGTAACTAAACTTAAATATTGGTTTCTCTAGATGGTAGAGACGCGATAGTAGAAACGCGATAGTAGATACACGATAGTAGAGACGCGATAGTAGAGACGCAATAGTAGAGACGCAATAGCAGAGACGCGATTAATCGCGTCTCTACTGTTTTTTGTGCTTGCTCGCTATATCGCCGCCGTACATAGTCAGTCATCAGCCAAATAGCTGGTTTTTAGATGTACATTTTTATCACTGCTAGGTTTTATCTACGACTTAAAAAATAGTCCTTCTAAAATAGAAAAAAATTAAAAGTTTTATGGTAGATTATTAATCTCAAATATTCTTACTTAAGTATGTAAAATCAAATACCGAGTCAGTATAATTTTGTATAAATGCAACATCTTCTTGCTTGTGATTTTAATCACACTAAATTATGAAGAAGCAGGAAGCGCCTAATGTTTAGGTTTAGAAAATGTCAGTGATATGAATCACATGTAGATTGTTAATAAATCACGACTTTAAGAACTGTATGGCATTAGGCTAATGTTTTTAACAGAGATATTGCTAATCTTAAATAAAGATTATCTAAATTTCTCAAGAAGAAAAAGTGTATTATTTTTACAAGTAATCGAGGAAAACTCTTAGGCAAAGGTGGTGTCACTTGAGACGCCATTCAGAATGCCTCGAAAGCTGGAATATAAGGTCGTTTGACTTTAAATCTTGATTTTTATCTTCGCGAATGGGATGCTTAGCAACCCCAGTCGCGCTACTACATACTGTTTTGCGTTGCAACTTGATTGGCTTTATATGAAAAGAAGTGCTTTACTATCGGCTTTGATTACTGTAGGTGCTGCGAGCGGGTTACTATTAGGTGTCGAATCTGCATCAGCCGCTGATTTTAAATGGGATAATTCCTGGACTCAACCACAAGTCTTAGATAAACAGCAGACTGGTTTTGATGTAACTCCTTATCAGGTGTTCGTACAACCAGATACTGTTCCTTTGCAAAGAGTTGCTGAATTTCAAGTAGACCCTAAAAGATTACTATTGAAAAACGACTACGATGTATCAATTTACTTTGTTAATGAGAGAGCGTCTTACCGTAATCAGTTAGCTTATCAGGCAACAGGAGGATTAAATCAATCAGGTCTAGTCTTCAATGATGTTTCTTGTAACGACCCCGTATGCGTAAACGTTGGAGGGGGAAACGCACTAAAACTGGGTGATGGAATTAAGCTAGGTAAAATTCCAGGAAATACCCAACTTGACTTATGGTTAAGAGCAGACGGTTTAAACAATGGGGATTCTTCCAACCTTTACAGCACTCAAACTTCTCCGAATCCGGATAAACTGCAACATGCTGTTGCTTACGTTTACAATGATTACTTGCTGGTTGGTTTCGAGGATTTATACGGCCCGTTGAAAGCAACAGGGAAAGACCCAAGCAATGGTAGGTCATATGAGAATTCTGACCGCGATTTTAATGACGTTGTATTCGCTGTTGATATCGGTAGAAAGAATATAGAAGAGTTGAAGAAAAAAAGAGTTCCTGAACCAACAGTGACTTTATCACTATTAGGTGTTGCTGCTGCTGCTTTGATAAATTCGCGTCGTCGAGTTCGTAAAGTTAGCTGAATATCCAAAGGTAGAGACGTTACATGTAACGTCTCTACATTATTGGGTGTACGAATTATCTTGTGTGTCCGATTATGCTTGTAGCTGACACAAAAATAAACCGAAAAATTGATTATCGTCAGTCCAAATTTTAACTGGTTCTAAACCTTTGGCTTTCAATTCTCCTTGTAAAACTTGTATATCAAACTTACGAGAAATTTCTGTAAGAATCGTCTCACCTTTGGTAAAACTAACTTTTAGGTTAAGTGTAGCTAGTTCAACACTTTGGGTTTTTAGACTTCGCAAGTGCATTTCAATCTGATTTTTCGTTGTGTTGTAAAATGCACAATGTTCAAATTGAGAGGTATCAAAATTACCATTAAACCGTCGATTTAGATGGTCTAACATATTTAAATTAAAAGCCGCAGTTACACCTTGATTATCATTGTAAGCGGCTTCTAAAATACCTTTCGGTTTTTGTAAATCAACACCCAACATAAAATATTCTCCTACATGTAGAGCATCTTTAATTTTAGAAAAGAAGACTTCACATTCTTGAGAATTTAAATTTCCCAAAGTACTACCGATAAAACAAATCATCCGACTGGCTAATTCTTTCGCTTGCAGTTGAGCTAAAGCTAACTCATAAGTTCCTGCTAAAGCGTGAACTTGCAACGAGGGATAATCTTTTAATAAAGCTAAAGCACTATTTTCTAACATCCCCCCACTAACATCAATTGGTAGATAACGCAAAGGTAAGTGCTGTTCCTCATAAGCATCAAGCAGAATTCGGGTTTTCGTAGAACTACCGCTACCTAACTCTACTAGTTCACAAGCACCTGTTTTTAAAGCAATTTCATGAGCATATTTCTGTAGAATCCCAGTTTCAGTCCGTGTTAAATAATATTCTGGTAGCTCACAAATTTGCTCAAACAACTCAGAACCACGGTCATCATAAAAATAACGTGGAGGTAGAGTTTTAGATGTTTGAGTTAATCCTTGAACAACATCAGTTCCAGCAGTTGATGAAACAACAGCAGTCGGTATAAGTAAATGCTCGATTTGGAAACGTTGTTTAACAGAGTTATCCAAACTAATCTTACTACTGGCAGTTTGAGAAATTTTCATTAAACCTCCACGGTTCCTTAGTGCTTCAAATTGCTTTCTACGCAAAACCTCAGCAAGTAAAACACGAAGCAATCTTAAATAACATCATGCCTAAGCTATATTATTCAACTTTGATGGCTTATGAACGCGATTTTTCCATTAAAATGATGATTTTTAGTTATAGTTCCCCACTCCCTACTCCTTACTCCCTAATCTCCACTCCCCACTCCCTATTCCCCACCCTTCACACAGCGAAAACCTGCGAAAATCTCACGCACTTCAGGGTAATACCAGTTACGAAAACTACATCTTAATACCCAAGGACGAGTTGCCCAACTGCCACCTTTTAACACACGATGTTTTTTATCAAAATAGACCCGAGAGTATCCTACATAAGGATAGTACCGAAAACCTTTATACCCATCGAACCACGATTCTGTCCATTCCCAAACATTACCTAAAGTATCAAATAAACCATAAGCACTTTTACTTGTAGGGTATGCATCTACAGGTGTTGTTGTACCAATTTCATGATTATGGTTGCAATGCATATTTCTTATTTTTTCATCACCCCAAGGATAGATATTACGAAGTTTTCTTTGGGGATTCCAACTGGCTGCTTTTTCCCATTCTGCTTCCGTTGGTAATCGCTTACCTACAAATCTTGCGTAAGCTTCAGCTTCATACCAGCTAACACCACACACTGGGTGATTATCTTTAGCTGGGTTATTTTGCCAATAAAGTGGTTGTTTGACATTTGCTTTCTGTAGCCATTGCCACCCACATTCAGACCAGTATTTTGGTTTTGTGTATCCTCCAACTTCAATAAAATCCTTATACTGACGACAAGTTACGGGGTAAGGGTCAATATAGTACGTGTCTAAATAAACTCTATGCATTGGACGTTCATTGTCTAGTGCATTAATTGAGTTATCACCCATTTGAAATTCCCCAGCTGGAATTTCTATCATTTCTGGTAAGCCAGGAATGGGGAATTGGGAATGGGGAATGGGGAATGGGGAATGGGGAATTGGGAATTGGGAATGGGGAGTGGGGAGTGATAACTGTTGGTTGTTAATTAATTGCAGTACAATGCTTGCTGTTTCACAGTGTTGGCTTTCGTGTTGCAATAAAAATCGCCAAAGAGGTTCTTCGTCCTCTAAATCAGCGATTTCTAAATAGTTAACAACTTTTTTTCTCACTATATCTAGATAGTCGTAAATTTCTTCTATATTTGGTAACTCTACACGCTCATGTTTGGGCAATCCATCAGCAGCAAATAACTGACGATATTGTGGATATAAACAAGATTCTTTAGCACTGCGTTCTAATATCCATAAGGATTCTGTAAATGCAACATGCCCTAAATGCCACCCCGCAGGACTAAAATCAGCATGTGCTAAATAGCGAAATGTTGCATCATCCATCCCCTCAAATAAGGTTAGGGTTTTGGCTCGACATCGCTGAAATTCCTGGAGGATTTCTTCTTTTAAACTAGATTTCTGCAATTTGTATATCACAATTTTCTCCCACACTAATTATGCTATTCTCTGGGCAAGCAATCCAATTTCCAGATGATAGTGCTTCCGAAGCTATTATTACTGAATTGGAATAATCTACATCGTTTTGCAAATAATAAAGTGAGGGAGCAGGAGATTTTGTACTAAAACGGGAAGCTATAAGATGATGCCCATCACTGATAATTACGTTGGCTAATACATCGGTTTTATACTCTTCTGCTATTTCTGCAAGTTTCAGCAGCGTGACTTGCAAAGCTTGTTCTACAGTTTTCTCAGGATTGATTGATAAATAATGAAGTATTAAAGCAAAAATATGTTCAGAATCTGTTGTCCCATAAATAATATTGTAAATTTCGTCATTTAACAAGCTGCGTATCGGTTTATAAAGTGTTCGTCTAAATTCACCAATACGTCCATTATGAATAAATAACAAACGTTGGTATTGGAATGGCTGACAGTTACTAAAATCTAATGCTTGTCCTGCTGTTGCGCTACGAACATAAGATATGATGCAGTTCGATTCAACATAACGACTGAGACTGGGTAAATTAGTGTCATTCCAAATTGGTAATGTATTTTTGTACGTGAAAGGCTCAGTTTCTTTTTCAGGGTGATACCAACCCACACCAAAGCCGTCAGCATTCACTACCCCAGAAAGCATTTCACGGGGTTGGTAGCTTTGGACTATAAGAGAGTGTTCTGGTTTATACAGAATATCTTCTAAAGAAATTGGCGAACCAAGGTAGGCTAGTAAACGACACATGAAAAATTTTTTCTTGTTTGTAGTGCGAGCGTCCCGTCCCGCTCGCTACCCCCTTTTTGCGCGACTTAATCTATTAACTAGCGGGAATACATATCGCAAGCGGGAATACATATCGCAAGCGGGAATACATATCGCAAGCGGGAATACATATCGCAAGCGGGAATACATATCGCAAGCGGGAATACATATCGCAAGCGGGAATACATATCGCGAGCGGGAATACATATCGCGAGCGGGAATACATATCGCGAGCGAGACGCTCGCACTACAATATATACGAATTTCAATAAATTTGCACTACCCACTCCCCACTCCCCACTCTCCACTCTCCACTCCCCACTCCCCACTCCCCATTCCCAATTCCCCACTCCCCACTCCCCCACTCTTCTAAATTTTCAACGCAGCAAATGCTAAAACACACCAACCAGCAATAAAAGCTGCTCCTCCGATTGGTGTAATTGCACCCAAATATTTAATGCCTGTTAAACTCAATGCGTATAAACTACCAGAAAAAATGGCAATTCCAATAGTAAATAACCACGCGCTTACTACTAAACTTGATGGAGGTGACTCTAAAGTAATAAGTAGTACCGCCACTAATAATATTGCGAGCGCGTGATACATTTGGTAACGAGCGCCTGTTTCAAATATTTCTAAAGCTCGCTCACTGATTTTTTCCCGTAATGCATGGGAGGCAAAGGCACCAGCAGCAACTGCTAAACCAGCTAAAATTGCTGCCAAACTCAAAAAAATTTGCGCCATTGTACATACATAAAATAATAGAGAACTCACGAAGACCAAAAATTAAAATTTCTCTATTTGATATATAAATTGAAACATCAATTAAACATCAAAATGATAAGAAACTCCTCCGTCGTCGCTTACTTTAAAGTTAGCATTGAATTCTTTCGCTCGTGCATCCAAAAATTCTTTTGCGTTTGCAGCAGGTAGTTCTGACTGCATTGCGAAACCTAGAACAGTAACACGACCCTTATTTTCTTGTATCATTTGATAGAAAAGTGACTGCAAATTTTCGCTAGCCTGCTGTTTGAGAACCTTTTTTTCCCGCCGATTCTGACGATACAATGAAAGCGCTAACCAACCACCTAATGTTAAGGTTGGAACACCAAATATTATACCGTTTTGGATTGTCCCTTCTAATTGATAAAGAGCTTCCTTATTTGGAAAGTCATAGCTAGGGTAATTCTCTTCATCTCCAGAAGAAGGCAAAGTCTGGAGCATAATATCTTTACTATATATTGCTGAGGCTGTTTGCGTCATAAACATAAACCCCAGTACTAATAGCCATCCTGCTGCTAACTTTTCAACAGTCTTCATTATTCCCCTTCAAATTTCGCTTTGTATGTGATTCTAACCTCACTTTAGCCAAGCTTCCAGCAACACATTAAACATCTATAGGCTACAAGCAAGGTTTGTCACAAATTGTTGACTTACTATTGAATTACTATGATTTTTAGCTAATTATGTTTATAATGGTAGATTAACCCTTCAATCGCTTTTTATTTTTATGTTTATCGCTGTTGGGTAAAAGGTGAAAACAGTAACTAACGTCACCATCATCACTAATTTCATAAGCTGCATTGAATTCTTGGGCTTTTAGGTCTAAATATTGTTTCGCTTCTTTGGCAGATAGGTGAGTTTCCATCGCAAACCTCAGAACAGTAATTTTTCCTCGCTCTGCTTTTAATTGCTTATAAAAAGAATACTGTAGCTTCTCTTGTGTTTGCTTTTGTCGTTTTTTCTCTAATCCCCAAAGCATCCACCCTCCCGCTGCTAACATAGGGAAGCTAAAACCCGCACCTAGGAAAGCTTCACTTCTAGCTTCTTGATGTTGGAGACTATCAAGACTGCTGTCCCCTAAGTCCGATACTTTGGAAAAAGTCATCATTAAGCATAAAAATCCGAAAGAGAGGAGGAATCCAGCTGATATTTTTGTAAGAAATTTCATACTCGCAGCAGATGTAGGTATCTTGCTGCGATTTTAACCTTACTTTCTCTTAGCTTCCAGTAATCGAGAATAGTAAAAGCGAGTACTTGTCATTTCTTGTCGTTGGATTGTAAAACCATTGGTCTCAAGAATTTTAACTATATCCGCTTCCCGGTGCTGATAAGCACGAGTCGTTTTACTTGGCCCAGGAAATAAGCTACCAATTTTTTTGAGAATAGTTAAAAAACAAGTTTTTGGGGCAAAGCTCAAAATGACTCGTGATTGTGATAAGGAACACAAATGAGAAATCATTTCATCTGCTTTATCTTGGGGGTAATGTATAAGAACATCACAGCAAATAACCGTATCGTAGCTACCATTTAAATCTTCCAAGTCTTGTACAGCAAAAGTCACATTTTCAGGATTTTTCAAGGCGTTTGAGGCTATTTCTTTAGCTTCTTGCACCATTTTATCGGAAATATCACTAGCGTATACTTTAGCTCCTGCTTCCGCTAAAGGTATACTGAGATTACCTGTACCGCACCCAGCGTCACAAATTGATAGCCCGGATAAGTTGTTATCTGCTTTTAGCCATCCTAAAATCTTCTCTACTGTTTGTTGGTGTCCATTACGGATATCCAGTTGAACCTTATTAACTTCCCCACCTTCGTAGATACGCTTCCAACGGTCAAAACCTACGGAATTGAAATACTCTTTAACAATTGTTTTATCGTCGGCTACGTTCATAAAGCTTTTCTTTAAAGACTTCCAACACTTTAAAATACCATGAGCCGGAAGCCAGCGGGATATTATGTAGAGACGCGATTAATCGCGTCTCTACCGACGTGAACCAATTGGTTAAATGGGTAAACGTTCCCAAGTTAGTTCTTTATTTGCATCGTCAAAGTGCCATCGTAGCAAAGTTGCAGGCTCTCCATCTCCTATTTGTGGTAGACCCATTGCTTTTCTGGGTGCAATTGTCGCTAGTGCGATCGCCTTTTCCAAATCGCAAATTCCCCACTTGAGTAAATTGCGTACCCCGACCAATAAAGATAAAGTTGTACCAGACAAAGTACCGTCTTGTAATCTTGCAGTACCGTTTTTCACTTCAATTTGCCGACTATCCCAAGGATAGACACCATCGGGTAAACCTAAAGGAGCTAAAGCATCGCTGACAAGAAATAACCCTTGTTCATAATTACTAGCGCGTAAAAGTAAATCTATCATAATCGTGGAAACATGTTCTCCATCTGCAATAAACCCGCACATGACATTTGAACTGGTAAGCGCTGCTCCCAATAATCCAGGTTCACGATGATGTAAGCTAGGCATAGCATTAAAAGCATGAGTTACCATAGTCGCACCCAAATCAAATGCTTGTTTTCCTTGGGCTGCGCTAGCTTGGGAATGTCCTAAACTAACAATAATTCCTAAACTGCGTAAATACGGAATTACCTCTCCCGTTGTATCTAACTCCGGAGCTAGGGTTATTATTTTGACGATATCAGCATAACTACCCAAAACTCGTTTCACCTCATCAATCGTCAAAGGTAACAAGTATTCAGGTGGATGTGCCCCACGCTTTTGATAATTTAAAAATGGCCCTTCTAAATGTACCCCTAGTATTTTTGCTTGTTTTAAGTTAGAACTTTCACGAATAAAATTGTTAATAACCTCAAGGGAAGCGTAAATATTCTCCACCGAAGTTGTCACAAGGGTTGGCAAAAACCCATCTATTCCCTGTTCCCACAGAAAATTACAGATTTTTTCTAAAAAACCCATATCTTGAACTTTTAAGTCAGGAAAAGCCAATCCTAAAGCACCATTAATCTGTAAATCGACTCCTCCTAGAGAAATCCAATCACCAGAAACATCCAATAGCCTTAAGCCTTGAAATGGTACTCGTCGGTAAACAGTATCCATTGACACAATCTGGTCAATTGTACCTTGATGGTTTACAGACACCATCTGCAAATCTTTGTATCCAGGTACTCTTGCATTGATAATATGAAAAGGTAAATTGCTCACTTCCCCAACGTTACTAGAGAAATTGCTGTGTATTGCTTCCATCATTACCAGCCACGAGTATTGATTTGAACATGACCTGATTTTAAATGGAATCCATACCGTTAAAGCAAGGATAGTTCTAATTGGTAATTGGTAATTGGTAATTGGTAATTGGTAATTGGTAATTGATAATTGATAATCGACACCGACAACTGACAATCAACTTATGACACCCCTAATCGGTATTATTATGGGCAGCGATTCTGATTTGCCTACTATGAAAGAGGCTATCGCTGTTTGCGAGGAATTTGGAGTTGAGTGCGAATTTGCTATAGTTTCTGCCCATAGAACCCCAGAACGAATGGTGGAATATGCTAAATCAGCACACCAACGAGGCATTAAAGTTATTATCGCTGGTGCTGGTGGTGCTGCTCATCTCCCTGGAATGGTCGCTTCGTTAACTCCTCTTCCTGTTATAGGTGTTCCTGTCGCTACCCGTAACTTACTGGGGGTAGATTCTTTGTATTCTATTGTACAAATGCCTGCGGGAATTCCAGTTGCAACTGTTGCTATAGGTAATGCTAAAAACGCTGGATTGCTTGCTGTACAAATTATTGCCACCCAACAGCCACAATTACTTGAAAAAGTTCAACAATACCGTAAAAGCTTGTCTGATTCTGTTGTAGCTAAACAGGAAAAATTATCAGAAATTGGTTACGAACAATACTTAAAATCAATGAATTAATTTTCTGTTCGGGAGCGCCTGAATTTGAATAAGTATAAAAAAACAAGCCTGCATACTTATTTTTTTGCAGGCTTGTTATTTTTTAGTTCCTTCACGGTTAAAAATACTTAGATTAAGGTATTTTACTCTCAGTAAACTCACCTGCAAACTACACAGCTACTTCTATTAACCAAACTCTACATAGAGCATTTCTCTTGGTTTGAAGCAGGAGTAAATTTTTTCAATAAAATATATGATTCACATAGGTTAGAAAAAATTAACATTTCTTTAATCGTATTGTTTAAAAAGTCAAAGGATGCTGACATGACAAGAGATGTAGGAGATAAATGATTGAATAAATAATCCAACTTGATTGACAATTATGATAAAAACGGTAATTAAATATACAGAATTTCTAAGTTGTAAAATACACAATCTATCAACAATTATTTAGTGGTTTTACCCTCGTAATTTCTCAATAGGCTGGAGTCTTATAAATCCTGACAAAGTGCTTACTTCTGATTGCTTTTAATTCGGAAAACGAATTATATAAAACCGTAATTATACGGGAAAGTAAAAATGTAATTCAGTGATTAACTCCTAACCTATTGTAGAAATACTTATTTTTTTCATAGCTAACTGAAATCAAGGTTGGCGACCATATGACCAAAATTAACAACGGTTCTTACTGCAGCGAAAAAAATGAACAAACGCATCCGACCCTGGCATCGCTTAACGGCATTGGCTATTGGAGCACTGGTATTTGCTGTATTTGCACCAAATGTAGTACAAGCAGCAGACCCACCAACCGTTGATTCGTTAGCAAAAACGACTCAAAATTTACAAGTTTCTATTGATACTACCTGGGTACTTTTAACAGGTTTTTTAGTCTTTTTTATGCAAACTGGCTTCGCCCTTTTAGAAGCTGGTTTGCTACGTCAACGAGGTGTTGTCAATGCCTTACTGGAAAACTTTGTTGATGCCGCAGTCACCATCTTGGTATGGTGGGCTGTAGGTTTCGGTATTGCTTTTGGCACAAGTGCTGGTGGGCTTGTTGGTATTGACACGTTCTTCCTCAGTCATCTTCCTGGTGCTGATGGTAGTTACCCGATGGGCGCACCAGGTTCTACTGCAGCGCTTAACACCTATACTTTATTCTTCTTCCAGTTTGCCTTTGCTGCTACAGCCAGTACCATTACTACTGGGTCAATGGCTGGACGGACAGATTTCATTGGCGATTTAATTTACAGTGCTATAATGGGTGCTTTTAGCTACCCAATAATTGTTCACTGGGTTTGGAACTCCAATGGTTGGTTAGCCAAAATGAGTTTCCATGACTTTGCTGGCAGTACTGTTGTACACACTGTTGGTGGTTGGACTGCCTTAGTGGGGGCTTACTTACTCGGTCCTCGTCCTGGTCGTACACCTTGGGGAACTTTACCGCCAGCCCACAACTTGGGTTTAGCGACTATGGGAACAATGATTCTCTGGTTTGGTTGGTATGGTTTCAACCCTGGCTCTACTCTCAGCACTGGTAATACAGGACTCATTGGCTTAGTCACTGTTAATACTTCAATTGCTGGTGGTGCTGCTGCTGTGACCGCACTAATTTACCAGTACATTCGCTCTGGCAAATGGGATTTGGTTTACTGCCTTAACGGTTCTCTTGCTGGTTTGGTAGCTATCACCGCTCCTTGTGCCTTCGTTGCACCTTGGGCTGCTGTGCTGATTGGTATCACAGGCGGTATTTTGGTAGTGATTGGCGTCGATTTGATTGAAGCCCTTCACATTGATGACCCTGTAGGAGCTTTTGCCGTCCACGGTATAAATGGCATGATGGGAACCCTCTCTGTTGGGTTTTTAGGAGAAGCTTCTCTTACCTTAAATAAAAAAGCTGGGTTATTACGGGGTGGTGGTTTCGATTTATTAGGCGTACAACTTTTAGGTGTAGCAGCAGTTATAGTTTTCACTGTCGCGTTTGCCTTCCTTATGTTTGGTGGGCTTAAAGCTGTTGGTCGTCTGCGTGTCGATTCAAAAGCAGACGAAATTGGTATCGACGCTTACGAACATGGTGCTTCTGTATGGCCTGATGTTTACGCTGTCGAACAATTTGTTGAAGACGAACAAAGAAGTCGTGGTAAACCAGGAATTAGCGCGATGGAGTAATTGACTCGCAGTCATATTTGACCAACCAAAAATAACTTGTACTCTCTTGTGGGGTGGGCATCCTTGCCCGCCCTTGCTTTTTTGGCAATCCAATGTAAGGCTTTTTTGGCAATCCAATGTAAAACTTTTTTTTGCAATCCAATGTAAAACTTTTTTTTGCAATCCAATGTAAGGCTTTTTTGGCAATCCAATGTAAGGCTTTTTTGGCAATCCAATGTAAGGCTTTTTTGGAAATCCAATGTAAGGCTTTTTTGGCAATCCAATGTAAGGCTTTTTTGGCAATCCAATGTAAGGCTTTTTTGGCAATCCAATGTAAGGCTTTTTTGGAAATCCAATGTAAAACTTTTTTTTTGCAATCCTACGTAACGTTTTCTTGCGTAATTCCTGTATTGTTTATGCTTTGAGTGTAGAAGCTATCATAAGTGCTATTCTGTTTCATACAAATCTCAAAAATGGTATTGATATATCGAATAATTTCGATATAATCAAGAATATGGAAACTCAAGAAATATTTAAGGTTCTAGCCAATGAAACCAGATTGCATATTCTACAATGGTTGAAAGAACCTGAGGTTCACTTCCCTCCTCAGGATGTAGACCCCAGGTCTGTAGGCGTTTGCGTCAGTAGTATTCAGAAAAAGACAGAATTGGCTCAGTCCACGGTATCTCACTATCTTTCCATGTTAGAAGCCACCGGGCTTGTTATATCCACCCGTCAAGGACAATCAACTTACTACCGTCGCAATCAAGAGGCTTGTTCTCATTTTGCTTCTGTAGTAGCATCTGAATTATAGGAAAATGTCAATAGTAACTTTTACTCAATGGTAAATATCGAGATTGTTCTATATTTCTAATTTTGAATTTTCATTTTGAAAACACCGTATCCCGGTAACAGATAACCCATGTAGTACTTCAGGAGTCAAAAATGGTAGCGACATATTTATTAATGCTGGTTGGTGGTTTGAGTGTAATAGCGTTAGGAATGACTTTAGTAGAAGAGATTCATCGTTTAGCAGCAATGTTGACAGGGGCAATGCTTTTGGTCGCAGCATTTATCTTGGCTCCTGCAGCAGTACAAGTGGGGGTAGGTGTGATTTTATTGATTTTTTTGCAAAGACTTCATCGTGCTGCACAAGCGAGATTATAGGGAGTGGGGAGTGGGGAAGTGAGGAGTTGGGAGTTGGGTGGTACGGTATTACCCAATCCCGCTAACTGTGAAAAGTGACTACATTAGAGAGTATAAGAATAAAAAAATCATTCCCTGTCGAAAAACTAGCGACTCACACAAAAGAAACTATGAGTGCAAACGTCACTATATCTAGTAACCCCCTATTGAGAGGTACTGGCTTACCTCCTTTTGCTGAAATTCAGTCAGAACATGTGGTTCCAGCCATGACCCAACTTCTTGCTGAACTGGAAACAGAACTTAGTAGTTTAGAAGCAAATGTAGAACCCGCTTGGTCTGGTTTAGTAGAACCTTTGGAAAAAATCACGGAACGTCTTAGCTGGTGCTGGGGTGTTGTTAATCATTTAATGGGTGTAAAAAATAGTCCCGAACTTCGTGAAGCACATGAAGCTGTTCAACCACAAGTCGTACAATTTGGAAATCGTCTCAACCAAAGCCAATCTATATATAATGCATTTAAAAAATTGCGAGAGAGTAACGCTTGGAAAAATTTAGAATCAGCTCAGCAGCGTATTGTCGATGCTGCAATTCGTGATGCGGAATTGTCGGGTGTTGGTTTGCAAGGTGAAGCAAAAGAGCGTTTTAATGCTATCCAAATGGAGCTTGCTGAAGCTGGCACTAAATTTTCCAACAACGTGCTGGATGCGACTAAAGCTTTTAGTTTAAAACTGACAGAAAAAGCTGAAGTTGAGGGTTTACCTCCCAGTTTATTAAGTCTTGCAGCACAAGTAGCTCGTGGACAAGGAGAAGAAAACGCAACCCCAGAAAATGGCCCTTGGGTGATTACGTTGGATATTCCTAGCTACGGACCATTTATGCAACACAGCACCCGTCGCGACTTACGGGAAAAAATCTACAAAGCTTATATTACTCGCGCTTCTCAAGGGGATTTGAACAACAATCCCCTAATCGAACGTATTTTAAAATTACGGCAAGAACTTGCTGAATTGTTGGGATTTAAAAATTACGCTCAATTAAGTTTAGCGAGTAAAATGGCTCCCAATGTTCAGTCTGTAGAGACACTTTTAGAAGAATTACGTGGTGCTAGCTACGATGCTGCAATTAAAGATTTAGAAGAGTTAAAAGCTTTTGCTGCTTCAAAAGGAGCATCTGAAGCTAGTGATTTAAAACATTGGGATATTAGTTTTTGGTCTGAACGTCAACGAGAAGAAAAGTTTGCTTTTACTGCAGAAGAATTACGTCCTTATTTTCCTCTTCCTCAAGTATTAGACGGTTTATTTGGATTAGTAAAAAGGATATTTGGTGTCACCGTTACCCCTGCTGATGGTCAGGCTCCAGTATGGCATGAAGACGTTCGCTATTTTCAAATTTCCGACGAAAGTGGTAATGCGATAGCCTACTTTTACCTAGACCCTTATAGTCGTCCAGCACAGAAACGTGGTGGTGCGTGGATGGATGTGTGTATCAACCGTGGTAAGTTGAACAATAAGTCAAACGAAAGTGGTAAAGCTCAAATTCGTTTACCAGTAGCTTACTTGATATGTAATCAAACACCTCCAGTAGATGGTAAGCCCAGTTTAATGACTTTTAGAGAGGTCGAAACCTTATTTCATGAGTTTGGACATGGCTTACATCACATGTTAACCAAAGTGGATTACGCGGGAGCATCTGGTATTAATAATGTTGAATGGGATGCAGTAGAACTACCTAGTCAGTTTATGGAAAATTGGTGCTATGACCGAACCACATTGTTTGGTATGGCAAAGCATTACGAAACTGGAGAAACCCTACCAGAACATTATTATCAAAAACTATGGGCTGCCAAAAATTACATGAGCGGTAGTATGACCCTGCGACAATTACACTTCAGCAGCTTAGATATTGAACTGCATCACAGCTACCGTCCAGATGGAAGCGAAACAGCAGCACAAGTAAGAAGCCGTATTGCTAAAAACACAACCATAATACCACCACTACCAGAAGATTCATTTTTGTGTGCTTTTGGACACATATTTGATGGAGGGTACGCAGCCGGATACTATAGCTATAAATGGGCTGAAGTACTTAGTGCAGATGCTTTTGGCGCGTTTGAAGAAGTCGGTTTAGATAACGAAGAAGCAGTAATTGCTACAGGTAGACGCTATCGTGAAACTATTCTTGCTTTAGGTGGTAGCAAACACCCGATGGAAGTATTTAAATCATTCAGAGGGAGAGAACCAAGTACCGAAGCATTATTGAGACATAGTGGTCTGAGCTAATGGGGAATGGGGAGTGGGGAGTGGGGAATGGGGAAGACTAATTCCCAATTACCAATTCCCAATTACCAATCCCCAATTACCAATTACCAATTCCCAATTACCAATTCCCAATCAATCTTTCCAACGTTTCAATTCACCTTGCTCTTTTAAAAATTCTTTAAGTTTCCCCTTATATAATTTCTGATATTCGCTCAAACTATACTTATGAACTTTAAGAGAAATGTCAGATGGCTTACCTTGAAGTACTTCAGCAACCTTGTCGTTTGCAGCAGGAGAAAAGTGACTACCATCAAAAGTACTGTCAGGATTTTTAGTTAGAGGAGAAGGAATTGAAAAATCATACATTTCGTCATAAAGTTGGGCAACTTTATGAAAACCTTCTAAAGTGCAACCAGTTATATTCCTTGCGTAAGTTTCATTAATTACACTCCATGCAGCTCTCGGAGGAACATATCCAATAAATTTAGCATTGGGGAAAATATTCCGCAGTTGAGCATAAGAATTTACCTGAGACAAGTCACACTGTTGAGGTGATTGTGCTGGAAAAAACTCAGGTTTAAATATTGGTTTAGTTGGAAACTCTTCCATTTCAAACTTACTGTTATAGTAATTTGCTGGGTCAGGACTTTGACCTAGAAGAGTCATTAAAGAAAACATAAACACATCAGAGGAAAAATAAGCCTGATAAATAGATGGAGTCGCTAACTTACTCACATCAGTATTATCTTTATTGACTTTATCCTTTTTGACAAAATTAAACTCGTCAACACCTACGTAAACACGCTTAGGATAAATTCCATTATCTTTAACGAATTTAGCGATACTAATAAAATCAGGAATTTCTCCACCTTTTACAGCATAATTAAAGCAATTTTGTCCAGAAAATGCAGAAGCTTTTAACGCAATAACACGGGAACTACCTAAAATCAGGCAATCATAACTTTTACCCTTAGTTCTTAAAAATAAATTTGTTTTAGAAACACGCTCATTAAAAGCAAAATTTTTCCCAGTTAAACGATTACCGCTACCGTACCATAAAGGGTCAACAAGCCAATTTAGTAGACCAACACTAGCAATCAAAAAAGAAGTTACTCCAACAAACAACTTAAAATCAAATCTTGGAGCATCCAAATCTTTAAATTGTTGAAAATCAGGGGGCTTTAAGCCTACACCATTTTGACTATTATTAACAACAATATCCTCTGGTTTTTTACTACGAAAAATTCGTTGAACAGCATTACTAATATTCATATCCTACAAACCTGCACACAGTAAATAAATGACAATAAATTAATATACCTAACTATCTCAAAGATATTTCTTGGCTTTCTTGGCTTTCTTGAGGGTTCGTAAACAAATATTTTCATCAGCTTAAAACTGAAAATATAAAAACTCAGTGACTCGCGCAAAACACAGCAAAGAAATAGCAGTCATACAAGCAGTAAGTACACTCCAAAACTTATTCGGCTTCCAAGACAAAACCTGCCAAAATTTATCAATCCTATTTCTATTCTTATCAGCAGGAAATGGAGTTAAGACAGGATTATACTTACCCATCCATTCCTGAGTATTAGGAGTAAACCAAACAATAATTAATAGAAGCGCAATTCCAAATACTGCATAACGCTGACTAATACCAACATTAACAGTAAAACCATCAAAACTAATTCCCAAATTTCTTAAAAAGCCTAACTTAGATTCAAAAAACTCAGGCAAAGCTATACCATTTATACCAATCATAGAGCCAATAATTGCCAAAGCACTTTTCAAACTATTCGCTCTAAATAGTACCCAGGAAAAAACTACAGCAATAAAAGTCACAAACCAACCAATACCGCGCAGCAACCAACCATCTTTATTTAAATCGTGTCCTAAAGATTTACGAAATGACCTCCATTGGTGATTTATCATCAAATAAATTCCATGCAAGCCACCCCAAAAAACAAAAGTCCAACCCGCACCGTGCCATAAACCTCCCAATAACATCGTAATCATCAAATTTAAAGAACGCCGTAGTCCACCCTTGCGACTTCCACCTAATGGAATATAAAGATAATCTCGCAAAAAGTTTGATAACGTTATATGCCAACGACGCCAAAAATCAACTATGCTAATCGATTTATAAGGTGAATGGAAATTCAAAGGTAGTTTTACACCCAACATGTAACCCACACCCACAGCCATATCAGAGTATCCAGAAAAATCAAAATATAACTGTAAAGTATATGCTAACGCTCCAGCCCAAGCTTCTGAAAATGTTAAATTCACACCTTGACCAGCAGCGGTAAAAGCTGCATTTGCAAAACTAGATATACTATCAGCAAGTACTACCTTTTTAAATAAACCTGTTACAAAAACCGTTAATCCTACTGCCAGTGCTTGACTACTAAAACGGAAAGTAGACTGATTTTCAAATTGAGGTAAAATCTGTTTATGATGGGTAATTGGTCCAGCCATCAAATATGGGAAGAAAGTTACAAAAAATGAATGCTTGAGTATAGCATGACTCTCATTTTCTTCTTTATAAACATCAACTAAATAGGCAATTTGTTGGAATGTAAAAAAAGAAATACCTAATGGTAAGGCAATATTGGAAATTTGCAGTTCAGTCCCTAATATTTGATTGATGTTGCTGACAAAGAAATTTGTATATTTAAAATAACCAAGAAAAATTAAATTTCCACAAATTCCTATAAACAGAAGTAATTTTTTAGATACTGACAACCCCTGAGGCTTACTTAGCAGATGAGCTATTAGATAATTAAATAAAATAGAAAAGATGATTACTGGTAAATTCTTTGGATTCGACCAGCCATAAAAGACTAAAGATGCTATCACTAGCCAGTATATTGGAAAATTTTTTCTCATCGCTTGGCTATTTCGGCTAATAACGAAAAAACCTAGCAATGTAATTGGCAGAAAGAAAAAAATAAATTCAAAGGAGTTGAATAACATACTTACTGTTTATAAGGGGGGGGGGAAATCACCTGTGATTAAACTTACGTACAGTTAGAAAGCTTTTCTCTTTGTACGTATTTCGGTAGAACTGTACCTATGAGCATTTCATCTCACATGTAATTTCCCGTATTTTTTCTTGGTGATTACTTAATTAATATTTATATCCGAATACCAGTGTAATTCTTTATACGATTTATTAAGTAACTATGAATTTTATAAGTTTTTTACGAAGAAACCGTGAAGTAAAAATCAATTTTGTGATTCGGATGCTTTTGCTACTGTTTTTAGCACGCACAACAATTTTATTTGATGGAACTTGTTAAAACCGTTTTACAAACATAAAGGTAATAGCTAGCACTAACTATTCTTTACTTGCTGAGCTACTAAAGCGCTATTTATCATACTTGTAAGTTGAAATCTTAGTTAAGATAGCTACATGCAGTCAAAAATTAAGTAATTAAAATAACTTACATCACTCATTTTTAACGGTAGTCAAATTACTTAACGAAGTGGCAATATTTTTTTGTTCTACTGGGTAAAACCCCTACCTAAAGTTAAATTACTGTCCCTCATAATTTAAACTTCGCAACAGGGAAAAGCTTTGTCAAGAAATCATGACCAAAAGAAGGTGGAGGGAGGAGGAAGATTTCTTCTTTCTTCTATGAACCTTTTGCCATCTGCCTTCTGCCCTATTTTTGACTTTCAAATATGTAAGATTTCTCTAGTCTTTAAGGGACTCATGCTTAAATTAATAGCTGTAATGCATAAAAATGTAAATACATCTGATATTGTTTGCACTTCTTTGCAATTGATTAATATTACTTAATGAACAAAATTTACCATAGATTACAAGTAATAAATTAAATAGCAATTTATTAAGTATGGGAGCCAGAAATGAGGCTATACTTGTTGACTAAGAACAACTGTTGAAAAATCTTCAAAACTAGTTAAAGATAAAAGTATCAAGCCTGTTTTTCCAGAGCGACCACTTATGTAGACGGTTTTCAAACTCCGAGGAGCTTTTAGATGATAGAAAAAATTTTGCTGGCTGTCTCCGGATTAGGGCACGCGGAAGAGATGCTGAAGAACTTGAAAGAATTGCCATCACTTCAGCAGTCGAAAGTGACAGTCCTTCATGTTGTTCCCCCACAAGCTACCTCCGGAATTATGACAGCTAAGTGGGAAGAAGGAGGTAAAATTCTTGCAAATGCTATCCAGACTTTGAATTTAGACCCCAGTCAAGTGTCTTCAATTTTACGGCAAGGTGAACCCAAAGACGTGGTTTGTCAGGTAGCTGATGAAATGGATGCTGACTTGATTATCATGGGTTCACGAGGATTAAAGCGGTTGCAATCAATTTTATCCAACTCAGTCAGTCAGTACGTATTTCAATTGTCTTCTCGTCCTATGTTACTGGTTAAAGATGACATTTATGTCAAAAGAATTAACCGAATAATGGTAGCTATGGATGATTCAGAAGCATCAAAACAATGTTTGAAGTTAGCTATATTTATGCTGCGAGGAATTCCTGGAGGTCAGCTAATTTTAGCTAATGTAATATCAGATATACGCGGTCCATCTGCGGATGTTCCAGAAGTAAAGGCAGAGCAAAATCCTGTTTTGATAGCTGCTGTGAGCGAAGCAAGAAAACAAGGAATTGAACCTCGTACTGTAATTGCTGTAGGTAAACCAGGAGAAAAAATTTGTCGCATGACAGAAGAATTCAACGTAGACCTACTATTGCTTGGTTCTCCTGACCGTCGTCCAACGATAGCGAAGAGTTTTGTGGATTTAGACAGACTTTTAGGTTCTTCTTTGTCTGACTATATTCGTGTTAATTCTTCTTGTCCGGTACTGTTAGCAAGAACACTTGCAGCTTAAGTGTCAATTAATTCTGCCATTCATGAAATATAACCTCTACAAATAACATGTAGAGGTTATTTTTTTTCTCTTTTTTCACCACAAACAAGCTGTTTAGCTTCCTTGCTTTGTTTGAGTTTGAATGTACAAAATTATTAAAAACACGGAGGGTACGAGTACGAACAGAATGCTCGCTACGAACCCAAGGTCATTAGTTTGCATAGGTCTAAAGCCCCAGTTTGATATTCAGCCAACAATTTTAGGATACCATTACCATGACTTAGATGAGTCAATAGTTACATTTATTAGTTGAAAGCCACTTTTACGGTTTAGTGACAACACTTACAGCTCCGTGAACAAGGGTTTGACAAGCTAAGCGGTAATTTTCTGGTTTTTTCTTTAATAGTCTTTGTTCTGCGTCAGTACGAGGTGAAAGATTATCCATACCTTCAGCTATTTCTACGATACAAGTACCACATTGACCGTAGCCCCCGCAATTCATCATTTTGCCCCAAGTTTTGTAAATATCAATGCTATTCTCCATCGCTTTTAGCCGCAGATTGGCTCCATTTGCAGCAATTACTTCTTTGTTCTCTTTTACAAAGTTAATATTACCCATAGTTACCTCCTTACCCGCCTTTCAGTCACTGTGAATTCTAAGTCTTTATACCTTCTTAGCCCACAATCTTAGCTTACTATTTCAATTTGTTACAAAAAGTTAAGATTTATTAATTTAATAAATTCTAGTACTAAAAAAATAAGACAGGCGTTTTACCTGTCTTGAAAAATGATAAACAAGTTCAATTATCTAAAACCAACTGCTGCTTGCCAAACGAAAGCCAGTAGCAAGAAGAAAACGGGGATAATTGGGAGAACATCTACCAAGGGGTCGAAAATACGATAAGCCTCAGGGAGTGTTGCTAACAAAAGTATTCCTTCCATATTTTTTTATCTACCTATCCAACACAGCTTTCACAATTGACAATTATCTTAACATGATTTGTTCATGAAGAAAGTGGGGAAGCAATTAGCAATTAGCAATTAGCAATTAGCCATTCCCTACTTCCTCTGTTAACCAGTGAGCAAATTCTGTGGCAAATGTGTCATTTAATATGGCTTCTCGTATTCTCTGGGTAAAGCGAATAAGTGCTGTGATATTGTGAATGCTCAACAATGTGTAGGCTAAAATTTCTTGCGACCGTACCAAGTGAGATAGATAAGCACGGCTAAAGTTTTGACAGGTGTAACAATTACAAGTTTCGTCTAATGGGCGAAAATCTTCACGAAAATTAGCATTTTTTAAGTTCCAGCGCTCATCTTGCACTATGGCTGTACCATGTCTAGCCCAACGAGTGGGTATTACGCAATCGAACAAGTCTATACCTGAGGCTATTGCGATTGCCATTTCTCGCAAAGTACCTACACCCATCAAATAGCGGGGTTTTTCTGGAGGTAATAAAGGTGCTGTGGCTTCGACTATTTTATGTATAAATTCTGCTGGTTCACCGACACTAACTCCACCGATGGCATATCCAGGTAAATCTAATTCTTTTAGAGCCATTGCTGCATGGGAACGTAAATCTAAATATACTCCCCCTTGTACAATACCAAACAAAGCTTGGTCTTGACGTTTGTGAGCTTCTATACAACGTAATAACCAACGATAAGTTCTTTCTGTTGCAGCTTCCACATCTTCCCGACTCGCTGGGTAAGGGGGACATTCGTCAAATGCCATTATTACATCCGCTCCTAAAGTGTTTTGAATTTCTATGGAGCGCTCAGGGGTGAGTTTAATTATTTGACCACCATGAGGAGAGCGAAAAGTTACACCTTCTTCTGTAATTTTTCGCATTTCACTTAAGCTAAAAACTTGAAACCCACCCGAATCAGTCAGCATCGGACCGTCCCAAGCCATAAACTTATGTAACCCACCTCCCCCAGCAACAATAGCTTCACCAGGTTGCAGGTGGAGATGATAAGTGTTAGACAGTACCATCTGTGCCCCTGTTTCTCGCAGTTGGGCAGGAGTCAAAGTTTTCACATTCGCTAAAGTTCCCACAGGCATAAAACGTGGGGTTTCAACGATACCATGAGGAGTTGAGAAAACCCCTGCTCTGGCTTTGGTGTGACTGCAACGTCCAAGACTTTGAAAAGAAAATTGTGTAGTCAAGAGAAATTAACCGTTGAGACTAAATCCAAAATCCAAAATAGCGTGAAATGGAGACTTAAAATGGAGAGTCTGGATTGTCGTCATCAATTTCTGCATCCCATCTGGCTGAAAGTACTTGCTCCATCATGGCTTCGATAGTACTAACATTCATGCTGCGGTCTTTTCGCTCTTGTCCTGGAGTTGTCATCGGAATCAACCGCAAACAAGCTCCTTCTTGCATCAAATCAAAATAGGTTTCTTTGTCTTGTGACTGTTTTAGTTCTAAGTAATCAAAACTATAAACATTGAGATATAATGCGTTATTGGCAACTAAAGTAGACCTTTGCGGATTGGCAAAAACTTCCATTACATCGCCTTCACCCTCGCTTTGTAATTTACCCTCGTGAGTGTAAACATAGCGGACACGACCTAAATCGGTAAGTAATCGCCGTATATCCAATTTATTCACAATCAAACCTGTATTAATGATACATGGCGCTGGTATCTTGGTATCGGGTAGATGGTGATTCATAATCTCATTTTTTGAGCGAAGGTGAATATAGTGCCGCTAAATAGCCAATTATATACTCTGGTGGGCAAGCAGAATTCAAATTTGTTTTCAAATTTATTAAGCGCTAGCATTGTTGTCACCAAATATAGCTGTTAGCAAAAAGTGCTGTTAACAAAAACTAAAAGGCATTCTCTCTAAAACCAATAGTAATAAAAAATTTTGGCTGCTTAAGCCACACAAGTACAGAGTGGAAAATTATACATCTGCTCTCTTGTTATTATTGGCATAAGCATAACAAAAATTTTCTACGTAAGTTCCGAAAGCTTATTAATCTTATCCAAAGCTTTAAAATTACACTTAAGTATTGTGCCGGTATTCTAAGCGTCATTCTCTGCTCCTAAAATAATCTCTTTGGACAAAATTTATAAACAACTTTGTGAAAAACATTTATTAACGTACCAAGAATCTGCTGATGACGCATCAAATATAACACGTGACAAATTAAAACAGCATGAGTATGATGTATAGTAAATTACTTAACGACATTTTTGCAGGCATTTTATTTTATAGTTGTTTACCCATTCCATTTGCCTATAAGTTTGATTTTAAAAGGGTCGCTCGTGTTGCTCCTTTGGTGGGAATAATAATCGGGGGTCTTTTGGGGTTAGGTGATGCGGTCGGAAATTACTTAGGTATGCCAGTACTTACCCGTAGCGCTTGTTTAGTAGCAATATGGGTTGCTATCACGGGCGGGCTGCATTTGGATGGAGCAATGGATACCGCTGACGGTTTAGCAGTTGGTGACCCAGAACGACGATTAGAAGTAATGGTAGATAGTGCTACTGGGGCTTTTGGCGCAATGGCTGCTGTTGTATTAATTTTACTTAAAACAATGGCATTAAGTGATATTCCGGACAATCGACTTTTAATATTAATTGCTGCTTGTGGATGGGGACGTTGGGGACAGCAATTGGCAATTGCTCGATATCCATACTTAAAAGCAACAGGTAAAGGAGCTTTTCATAAAGAAGCGATTCGTTCCCTATGGGATGTTTTGCCCGGACTTGTACTTATGATAAGCTTTAGCATTTTAGTTTGGCTGTGGTATAAAAACCTATTTTTATCAATAGCAATGACACTTACAGGAATTGTTATTACTGCTTTTTGTGGTGCATGGTTCAATTACAAATTAGGCGGGCATACAGGAGATACTTACGGTGCGGTTGTTGAATGGACGGAAGCTGTTTTTTTGTGTGTGATGACGATTGTGTGTTGACTGGGGAGTGGGGAGTGGGGAGTGGGTAATTGCGAATTGCTCACTAAATCGGTCTTAGTCTTGTTACCTTCAGTCTAAAAGAACCAACTCCGGTTTCCCCAAATGAACGAACTCTAACTACGTAGTTTCCTGACTCTGTAATGCGGGTAAATAGTAAAGAGTTGCTGCTACCATCTGGTCCATCATCATTTTCTGCGACTGTTGTGCCGTCTGGTCCAAGTAGAGTAATGATGCTATCAAAACTGTCTGAACTTAAATCGACTGCTAGATTATCTCCTTTGTTCAATTTCACCATGTAATCCCGAGCAAATCCACCTTGTCCTGTAGGAATATCTCTTTCTGTTAATGCATCGGAAACTTGGTTGCTAGCTGGTAAAGGTATAGGGTTGTACAATCTACCTTTTTGAGCTGATACAGATGTTGTACTGCTGATAAAAGTGACTAATGTGACAGCAATTATAGGTAATTTAATTAATAGCGCTGCAATCGATTTATTTATCATTCAACAGACTTTCCTGGGAAAATAGCATAATTTGACCAATTATAGATTTATCTGTTAGAGATTAACTATTATGAATCATTTTTTCCTTTTTTTGGCTTATTTTCTTTGTTTTATACCTACTAATTTGTTCTCTGTCCGGAACTTTGTTTAGGTATTGTTTAACACTTATTAGTAGTAGCTACAGCCGCGACACCTGATACAACAATGCCTGAATCTTGAAGTGTTTGCGCTGCAGACCTAGCAGTAGCACCCGTAGTGTAAATATCGTCTATTAACAACACTGGAATATTGGGAAGATGGTTAAAATCTTTTCCAATAGCAAAAGCATCGGCTAAAGTCTTTTCTCGCTCCGATGCCGATAAGCTAAACAGTGCTTGAGTTTCTCGTACCCGCCGCAGCCCTTTTAGTTTTAATCTTAGCCCGGTTATTTCACAAAAGCTTTTTGCTATTAATGCAGCTTGGTCATAACCACGTTGCTTTTCTTTAATTGGGTTGAGGGGAAGAGGAACTACTACACAATTTTTTTGGGAGTCGGGAGAGTGCGATAACCATGCTTCCCCTAACCACCGTCCTAAAGGACGAGCAATTTCTGGATGATTTTCGTATTTCATTAGTTTTATTGCCTGTTTGACGTTTCCAGCATAATTTCCCCAAACAAATACTGGCAAAGAACTTTCCCATAGAAAAGTTGGGTCTGGTATGTGACAGTTTTTTAACTGTCTGTAACAGTACAGGCAAAATTCTTCGGAGGTGGGACGTTTACACAAAGCGCAGCTGGAATTTAAAAATAGGTTTAGTAAACTTTTGAGCATTGATTGGGTAGGGACCAAATTTATTCGGTCTGTGGGTAGCAGGGATTAATAGTAGTCCAAGAAATAAATTATCCAATTTTGTGGGGTGGGCATCCTTGCCCGCCCTCATTGATATGGACGGCTTGTCCGCCCTCATTGATATGGACGAGCACCGAAGCCCATCCCACAAACCCGCTACATGTTGTTCTTCGTTTTTTAATTAACGGATTTAAAATAAACTCGGTCGCATCTTGCTGTTTCAACACCTGTTGCTGGTTGGTAACCGTTGCTCTCATAAAGTTTTACGGCTTCTACTAAAGCACTTGCTGTTTCAATCCAAATTTCTTGGAAGCCACGAGACACGACTGCTGTTTCTAGCTGTTGTAACAAATATTTCCCTAATCCCACACCCCTAGCACTGGGTAAAAGATACATTTTTCTTATTTCTACAGCGTTTTTACCCCGTTTAATTGGATAATATGCACCAGTCCCAACTACTTTACTTTGGTGCTCAATTACCCAAAACTCCCCTCCTGTAGCTAAGTAATATTCTTCTACTTGTAAAACATCTCGGTCTGCACCGTTTGGCTCCCATGCTAAGCCATATTCCGACAGTACAGACCCAATTACCTCAGCTGCCAAATTGCGATCGCCTTTTTTCCAAGGACGAATCAAAAAGTCTTGGTAGTAAATATTTGTCATGAAAATTGACCGTTAACTGTGAATTCTTGGTTCTGGGTGCAAATTATTTAATAACTCGCTATATAACCAATAGATATTAGTGAAAAATAATGTAGAGACCCGATTTATCGGGTCTCTACAAAAATTATACACAGAATAGAGATATCTATTAGCTATCAGCAATTAACTCATCTCAACGCATACTCCAACTGATACTCTACCAACTCAATTTCGTTCCCATCTGGGTCGTTGACATAAATTCTGTGCTTAGTTTCCGGTGCATTCATTGCATAATATTCAATCCCTTCTTTGTCCAGTAATTCTTGCATAGCGTCTCCATCTTTAATCACGAAACCAACGTGATTTATACCGATATTTTCATAGGCTTTATGCACTCTTTGCTCTCCTGGCTCATTATTAAGAGCAATATAAAATTGCTCATTACCAAAATGCATCCAGCGTCTACCTTCATATATACCTTCTGCACGCACGTACCAGTCAGGAAAAAGTCTTTGATAAAATTTCTTGCTAGTTTCAATATCCTTGCAAGAAATATTAATATGTTCAAAACGATTGAAATTCATAAAAATGCTCCTTTTCTATCAAAAAATGACAAACTATACGAACTTTGTTGAAATATGCTTTCCAACCCAAAGCTATATATAAAAACATCATGGCTAGAAAGCCCTACCATCAAACCTTTTTTTATTCTATATTCTTAATCATACTCATAACGACTATGAATTGCAAGTTATATAAAAATAAAACCCCACAATATTCTGAGGTTTTATTAACTTACTAATAACCCGCTCCGGTGCGGTTTTCCTTGTATAGCCGCGATTTCAATCGCCGAGTGGTTCCAAGCCTGGTTAATGTCGCTTCACTAGCTACGTCGATTAACCATAGTAGCGCTAGCTTGGTCAACGGGCATAAGAATCACCTCATTAATATTTACGTGAGGTTTGCGGGTAGCACAGAAAAATATCACATCAGCAACATCTTCAGGAGTTAGAGGGGTTAGACCTTGATAAACCTTACTTGCACGTCCCTCATCTCCGTGAAAACGGACTTCGCTAAATTCTGTTTCTACCATTCCAGGGTCAACAGAAGTTACCCGTACAGGTGTTCCCAGTAAGTCAAGTTTTAAACCTTCGGAAATCGATTTAACAGCAGCCTTAGTGCCGCAATATACATTTCCACCTGGATAAGCCTGGTGTCCTGCAATTGAACCAATATTAATAATATGACCGCGACCACGACTCACCATACCGGGTAAAACATAGCGTGTCACATATAGTAGACCTTTGATATTAATATCAATCATTTCTTCCCAGTCTTGAAAATCGCCTTCATGCAGTTTATCCAAACCACGACTAAGACCAGCATTGTTGATGAGAATATCAATATCTGACCATTCGGTAGGTAGGGAGGAAATAGCAGTCTCAACAGCAGAGCGATTGCTGACATCGAGTTGTACTAAATGAGTATCAACTGCAAATTCTTGAACCAGTTGACTTGCGAGCTTTTGTAACCTTTCCAAACGCCGTGCAGCTAAAATTAGCCTTGCACCCGAATCCGCAAATACTTTGGCACAAGCCTCACCAATGCCACTGCTAGCACCAGTAATTAAAACAATTTTTTTCATTTGGTAATTGTTAATTGGTAATTGGTAATGGGTAAATTGGTAATTGGTAATTGGTAATTGGTAATTGTATATTCCCCACTTCCCATTCCCCACTCCCCATTCCCCATTCCCCATTCCCCATTACTTATTTTCTAACAACTTGAATACGTTGAGTTATCATCGTCATCCCTTCCCCACGCATAATGACAGCGGATACCCACTGACTTCCGGGATTGTTGGGTGCGCGTCCGACTTTAAATAGTCCACCGGATGATAATAATTCTAAGTTAACTGGGGTAGGACGAAGAAATTTATCTGGCTGGACGGGTTCTTCTAGGGCTGTACCTAATAAATAATCTTCTCCTAAGGGTTCTTGGACAATAGCGTCAAAACTATATTGCTGTCCGACTTTCACTTGTTCTGGTAGTCTAACTTCTATTTGAGGTGGTTTGCTACCGGAAGAAATTTGAGTACGTTCCGATATAATTTCTTGACGGACAATTTGTGTACCCGCTACACGTTGTCTCGAACGAATGGTAGCATTTAAAGCTAAATTATTTTTATTGTTTGGGGGTGCGGTAATATTAGTTACTGTTTCTACGACAATGTTATTACCTTCGGCTTTCCAGGATTGCAGCTGGGTGTTGTATCTTAAATTGGGGTAACGATTCCAGAATGCAGTTAAGGCTTTTTCCATTGTTTGACGGGAAAGTCCGTCTCCGTGGGTAAAGTTAGAACTGTAAAATTGCATTACTCCCTTGACATCACCTTTGCTTGCAGCTGCGTCAATTTGCGACAACATATTTTGTACTTGGGAGGGTGCTGTTTGAGGTGTGGACGCTTGAGCGCATTTCCATCCTGTTGATAAACCAAGGGTGAGGAAGAATAAAAGTAACCAGCGACTGGCTGGATATTTAGTTTGGCGTCTAAATAGTATGCTGATAAGGTTACGCATTGCTGGTATGTTTTATATTTGACTAGAGAACTCAGAGGAATTGTTTTATTCTTAGGCTAAGCTACTTGTGGAAACGGTAGAGTAATGACAAACGCACCAATAAAATTATTAATAGCTGCTAGTGGGACTGGTGGACACCTATTTCCAGCTATCGCACTGGCAGAAAAATTACCAGATTACGAAATCCAATGGTTGGGTGTCTCAAATCGCCTAGAAACTCAACTGGTTCCCAAACAGTATAAATTGAATACGATTGAAGTTGAAGGTTTTCAACAGCGTTTTGGTTTAGGTACTTTCCGCATATTAGGTAAATTAGTTAGCTCTGTGCTGGAAGTGCGTAAATTGCTGCAACAAGGAAAATTTCAAGGGGTTATCACCACTGGAGGATATATTGCTGGTCCATCGGTAATCGCAGCGCGTTCCCTTGGACTACCCGTAATTCTACACGAATCTAATGCATTGCCCGGAAAAGTTACGCGGTTTTTTGGTCCTCGCTGTACTGCGGTTGCGGTGGGGTTTGAGGTGACTGCTAAATATTTGACGAATGCGAAAACTATTTTTACCAGTACTCCTGTGCGGTCTCAGTTCCTAGATGAGGGAATTGGGGCTACTTTGGATTTAGCTGTTCCAGAAAATGTACCTTTGATTGTGGTGTTCGGTGGTTCACAGGGAGCTGTGGCTATCAACAAATTAGTACGCGAATGCGCGACAGCTTGGTTTGAGACTGGTGCGTATGTAGTGCATTTGACTGGAGATAAAGACCCCGAAGCGGATAGTTTACAGCACCCGCAGTATATTTCGTTGCCTTTTTATAACAATATGGCAGCACTTTTACGAAGGGCTAGTTTAGCTATTAGTCGCTCTGGTGCAGGTAGCTTGACAGAATTAGCCATTTGTGGTGTACCAGCTATTTTAATTCCTTTCCCTTTTGCAGCAGAAGACCATCAATCTTATAATGCTGAGGTTTTCACTTCGGCTGGTGCAGGGCTGACTTTTAAACAGTCGGAGTTGACAGCTGATGGTTTACGAGATAGTGTGTTGCACTTGCTTAAATCTCCTGATGAATTAAAGCAAATGGGGGAAAAAGCTAAAACTACAGCGCTAGCTGATAGTGCGGATAAGTTAGCTTATTTAGTACGCGAACTCATAGAAACGTAGGTTGGGTTGAGAAAGATAACCTAAGATTTATGCGGGCGGGCAGGGATGCCCACCCCACAATAAACATTTTAAGAAGCCTCAACCAAATCCTCGTACTCGTCATCAATGGATGTACGGAAAAAGAACATACACCCTCCTATTGTATGAGGAGCATGAATTGAACCACTCTCAGAGTGAATATAATCACCTGCTCTGTAAGTTTCATCTCCAACTATCAAATCTCCCTTCAACATATAAATATCCTCACCAGTCGCATGTCGATGTATCGGGTAACATACACCAGCTTCAGCTCGTAAAAGACCCACAACTTCTCGCTTGATTTCGTCCCTACGGAAAATTGCGACCGTAGCTCCAGGGACACGGTGAGGTTTCCATTGCAGTTCATTGGAACGGAATCCAAAAAAGGAGTTTATTTGAGAGTCCAGAGGTGCAAGTTCTAAACGTTCAAACAATTTATTTTTCAAATTTGCTGCCATCGGGACAGATGGTGCAGCATATGGAATAGTAGTTGCAGCGGTTTCATACTGGATTAATTCTTCAGCTAGCTCTGGACACTCTATTAATTTTTGGACAACCCATTGCCGTTCGGTGTCGCTCAATAGGTCTAGGACGTAGAGGGGAGCTAGTTCGCAAAAACACTCGTGTTCAGAAGTCATGGATTAAACCTTTTATAAGCATTCAGAAAAAAGTAATATTTAGGCTACAAATTGTTTTTTTCAAAATCGGGTTCCAGTACTGATAACAAGTAATCGGGAAGTTCTAACATGAATATTCCCTCAATTAGATTTACGCTAGATAAGAAGATTTGGATTTATAGTGTGGTAATTATTCAATTGTATTTCTTGATGAACCACGCGGATAAAATAAATCATCTTCCCCCTCACCCGGCGATTAAAATCGCGGCTATACAAGGAAAACCCGCCTTCGCGGGTTAATATAATACAACCCACGGAGGTGGGTTTTCCCTTTGTAGTGTTGATGTGTCACCCTTGGGGGTGGGTGGAATTCATCTTGCTTTCTCTTGGTAATGCAATGTTTAGACTTATCCGGAAGTTAGTTGTTAAGCTTATCTGTATAAAGTGTCTATACTTTTTTGCGTACAAGTCTATTTAATTAACTGCTGGCAGGTTCTTACAAGAGTTTATTTGACTAAAGGAGATGTTGTTTTGTATTTGTATGCTACGTGATATTACTTAGGAATATTATTTTGATGAACGGTCAAATTATTATAATTAGCGAATCTTACTTTTAAATTTATGTCAGAACAAAAGTTAAATCCTTGGAATTACAAGCCTTTCTGGTGTCAACCCTGGTCGATTTTACTTACTGGAATTACGCTTATTTCTGGAAGCTGGTTAATTTTTAAAATTATTTGGTTGACGGTTATTGTTGCTATTCCTGTATTAATTTGGATGGGATTTTTCTTATTAGTTTGGCCGCAGTTGGTTATTAAAAGTGGGATTTTGGAGGAGTAGAGCCAATACTGCTCGGTTAAGCGAATTTGTAGGTTGGGTTGAGGTTTTAGGAAACCCAACTTTTCGGTCGCTTGTTGGGTTTCATCCCTCAACCCAACCTACGAGTTTTCGCATTTTCGAGCTTAACCGAGCAGTATTGGGAGTAGAGCTAGGGAATAAAGCCAGATTATAGCCAGGGAATAAAGTCAGATTATAGCCAGGGAATAAAGTCAGATTATAGCCAGGGAATAAAGCCAGATTATAGCCAGGGAATAAAGCCAGATTATAGCCAGGGAATAAATTCCCTGTCTAAAAGCTGAAGTCCTCTGAAGAGGACTGAATAAGTAAATTACCGATATGGCAAAAATATCTATCAAATTATTTTTTTAGTCCTCTAAAAGAGGACTTTAGCTTTAAGACAGGGAATTTATTCCCTGGCTATAATCTGGCTTTATTCCCTGGCTATAATCTGACCATAACTTGGTTATAATCTAGCTATAATCTGGCTATAATCTGACCATAACTTGGTTATAATCTGGCTATAATCTGACCATAACTTAGTTATAATCTGGCTATAACTTGGTTACAATCTGGCTATAATCTGACCATAACTTGGTTATAATCTGGCTATAACCGGGCTATAACCAATATTTATTCTTACTTTTAAAACTCAAGACTTAACTTGGCTACCATGACTACGAGGGTCATCTTTACCTCCCTCAGTTGTGACTGGTGCTGAAAATTTTGAGGTCTCCCCACTTGCTTGAGCATAAGGTAAAGAAGAACCAGCTACCAATGCTTCCAAATTACTTGCCATAATATTGCGGGGAATATCTCCAACTGATTCCGCAATAGATTTACCATCGTTACCTAAAAATACAAAATGAGGAATACCATCTACACGGTAATCCAACATTTCCGGTAACCATTTGGTGTTATCGACATTCAGCATAACAAAATTTACTTGACCAGCATATTGCTTCTCCAGTTCGGCAATATCCGGAGCCATTTTCTGGCAAACAGTACACCAGTTCGCATAAAATTCCATTAGTGATGGCTTACCATTTTTAACGGCCACTTCCAAAGGAGTTGACTGCTCATCCAATTGAGTTAGAGAAACAGAAGTCGTTTGCGTCCGTATTCCCAAAAATAAAGCAGCACTTAAGGCTATTGCCACCATTGCGATTAAGAAATTTCTAATGCGTACCCCACTTGTAGGCTTATTTTGTGAATCAATAGGTGTATCGTTTGTCATAGCAATAAATATTAAAAGTTATTAAGCAGTTACTCTTAAAGTTTAACTGAGTTAGAAACAGATTAAGGCTTACGCAAGAACTAACCAAACAACTATAAAACCGTGAAAAAACGAGTTACCCTCACTTTTCCCAAACGCGCTATCCAAATGCCAGTCACCTACAGACTAGCAAAAGACTTTAATATTGCTGCAAATATTATCCGTGCTCAAGTCGCACCAAATCAAATCGGTAAGCTAGTACTAGAACTTTCCGGGGACATCGACCAGCTTGATGCTGCTATCGAGTGGATGCGATCGCAAAATATTCATGTGTCTCTGAGCTTGGGAGAAATAAGTATTGACGAAGAGGTATGCGTACATTGTGGGTTATGTACAGGGGTATGTCCCACCGAAGCATTAACACTCAACCCCCAAACCTATAAACTAGTGTTTACCCGTTCCCGGTGTATCGTTTGCGAACAATGTATACCTACTTGTCCCGTTGAAGCAATCTCTACTAATTTGTAGGGAGTGGGGAGTGGGGAGTGGGGAGTGGGGAGTCAAGCAAGTTTAAATACGTCTCCTAATACACCACTGTCATCTACCAGTCTTGCTGGTGTTGGGGTGTCATAAACTACTAACAGCGAAGGTTCTCCGGCTATATCTTTAAATAATGTTATCCCCTCAGGCTTATCATCGCGTTTACCGTGGGGGATATCTAGTACTATCTCTGGTCGGTGTAGTACTTTCTCCGGGATATGCACACCATTTTTTAAACGGTAAACATGCACGTACCCATCTATATCCATTGTCGGTCCCGCTAATATTAGTAAATCTTCCCCATCCACGCACAAATCGCGAATACCTAACCCATTCAAAAATAAAAAATGCTTTTTATATAGATGTCCACTTTCTCCTATTTGACGTAACCTCAAAAGTCCGGGACTAGATTCTTCTAATTCTAATTCCAGCATGATTGCCCAACCCCGCAATACTGGGCCACGTAATCCTAAGAAAACTCGGTTTTGATATACAGCTAAGCCTTCAATGTCTAAACCGTTATCCTTTCCAGGAATTACTGATTTGACAAAAAATCCTAAATGGAGGTCATTGGCTAATGCATCCACTAATATGTTCCCCATAGGAGTCACTTCCAACTTAGCAGCAGTTAACTGAACATTGGGATTTTGGGGATGAGGACAAGACTTTAATAGATTTCCCTCTATTAAAGGAATGCGTCCAAGTATGTATCGGTTTGGCTCTGTTTCAATTTTTGCCAACCTTTTAATATTTTGCTCATCAGATTTATCTGGCTTGACTCGTTTACGTTTGTAACTATGAGAACCAACAAACCATAAGTAGTAATCGTTATACCCTAGCCCTTCAATATCAATTTCTTCTTCTTCTGGTGCAGGTAAACTAATAAACTCTGAAACCCGATAGCTCTTCTGTTCAGCGAATTTATCTTCATTAATTAATGATAAACGCTCTATAGTCGAAGTTTCATCAGACCCTAACCACAAATGTTTTTCCGGGGTTAGCAAAATTGCCGATAGGTCATCCCGGTGTTCTTTAAAGTTATCACCAAAAAGTAATAAAATTTGTTGAAGTAACTTTTTATCGCTCATAGTACCCCGTATTTACAGAAACAACATTTTAGCTTCGCATTTACTTGGTGTCAAATAATACTTTTTCTTATTAAGCTTAAACTTGTTAATTAGTTTTCATCAAAATATTTTCTCTACACTATTTAGATGATTACCAAAAAATAATTCAAAAATTTAACTTGATTGATTGTATAGTAGACTAATCCTCAAAGCATCAGCCTGCCAAAGAGCTAACAAAATATCAAGTTGCCATCTTGAGAAAGATTTGCATAGTTATAACCAACAATCAACTATCAAAAGTAAGAATAACTATTAGTAAATAATATGCTTTTTGAGATATATCTTAAGTTTAAGAAGTGTAACTATCCTTTTAACTGATGGTATGATTCAGAGATATAGATATCTTAGATACAGATATTGTGGAGTTAATATAGTATGATGCTGGCTACAGAAATTGAAGTGAAAACGCTCGGTAATTACGCTCATAAGGCAATAAAGAAGCACCTCAAAAAAACATTAAAGTGGGAAACATCTGTTAAAAAAGATGAAGACCCAGAAGCGCTACATCAAATGCGGGTAGGAATGCGTCGTTTACGCACCGCTGTTTCAAGATTTGATTTGGCAGTGAATTTACCAGAAGCTGCGAATGATAAAAATATTGGTAAAATTGGTCGTCGTCTGGGAAAATTACGGGATTTAGATGTATTAAAAGAAACTCTAGAAAGAGTTTATCAACCAAATTTACCTACCGAAGAGCAGGAGTATTTACAAAAAGCTTTTACTGCTTTAGGAAAGCAACGTAAAGATGTGTTAGAGGATGTTCAGAAAACGTTAAAAGACGAGCGTTACAAATCAATTAAAACAGATTTAAAAGATTGGTTGGATAAGCCTATTTATAAGTCAATAGCAGAAGTACAATTACGGGAAGTTATACCAGATTTACTTTTGCCAGAAATAAGTAATTTTTTACTGCATCCAGGTTGGTTAGTCGGAAGCCAAGTCGAAAATGCTGAGTTCGTAGTTCCGACTGACTTGGAAGCAGGAGAAATAGACGAAATACTTGTAAATAATAATGAAGTTCTCCACAGCTTAAGAAAGGAGGCTAAACGTATCCGTTATCAAATGGAATTATTTACAGATTTGTATGGTGAACCTTATGCTGCATTTATGGCGGACGTAAAGAGAATCCAAGAAATTTTGGGTTCTATGCAAGACAGTGTAGTTCTAGCCGATTGGTTGGATAATGTATTAAAGTCAGACTTTGCTAATCACCTTCCAACTCTTGCTGATTTATTTGCCCAAAAACGCCGCGAAATGTGGCAACAGTGGCAACCTTTACAAAGACGGTATTTAAAGTCTGATAATAGACGGGGGTTACACCTGACGATACTTAACCTTTTGGGTTAGTTACAAAAAATCCCCCCCAACTCCAAAGAACCCCACCCCCAACTCCAAAGAACCCCACCCCCAACTCCAAAGAACCCCACCCCCAACCCCCTCCCCGTAAACGGGGAGGGGGCTACGAAAAATAGAATTGGCAGATATAGTTTATTTTTAAAAGTGTCAAAGAAGTCCATAATAATTCAAAATCGTAGCCCCTCCCCGCGTGCGGGGAGGGGGTTGGGGGTGGGGTTTTCTTTGATTTCGGGGTGAATTTTGATTATGCAATTTATTTTTTAGAACAAGCCGAGAAGGAAAATAAAACTCATTCCGCAGAAAACCATTAAAGAAATAATCATCAGATTAGCGACACTGTGGTCATGGATAGTCGTATTTTGCTTGTTGGCGTCCATAATCTTCGACTCCATTTTTAATGAATGTACTGAAATTATAAATAGATAAATTGATTTTGTGTCCATCCGCACAAAATACGTTATCTTACTTTATCTAAGTTAAAAGTTGTGTGAGATAAGATAACAGTAATAATTAATTTTTATTGCGAATTAGTCAATTAATAATTAGCCGTAAAATGCTGAAAACCATATCGAATAAGCTTTTCTATATATATTTATATGGGTGATTGAGCAAGAATTATATTTTATATTTAATTCATATACATTTCTTAAATCTACCTAAATCTACCTAAATATTAAAAATTGTATTTCTTTAGTTAGAGTTAAAAACACTCTTTAATACGGTATGCCTAAAAAGGTGTTGAAATTGATGAGAACTTTTTCTCAAAGGAAAGCTTATGTCTGAATTAATTCAAGCGGTACTGGAAAGCGAAGAAAAAAATGATTTGCGTTCTTTTATGAGTAACTTACGTACTAGTGAGTTAAATAACAGTGAAAAGAAATATTTACTGAGGAATGATATATTACAGGGATATAATGAATTTTGCTCAAAATACAAAAAGTCACAACAGTTTTCTAGCTCTTCTCTTTTAAGTAAATTAATTTACTACACTCAGGAAATTATTCAAGAAGATACAAGTCTGTGTTTTATTATTCGTCCCAAGATTGCTTTTCAAGAAGCTTACCGTTTGACGGAAGATTTGAACATTGAGTCGATAACACCCCAAGAATTGCTGGATTTACGCGACCGTTTGGTAAATAAATACCACCCAACAGAGGGTAGTTTATTAGAAATAGATTTTGGACCATTCTACGATTACTCCCCCATTCTCCGTGACCCAAAAAATATTGGTAAAGGGGTACAGTTTCTGAATCGTTTTCTTTCTAGTAAGTTATTTGCAGACGCTAAGCAATGGTTGGAAAGCTTATTTCATTTTCTGCGAGTACATCAATATAATGGTGTGCAGTTATTAATCAACGGTCGTATTCAATCTCAACAACATTTGTCAGAGCAAGTTAAAAAAGCCATTGCTTTTGTTAGCGAACGTCCCAGGAATGAACCCTATGAAGAATTTCGCTTTCAATTGCAAAGTATAGGTTTTGAACCTGGGTGGGGTAATACAGCAACACGAGTACAAGAAACTTTGAGTATTTTAGACGAATTACTAGACTCACCAGACCCTCAAACTCTGGAAGCGTTTATTTCACGCATTCCCATGATTTTCAGAATCGTTCTTGTTTCACCTCACGGTTGGTTTGGACAAGAAGGTGTTTTGGGTCGTCCAGATACTGGGGGTCAAGTAGTGTATGTTCTCGACCAAGCAAAAAGTTTAGAACAGCAGTTAAAAGAGGATGCAAAGTTAGCTGGTCTGACAGGTTTAAATGTTAAGCCTAAGGTGATAATTCTTTCACGTTTAATTCCCAATAGCGATGGTACACTCTGCAACCAGCGTTTAGAAAAGGTCTATGGTACAGAAAATGCTTGGATTTTGCGCGTACCTTTTCGGGAATTTAATTCCAACATGACACAAAATTGGATTTCCCGATTTGAAATTTGGCCTTATTTAGAAACTTACGCAATGGATGCGGAAAGAGAACTTATAGCAGAATTTCAAGGTAAGCCAGATTTAATTGTTGGTAATTATTCCGATGGAAATTTGGTAGCATTTTTGTTAGCGCGTCGTTTAAAAGTTACTCAATGTAATATTGCTCATGCGCTGGAAAAGTCTAAATACTTGTTCAGTAATTTATATTGGCAAGACTTAGAAGATAAATATCATTTTTCGTTGCAGTTTACCGCTGATTTAATAGCAATGAATGCGGCTAATTTTATTATTAGTAGTACCTATCAAGAAATTGTTGGGACTCCTGATAGTGTTGGACAGTACGAGTCTTACAAAAGCTATACAATGCCAGAATTACATCACGTGGTTAATGGGATTGAATTATTTAGTCCTAAATTTAATGTCGTACCACCTGGAGTAAATGAAAATTCTTTTTTCCCTTATCAACGTAATCAAGATAGAGTAGAGAGTGATAGACAGAGAATAGAAGAAATATTGTTTACTTTAGAAGATTCCACCCAAATTTTTGGGACACTCGACGACCCAAGTAAGCTACCAATCTTCTCGATGGCACGTCTTGATAGAATTAAAAACCTGACAGGTTTAGCGGAATGTTTTGGTAAAAGTAAAGAATTGCAAGATAATTGTAACCTAATTTTAGTCGCGGGTAAGTTACGTGTCGAAGAATCAGGTGATAACGAAGAAAGAGATGAGATAATTAGACTTTATCAAATAATTGAACAATACAATTTGCAAGGTAAAATCCGTTGGTTAGGTGTGCGCTTATCAAAAGCAGACTCAGGTGAAATTTACCGAGTAATTGCCGACCATAAAGGAATATTTGTACAACCAGCTTTATTTGAAGCTTTTGGGTTAACAATATTGGAAGCAATGATTTCTGGATTACCGACTTTTGCCACTCAATTTGGAGGTCCATTAGAAATTATCCAAGACAAGGTTAATGGATTTTATATCAATCCCACAAATCTCGAAGAAACTGCAAATAAAATTCTAGATTTTGTCGGTAAATGCAAGCACAATCCCAATTACTGGAATGAAATTTCTCAACAAGCTATCGAGCGGGTATATAGTAATTATACCTGGAAGATTCATACGAATAAGCTACTCTCTTTGGCACGAACTTATGGATTTTGGAACTTTACTTCCAAGGAAAATCGTGAAGATTTACTTCGCTACTTAGAAGCTTTGTTCCATTTAATTTACAAACCCAGAGCGCAACAGTTATTAGAGCAGCATAAATATCGGTAATGGGGAGCGGAGAGTGGGGAGTTGTTGGGAGTGGGAAATCACTTTGTTAATTCGACCCAAGTTGATGGACCAACAACCCCATCAATTTCCAAATTCCGCTGACCTTGAAAACTTTTTACAGCAATCTCTGTGACAGCAGTAAATTTTCCATTAATCCCAACCCCATAGCCATTAGTGGCTAATAACTGCTGTAAAATTCTTACAGAAACACCTCTACTACCAAAACTAATTGTAGGGGGAGCTTGGGTGGTAACGAATTTATCAGAATCTTCTGGAACTTGTTCGCTATTATTTTCTGTATTGATTGATTGCTGTTCTTCTTGCGCTTCACTACTAATCTGTTGAGGCTGCTGAGAATTATCTACAGTTAAAAACCTTCCAGCAAGAATTTTATTACCGCGATTACTCAGTAAATTTTGGTATTGTTTTGAGGCTGTAGCTAAAGCACTTGATGAACTCTTGTGCAATTGCATAAACTCAGGCGGTGTAACCTTAACATTAGATAGTAAAGAATTCCCTCCTAAGTAAGACACTTTACTATCTAGATTATTTGTAGGTGTCTTACGTAAGGTAGGTATATATGTTTGTAAAGGTGCTAACACACCAACCATCAGTATACTCATATCACTAACCGTAATATATATTACTAGCTCTTATATTCCCTATGACAGAAAAAATGCTTAGATTCCGGAATAATGGCTACTAAAAAATAAAAATTTACGGCTACTTGATGAATCTTTTCATTACCAATATTTATTTTATTAGAGAATAATATATAGTATAAAACTCAATCGTAGGTTGGGTTGACGATGAAAGGAAACCCAACATTTTCAAGAATTTGTTGGGTTGAGGAACGAAACCCAACCTACGAAAGCTTAACTTGATAAAGCTCTCCAGGTTCTAGGCCCAACTACGCCATCTGGAGTTAAATAATTGTAGTTCTGGAAGGATTTAACAGCAATTTCTGTAACAGCACCAAATCTACCATCAACTTGAACCCCATAGCCGTGAGATAATAATAATCTTTGGAGTATCCTAACCGAATTACCTGAAGAACCAAAACGTAAAGTTGGTAGTCCTGCAGTAGAGATACCCTGTAAACTTCTAGATTGTAATTGCTGAAAAAATTTCATCATAAGGAATTCTTTATGAATATAATTATGTATACCTTATACTTTACATAGATAATCTGAAAATTACCTCTGTATTTAGGAAACCTAATAATTACTTAATTTAGCTAATTTGTCTAGTGAAGAATAATAGAAAATAACATAAAGCTAGTTATCAAATATTCTATTATCAACAATTAATAAAAGTTATTCAAAATAAAAAAACACAGACGAACAATATTTTGTAACTCATTGCTCATCTGTGATTGTGTTGGCTGTGAATAAAAAGATTGGATTCTACAAGGGGAAAATTTACTATCTAGGTTTACATTTATAAAGCCGCACCTAAAGCACGCCATGTTAACCTACCAACAATCCCGTCTGCTGTTAAAGCATTAGATGATTGGAAGTTAATTACAGCTTGTTTGGTATTTGTGCCAAAATTAGCATTAAAATTGCTGCTGTTAAGATAGCCAAGATGTATTAATACTTGTTGTAAAAATCTAACTGCTTCTCCGCTGTCACCTTGCTTTAGTGCAGGTAAATTAATACCAGACGCAGTTGCAGAAGCACTAGCAGCAGAATTTTCGGCTATAGGTGTATTAGAAGTTTCCATAATAGGTCTTTCTCCTGGGAATTTTTTATTTTTTCGGTTGTGAAGTTTTTTTCTCCACTTCTTCAAGTTAATACCGATTCCCAGTGTCCGCAGTACCCTAGTGGGGTAATATTTTTTATTTCACTTAGTTTCAACATTAGTAAATAATCGTAGCTCCCCCCTAGGGGGGGGTGGGGTTTTTTATCTAGGTCATCCCCTCAATAACCGGATGGAAATAGAACGCAAAACCTAAAACTGTATAAGCAGCTAATAATAATGTGCCTTCCAACCAATTAGATTTACCATCGGAACTGATACTATTTGCAATAAATACAGAGACCGCAACCGCAACCAGTTCAAAAGGATTAAAATCTAAATCCATTGGTTTACCCCAGAACCAACCAGTTATTACTAAGACAGGTGCAACAAACAAGGCAATTTGCATACTTGAACCTACAGCCACGCTTAGCGAAAGGTCCATTTTATCTTTCATTGCTACAGTGATAGCTGTTGCGTGTTCGGCAGCGTTACCAATAATCGGAACTAAAATTACCCCAGTAAATAATGCTGTTAGTCCTAGTTTCGCTGTCGCAACTTCTAATGTTTCTACCAGTAGCTCCGACTCGTAAGCTACACACAAAGTGCAGACCAATAGTATTGCTGTCCACAATAAAATATTTGGTTTTTCATGAGGAGTTTCTCCCACTTCAGCATCGACTAAACCTACTTCATAAAGATAGGAGTGAGTTTTCATCGAGAATAACAAAGTGAGACCATAAACAAGGATTAACACTATTGCTACTGCTATCGAAAGATGTTGCAGTGTTTGCTGGCTAATTCCTTTGGAAGTATAGTTCATTGCTGTTGGCAATAACATCGCAATTACTGCCAAATTCATTGCAGCTGCATTCACACGAGCTACGATAGGTTGAAATTTTTGTTCTTTGTAACGCAAGCCACCTAATAACATTGCCAGCCCCATTACTAGCAATAAGTTACCGATAATTGAACCTGTGATACTAGCTTTTACTACATCAACAAGTCCTGCACGTAGGGCGATTAGTGCAATAATTAATTCAGTCGCGTTACCGAAAGTAGCATTTAGCAATCCCCCCATTGTGGGACCCAACACTACAGCAATTTCTTCTGTCGCTACACCCATCCAAGCAGCTAAAGGCAAAATTGCGACTCCAGCTGTAATGAAAACTACCAAATCTCCCCACTCTAAATAGTGAGCAGCGATAGAAATAGGGATAAAAACTAACAGAACTAGAAAAAAGATATTCTTTCCTGACATTGTCTCCTTGAGTTGGGGTATTTGTAGTGTCAGACTCTAGGATACTCTTTAACCTAGGGTCAAACGGTTCAGAGATTTTACTGCTTCTGGGATAATCTCTATTTTTTGATATAAGATAAAGTTTTTTGCTTACCTTGTAATGTTTTGTAATGAAAATTCTAATAAAAATCTTAAATATATAGCCAAAATACGATTTAATAAATCTTCAGTAGAGACGCGATAAATCGCGTCTCTACACATTGAAGACACGATAAATCGCGTCTCTACAGGGGGGATGAACCTCGCTATCCGGATTTATGTATTTTGGTAGTGTCTAAGTAAATTATTGTGGAGGGAAAATTCTGTAGTGGAAATGCAGATGATCCCGGTAGTAAGATTGTATAGTGCAACCGAGGCATATATCTTCTACTTATTTTTTCCCGACAGATTGTTTGTGTAGTGCGAGCGTCTCGCTCGCGTTCTGTCAGCAGCGTCTCGCTCGCGTTCTGTCAGCAGCGTCTCGCTCGCGTTCTGTCAGCAGCGTCCCGTTCGCGTTCTGTCAGCAGCGTCTCGCTCGCGTCTGTCAATAGCGTAGTTGATAATCTTGTAAAAAAAATTGGCATGTTTTATCAAGATTGTCGTTAGCGCAATTATTAATCTTTCAAATTTTAGGAATAACTTGCATGACTTCCAAAGCTGAAAAGCCGGAATTAACCAGGTCAGTATCAACAGAGAACGAAAATATCCAGCTTCGGGATTCACTCAAAACCTCTACAGGGGTTTATGTGACTGTGCATGGACACTTTTATCAGCCACCACGAGAAAATCCATATCTGGATGCTATCGAGCGTCAACCTTCGGCTACTCCTTTCCATGACTGGAACGAGCGTATACACTGGGAATGCTACCGTCCTAATGCTTTTGCTAGGGTTTTGAATGACCGAGGTGAAGTTGTATCAATTTTAAACAACTTTGAATATTTGAGCTTTAATATTGGCCCGACGCTAATGTCATGGTTGGAACGCTACGATGTTGAAGTTTATCAGCGAATTCTGGACGGGGATCGCAAAAGTTGTCAGCGTCTCAATGGTTATGGTAATGCAATAGCGCAAGTATACAATCATATTATTTTGCCCCTTGCTAACGAGCGCGATAAATATACTCAGATTCGTTGGGGTCAGGCTGATTTCCGTTCCCGTTTTGGCAGAGAAGCGCGAGGTATGTGGTTAGCGGAAACCGCTGTGGATTATGAAACTCTGGAAGCTTTGGTAAATGTTGGTATCAAGTTTATTATCCTTGCTCCTTCTCAAGCTGAGCGTTGTCGTCCTCTCTCAAATCCAGAAAATCCTCGTCCTGAATGGCACGAGGTTGGTGGAGGTCAAATTGACCCCACTCGTCCCTATCGTTGTTATTTGAAGGGGAGTGGGGAGGGGAATCAATCTCCTCGTTATATTGATATTATTTTTTATGATGGTCCGATTTCACGGGATATGGGTTTTAGTGATGTCCTGTTTAATTCCAATCATTTAGCTGGTCGCATTGGTGCAGCTGTGCATGGGGATCACCGTTCTTCGCAATTAATTAGTGTTGCAACAGATGGGGAAACCTTTGGACATCACAAGGGTGGAACTGAAAAAACTTTAGCTTATGCTTTTACTGAAGAATTTCCCAATCGTGGTTGGACAGTAACTAACTTTGACCATTACCTCAGTTTAAATACTCCAACCTGGGAAGTGGAGCTAAAACCAGTCACAGCTTGGAGTTGCGCTCACGGTGTTGATAGATGGCAAGATGATTGTGGCTGTGGTGGTGCCCCTGGATGGCATTTAAAATGGCGTCGTCCTTTAAGAAATGCTCTGAATTGGCTTCGGGATCAGCTGACTGATGTTTATACAGAGCATGGTAGGCAGTTTTTCCGCGACCCTTGGCTTGCACGAGATGAGTATATTGAAGTTATACTCGACCGTTCCCCCGAAAATGTTAACCGTTTCCTTGCTCGTCACCAAACTCACGAACTCACATCCCCCCAACAAGTAGATGCTTTGCGTTTATTAGAAATGCAGCGTCATTCTTTATTAATGTTTACTAGTTGCGGGTGGTTTTTTGAAGAATTATCCCGTCCAGAAGGTACACAAATTCTTCGCTATGCTTCCAGAGCTTTGGAACTCGCTTCTGATGTTGCTGGTGTGCAGTTAGAAGCCGAATTTGTTAAACGTCTTGCTCTTGCTCCCAGTAATATCGATTTATTCCATCACGGTGCTGAGGTTTATCGTCAACTGGTTTTAACTGCTCAAGTTAGCTTCAAGCAAGTTGCTGCTCATTACGCTATTACCTCTTTATTTAATAGTCAACGCTCAACAATTAGCAGTCAGCAAAAACATGTTTATTGTTACACAGCCCATGAGTTAGATTATCACCTGGAACGCATGGGAACTCTGACTATGGCTGTAGGACAGCTAAAGTTAGTTTCGTCCATTACTTGGGAAAGCGAGCATTTAGTGTTTGCTGTTTTACATTTGGGAGGTTGGGATTTCCACTGCTGCATTCAACCTTTCCAAGGAAGACGCTCTTATACTCAGCTAAAACAAAAGCTGTTTGACTCTCTACAACAAGCTAGCGCTGCTCATGCTATTTTGGCTATGTGTCAGTTATTTGGCGATGATGCATACAATTTACAGGACTTGTTTGCTGAGGAACGTCAACGTATTATGCGTTTACTAAATCAGGAAACATTAACCAGATTAGACCAACTTTATACCCAAGTGTATAGAGAAAATTACGGTATCATGATGGCTTTGCATCGCGATGAACTTCCTGTACCACAGGAATTACAGGTAGCTGCTGAAATAGCTTTAGGACATCGGTGTATGGTAAAATTACACTCCTTAGAGCAAGACGTTGCAGAATCACAATCAAGCCTCAACCATATTAGTGAGTTAGAGGCGATCGCAACGGAAGCGAAGCACTTGCGGTGTCGGTTGAATATTCCCGAAGGTAGAGAAATATTAGAACAACTGATTTTGCGGTTGCTTTGGCAATTGTTACACGACAGGAATGGCAATTTCGATGCAGATATTTTACGGTTAGAACGATTAGTTAATGTTGCTTATCAGTTAAATATCGGTATCTGTTTGCAGCGTTCCCAAGAATTATATTTCAGCTGCTTACACAGTCAAATTTTACCGCGATTGGCTGCTGCTATCGACAATGGTGAAAATACAGCAGATTGGATAAAACTCTTAAAACTGGGGGAAAAATTAGCAGTCGATGTTAGTGCTTGGTTGAATCGTTTAACCTAGACCTAACCCCCCTACCCCCCTTCCCTAATAGGGAAGGGGGGAATTTAAATTTAGTCGTTTTGTAATTCGTCGGGGATAAACTCTAAGGAGACTTTAATTCTAATTTTTCCTTTTGTTTGCCATCCTAAAGTCCCAACTTTGAGTAACTCGCAATCCACTCCTTCACCAAATAATTCTTTGGAGTGAGATGAGGCTACACCATTTTCGTACAGAGACGAATAAAGAGTTTTCGGTAATCGATTAGGATGTGTAAATGCTTTCTTTACAGCATCCTTAAATGTACCCAGCTTAAAAATTCCTGGCTCAAAGTAAATTACGTCATTATCACCAAATTCTTCCAAATGACCATTGAATTCCATTGCAACCTCCGATTAATTATTGTATTAATCACTACTCTTTCGAGCTAACGTTCTTCACTTTTTGCGCTTCTTTAAAAAATTTCATATGTACACGAATGTACACATATAAAAACTTTATGAGTTCAAACTAATGAGACATAATCCGTAAGATAGATACAGTTCATTATGTTGGATAAAGCTTATCTTTCTGTATCTATCTATGGTTTGATATTAAACTACTCCCATTGGCTTGAACGTTTAATTCTACATCTGTATCAACCACAAATACGTCAGCAGGAATTTGCATTTTTTCTGTATCAGCAATTACAGGCAATAAATGTTCATATAAACCTAATGCTTGTAAATAGTTGTTAATACTAGAAACTGCGGAATTATAAGTAATAATTTTTTGCTCAACAACTGTGAGGGAACGACGATTACTACTAATTTTTTCTTCAGCTTCTTTTTGTAAAGTTTCTTCTACATAAGCACGAGCGTGAGAATATTGTTGTAAGATTTTATCTGCTTGTTTATCAGCCATCGGCAATAGCTGCGTTTTCAAAGTTTGATTAACGGTTTGTCGAAAATTTTTTCTAATAGTTTTGCTGACCTTTGGTTCAAAATCCAATTTTAATAAATTTCTAATTCCAGGTTCAGCTTGTACCATACTTTCGCTGTCATAGCTTTGAGATGTTTCCAGTAAGTAAGTCGGCGCGAAAAAACCAAACTATGTAAAGATAAATAAATACGTAGAATGTATCTGCCGAGGTGACTGAAATATGGGCGCTCGTTTAAGGGTATTTCTCACTCCTGAGCAAGACAAAAT
>JAESGU010000097.1_pt1 | contig 55062 bp, 42 predicted proteins | sample 9266271 | NCBI WGS metagenome assembly JAESGU01 (sample SAMN15740544, study PRJNA653495) | algae metagenome | isolation source: Scytonematopsis contorta HA4267-MV1 and co-occurring heterotrophs from mud... | place: USA: Palolo Valley Trail, Honolulu, Hawaii | collected 2009-07-25
TTCTTTTAGCGTTTTTAGTAGCTGTTCCTTTTGCTCTTGAGAAAGATGGTTTTTGGCTGGCATAGGCGGCTGCTCATAGCTTAATTACTTAATTATCTATTATACAATCAAGCTGCGTAGCAGCTTACCCGCTTTGCTGTTTCTACAATCATTTCTTCGTTTTCAACTGAGCAAGGACCAGCAGTTAAAACTACGGGATATTCTTCACCAAAATAGATATTACCGTTTGGTGTAGGTACAACAACTGAACTTGCCTCTCCATTACGGAATTCGCGGCTTACACGTTTAAAAGGTTTTTCTATTGCTAACGCTGACTCAATCCAGGGACTGATATGTTGAACTGATGCAGGGTCTATCTCAGCTGTATCTCCAATCATTCCCAAAACAATTTTATGTTTACCAACGCTTTTTTCTACTTTTACTCGCCAATTTTCATTTAACTCTTCGGTAATACGAGTAATTTCTTCGCTAGGTGTACTACCTTTTAAAACTATAATCATGTTGTTTCTTCCAATTAATTCAAAGTTAATAAGTATTAATCAATTCTTTCATTGCAAGAATTTCGCTAGTTGCTGCAATTTTTCCCACGCAACACCATTTTGTAAAACATCTTTAGCAAGGGCTATACCTTTTACTAAAGATTTATTGAACTTTGTTTCACTATCAAGAGTTTCGCTAACATAAAGTGCTAGTGCGGTGTTCAAAGCAACAACATCCTCTTGCGCTTGAGTCCCTTTACCTTGCAATACAGCCTTCAAAATTGCGGCATTTTCTTCTACTTCCCCACCTTGCAAAGCTGCTGTGGGGGCAGAAGTTAAACCTAATTCTTGTGGATTCAATTCCACCCACCGTACTTGTTGGTTCTCAAGCACAGCTAAGTCAGTCAAATCTGCCAAACCTGCTTCGTCTAATTTTTCTCTTCCGTGAAGTGCGATCGCTCGACGAGTTCCCAGTAAAGATAGGGTTTGAGCAACGGTTTCCAAGAGTATTGGGTCCCAGACACCAACTATTTGACCAGTAGGTTTCATGGGATTTACCAACGGGCCGAGCAAATTGAAAATAGTCCGTACTTTCAAAGTTTTTCGCAAAGCATTAACAGACTTTAATGCAGGATGCCAACCAGGAGCAAATAAAAAGGTAATTCCCACCTCGTCAACTGCTGCTCGTACTTTTTGTTGTTCTGCGTTGAGATTTATACCCAAAGCCTCCAGTACATCTGCTGAACCAGTTTTACTAGACGCAGAACGATTGCCATGCTTAGCAACCTTTACTCCTGCGGCTGCTGCAACAAAAGCAACAGCAGTAGAAATATTAAACGTAGAAGCACCATCTCCTCCCGTTCCACAAGTGTCAATTAAGGTATCGGATACAGAAAAACCTTTCTCTTCCCAATAGCCAGCAACGGAGTGGGATTGTAAAACACCAGTCATACCCAGCAGTTCATCTACGGAAACGCCTTTAGCTTGAATTGCGGTTAAAATTGCACCAGATAAAGCTTCAGGGATATCATTTGCGAGCCAACCATTCATTAATTCCGCAGATTGGGAGACAGAGAGCGATTGACGGTTGAGTAATCTTTGTAACAAGCCAGACCAACTCAGAGAATCAGAAGTCAGGGATATATTACTAGCTGTGGTTTGAGTTACTGCTATCATGGGAAAAATTATTTAATAATTTAGCTACAGTTTGTACATCTTTGTCACCTCGTCCAGAGCAATTTATAACTATGCGAGGATTACCTTCTAGCTGTGAAGACAAGGTTTCTAAATAGGCAATTGCATGAGCAGTTTCCAAAGCAGGAATAATTCCTTCGAGTTGTGACAGACGTTGGAGTCCATCTAAAGCCTGTTGGTCAGTAACACTATAGTATTCACAGCGACCGATATCTTTTAAATAACTATGTTCTGGTCCCACACCAGGATAATCTAACCCAGCGCTTATAGAATGTGCTTCGACAATTTGACCATCATTATCTTGCAGCACATAACTCATTGCACCGTGCAATACCCCAACCTCTCCCCGTGTCAAAGTTGCAGCATGTTTATTGGAATTAACTCCTTCACCCGCAGCTTCAACCCCAATTAATCTGACGGATGCTTCATTAACAAACTCATGGAACAAGCCAATAGCATTAGAACCACCACCAACACAAGCCAAAAGAATATCCGGTATTCCACCCCATTTTTCTTGACATTGATAGCGAGTTTCTTTACCAATTACTTTATGAAAATCGCGTACCAACATTGGGTAAGGATGAGGACCAGCAACAGAACCCAAAATATAATGAGTTGTTTCTACATTTGTCACCCAATCACGAATCGCTTCGGAAGTGGCATCTTTTAAAGTTCCAGTACCAGCCGCAACTGGACAAATTTCCGCTCCCATTAATCGCATTCTAAAGACATTCAGAGCTTGACGCTCCATGTCTTGGATGCCCATATAAATCACACATTGCAAACCAAATCGAGCACAAACAGTCGCAGTTGCCACACCGTGCTGACCAGCTCCAGTTTCAGCAATAATGCGCTTTTTGCCCATGCGCTTAGCTAGCAAAACCTGCCCAAGAGCATTATTAATTTTGTGAGCACCTGTATGATTTAAATCCTCGCGCTTCAAGTAAATTTGTAGACCACTACCATCACTTTTGGCATAGTAGCTTGTTAGGCGTTCAGCAAAATATAGTGGGCTAGGTCTTCCCACGTAATCACGCATTAAATTTCCTAATTCTTCCTGGAATTTAGGCTCCTGGGTGTATTCATGAAACGCCGTTTCTAGCTCTGCTAGTGCTGGCATTAAAGTTTCCGGTACATATTTACCACCGAACTTGCCAAACCTTCCGTTATGGTCGGGAAGTTGATTTACAGATGAAATTATTGACTTGATATCTGGAGTACTTACCATTGTTTAAAGTCCTATGCTTTAGTGTTTAAAATTCTAAGTAAATTGTAAATATTTAGCCGAATCAGGTGTTAAAGAAGCTTTGAGTTCTCGGCAAAGTTCTTCTACATTTTGTAATCCAACAATAGGATTTTCATTAGCTAAACGTTGTACAAAAGCACTACCCACAATTACAGCATCTGCTCCCCATTCCATTAGCTGATGTGCTTGGTCTTTACTAGAAATACCAAAACCAATACCAATAGGTTTATCAGTAATATCTCGCATACTAGTCAACAAATTTTTGACTCGGTTTTGTAATTGAGAGCGCATACCTGTGACCCCTGTAACACTTACTAAATAGATGAATCCTTGAGATTGCTTTGCGATAGCCTCAATTCTTTCTTTAGAACTGGTAGGAGCTACTAGTAAAATTACTTCAATTCCAAAATCCGCAGCTGTTTGTATTAAGTAAGAAGCTTCTTCTAATGCTAAATCTGGTACTACTAGTCCTTTAACACCAGCATCAGCAATTTGCTTAAGAAACGCCTTAATTCCCAGTTTGAAAATGGGATTGTAGTAAGTAAATAGAATAATTGGTGATTGCAGAGAGGGACTGACATCAGTAACAATTTCTAATACTTGCTCTAATTTCGTTCCTCTTTGCAAAGCACGGGTTGCAGCAGCTTGGATTATTGGGCCATCTGCAAGCGGGTCTGAATAAGGAACACCCAATTCAATAAAATCAGCACCATTACGGTCTAAGATGCGTAATGCTTCTCTGGTTGTTTCTAAGTTAGGGTCACCAGCTGTGATAAAAGGAATTAAAGCACACTGTTTGCGATTTCTGAGAGATTGGAAGCGAGAAGAAATAGAAGTCATTAGGCTTGAGGTTACAAGAAAATATTTATTATTCGCTCACGCAGAGCCGCAAAGATGCAAAGGAAGAAATCATTCTAATAGAAACGGATTTGATAACAACCCCTATGTCAGTTTGAAATTCAGATTAGAACAAAATTTGTCATGTGGTTATGATTGTTGGGGTTGGTATTAAGGACTGGACAGCTTGCTCTATGTCGTTTTGCTTGACTAGAGATTCTCCCACCAATACTGAACGGACTCCGGCTTCAGCAACAACAGATAAATCATCTGCTGTGTAAAACCCCGACTCACTAACAACCGTAATACCAAAGCTACGTAATATCTCTCTATTTTCTGTTAGCAGTCTCAGAGTGGTTCTGATATCGACAGTAAAATCTTCCAAATTCCGATTGTTAATTCCTACTAGTTCAAGTTCATCAAGCTGTAACACCCTGTATAGCTCTTCCTCTGTATGAACTTCAACTAAAGCTGTCATCCCCAATTGCTGAATCAGTTGATGAAAAGTATAGAGTTCTTCGTTTGTGAGGATAGCAGCAATCAGAAGTACGGCATCTGCACCAGCTACACGTGCTAAATAAATTTGATAAGGGTCAATAATAAATTCTTTGCACAGTAAAGGTAATTTCACATGCATCCGGACAGCAAGAAGATTATTAAAGCTCCCTTTAAAGAATTTTTTGTCAGTCAAAACAGAAATACAAGATGCTCCCCCACGTTCATAAGCTTGAGCAATCATTACTGGGTCAAAGTCATCTCTAATCACACCACGACTGGGTGATGCTTTCTTAACTTCCGCAATTAAGCTAGGAAAATTCGGGCTTTGGCATAAAGCACTAAGAAAATTTCTCAATGGAGGTGTATTTTTTAATTCCTGCTGTAAAATTTTCAAAGGTAGCTTTTTCTGCATTTGTGCAATTTCTTGTTTTTTATGCAGCACAATTTTATCAAGAATATGGCTTTTTGCCGCAACTGACATCTTCATACTTTTATGCAACCTTAGCTCATTTTGTAGCTACGTATTTGTTTGAATGTGTAAATTGATTTATGACATTCTTAATAATGGTCAAACCGACTTCCCCGGCCAAAGTCATAATAGATTCTGGATGAAATTGTACCGCAGCGACAGGAAGTACTTCGTGTTCGACAGCCATAATTACATTATCTTCGGAAACAGCTGTTACTTTTAGTTCTAAAGGTAGATATTTAGCCAAGGCAAACAACGAATGATATCTACCGACAGAAAAAGATTCGGGTAGTTTATGAAACAAAACAGAATTAGGGTCAATAACGTAAATTTGCGAAGGTTTTCCATGTTGAGGATAGTCTAGAACTCCTAGCTGTCCACCGAAAGCTTCCACAATACCTTGTAACCCTAAACAAACTCCGAAGACTGGAATGTTGCGCCAAACGCAAGCACCTACCGTCTGTGGAACCCGAAAATCTGCTGGTCTACCTGGACCGGGAGATAAAACTACTAAGTCAGGACGTTCACTATCAAAAAGTGATTCATCGAAACCATGACGTAGTGTTGTAACTGTTGCACCTGTTTGACGAATATAGTTAGCAAGGGTGTGAACAAAAGAGTCTTCGTAGTCAATAAGTAATATACGTTTACTTGGTTCCAAATGGGGAATACATTTATTTATTTTTGTAGTTTCACACTCGTCAAAGTTTACTTTTTTCTTGGCAAGACGAATAGTTTCAAATAAGGCAGCGGCTTTAGTAATTGTTTCTTGTTCTTCAGCCTGGGGTATAGAGTCATAAAGAACAGTTGCACCAACTCTAACTTCAGCAATGGAATCTTTTAAACGAATTGTTCGTAAAACTAAGCCAGTATTAAGATTACCATTAAAGCCTAAATAACCAACAGCACCACCATACCAACGTCTTGCGCTGCGTTCATTGTTTTCTATAAATTGCATTGCTGCGCGTTTTGGTGCCCCTGTAACTGTGACAGCCCAAGTATGACTTAAAAAAGCATCCAAAGCATCAAACTCTGGTCGTAACAAACCCTCAACATGGTCAACTGTATGAATCAAATGGCTGTACAGTTCAATTTGCCGACGACCGATAACCCGTACCGAACCAGGTTCACAAATCCGCGATTTGTCATTGCGGTCTACATCGGTACACATGGTTAACTCAGATTCATCTTTATAAGAATTAAGTAACTGACGAATTTGGTCGGCATCATCAATAGCGTCTTGTCCTCGCACAATAGTACCGCTAATAGGACAAGTTTCTACCCTCTTACCTTCTACTCGAACAAACATTTCGGGAGACGCACCAATCAAATATTCTCCACCAAGATTAAAAATAAAACCGTAGGGACTGGGGTTAATTTGCTTTAAGGTTCGGAAAAGTTTACTAGGGGCTTCTGGGCAATTTTCAAAAAAGCTTTGACTAGGGACAACTTCAAAAAAATCACCTCGACGGAAGTAATCTAGAGCTTGCTCGACAAGATTTGCGTATTCTCCTTTTTCATGGTCGGCATTTTGTGTAGAGACAAGACGTTTTCCTCTGTAGTCTATGGACTCACCTGTACGGGGAAGATTATGAGTACTACCATGTAGAGTTTCACCGTATGAAATTTCAAAATCATAATCTAAATGAAACGCACGTTGCTGATAGTAGTCAACAAGTACTAATTTATCAGGCAAATATAGTACTAAATCTCTTTGGTCAGCAGGGCGTTTTAGAGATTGGGAGATAGGTTCAAATTGAAATACTAAGTCGTAGCCAAATGCACCATACAATCCCAAGTGTTCATCTTCATCACTATAAAAAGTATGTAAAATTTTTCTAATAATAGTAAACGCTGAAGGTTGTTTACTACGTTCTTCTTCAGCAAATAATTGTTGTGCAGGGCTGACAAAACCAGTTACTTTATCGTTATCTATTATAATTTCTTGTAATTCTAAACAGTCTAACAAACGTTCATTAAGAAACGGTAATAGTATTTTTCCACGTTCGTTTAAAGCTGTTAGAGTGAAACTATTTCCTCGTGTCGTTAATTCCAATGGTGGATTTACGAATCCAATTGCCCACCTTTTGTATCTTCCTGGGTATTCATAGCTACTTGTAAGTAAGCCACCTCTATGAGAATCAACGTAGAAAATAATATCTTCAAGGGCTGTTTCCATCTTTTTTTCAATAATGGAACGAGATACACAAATACCACCTTGGGTAACATAGGAATGGAAATCAACGGTCATCGGTGATTTTTTGAGATTAGTCATAAGTAATTAAAGGTAAAGGAACATTTATCTAACAGTCTTTAAATTATCAATTTGTTGTGTAAATAAATCAGTGAAGATACTCATAACAGTGCGTTCGCGTAGTTTAATATTGGCACTGATTGACATTCCAGACTGTAATGATAATTTCCGATTATTTACAGATAGAGATTGACCTTTTAAGCGAATTTTAGCCGGAAAACTATAGTAGGGACGAGTTTGTTCTGGTGGTAAAGCGTCTGAAGCTATTTCAACTAATTCTCCTTTAATGTCACCAAATTCGCTAAATGGGAAAGAATCAATTCTTACATCAACTTTCATTCCTTCTTGGACAAAGCCAATATCTTTATTGGTAATATAAACCTTTGCCATAAGGGCGTCTTTTGGTACAATTTTGAGGATTGTTTGGCTGGGGCTAGCAACGAATCCTGGAGAACGGGCTTTTAAATCGAAAATTATCCCATCACTGGGAGCGCGAAGTTCTTGATATTGTAAGGTTAATTTAGTTTGGCTAATTTTGTTGTCAATTTCAGAAACTTTTTTCTCATTTTCTAAAATTGCTTTGTTTAGCTCGCTGTCTATTTGAGCAATTTGTTTTTCGTTATCAGCAATTTTAGTGAGAATTTCTTTTTTAGCGGTTGCTATTGTATTTTTAACTTTTTCCTGAGATTGAGTAATGGCATACTTTAGACGCGCTTGTTCTTGCTGGAGTCTTTCGATTTCAGCTCGTTGGGTGCGTACGTCTTGTTGCTGTTTCAGATATTGTAAACGACCAATAGCTCCTTCTCGAACGAGAGGTTCTAAATTATTAAGAATAGTTTGATTTACTTGTTTAATATCAACAGCAGAAGATAAAGTGGCTTGAGATTCGCTAACTTTCTTTGCTATTTGTTGAGTTTCTAATTGTTCTGCTGATATACGGGCTTTTAGTTCTTCTTGACTAAATTGTAATCGAGCTTGTTCTTCTGGAGAAAGATTAATGTTTTGAGATGTATTAGCAAGTTGAAGTCTATATAACCTATTTTCGGAAATAATCGCAGTCCTACTTTTTGTTAAATCAAGCATCTGGGGAGACATCGGAAGGAGATTTTTATTTATTCCTTTTGCTCCCGACGAAATTGCTATCTCTCTTGATGTTAGCTGATAACGGTAAAATTGATTTTCTTGTAATAACTTATTACGAATTTTATTGAGAGATTCTAACTCTGCTTTAGCTGCGGTTGAGTCGAATTTTAAAATTAAATCTCCCTTTTTTACTACTCCACCGTCTTTAACATGAACAGTTTTGATTAGTCCACCTACGGGAACTTGTACTTCTTTAACAGTACCTTGTGGCTCTAATTTTCCTTGTGTTGGAATTGCTTCTTCAATTTTAGCAAAGGAAGCCCAAAGTACAACGGATGATGTCAGTCCCATAATTCCCCAGAGAATTGCTCGTGACAAAAAAGGTGATTGTCGCAGTACGGCAGATGGAGTAAATTGTTGAGTATTACGAGGAGATTTTAATTTTACAGGTACTTTAATTTCACTTGGAAGTGATTGAGGAATAAGGGGGGATTTATCTTGGATTTTTGCACCATTTCCGTTGTGTTCGCTCATATGTTATAGTCCTTGGTGGTTTTAAAAACTAAAATACTTTTGAATATTTGTAGGTTGGGTTGAGGAATAACGGAAACCCAACTTTTCGGTTGCTTGTTGGGTTTTGTTCCTCAACCCAACCTACGTAATGTTTATTAAAGCTGTGCTTCTTGTTGTTGATATAGACAGTAGTAATGACCTCTGAGTGACATCAATTCTTGATGGGTTCCTTGTTCTGCTACTGTACCTTGGTGCAAGAGTAATATCACATCAGCATTTTTAATAGTGCTTAAGCGATGGGTAATAAAAAATACTGTTTTGTTGCTAAATACTTGTGCCAAATTTAAGCACACTTCTCTTTCAGATTGATAATCAAGAGCGCTAGTTGCTTCGTCTAGAATCAGTAAGTTAGGGTTTTGTAAGACTGTGCGAGCAATAGCAATTCTTTGTCTTTGTCCTCCAGATAATGCAGAACCTCTTTCACCAACTTTGGTGTTATAACCCTGAGGTAAAGACATAATAAATTCATGAGCGGCTGCAATTTTTGCTGCTTCAATTATTTCTTCAGTAGTTGCATCTGGGTTCGCAAGTGCAATATTCTCTTGAATTGTCCCGTCAAAGAGAAGGGAGTCTTGCAGCACCATACCAATTTGACGACGTAAAGAATGAAGTTCTACTTTGGAAATATCGTAGCCATCAATAGTTATCTTACCAGATTCCGGCTCGTATAAACGTGTTAAAAGTTTTGTTAAAGTGCTTTTACCAGAACCACTTTGTCCGACAATACCAATAAATTTACCTGGAGCTAAATCAAGATTTATATTTTTGAGTTGTAGTTGACTACTAGAGTTAAAACGGAAGCAAAGATTTTCATAAGAAACTGCACCGCAAATTACAGGCATAGAAATATTTTTCCTGTCTGCTTCTTCGGTTTCGGTGGGACTATTTAAAATGTCCGAGAGACGTTCTAAAGATAAAGCTGTTTCCTGAAAATTTTGCCAAAGTTGACTTAAACGGAGTAATGGTGCTGTGACGTAATTAGCAATAATACGGAAAGCAATAAGTTGACCTAGGGTTAATTCTCCTTTGACTACTAGATATGCACCTAGCCATAAAACTAATAAGCCGGAAATTTGGTTTAAAAAATTACTTGTAGAAGCAGCAGCAGTAGAAGTTACTGTCGTTTTAAAGCCTGCATCAACATAACTGGTGTAATGTTCTTGCCATTGCCAACGAGAATGTAATTCTATATTTTGCGCTTTTACTGTTTGAATACCTGACAGAACTTCGACTAAATAAGATTGAGTTTGAGCATTTTTTTCAGCTTTGGAGCGTAATTGCCTCTGAATAATAGGAGAAACTAATATAGTTAACAACATAAACAAAGGAATAGTAGCTAAAGCAACAAGAGTCATTAACCAACTATAGACAAACATCACAGCGATGTAGACCACAGAAAAGACTGCATCTAAGACTACAGTTAAAGCTGTTCCAGTTAGGAATGAGCGAATATTTTCTAATTCGTTGGTGCGAGTTGCTAATTCTCCTACAGTTCGTTTTTCAAAGTAAGGTAAGGGTAAACGCAAAAGATGCTCAATGATTTCTGAACCCAAAGCTAAATCAATTCTATTAGTTGTATCTGTAAATAAATTTGTTCTAATACTAGTTAAAATTGCTTCAAATATAGCAATAACAACTAAAAGTATACCAAATATATTCAGAGTATTTAAACTATTCTGAACAATTACTTTATCAATAATTATTTGAACAATTAAAGGGTTTGCAAGGGTAAATATTTGAACAAAGAATGAAGCGATTAACACTTCAAATAATACCTTGCGATATTGAATTAAAGAAGGTATAAACCAACTTAAGCCAAATCGCTTTTTAGGAGTATATTTATTAGCTTTTAAAAGTAATACCTGACCTTGGTCTCCCCAATTTTCAATAAAATGGGCTGGTTTCTGTTGCAAAATTCCAACAGATGGAACTCCTAGTACTAATTTTTTGCCGTTAATCTCATATAAAATAGCAAAACTATCTTGCCAGCGAATAATTGCGGGAACTTGCAATTTTGTTAGCGAAGAGGCTGTGACATTTATGAGTTGAGCATCTAAACCAATTAATTCAGCAACTGCACCACAAAGTTGCAATGAAAGTGTTTGTGTACGCTGAACTTGATGAGTCAAAACTTTACGAATTACTTCCTGACGAAAAGGAATATTCCAATATTGACTTAGCATTTGAAAACAAGCTAAAGTCGCTTCTACTGGACTTCTACCATGAGCGTAAGGGTATTTTACTTTTTGGGAATTGACTGTTTGAGAATATCTATTGGAATTTGTTTCTATCGGAGTAATATTATTAGTAGCATAGGGTATCTCATCTAAAGATGGAAGTATAAAAGATGAAGGTAAAAAGTCTTCAATATTTGTACTTTTGATTTGAGTTTGTAATGGTAAACCTATTAAACGTACAACACTAGAAGAAGTATTTTTTTCTAAATATGTATTTGTATCAATATTTAAGCGACTACCTGGAGAAAAATATTTTAGCTCTCCACTACTAACAAACCAAGTTAAATTCGGGTCTAATTCCTCAGTATAAATTTTATTCCGAGAAGAAGTATAAATTACAGATTTATCGATAATTTTAAAAGTAAGCTCTTTAATATCGTTAGCATTATGAAAATCTAATATAGCTTTGCCATCGGCTCTATTGCTTAGTTCGTTGCTTAACAAATCAAATACTTCAATGGTACTGCAAAGATTTTGAAAAGCATTTGCAAAATTTTGGCTGTCTTTTACTAATGACAAAAAGTCCTTTGCTTCCAAAGTCAAGCAAATAGTTTCGTCCGAAGCAAGAACCGTCTCACAAGCAATTCCACGTATTAAACTAGTCCAGCCTAAAATTTCTCCTTTTTTGAATGTTTGTAATGTAATCGGCATCTGGGTCTCATGGTCATATCCTAGCAAGCGAGCTTGTCCCTCGTAAATAATATATATTTTAGTGGGGATTTGTTCTCGCTGAATAATTGGCTGACCCATCCGGTAGCGAAAAAACTGGATTTTCTTACTTGCATCTTCCAGCTTTGATGCTTCTAGTTGATTAAATGGAAATAACTCAGCTAAGAAATCTTGGATAGTATTTTGTGTACTAGTCATGCAGTTCTTGAGTCTATATTTGGTTAGCAGTTGTGAGCGAAGAAATCAGATTTAAGATTTTTGATTGATAATCGGTACTATTTTGCTGTTCCATTGCAACTTGAATCTGCTCTGAAAGCCATATTTCAAAGACTTCGTTTAATAATCGCTGTCGCATATTTTCGTCCAATTGTGCAGGGATATTTTTTTCTAAACGCACAATTACAAACCAATCACCTAAAAGTACAGGAGACCAAAGTTGACCTGGTTTACTAATAGAGAGTATTTGCGCTAATGCTGGATGAAGTGCTTTTAATTCCACTGGCCCGATTAAACCATCAGTTTGAGCTTCAGGACCGTCTGAATATTTGCGAGCAAGTTCAGAGAAAGTCTGCTCTTTTGCTTGAATGCGAAAGTAAAGTTCTTGTGCAACCTCTATATCTTGCGTACGTAATAGAGAATAGATTATTTTATCTAACTGTGGCTTCTGCCAAAGGAAGTATGCCTCAAGTTTCCCCCCCCAAGTTGCTTGCTTAAATTTTTCTATTTTCAATTTCCGCGCAGTCAACATATCAAGCTGCTCGTGATTCATACCATATTTTTGAAGCCAAGCTAGCTTTGTGTTTTCTTCGGTAATTTGATTGTACTCGCAGAACAGTTGGGAGCCATAAGCTACTTCTTCTGGAGTGCATTCAATAGCAGCAATACTTTGGTCGATGATTAGTTCGCGCAGAATTTGTGGTAATAACTGGTATTTAGCCAATAAATTAATAATTCCCTCGGCTGTAATTGTTTCTTGTCCAAGCTGTAAATTTATCGTCATTATAGCTACCCCTATTACAAGGAAATCTAGCTCAAATTATTTTAAATAGGAAACACACAATTTCAAGCATATAAAACCATATTCCCCCTTACAATGCTTATTTATTTGATTCAACTGTCAATTATTTATATTATGGAGTTTGATAAAATTTTGCGGTAAATGGTTTAAACGTAGACCTGTATTTAAACCTCTACCTTAAGACATATGTGTTAAAAATCCAAACGAACCCCACCCCCAACCCCCTCCCCGCAAGCGAGGAGGGGGCTACGATTGACGGTAGGTAAATAATTTTAAAAATCAAAAATGAACTATTTTTTTTCCTTGTATTTTTTAGTAGCCCCCTCCCCGCGTGCGGGGAGGGGGTTGGGGGTGGGGTTTCTTATACTGGGACGATAAATTTCAGATTTTTTTCAATTTATATACAGGTTTAAGTCATTGTAGATGCTGTAAAATCAACTCACAAATTTCTGTAGCTGAGACAGATGTAGATTTTAAAAGTTCTGTTTGCTTACTAATAAATAACGGACTATTTTCACTGCAACTAGTAGCACAACCATGAGAACCGCGAATTAAAAAAGCATCTAAAGGAATAACATCCATTAAATAGCGAAAGCCCAATTTCTTTTTCAATAGTTTTGAGCCTATTTTTAGTTGAGGAAATTTTATTTGCGGGTCAATAAACAACTCAACTGGGTCATAGCCAGGTTTACGATGAATATCTACTGTTTTAGCAAAATCAGGTGCAAATGTATCATCAAGCCAGTAATAATAAGTAAACCAAGCATCTGAATCTGTGAAAGCGATTAATTCTCCCGACCTAGGGTGATTTAAATGATATTTAGGCTTTTCTGTATCACCTAGGACAAGTGCTATTCCATCTATATCTTCTAATAAAGAGCGTACTTTAGGAATAGAAAAGTTCTCATTGATATAAACATGAGCAATTTGATGGTCAGCAACGGCAAATGCTTGACTTGCTCCAGGGTCAAGTAGTTCTCTTCCCATTTCTTCGCGTACAGCTAATAAACCTCGCTCTCGTAATATACGATTTATATGAACAGGTCGAGAAACTTTGGTGATGCCATATTCTGATAAAACAATAACTCTAGCACCGTAATTTTCATAGTATTGAATTAAGTCGCTACAAATAGTATCAATTTCTTGTAAATCCTTCGCGACTTTATTTATATCAGTCCCAAATTTTTGTAAACAGTAGTCTAAATGAGGTAAATAAATAAGCGTGAGTGTGGGATGACAACGTTCTTCTACCCATTTTGCTGACTCTGCTATCCATTTAGTTGAAGCAATAGAAGTATTTGGTCCCCAAAAATTGAACAACGGAAATTGACCTAGTTCAGCTTGCATTTGGAAACGCCATTCTTGCGGTTGCGTATAAATATCAGGAATTTTTCTGCCGTCAGCAGGATACATCGGTCGGGGAGTGACAGAATAATCGACGGAAGAGTACATGTTGTACCACCAAAACAAATTAGCGCAGGTAAAATTTGCATCTAATTCTCTTGCCATATCCCAAATTTTTGGAGACTGAATCAATTTGTTTGACTGTCGCCAAAATTTTATTTCACACTCATCTCGAAAGAACCAACCATTGGCAACTATTCCATGCTCGTTGGGTAATTTTCCAGTTAGGTAAGTTGCTTGTGCTGTGCAAGTAACTGCAGGTAAAACTGGTTTTATTGATGCAATTTTACCACCGTTAGCCCAATGAGATAACCAGGGTGTATGTTCACCTAAAAGGTTGGGTGTTAATCCAACTACATTTAAAACAACAGTTTTTTGCATAGAATATTATTTTTTATTTCCCCCCTTCCCTTGCAGGGAAGGGGGTTAGGGGGGTTAGGTCAGAGTGGGAATTTATCTAAAACCCATTCATACTCACGCTGGATAGACGCTAATAAATTCACCTTCATTTCATTAGGCAATACTTCCCAGGTATAAGTTTCAATTTCTAAATGGTTACATACCGGATTATTTTGCACTAATTCTAATACAGTTACTATATCATCTTGTGTTGACTGTAATAGTTGGTAATTATCAATAAATATTGGGACATGAAAATGAGTTCTCCACTCATCAGCAGTTGTTTTTTCTAAATTGTTTAAAGCTTTATCTAAATCTGAATAATGATTTAATCTATTATTAGAATTCTTCTCAACAACTTGATGTAAATATGTTGATTCAGCAAAAGGTTGTAATCGTTCTTTTAATAAAGTCCGTTCTGAGATATCTTTTGGTACTTTTACTCGTAACGCTGCACTAATTTGAATTTTGCCAATTTTTATTCCAAAGTTTTTGAATTGTTCAAACACTGAAATAGGGTTTTCATACTCTACTGCAAAATGACATGTATCATAGCAAATTCTCACATGCTCTAATAATTGAGATTCACAAATTTCTTCTAGTATATTTAAAAGTTTTGCAAGATAATCTTTGCCAATAGGAAGTAAGTATTTTTGAAAGTAATTAACCACCTCAGCAGTATTTTCAAGCAGTGCATCTGGTTCTGGTTCTAAATTTATATGGAGTAATTTCCCTGTTTCTATACGAATTCGTACCATTTCGGCTACGACCCGTACTAAATTATAAGTAGCACTTTTGGCAACAGATGCTTGTAAAAGTATATTATCTTTAAACCAAGGTTTATAAGATAAAGGTACTGTGGAAATACTACCATCTACACCACTGGGTAATAGTTCAGCTAAAATATTCACCAGCCGTAGAGTATAGTCTAAACGCTCTGATTTAGACCAATCTGGTGCATAAACTTGGTCTTTAACTACTTGGGAATGAAATCCACCGTAGGGAAAGCCATTCAGGGTAAATATGTATAAGTCATGTTTTTTAAGCCATGATTTTAAGTTATGTAAATTACTATTTTTAAGTAGTTCTCTGGTTGCTATATCTGCTAAACGTAAGCCAATTCCAAAAGGTTTTTCTGGTGATAATTTGGCTTTTAAGGGGGGTATATATTGCTTGAGGTTTACAAAAACTTTTTCCCATTCTTCACCGGGATGAATATTGGTGCAGTAGGTTAGATGAATGTTATTGTTTGAGGTGATTCTCATATTTTTTATCTCACGCAGAGCCGCAGAGGCGCAAAGAATTATGGTATTGTTATTGGTTGGCTAAGAGAAAAATTGCTTTCCTGTATAAGGATAAGTCTAGTTTATTTATTTCTATTCCCTGACCAATGTTTTGTAAAAGTATTAGCTGTAATTCACCTCCTATATGCTCCTGAAACTCTAATAAACCTTTAAATATACATCGAGAGTTTTTTAGTTCCTCAAGTTCTTCGCTTAGTTCAGGTACGTATAAGTCAAATCCCAATGCTTTTAAAGTCTTAATTATTCGTTTCCATTGGACTTGCGGAAGTGTTCCCAATAAATATGAATAAGTACTATCCAATGCTATACCAATTGCGACTGCTTCTCCGTGACGCAAGTTATAATTGGTAAGGTTTTCTAATTTATGAGCTGCCCAATGACCAAAATCTAATGGACGAGATGAACCCATTTCAAAAGGGTCTCCTCCCTTGGCAATATGTTCTAAATGTAGCTGAGCACATCGATAAATTACTTGCTGCATAGCTTTCATATCACGGTTTGCAAGTGCTTTTGTGTTTTCTTCTAAAAACTCAAAAAATTTCGCATCTTTAATTAAAGCTACCTTCACAGCTTCAGCAATTCCAGAGCGCCAATCTCGGTTATCTAAAGTGTGCAAAAAATCAAAATCATTCAATACTGCATAGGGTGTAGCAAATGTTCCTAAAAAATTCTTTTTACCAAAAGCATTAATTCCATTTTTAACCCCTACTCCAGAATCATTTTGCGCCAAAACTGTTGTTGGAATACGAATAAGTCTAATTCCTCGGTGAGCAGTTGCAGCAGCATATCCCACTAAGTCTAATACTGCTCCACCCCCAATCGCTAATAAATAAGAGTGACGACACAGCCCAACATCATCAATTACCTGATGAATTTTTCCCAGCAAATTAATATCATTTTTGGCATCTTCTCCACCAGGAACTATCATTGGTTCCGCAACTAAAGTAAACACATCTGAGTAATGCTGACTATAAACTTTTAACTGTTTAATTAACTCATTCCAAAACTCTAACAATCCAGAATCCACAACAGCAATTACTTTCCTAGGTAATACTTGCTCATTACCCCCAATTACATTTGCCAGCAAAGAATTTTCTAATTCAAAAATCCCATTAGTAAAACACACTTCATATTCAAAAGAAACCGAAATACTTTGATTTATCGTTAAAAAATTACTCTTAGTACTTCGACAAAAATCAACTACAGTATTGTTACTCATATACAAAAAGCTCCATAAATTCTTTGCGTCTTTGCGCCTCTGCGTTGAGTTAACAACCCCTAACTCACAGCAAAAAATCGCGCCAAAGACATCGAAAAACCAAGCAAAACTAACACCAAAATCCCATATAAAAATCCAGCAAAACCAGCAGCAATCGTCGCATCTAAAATAATTAACGATATAACTCCCGAACGAACTGCAGCAAAAATATTTTCTGCAGTAGGTGTACTCGCAGCTTTCACAAAAGGAAGCAATACTCGCAGCGCAAATAATAACAAAAACGGTAACGCAACCAAAAGTTGATAATTATTCAAAAAACCCAAACCCAAAATTGCTGTCATTACTACACAAAGCATTACAACCGCAATAATACCAGTACTAGTTTTACCTCCATGAACCTCACCCCGGCTTAAAGTAGTAATAGCAGCAATATAAATAATAGGAATCAAAGCCAGAAACCAATATTCTTTTACTATCACCGGATTAACACTTACACCCAGTAATAAATTACAGCCACGACAAATACCCATATTTAAAGGGCCAAAAAACGCTTGATGTTTTCCTACCGCATCATAAAATAAAGCAGCCAAAGCAATACTAAAAGCTAAAATTCCGCTGAAAAACGAAACTTGAAATGCAGCCGCAATACCAACGCTCAAAAGTAAACTTCCTAATAAAGTCGCTCCAACAAGAGATACTCGACCACTAGGAATAGGACGCTCTGGTCGTTCCTTTGCATCTAGTTCAGCATCAAAAACATCATTAAAAACTATGCCACCTGCATATAAACCCGTAGTAGATAATAATAGCCACCCTACAGAAAAAATTATGCCTTGATTCATAAGGGCAAAACAACCTGAAGCTCCAAAACCAGCTAAAATATCTGCCCAAGCAGTGACAATATTAGCAGGTCGCATTAACTGTAGATACGCCCAAAAATTACTACTTTTTATAGTCGTACTATTCATAATTAAATATCTTTAGAAATTAATTATACGTTCAGCAAAACCTTTAGTAGAGACGCGATTAATCGCGTCTCTACATGTCTATTCAATCAACGCATAACTTTGCTTAGAATCAACCACAGGTTTTTGCCCCCGCAGTACTGAATTACCACTAAATAATTGTCTTTGGTCGATAGGTAATGGGTTAAGCCAATCTGACTCTTTCATTTGACCACTTTGACTATAAGCTACAAGAGCATTTTCATAACAAACAGCTCGTACATGAGATTCTGGAATTCCGCGTTCTAACATCAATTGAGCTGTCTTAGGTACTGCTAAAGGGTCGCTAACACCCCAATCAGCACTACTGTCTACAATAATTCGCTCGCATCCATACTGACGAACAACTTCCACCATTCGAGCATTTCCCATTTTGGTAGATGGATAAATAGTAAATGCAGCCCAGAAACCTCTATCCAAAACTTCTTCAACTGTCTCTTCGTTGTTGTGGTCAACAATTACTCGTTCAGGTTCTAAACCATGTTCTAGACAAACATCCATACTACGGCTAGTTCCAGCTTTTTTATCACGATGGGGTGTATGGATTAACACCAGCATTTCTAATTCTTTAGCAAGTTCTAATTGTAAGCGAAAATATTTATCTTCCGCAGGTGTCATGTCATCGTAACCAATTTCACCAATACCAACTACACCCTCTTTACAAGCATATAAAGGTAAAAGTTCCATTACCTGTTCTGCTAATGGTTCATTATTGGCTTCCTTAGAATTCAAACCCATCGTACAATAATGCTTAATACCAAATTGTGCGGCTCTAAATCTCTCCCATCCCACCAAACTACTAAAATAATCTTGAAAAGAACCGATATTAGTACGAGGTTGTCCTAACCAAAATGCAGGTTCAATTACAGCAACAATACCAGCATCTCGCATTTTTTCATAATCATCAGTAGTGCGAGAACTCATGTGAATATGTGGGTCAATGAACATCATATAAAATACCTTTCTTTAAAATTTGCTCGAGACCTTACATATCTCTACTAACCGCCAAAGTTCAGGAGGGACAGCACGTTTGGCACTTTGACGTTCCCTAGCGTAATCAATTAGCATCTTTGCTAATTCAGGATTAGCGCGTTTTTCCAATCCTTGAATTGAATGCAAAGGACTACCAACAAATAAAGCCTTTAATATCATCTGGTTCCATGCAAGATTATCAAAATACTCTGCTGGATAAGGATTTTTTAAAGCTACGGCATTAAAGACAGCTACCATATTACTGCGAACACCTTCAGCAGCACGAAGATGGAGTTTTTCTGGATAACTAAGAAGCGGTAAAGCTTGGTAAAGTGTTACTAATTCTGCCACATCCGCAGCAGAAAAAACTCGCTCTAATGTTTGCAAATATTTTTCAGAATCATTATTTGGTAAACTCAATAATAATAAAGTACGCGCTGCTTGGTCTACACTCCATTGATTAGGAAACCAACCTGGTCTTAGCTTGGAAGAAATCTCTAAATCTTCTTGTACCAGATTTAAATCATTTTTACCTGTATAACGAGGCACAGTACTAAAAGTAGTAAAAAAGATTTTTTCGTTAGCACCGCTAGCAATTTTTTTGGTCTTTTCATCAAGCCAAATTAAAATTTCGTGCGACACATGTAATGCAACCCAGCGACGTAGTAAATTTATTCGCCGAACATTTGTAAACTCTAAAGAATTTATATTAATCATATATCAAACCCCATAGGTTCGTAGTTGGGCTTTAGCCCCAATTTTAGATACAGGAATTCCAGTTTTGGTTCAATGCATTAGGGTTTTGGTTCAATACATTTGGGTTTTGCTTTAATACATCAGGAAGCTTGGCGCTGAAGCGCTACTACGAACCTGTGAAGAAGTCTTGGATATTTTCAAACTCTTGTATTAATGCATTTCTGTCTTTCCGTGCAACCAAATCAGCCAGATGAGTATAGGTTTTAGCCAACGAACAAATCGCCTGACATCTTTCCTCTGTTGCCAGCATGATATCAGCCCACAGGTGTGGACTTTGGGCTAACAACCGATTAACGATATCAATTTCTTGTCGATAGCTGGGACTGGACATAGACAGGCTGCGATTTATATCAATTCTCTCTTGTGCTAAGAAAAAGCCTAGACAAAATCGAGAAAAATGCTGAGTTGCCTGAATTACGACCATCATCCGGTCGTGTTCTTCGGGTGTAGAAAATATTAATTCGCTATCTTGCATCACAAAAAAGTCTAGTATCCATTGGAATACTTTGTCACCTCTCCCAGGACATACAACTATTTTCTGTCCAAAGAAAGATTGAATACTCGGACCAAACATAGGATGCAATCCCATAACTGGACCACAATGATGTTCCAGCATTGCTTTAACTGGTTCAGTTTTTACACTAGTAATATCAGCAATTGCCGTATTTGGGGTCAAATATTTAGCAGCACGTTTAATAACATCTACCGTATATTCAATTGGGACAGAGACCAAAACCAGTTCTGTTTGACCCAAAAGTAAATTAGCATTATCCCAATCGTGATGTCCGAGAACACTTACTTCATGACCAGCAATTGATAACTGTTGAGTAAAGAATTTTCCCATTCTTCCCAGTCCACCAATTATGGTTATCTTGCGATGTCTAAAATTATCACTTTGCATAAATTACTGTTTAATCAGTTTTTCTACTGGCAAAGTAGAGGTTTGACTTGCTATCACATCTGCAAATAATTCTTCGTATTGCTGTAAAGCTTGTTCAAAAGAGTAACGTTCTATAGCAAACTTTCTACCTTGTTCTCCTAGCTTTTTGACTTTCGCTGGATTGGTATACAAATTCAGAATAGCAGATGCTAAAGCGTCAGATGATTCTGGCTCAACAACTATACCACCACCACTTTTTTTAACAGCACGGGCTGCCGTTCCATTACTAGGAACTGAAGCTATTATAGGACGACCACTTGCCAGTAAAAGTGGTATCTTGGAAGGCATATTAAAAGAAATGACGTTGCGTTTTTGTAAAATTACTCCCACATCAGCAGCAGCTAGCATTTCCGGGAGTTTTTCTCTTGGTTGTAATGGTAGAAGTACGACATTATTTGCTTTATGAACTTGGCAATATTGCTGCAATTTTTCTAACGCTTTTGATTCTCCTGCAATTACAAAGGCTATTTCTGGAATATGAGTTAGCTTGCTAGCAGCCTCAATTAGTGTTTCTAGTCTTTGTGTTAGAGCAATATTCCCTGAATACAATATAACAAATTTATCATCAACTTTATGGATTGTTTTCCAAGAATTATAATTTTTTGGTAGAGGACGGATAAAATTTACATTTACCCAATTGGGTATACAAATAATTTTATTCTTGGGTACTCCCTTTTTAATTAAATTTTCTACAAATCCCTCCGCAATAACACTAATTGTATGTGATGTTTTATATGCAAATTTTTCTGTAATTTCTAATATTCTAATCATCCATTTGTTAGTCAGCAAGCCTACACGCACGGCTGCTTCTGGTAAAATATCTTGTACATTCAAGACAACTGGACAATTATATATAGCACCTAACAAAGCAGCGGGAAGAGATACAAGTAAAGGTGGAGCAGTCAAAAGAATTACATCTGGTCGCCAACCATTAAGTGCTTGCGGTAAACTACTAAAAACAAAGCTTAATTCCAAAAAGAGTCTATCTAACAAATTTGGTTGAGATTTAATTCGCAGGTAACTACGTTGAATAACAACACCATTTTTCTTTTCTGTCAGATACCATTTACCTCTATAATCCTCGTATATTTGCCTCTCTGGATAGTTAGGCATACCCGTTATGACACGAACAGAGTGACCCCGTTTTACTAGTCCTTCTGCTAGTTCGGTCATTAAGGGAGCAATGCCAATTAGTTCTGGATAATAGTTGTAAGAATAAATAAGGATTTGCATGGACTGTCATGGAATCGGTGGGTAAGGAATTAGAGAACTCCAAAAAATAAATTCTTAATCTTGCATCTTGTGGGGTGGGCATCCTTGCCCGCCCTTGTTTAAAGATGGATTGTATCTCTGTCTAAAGATGGATTGTATCTATATCTAAAGATGGATTGTATCTCTGTCTAAAGATGGATTGTATCTCTGTCTAAAGATGGATTGTATCTATATCTAAAGATGGATTGTATCTATATCTAAAGATGGATTGTATCTCTATCTAAAGATGGATTGTATCTCTGTCTAAAGATGGATTGTATCTCTGTCTAAAGATGGATTGTATCTATATCTGAGGACGGGCTGGAAGCCCATCCCACAAGAGAAAGAAAAATTGGAGAAATTAGACAGTGACTTTTTCTATCTCAATCTTTGGAGAGATGACAGACATCACCTTGGCTTTTTGATTTTTTCTTAATTTAGTTGCCGCAGCACCCACACCCAACAATGTAAGACCTAATATTGATGTTGGCTCAGGTACTTTTTGTGACTTCCCTTTTGCAACATTCAATACTTGAACGCGACCTTGGAAGAAATCACCTACGTAAAGTTTACCGTCTTTGTAGCTTGTGCCACCCGTCCAGTTAAATGAACCTGGTTTCAGGTCAAGAGGGTTACCAAAAGGTGGTTCTCCTTGTTTGGGAGGTGGTACAACTTCTCCAGATGAGTTACGGGCAGGTTCGCCATAAGCTGTGAGAAATTTACCTGTTTTATCAAATACCTGGACGCGGCTGTTGATAGAATCTGCCACATAGATATTTTCTTGCTCATCTACTTCTAGACCTATTGGCTGATTAAACTCTCCAGGTCCGGTGCCTTGTTTGCCAAATGTCAAAATAGGTTGACCCTCTGGATTAAGTACCTGAACGCGGTTGTTAAACTGGTCACTCACAAAGAAATTGCCACTGACTGGAGAAATTCTTAAACCTGCTGGTCCTTGAAACTGTCCAGGTGCGGTACCACTGCTGCCAATGCTACTAAGTAGCTGACCGTCCGGGGTATATTTATTGATTTTGTCGCCGCTAAAATCCCCTATGTAAACATTGCCAGTTTTGTCAAATGTCACACCGGATGGACCAAAGAAAGCCCTACCTGGTTTAAGACCACCAAATTCACCAAACGAGTTAATAAAGTTGCCTTTGGGGTCATAGACATTAACACGATTGTTAAAAACGTCACCCACATAAAGATTACCAGTATTTGGAGAAAATTCTAGAGCTGATGGCTCATCGAATTCTCCTACACCTTTGCCACCTTTACCAACAGCCCCAATGTAAGCACCGCTTTTATTGTATATTTCGACTTTATTACCAATGTTTGGGTTAAAACTGCCGTCAGGGTTTAAACCACGACCATTACTGACGTAGATATTCCCGGTTGATTCCTGCACCGTTATACCCTGAGGAACAAAGAGTTCTCCAGGACCGAAGCCTGGTTTGCCAATCTGACTATCGTAAGTCAAAGTGACTGCTTGGGATTGTGTTGCAGTTGCCAAAACCATGAATCCGGTACTGACAAGCCCTATCGAGAAATTTTGTATCATTCCCATGTTTTTTCCAAGTCTAGGTAAAATTTGCCTTGAGTTTGTCTTGTCTTTTTGCTTTGTCTGGTGCGATATCAGCCTACAGAAGTAAATAACTAATATTTATTTCCACAGAAAATATTTCTTTATACGCGAGTAGGTGCTTCTTTTTACGGAAGCACGCTCGCAACAGAAATAGTGACATCGCGAACCAAGCCTTTTTAAACAGCTGTTTTTACCTTGGTTGCATCTTTGCGTTTGCGTTTATTTAGTGAAGTGACACCTAAGGCTCCAGCTACTATTAAACTAATTACAGAAGTGGGTTCGGGAATTTTCTTTCCTGCTTTCGGGTCAATTCTAATAATTTGCCCAGTTTCTGCAAGTCTGGCTCGGTTGGCTATAAGCAAAGTACCATCTTTCGGGTCAAATGTTAAACCAGAACCTACTTCTAATCCATTGCCGCTCCAAATAGTTGAACGAGTGCCATCTTTGCCAATTTTGATTAATGAACCACTAATATCACCCGTAACCACACCACCCTGTTGAATGCCTTTCCATTCTGACTGATTCATATGTTGCAAGGCGTAAAGATTACCTTCTTTGTCGTATGCAACACCAGTCAGTTGCGTGAAACCATCTGCAATTACTTTTATATTGCTCAAATTATTGGGGTCAACGCTAAAGATACGCGCTTTGTTTTCTGGGTAAGGAAAATAAGTGTATTCGCCTACTGTTAAGGTTCCATCTGGAGCATTCGCAATTGCAGTAGGTACAGATTGGAATGAAATGGGAAAAGCCTGCGTTCCCGATGGGTCACTTACTGAGTTTCCTGGGGGTGGCCCAGATGGAGTGTCTGTCTGACCTGTAGATGCAAGTAGTTGTTGTTGAGCTTCTGCTGATGGAGGAATAGATGGGAATTGTAGTTCGCTTCTATCAATTGGTCGTGTAGGAAAAGCAGCTACATTTTTAATACCACTACCATCGAGTCCTACAGAATATATACTGTTTCCACCTCCATCGACTACATAAGCGGTATTACCGATAATGTTCATCGCGTAGGGGTTACTGATTACATCAGTACCATCGAGATTATTTTTGATTTCGTATGATGCAAGGTCGGCGATACTTGTTAGCGATTTGGTGTTTAAATCAACTTTCAGTAGTTGTCCAAGTAAAGGGGTTTTTAGTACGGTCTCACGGGTCTCTGGGTTACCCGCATAACCCATTAAAAGATATGCATCGCCTTTACTGTCAAATTTAATATCCGCTGGACCAGCCCCTTGTTCTCCAGAAGGTGTTAATGCTAGAGATGGAAGGTTGGAGAGTATAGTTTCTTGTTTCCCATCTGGTGTAATTTTTATTAAACTGCCTGTATTACCAGCGCATAAAGGGATAAATTGAGAACTAGGTGATGGTATACATCTGCCGTCTTTTCCGTCACCTCCTCGGCCTGTTTCTGCGATGTAAAGGCTACCGTCTGGGCCAAAAGCGGTACCTCGTGGGTTATCAAGTTTGTCGGATACTACGGAAAGAGTTGCTGCTTTTGTCGCTTTTGGTGCCAAAATTATGGCAAGAGAAAGTGTCAAAAATGTAAGTGTTAAGTGCTTTAGTTTCATGTCTGGCAAATATGGTATGAGTACTGTTGGAAAATTCACACGCAGAGACCTAACCCCCCTTCCCCCCTTCCCTATGAGGGAATGGGGGTTTTAAAGCCTCTCTCCTCTTAGGGGAGAGGTTTGGAGAGGGGTCTTTATTCTTGTTTTTGGTTAACAAGGTGATACTGGAAATACTGATGATTATCAGACCTAGGGTAGAAGTTGACTCAGGGACAGATTTTCTATTATCAAATTTAATTACTTGTCCTTGTCCTGGAAGTCCACCTTTATTGACAACATAAATGTCACCATCTGACCCTATTGTTAGGGAGGTTGGTGCTATTAGCCCGTCACCACTCGCAAGAGTTGTGCGGTTACCATTGGGAGCTATTTTGATGAGAGAACCATCAAAGTTACCTTTCCAACCTGATTCGTTTGCGTACTGTAAGGCATATAAATTGCCTTCGGTATCAAAACTTAAGTCGGAAAGTTGTGTAAAGCCATCAGCGTAAATTTCTGGCTTGCCGTTTTCACCGATTCTGTAAATTTTTGCGGCTTTTTCTGGAAAAGGGAAGCCAGTGAATTCACTTACATAATAAGCCCCATCGAGTCCTTTTGCAACAGCTGAAGGTACTGATTGAACTGAAAATTCTGATGGTGGTACAACAGCATCAGAAGTTGGTACTCTTGCAGAATCAAAAGCAATAGCGTTTGAGTTAGGAAATATAGGATTTGTTATAACTTGATTGGGAATTGTGGCAAGTTCCCTAAGATTACTCCCATCGATACCTACACTCAGCACGCTATTACCACCAGCATCAACGGCAACAAAATTATTACCGTCTAATATGAAATCTAAGGGATTACTTACTACATCACCTTTATCAGGATTATTAGTAAGTTCATAGCTAGCGAGGTCAGCAATATTTTTCCAGGAATTGGTATTAAAATCAGGTGTAATAATTTTTCCCAAATCATTGCTGCCTAAAGCATTACGTAAGTTAGGATTTGCCGCATATCCAAGCAAAATATAAGGCTTACCTGTGACATCAAATTTGATATCATGAGCACCAGCAGCTTGGGTTCCATCTGGTAATGCTAAAGAAGGTAATCCTGTTAGTATGCGTTTGGATGTATTGTTTTTAATTTGCGTTATCGCACCACTAGAACCATAACATAAGTTGTTACCTTGGGCGCTGGGGGAAGGAACACAAGCACCATTTCCCCCAATACCAGCTTCTGTGACATACAAACTCCCATCAGGAGCAAAGCTAATACCTTTAGCATTGTCCAATCTGTCAGCAAGCACAGAAAAAGTTGCTGCTTTTACTGATTTTGTACCAGCAAAAATAGCAATCATAAATGTGATAAACGAGAGCAGAGTTTGTTTGTATTGCATTTCTATTTATTCATCATTAATCAATAGATTTTAGATTTTGGCGGATATTTAAAATCTAAAACCCAAAATCTAAAACCCAAAATCTAACAGTAAAAATTTAAGATTGTCTAACCACTAAATACTATTGGCTGACAACTAATTCCTCTTGAGTCCGTGGTACGTAACTCATACCCCGGTCAAAGGATTGTAAATTGCCTGCTTTGGCTTCCAACATTCGTTTAATGTTCATATTTTCAGCTCCAAAATCTTCAATTTGTAATTTGCCATAACGTTGAGGTTTACCTACTTTCCAAAATGTAATTCTGTGTAAGATAAAGCCAGGAGCTTCTGGGTCAGCAAATGCATAAGAAGCAGGGATTAGTAGTACTGGTGAACGTTGATAAAACCCATACTCAGGATAAAAATATTCTTGCTCCAATAAATAATATTTACTGGAATGATGCAAATTTTGTGAAATTCTTAATTTTCGGTCATATTCATCAATAAATTCGCCAGAAGAGTGAGAAATTTCTCCTACAGGTCGTACTAGATGTGCCCATTCATTAATATTTTGTAAGTTCGCTAAATACTCTACTGCTATTTCAATTGGAGCATCAACATAAATAGTGTCAGTATCAATATAATAGCGTCCTGTCGCAGCTGCTATGCGCCCTGACTTACGCTCTAAATTAGCTTTTAAAGAACGACATTCAGAAGTATGTACAGTATGAATCCCCTGCATAATCATCTGAGTTTGTCGCCTGGGGTCCACAAAGCTTAACCAATGAAAATATACTCCTTCCTCATCAGTTCCAGGCTCTATATAATCGGGAGGAAACAACAAAACAGGGTAAACTTGGAAATATTGATTGTACTCAAATCCGCAATGCCATTCAATACCATAAAAAAGCGAATTTTCTAATTTTTTAACATGATAGTAAAGATTTTTGTGGTAGCCGGAAGCAGTTCCAATCCAAGTATCCTCATCAACTTGTTCCTTCATCCGACTAAACAGCGTCCATTCATCCAGATTTTTTAAACTGCAAAGATACTCAAAAGCAGTCTCTGGAGAAGTAGCGATATATGCTGATGTTGCAAACGTATTTTTTTCCATTGTTTACTCCTTAATATAGCAACTTATAACTACACACGTACTAATTCTTTAGCTTTTAGCTTTCTAGCGCTTATGATTCTGTCCTCTGCCAATTGTTTAGCAGCATCGTTAGTAGTAATTTTTTTATGCTGAGCTAATGTGAAAATAGCTAACAAAGTGTCATAGATACCATTTATTTGCTGAAAAACTTTCTTTTCGTCATAACCAATCATTTCGTTATAAACATTAATAAGTCCTCCAGAATTTATCACATAATCTGGACAATAAAGAATTTGTTTTTCTGCCAGCATCATACCATGAATGATTTCGTTATCAAGCTGATTATTGGCAGCACCAGCAATAATCGTAGCTCGGATATTAGGAATAGTATCGCTATTTAAAATTCCACCAAAAGCACAAGGAGAAAATACATCTACATCCAAAGAGTAAATTTCATTCGGTTCAACAATCTTTGCTCCAAAAAGACGTTTAACTTGTTCTGCTTTTTCTGAATTTACATCAGTAACATAAAGGCTAGCTCCATGTTCATGCAAATACTGACAAACATTTTGACCAACATTTCCTAAACCTTGAACTGCAACTTTTAATCCTTTTAATTGTCCCGCTTGTAAACGAAATTGTGCTGCTGCTTTTATTCCTTGAATAACTCCCCAAGCAGTAACAGGAGCAGGACCACCAGATTTTTCTTCTACCCCTACTACATGTTTTGTTTCTTTATTAATCACCCTTATATCTTGAGGAGTAAGATTCATATCTTGACCAGTAATAAATCTTCCTTGAAGACTTTCCACAAAACGTCCATAGGCTCTTAACAAATCTTCAGTCTTATGCTCTGGTTTAGCAATAATAACTGCCTTACCTCCACCGACGGGAATATTAGCACAAGCAGCCTTATAAGTCATACCACGACTAAGGCGTAACGCATCCTTTAACGCAACTTCCTCGTTAACATAAGGTAATAATCTTGTTGCTCCCATCGCTGGTCCAATGCTTGTATCATGAATAGCAATTATTGCTTTAATATCAGGGTCTTTGCCATGACAGAAAAGAACTTGCTCGTGACCCATTTCATTAACAGTTTCAAATAGCTTCACCCGTAACTCCTTGTGGTTGACAGTTGACGGTTGACAGTTGACAGTTGACGGTTGACGGTTGACGGGGGAACACTCTATGTCGCATAGCTTCTAATACCTAAGTAAAAACAATTGAGCAGTCAACAGTCAACAGTCAACAGTCAACAGTTAACAATCAACAACAAATTAAACATTTGGAAAGGAAATCTGTTCTGTAGAAGTTTTAGTACTAATCGTTGGTTTCACTCCTTGGACAGCCAAACCTTTATTGCGTCCTTTGGATGGAGCTGGAACATCAGCATCAATAAGGACATCAACAATAAAAGGAACTTTAGCCGCCATAGCTATTTCTAATGCTGCGTAAATATCAGACTCTTTGTTAACGCGAATACCATCAGCACCCATACCACGAGCAATCATCACAAAATCGGCTTCCGGAATTGTCGCATCGGCTCCTTTGAGTCCCAACATTTTCATGCCTTGAAAACACATGTTATATCTGGCATCATTTAAGACAATCCAAACAGCGGGAATGTTGTATTTTACAGCGGTGTTGATTTCGTTATTCATCAACATTGCACCATCACCAGTAATTGCGACAGCTTTACCAGCACGAGCTTTGGCACTACCCAGGACTCCTGTAACAGCATGACCCATCGCTCCCACTCCAGTACTGACTCGGTAGCGATTTGTTTGATTAAAACGCAATAGATGACTTGACCAAGTAAAAGAGTTTCCCGACTCCCCTAAAATAACAGCATCACTCCCGTCAATAATCACTTCTTGGATAGCTTCCATCAGTACGTCTGGACGTACTGGAGAATTTGCGCCCCTTTCTATGTACTTGCGTTCCGGATTCGGTAACGAAGTAATCGTGCTTTGAGTTGGATGCTTAGGATAATATTCCAATACAGCCCGTAAGAAGGATTGAATATCAGCAATCACGGGAAAAACTTCAACATTTGGATATGCAACTCCTGGAACTTCAGGGTCAATATCTACATGAATAAAACCACCCTTCGGAACCAAATCCGAACCCCAAAAAGATGTAGGTTCACCAAGACGAGTCCCTAAAACCAATGTATATAAAGGTTCATGGTTTTCCATATAGCTCATGACAGAAGCATGACCACCTAAACCAGTAACCCCAACAAACTGAGGATGGCTTTCCGGAAAAATACCTTTACCACGAGGAGAACACATAACAGCAGCACCTGTTATTTCCGCAAGTTGACGAATTTCCTCTGCGGCATTTCTAGCACCAAAACCAACCCAGATAGCAAAATTTCCCTGGGAAAGTAACTCAACAGATTTAGCAACAGCTGCACTGGAAGGTGTTACCACAGAGCGAGAAACATTTAAATTTGGTAACGAAATATCCGTCATCAAACTTGTTTGAACAGCAGTCGGAATACTCAAATGAGCAACAAAGCCACCTGGTTTAGATAAACCACAAGCGAGTTTACGGAAAATTTGTGGTAGCTGTGCAGCGGATTCAACAGTAGCTGCGTAGTTGAACAAAGCTCCTGAAGTAAAAATTCCACTACTTGGTAAAGTGCCGGTGCAGGTTTCTTGAATTGCCCAACGTCCACGCTGTGCAGCAGTAGTACAAGCTGATAAGAAAATTACCTTAGCACCTTCACCTTGTGCCGCAAATAACCCAGTAAGAGCATTAGTAATACCAGGTCCAGCTGTTGTAAATACTACTGTAGGAAGATTACTAGCAAAATAAGCTTCAACTGCAGCAAAAGCGGCTCCTGCTTCATGGCGAAAATTCAAAACTTGCATGGAGCTATTAGAAAGAGCACCCCAAAGAGTCGCCATAGCACCACCTGCAACACCATAAACGCATTCAGCCCCTAAACTTTCCAACATTTGGGCTATTGCATCGGCAACGGTAAATGTAGCGGCATTTTTATTGTTATATATATTACTTTCTGGCAAATTACTTTCTGGCAAAACAGCAGTTGATTTTCTAGAGCCGTTTGCTGGAAACACCTCGTGTTCCTTAACACTAATAGTAGCTGGAGAGACGGTGTAATCTTGGGTCATTACTATTACGTACTTTGAAAAAATTGTAGAGAGTACCGTAAATTTAATCACTCAAGCTGCGTGATAGCAGTGGAAATTATCATGCAAAGGCTGATTTCTAACATTTACTCTGACTCAGCTTGGTTGATTCTTCTAACGGTTAATTAGTGATTTATGTCACACAAAACTTATTTACTATCCATAGTCAGTAGTTAAAATAAACTAATTCACTACCCACTACAATTGACCATAATTAAGGTTGTGCTTATAGAAACAAGAATAGGTGAAATAAAAAGGTATTTACAATGAAGAATCTTTTGATTCACTTGTCAATTCTTTGTACTTTTTTTGTCATGACTCCAAATAAAACTGACAGGCGGTTAATACGCTTATAACTGCTGCTAATTAGCTGCATTTTTTAGTATAATACTATACAGATTTCTAAGTATTGCGAACAGGTGAAGTAGCAATTTTGTGACAGAGACAGAATTACAATAACAAACATTTGTATCACACTTAAACACTAATCAAATCCAAAATAGTAATTTTCTTAATCTTTACTCTACCCCTTTTAAATAGAGACCCAAGGTACGCATTTTAAGGGTTCCAGATATTTTTATACATATTTACTCTTCTTCTGTGCCCACCTTGATTAAGTCTGCCTACCTCTTTTGATAGATGCCGAATTTTTTATACAGCCAATAGTCACTCCTCTGATAGATGACTGTATCAATTAGTATGGTGTTAAATTTCCAAGGGAGTAAATTGATAAATATGAATTTCTGATGAAATTTATGATTGAAGGCTATTACGTTAAAAAACTTGTTTAATTTTCATCGAATTTCTGTAAACTAGGAATGATTCATGAGCTAAAAATAAGTTTCATAAATTGGAGGGATAACCTAATTAATGATAAAAGGCTAGAGGGTGTAACCATTCCTGAGGCAGGTACATCTATGAATTTTGAGTTTGATATCTTAAATGAGTTTGATTCTGAACCAGGACTACAACCACTAAATGAGTTAAATTTTGCTGATTTTCTCATAAATAATGCTGTAGATGCTAGTTTTTGCGTAGAAGTAGAGGGTCAGTTTATTTATGTCAATAATGCAACCTGCTTGATGACAGAATATTCTCGTGAAGAACTACTCACAATGACACTACAGCATATAGAAATAGATTGTTCAACAGAAATTTGGTTAGAAAGATGCCAAAAGCTCAAACACGGAAAACCATTTTCTATAAAAAGTTGTTACTATACAAAAGAAGGTAATGCAGTACCTGTGTTTGTTACCTTAAATTATGTAAAATCCCAAGAAAAAGAATTTATTTGCGGTTTTGCCAAACTGCAACCAAATAAGGTAGTAAATATAAAGGATAAAACTAATAGTACTTCACGACCATTACCAGATAAAAAAGTATCTGCTGAATATAAAAAGAAAGAAGCAGAGTTAGAAAATTCACTATCTATATTGCGTTCTACCTTAGAATCATCTGCTAACGGTATTATGGCAATTAATTTTGAGGGAGATATTTTGTATTGTAATCAGAAGTTTATCAAGATGTGGGAGATTCCTACATCTTTAATTATTCATAAAAAATGCCCTCGCTGCAAAATTTTTTTTCAAAGCAAAGTTAAAGACCCAAATACTTTTTTAAGAATAGTCTGGGAAATTTCTGGTCAATCTGATTTTGAAAGCTATGACAATATAGAACTAAACGATGGTAGGACATTTGCTCACTACTCGGAACCCCAATGGGTTGATGGTAAAATTATTGGTAGAGTATGGAGTGTTTGGGATATTACTGAATCTAGAAGTACTGAAGAGGCTTTGCGACTAAATGAAGTGCGATTTCGCAGTTTAGCAGAAACAACAGAAGCTTCTATTTTTCTAATTCAAGGCAAGCAGTTATGTTATATCAATCCTGCGGGTGAGAGAATTACTGGTTACACAAGAGAGGAATTATTATCTAATTTTGACTTGCGACAACTTATCAAAAATAAAAAATTAAGGTATGTTGATAATAAAGAAAATCAATTAGCTCGTTCTGAATACCGAGAAATGCAGATTTTGACCAAATACGGGGTCGAGCTTTGGTTAGGCTGTAATGTTAAAGTTATAAGTGGAGGTGTTGATTTTATTGGTCAAAACGTGGAATTAATTACAGCTATTGATATTACTGATTATAAACGGGCGGAATCAGAACTACATCTGGCTTTAGAACAAGCAAAACAACTTAGCGAACTGAGAGCACGTTTTGTTTCTATGGTTTGCCATCAATTTCGCACCCCCTTAAATGTTGTTTCATTTTCTAATAGTTTACTCAAAAAGAATGTTGGTCGATGGTCGCCCGAAAAGAAACTACCTTTAATTGAACGCATTCAAACTTCCGTACAACAAATCAGCCAATTATTGGATGAAATTTTATTGTTAGGTAAGGTTGAAGCCGCAAGTTTAAAGTCAGAAGCTGAGCCAATTGAATTGAATTGTTTTTGTGAGGATTTAATAGCAAAAATTGAGCTAAATCACATGCAAAGTCTTATTAAATTTAATCATGAAGAGAGTAACTTCATATTTCGGATAGATAAAACTTTACTAGGATTAATCCTGACAAATCTCCTGGATAATGCGATTAAATATTCACGGGGAAATAGTACTGTCAATTTTAGCTTGTATAACCAATCAAATGCAGCGGTTTTTAAGATACAAGATACAGGTATTGGGATTCCCGAAGCAGACCAAGAGAGGTTGTTTCAACCATTTTATCGGGGAAGTAATGTCGATAGTTTACCTGGTACTGGACTGGGCTTATCAATCGTGAAAACTCTTGTAGATTTACATGGTGGTGAAATATGTATTGAAAGTGAAGTGAATGTAGGTACGACTTTTACTGTTATACTGCCATCAATTGAATAATCTAAATCATTAATTAAACAACTTAGAAGTGATTAATCATTATGTACCAATCATCAAAAACAATTCTTGTCATCGAAGATGATATTACTACTCAAAGCCTCTATTCAGAGTTTCTTAAAGAGGAAGGTTTTGAAACTATTACTGCTACAAGTGGTATAGATGGGATTGAGAAAGTAAAAAAGAATTTACCAGATTTGGTAATATGCGATATCTTAATGCCAGATTCTAATGGATATGATGTTTTGTCCGCTCTACAAGAAGACCCAGTAACAGCAATTATACCATTTATTTTTCTTACTGGCTGCGACAAAAAAACAGACCTTCGTAAAGGAATGGAATTGGGAGCAGATGATTACTTAACTAAACCATTAACTGTACAAGATTTAATCAAAGCAGTAAATGCCAGATTTTCTAAACAAATTCTTCTACAAAACTGGTGCGCTAATTATTCACAAAAACTTTCACCACCAGCACCCACAGAAATAATTACAACTAATACAACTGAATCCATTTACCCATTCTGTCCTCAATTAAAAGAAGTTTTTGACTATATCGAAGCCAATTATGACCAAGGTATTACCCTCTCTGATGTTGCCGGAGCTGTTGGTTACTCATCTGCTTACCTAACTCATCGGGTAGGAAAGGAAACAGGAGAAACTGTAAATGCCTGGATTGTTAAACGTCGTATGTCGGCTGCACGTTCTTTGCTAAAAAATACAGATTACACAATTGAAAGAATTGCGACCTCTTTGGGATATCAAAATTCTTGCCACTTTTCTAGACAGTTTCGTCAGCATCACGGTGTCCCACCTCAAACTTGGCGAAAAGAAAATTATTTGCAAAGTGCGGATATGGTTAGTAATATGCCCACTTTAGAACTCGCCTAGTTTGAAATTTCGTCATGTTTCCTAAATCATCCATAATGTGGAGACGTTACATGTAACGTCTCTACCTACCATATATTCCTGTGGTCATTATTATGAAGTACAAGCTGATATGTGGCGTTTAATTTTAGAAACAGCACAAAGATTAAATATACAAGTTTTTGCCACTACTCACAGTTGGAATTGTGTTAGTGCATTTCAGGAAGCATTAGAAAATCTAGAAGATAACAATTGTGGCAAATTATTACGCCTAGATTCTAAGTATGGGAAAATACGAGCCGTTGAGTATTTAGCTGAAGACTTAAAAATTGCTCTAAAGCAAAATATTGAGGTGCGCTAATGCCTAAAAAAAGTCAACCTCATCAGTTACTCGTTGAAGGTAAAAATGACAGACATGTTATTTGGGCTATTACGGCCAAGATATAAGAAATTTCTCATAAAAACTTCATACTAATTTCATTCTGAATGAGTATTCATTAATACAGGAAGTGAAGTTGAGCTTCAAAACACAAGCTGTCTCAACTCATACAGAATACTGAATTGATGCAATCCTTTTTTGGAGAATAAATATGGCAACTATAGTTGGTAACGATAGTGATAACCGTTTGAGAGGAACATCCAGTTCAGAAACTATTCGAGGAATAAATGGGAATGATATTCTAGAAGGTCTTGGAGGCAACGACACGCTTTTAGGTGGTAAAAATGACGATTACCTTTTTGGTGGTCTGGGTTCTGATACCTTATCTGGTGATGGAAATACATCGGCAAATATTCAACCTGAAAAAGGAAATGACATCTTAATAGGTGGAGCGGGTGCTGACAGACTACTTGCTTGGGGAGACGACATTCTCGTAGGAGGAGGTTCTAACGTATATGATGCTCAGTTAATCAATAACTTGCAAAATAACCCGTTCAGCAGTTCAATTACACGAGACAATCAGAGAGATACTTTTGTCGCTGTAAACAAGGATGGTGTTGGCTACACCTTGACTATTGCAGATTACGAGGTTGGTATAGACAGGGTTGACCTGAAGGGGTTTGGTGTCTTTGGTGTAGGTAATTTCCAAGAAATTCAGGATAAGGGAAATTTCTTTGAAGCCAAGACTTTTGAGGTTAATGGTGCAGAGCTTGTACTGCGAATTAATGTTGACCCCACGTCCCTAACTTACATTTAAGTTACATTATTTAATTTTTGTGCCGTAAATCCATCACTATACTGCAGGGTTAGTGATGGATTTTTCTATAGAGGAGGTAGATTTAGCAATGTTAACCTACAAATAGGATGCATTGAGTGCTATTGTACAAGTGGACTGCATTGGTGAAAGAAATGAAACGGGATAAAGTTTTAGAGATTATCGCCGCACATCGACAGCAGTTAGAGGCTATGGGGGTAAAATCTTTGGATTTATTTGGTTCAGTAGCAAGAGATGAAGCCTCATATGACAGTGATGTAGATTTTTTTGTGGAATTTAATCGTCCTGTGGGATTATTCGAGTTTATTGAAGTACGACTTTATTTAGAAGATTTATTAGATTGCCGTGTAGATATGGGTACTTTGGACACTTTACGAGAAAATTTAAGAGAACCTGTGCTTGAGGATGTTATTCGTGCCTTCTAGAGATTGGCGATTTAGGATTCTAGATATAGTACAAGCAGTAACTGCTATTCAGCAGCGTGTTAACACGATGACCTTTGAGGATTTTCGAGCGAATGAGACGCTTATAAAAGCGGTGTTATATGACTTTTTAATCATCGGAGAAGCTGCATTAAATATTCCCTCAGAAATTCAATTGCGCTATCCTCATATTCCCTGGAGAGTTATGGGTGATATGCGGAACGTTATGGCTCATGAGTATTTCCAAGTAAATTTGAGTATTATTTGGAGAACTATTGAAAATAATTTGACAGCGGTGTTGTTACAATTGCAAGAATTAATCGAGCTTGAAGGAATAGAAGAATAAAAATTAATGTACATTTTGTAATTTTACTTCACGTACCAATAAAAAATAAGTTATTGCCTCCAGAACTACGCAAGCTGATTAACATCTGGCAACTCCCAAAAAACTGAGCCACAATAGAGACTCATCGGGTGTTTGTCAGTCGGAAGAAAAACCTATGAAACTAGCGAAGCGCACAATCCTTTATTGTCAAGAAGGAAATTCAGATAAAGTATACGAAGTAGACCTATGCGAAATCAGCGAAGGTAAATACGTAGTCAACTTCCGTTACGGACGCCGAGGTACTACCCTTAAAGAAGGAGTAAAAACCACCACATCCGTAGACCTAGCACAAGCGCAGCAAATATTCAACAAACTAGTCGCAGAAAAAACCAGAAAAGGGTACAGCGAACAAAGCACCGCAACCCCAGTAACCGAACCAACAAAAACCCCACCCGTCATAGACCCAAACGCACGCAAACAGGCAATATTAAAACGTCTAGAAAACAACCAACCCAGCAACTGGAAATTAGAAAGAGCAATATGGCGAGCCGGAGAGCTTAAAATACAAGAAGCGACTCCCTTACTCTTAAAATTAATAGGAACAGGCGAACCCCTCAGAGACTATTGTATTGCTTGGTCACTAGGATATTGTGGTGGAGAAGAAACCATAGCCGCACTAATTCAGCTCTATCAAAAACCCTCATCCCCAGAATTTGTCAGTCGTATCTCCTTTGAAGCCCTTTTGAAATTAGCAGACGCTCCCACAAAAGCAGCTTTACAAAACGAGATGATAGAATTTTTGCCCCCACAGCTGCAACCCTTAGCGAGAAATGGTTCAGCAGAAGCCTTCGCAACAGAACTCAATAACTATTTACAACATAGCGACTACAAAAGCTTCGCAGTATTAGACAAAATTTATCAAATAGATAACCAACACGTCCGTCCAGCGCTACTAGATATTTTACGTACAGCACCCTTACAACCCAACTATTTTCAACGCATACGCCATACTTTTAAAATGGCAGAATATCGTGGAGACGCAGAAGTATTAGCGATTTTAGCTTACTGTTTTGAAAAAGTACCAGAAAGATTCGATAATTATGGGCAAAATAGAGCGCTTAATAAACGCCGTTTTACAGAAGACCTAAAACAACCCGACTCCAAAAAAGCATACAGCAAACAGACCCGCGAATATTTACTGCGTCGAATATGGCGTACCCTAAAAACATTAGGTGAAGATGGAGAAGCAGACTATGTAAAAATGACCGTTGCTATTTTGCTTCAACACCAAGACACAGACGCGGAAGGAATTAAAGATACAGTATACTACCGTTGGGAATATAGTAACCGTAGATATACCCGTATTGAAACGAGAAGAAACAGTTGGGACGCTTTCGCAAAATACACCATCCTCAATCACATTCTCTACGAAAACAGTCCCCGCTACGAATTAAAAACAAGCTCTCCAATATGGAGATGTCGCGAAAACTATAAACCTGGAGACCCAGAACCCACAGTTAGAGAAGAAGCATTCCCAGAACTTTGGGATAAACAACCCCAAGCACTTCTACAGTTACTTACCGAAAGTAACTGTCATCCCGTTCATCATTTTGCAGTCAAAGCATTAAAAAAATCAGTTAGCTTCTGTGCCTCTATCAATAACATAGACACAATCGTCCAACTACTCAATAAACCCTACGAAATCACAGCACAATTTGGCTTTGAAATCGCACAGCAAAATTATAACCCTCACGAACCCAACAAAAAACTAATCCTTGCTCTAGCAAATTGTCTCTCACAACAAGCAAACCAAACAGCACATCAATGGATAGAATCGCAACGAGAATATTTCTTACAAGATAACAACTTCTTAGTTGAATTAGTTTTTAGCAACCAAACAGAAACCCGTACTTTCGCTCGCAAACTGCTAAACACTTCCAACTTGAGTGAAACAGCAGCCAAAATAATCATCGGACTTATCATAGCCGAATTACAAACTCTACCAGAAGGACAAGGAGAATTAGCAAAAGACATCAGTCAAACTCTATTGTCAAGCTTCCCAACCCAACTACGCACCCTGGGATTAAGTGCAATTAACGACCTCTTAAAAAACCCGCTCCTAGAAATTCAAGAACTAGGCGTCAATATATTATTAAACCACGAAACTAAAGCCGAAAACTTACCCCCACAAATCATAGAATCCCTACTCGCATCACCCCAAGAACCACTAAGAATTCTCGGTATCCGCTTATTTGGGCAACAACCAGACGCAAAACTAATCGCAGAAAGCACATTAATTATAGCAATCGCCATCAACCCCAACCCAGAAATCCGTAACGCCATAAAACCAATCATCCAACGTCTAGGAGCAAACCACCCAACATTCACTAGACAAATAGCCTCCGAATTTATCGAAATTTTACTTTTACCAGAAAAACACGAAGGAGTCCACAGCTTCATCCAACAACTACTGCGTTCAGAATTACAAAATTGGATGACAAGCATACCCAAACAAACAGCCTTACAACTACTCAAAAACAAATCAACAGTAGCACAAGAACTCGGAGGCTTAATACTAGCAGCAAACCACCAAAGCTGGACACCAGAATTTACCACTAGCGAAATCGTCAAACTCGCCGACCATGAAATAGTAGCAGTACGACAAGCAGCCCAACAAATGTTTTCACAAAACTTACAACGACTGCGTACAGACCAACAAGAAATGCTAGACGCAGTAAAAATATTAGAAGCAAAATGGCAAGACACCCGCGACTTCGCATACCAAATATTCACCAACCAATTTAGCGAAAACGAATTCACACCCGCAGTACTAATCAGCATATGTGACAGCGTACGCACAGAAGCCAGAAAACTAGGACGCGACCTACTCACCCGCAACTTCCGCTCCAGCGACGGAGAAGAATACCTCCTAAAACTCAGCGAACACCCCTCAGCAGATATGCAGTTATTTGCCACCAACTACTTAGAAAAAAACGCCAGAAACAACCCCCAAAAACTCCAAGAACTAACCCCATACTTCATCAGCATCCTCAGTCGAGTCAACCGTGGGAGCATAGCCAAAAAAAGAATTTTAAACTTTTTAGAAGCAGAAGCCCTCCACAGCGAAACATCTGCCAAAATAGTAACAGAAATAATGACCAGACAATCAGCAACCATAGCCATTTCCGATAAAGCAGCCACAATACAAATAATGTTAAAAATCCATCAAAAATACCCACATCTCCAACAACCAATTCAAATAAAACAAATAGCAGAAATAAGACTCTAATTAAATATCCCTCTTAGCTCTCTTAACTCTCTTGGCTTCTTGGCTTCTTGGCGGTTCGTTCATTTTCACATAAACTACAAACACATGGAATTTAACTACTCATATAAAAACAGCACAGGAGTAACAGAAAAAGGTGGAAACACCCAAATGTCCTTCTCCCCCGACACAAAAAGACCCCCCACCTACTTCATCGGAGAACTGCGACAAAACGTAGCCTTCCGCGAAGCAATAAGCGCATTACATGACGTAGTAGTATCCGACATGCGCTTCACCCCCAAAGACAAAACAGCATACAAAGAATGGAGAGCAAAACAAGACGAAATAAACTGGGAACTATCAAAATCACTACGTCAAGGAGTAGCAGAAAAAATCAAAGGGCTACAACAAGAATTAAGCAACTTATATAACCAAAGCAACCAAAGATTACGCCCATATTACGAAGCCAGAGAAAAATTTCGTCGCTACGTTTGGCAAAAACAACTAGACTTTTACTTCGTATTCGACCCCGTAATCACCGTCCATCCCGACGAAGTATTTTTTGAATGCTTCAGCGTAGACGAATCAACCTACGGAAGACTAGGAGCAAGCTACGAAGTCTTCAAAAACATCAACGAATTCGCATGTGGAACAACAAACGTAGACTATTCAGCAGCACTATACGACGAATTTCAAAAAATCCGCAGTTATAAAACCACCCAACTACAAGTAGACCCATCCGGATTTGAAGTCCAAACAACCAACGAAGAAACCTACAAAGAAGTCAAAATAGACCTACCCGACAGTTGGGTCAGAGGATTTTTGCAAGTAAGCTCAGCAATGACCTTACCAGCAATTCAATTTGACCTACACCCAATGGACATCCATAATATGTGCTTCGTTCTGCGTCGTCACAAAGAAAAACAAAGTCCAAGAGGAATGCGCTACCACCTCAAACCAGGACAACCCATAAAAATAGTCTTTGAACCCTGGAATACCGAAGTCACTTGTGGACGGTCAATCTACACCGGAAGCGAAGAAAAAACCATCCGTCTTTGGGGTCGTCGTCGTTTATTAATATTAGAACGCCTTACTCCCATCGCCAAAAAATTCACAGTCCACCTCTTAGGGACAGGAATGCCATCATTTTACGTCGCAGACCTAGGGGACATGTCATTCACCCTAGGATTATCAGGATGGACAGCAAACGACTGGTCAAAAGCAGGAAACTTCGACTTAATGGCATCACGTGCAGACGTTGACGAATGGACACAGAAAATCATCTTCGACGGACTGCGAGAAAACTGGTTAGAAACAGCAGATAGCCTGTCACAACGCTTAAACTTAAGCCGCACAGCCGTACAAGGAGCATTAAGTGCTTACACACAAGCAGGACGTGTGATATACGACTTAAACAAAAAAGTTTATCGCGTACGAGAACTCAGCCGCGACCCACTACCAATGGATAGATTGCGATTCGCTAACGAACGAGAAGAATCAGCCACAAGATTCTTGAGTCAAAATAGCGCACAAGTAACATCCGTCAATGACAGCGACGGAATACTTACTTTAGAGGGCACAGTAAAAGATAGAGGGAAAAATTACAATCCAAATTTGACGATTGACAAAGACGAACGTATAATTGGAGGAGAATGTAACTGCAACTGGCATCAACAAAACAAGTTGTATAAAGGTCCTTGCGAACACATTCTAGCGTTGCGAATGCAATACGCTCGCCAATATAATTCATAGTTAATAACTAGTAATTCTTAATTACAAAATTAACTAAGAATTAAAAATAAGCACCTGTAAAAGTTGGTAAAAAAATCCTTGCAAACCGGATGGTGTATCGCCATCCATGCGCTGAGTTATAACATGCAATCACTAGTCTACTCTTGACTGTGCGGTTATTCAGTACTACCTCCGAATTTCGGATTGACTTCCAAGAAGTATATGTCGGAGGTAGTACTGAAACCGCTTGAGTTGAGTAGCCTAGTCCTAAGGGATTTACGAAGGGGATACCAGCAAACACAGGTGCTTGATTTTTAGCCTATAGCTAATCTTCACTACTTAAAGGGTGTTGATAAAATAATTATTAAGCCCCAAAACATAGATAGCCAGGGAATAAATTCCCTGTCTAAAAGCTGAAGTCCTCTTAAGAGGACTAAAATAATAAATGAAAACAGATATTTTTATAAAATTAGGATGTTCCTAAAAATTTTCTTACCAGTCCTCTTTTAGAGGACTTTAGCTCTTAGACAGGGAATTTATTCCCTGGTGAGTTTGTTAAACTAAATTCAAGCCGGAGAGCCTAGATATACCACTTCAGATATATTTGACCTTCGCAATCGTGGGAACGAACTCCACAGCGTATTACAAATTTTAAAAAAATTAAGCCAAATAACTTCCCTATAAAATAAAAGAAGAACAACCAACACAAACAACAATGACACACCTTAAAGGTAAAGTAGCATTAGTCACGGGTGCTACAAGAGGTCTAGGTAAAGGAATCGCAATCGGACTAGGAGAAGCAGGAGCCACTATATACATTACAGGACGCAGCCTCCACAACTCTGATACCAACAATAACATTTCAGGCAGCCTCAGCGAAACCCAACTAGCCATAGAAAAAGCAGGTGGGATATGCATCCCCATCCAAGTAGACCACAGCGACGACGAGCAAGTAAGCATACTCTTTCAACGCATCCAAGACGAGCAGAACGGTCAGCTGGACATACTAGTAAATAACGCTTACTCAGGAGTTCAAGCATTAAGAGACGCAAACGGAAAACCTTTTTGGGATTGCGAACCAAATCTTTGGGATGCAAGCCACAACGTAGGTCTTCGTAGTCACTATGTTGCCAGTATTTTCGCAGCAAAAATGATGACCAAACGTAAAAAAGGACTAATCTGTACCCTTTCCTCCTGGGGTGGAATGTCATATATATTTGGAACAGCCTACGGAGCAGGCAAAGCAGCATCCGACAGACTAGCAGCAGATATGGCAATTGAACTAAAACCCCATAACATAGCCTCCGTATCAATTTGGCCAGGTATTGTAGGCACAGAACACATTACCCAAATGGCTTCAGAAATAAACGAAAACAACCCAAGCAACCCAGCATACTCAGTATTCAGCGAGCAATATAACTGGGAAACACCCTTATTAACAGGAAGAGTTATCGCTCAACTTGCAAGTGATTCAAATATTATGAAGCGCACAGGACATGTACAAATTGTTGCAGAACTAGCTCAGCAATATGGACTTGTAGACGAAGACGGACAACTTCCAGTATCGCTACGTTCCCTGCGCTTTTTAGCCCCCTTCGCACTACCCATACTAAGAAAATATTCCTCTTTGATACCCGATATAAAAATACCCTGGTCACTATTACTAGTAACCACCCTCAGTTCACCTAAAATTTAATTTAAAGAAGTCGAATAGCTCATAATTGCAAATTGCAAATTGCGAATTGCTTAATGTTATTTTCCCCAGCAACACGGGAACAATAAACTATAACTAAATAATCACAACCCAACTCCAAACTCAAAACTCCCAGATATGACCGACCAACCCCGTACTCGTCAGGAACTCTACGACCGCATCCGCACAATGGGACGCGAAGAATTCATCCTAGAAGAAATGATACGCTACGGATTCTGGCCAGCAGAAGGCACAATGCCAGAAGACCCAGCAGATGAAATTCGACATCGAGGAGAACTAGAGCGAGAACTGCGGGAACTGCGACAGGAAAATAATCGTCTTCACAACGAACAAGCGTTTAAAAAGGAGATGCTCAAGCAACGCTTAGAAGAATCCCGTCGCAAACGTCAAGAAACAAAAGAAAGAAGAGAGCGCGAACGTCAAGAGCGAGCAGAAGCTTGGAAACAGAAAAAACAAAAAGAAATTACTTACCTGGGTGAAGAAGTATCAGCGGGATTAAACAACACCCAAAGCAATGAAGAAAGATTACGCAGCAATAAATTACCCCTCTGCAACACCAGTGAAGAACTCGCGACATTAATGGGAATAAGCCTAGGCAAACTGCGCTTCTTAGCCTTCAACCGCAAAACCTCCACCGTATCTCATTATATCCGCTTCAGGATGCCCAAAAAAACCGGAGGAGAACGCATAATATCCGCTCCTATGCCCAGTTTAAAAGCAGCACAGCACTGGATATTAGAAAATATTCTGCAAAAATTACAAATACACGACGCAGCACACGGCTTTACCAAAGAACGCTCCATAGTCACCAACGCAACCCCCCACGTCGGAGCAGACGTAATCATCAACTTAGACCTAAAAGACTTTTTCCCATCAATTTCTTACAAACGAGTCAAAGGACTATTTACATCCTTCGGTTACTCAGAAGCCACCGCAACAATTCTCGCCCTAATTTGCACCGCAGCTCAAGTCGAAGAACTAGAACTTGACGGAAAAACATATTACGTCGCACTCGGAGACAGACAACTTCCCCAAGGCTCTCCCGCAAGTCCAGCCATCACAAACCTACTATGTCGTCGCTTAGACAAACGTTTAACAACAATGTCGGGACAATTAGGTTTTACATATACCCGTTACGCCGACGATTTAACATTTTCCGGTTCAGGAGATAGCCTGCGTCATATATGTAATATACTCAGACGAACAGAATCAATAGTCACTCACGAAGGCTTCACAGTAAACCAAGAAAAAACCAGAGTCTTGCGGAAATCGCGTCAACAAGAAGTAACCGGTGTAGTAGTCAACCAAAAACTAAGCGTATGTAAAAAAACATTAAAACAATTTCGCGCCACCCTATATCAAATAGAAAAAGAAGGCTTAGAAGGTAAACATTGGGGAGGCTCACCCGACCTTCTTGCAGCAATCACAGGTTACGCTAACTTCGTCGCAATGGTAAACCCAGAAAAAGGATTAGAACTACAAAAACAAGTACAACAAATCAAAAAGAAATACCGTCGTCCCCGTTAAATAATATCATCATCCATTAAAAATTTTCAAAAAAATGACGTCTTTCTTGTGGGGTGGGCTGGAAGCCATTAGTGTCAAGTTAAGCTAAAACTTACTGCGTCAATAAGCATTTATGCTTAAAAATTCGGTTTTAAAGGGACAAAAAACGAACTTTTTCAGGGACTATTAATGCTTTGTTTATCAGCATCACTCCCAGCTTGCGTATAAAAGTCAGAAAAAAGTTTACCTTTATACTTCGTTCCTCACAAAACCTATCGTTGACAAATGGTTTTTAACCTTAAGTTGACACTAATGGCTGGAAGCCCACCCATAAGATGAGTAGGCTATAAAGACATCTGACAATAAAACTAGGATATTTTTTCTTTCAACCGCTACTAATCATCTTCCACCATCAAAGAATCAACATAATTTGTGACTTGCTCTAAATAAATATTGTATTGTTCTAAAGCTAGAGAAATTGCAAAAAATACTATCCTATGGTCAATATCTTTATACTGGTGAACTAAAATATTTCTTAGTCCTGTTGACGGTGCTAACTTAGCTGCTAATTCACCAGTAATTATTCCACATTTTCCAGCCTCAATAAAAGAGTCAAAATTTGTCTGTGGATTAATTTGATGCAATTGCACTAAAAGATACATATTTATATCAGAACTAGCTTCAGTCATCAACTGTAACAATCTTTCAATCATCAATTGCAGGCGAAAATCATTAGAATACTCATCAAAATTAACAGGACGGATATCCTCTAAAGTCTTGAGGTATTTATTTATTAATCGCAATCTAACTAAAATTATTTCCTTATCAATATTTGCCATTATCCTAATCTTTTTAAATCAATTTCTAAAAGTTGGCGTTGTTCCTGCCTAAATTTTTTAAGTTCCGACTCACTTCTTAAAGAAGTCTGCCGAAAATAGTCAAACCCTCCAAAGTCTTTTTCATACAATAGAATACCATCACGAGCAATAAAGTGAGAAACTAGCCACGAACAATTATTCAGTTCGACAACATCAATCTTTTCATGATTAATCCCAAAAATCCGACCGAGAATCAGAGGTATTTCAAAAATACCGAAAGGTTTCTCTTTTATACAATCTTGACGTATTTGTTCATCAGAAAGTACAGCAAAATCCCAGTCACTATTTGTATGAGTTTTACCTGTAGCCCTAGAGCCAAACAAAACTAACATTTTGAGATAAGGAATCTTCTCTGGTATTTGTGACGTAAGTTCCTTTAATTCTATGATTGATTTAGGTATAATATTTGTTGAAGTCATTGTTTTTTGCTTTAGTAGTAATTTATACACTTTCTATCAAATACCTTGTTGTTCTGCTCTCTGTGTTAGGTATAATTCTAACTCTGGTGTCAAGCTGAGGTTTAATGTCATCGATTTTCTTTGAGCCACATTGTATATTTTAGCGAAACTTGCCCTGATAAATGGTGGAATAGAAGATACCGAAACAGATTATAAATCTTGGCAACGACTAATCATACGTAAGTCAGTGACATAAAAACTTCACATATGTCCTACAAAAATAGAGCATAATTTAGCAAAACGCTTGACTGATTCTTTTGGTATTCGATACAAATATAAGTAATTACTGCAAGCATTATTCAGAAATTTTTCTTGTAGTTAATTTTAGCAATTTTTCACTATAACTATTAACTGATATCTTCCGATAATCATAATTAGGCTCAAAAAACTAGGCTTTTAAATAGCACAGGTTTTGGGATTTTATAATATTGCTATTAACCTGGATTTTGAACCTGATAAGAAATGTCAGTTGTAATAAAGTGAACTAAAACCAACTTGTGGGAAACTTTTTGTTAATTACTTAACAGTATCCCATCAGTTGGAGAGCATTTACCATCAGGAGAAAATAATGTCATTAGAAGATGTGAAAAAGTTCTACCAACGTCTAGGAACAGACGAAGAGTTTCTAGCACAAATCAAAAGCGTAAAAGACAAGGAAGAATGTAGCCAGATAGTTAAAAGTGCAGGATACTATTTCACCAAAGCTGAGTTTGAAGAATATACTTCCAACTTATTAGATTTAGCTTCTGATGAAGAAGAACTCATGGATTTAGATGAGAGAGAATTAGAAGCCATCTTTGGTGGGGCCAGCAATTATCTAATAGAACCATCCCGATATATATTGGCATACGGTGGTCCCTGGTATAGATATCCCGAAGATGTTATTTATCCACCTTCGCACCCGCGTCCACGTCCTTATCCAGACAATCACGCATGAAATTAAAAAAGCTAATTGCTAATTGCTAATTGCTAATTGCCACCAAGCCAACTAAAAATAGCCAACTCTTCCATCAAAACAAATCGTAGCCCCCTCCCCGCACGCGGGGAGGGGGTTGGGGGTGGGGTTGAATTGGGTGTAGGGTTTCCATTGCAGCACCCGTAAGCAATAGATAAAATACCTATATATAAAGACAAATAACCACCCATGCAACCAGAACACAGGCAGCGTCGCGAAGCATTAATGAGTAAAATTGGCAACGGTACAGCAATATTTCGTAGTGCCCCATCCTCAGTAATGCACAACGACGTAGAATACAACTATCGTCAGGACAGTGACTTCTTCTACCTCACAGGCTTCAACGAAACCGAAGCAGTAGCAGTTCTAGCACCCCATCACCAAGAACATCGATTCATCCTCTTCGTCCGACCCAAAGATAGAGAAAAAGAAGTTTGGAGTGGTTACCGTTGTGGAGTAGACGCAGCCAAAGAAATCTACGGAGCAGACGAAGCCTACCCCATCAGCGAACTCGACGAAAAACTACCCCAATATATAGAAAAAGCAGACAGAATTTATTACCGTTTAGGAAGAGATAAAACCTTTAACGATAAAGTAATTAACCATTGGCAAAGGCTAATGCGGACTTATCCCAAACGCGGCACAGGTCCCACAGCATTAGAAGATACAGCCCCCATCCTCCACAGTATGCGTCTGGTTAAGAGCAAAACAGAACTGGAGATGATGCGGAAAGCAGCCGACATCGCTGTCGAAGCACACAACCACGCAATGAAATTCGTAGCTCCCGGACGTTATGAATACGAAGTCCAAGCAGAAATGGAACATATTTTCCGTATGCGTGGGGCAATGGGACCAGCATATCCTTCCATAGTCGCATCCGGTAAAAACGCTTGTGTCCTGCACTATGTCGAAAATAATTGTCAAATGCAGGACGGACAATTACTATTAATCGATGCAGGTTGCGCTTACGGATATTACAACTCCGATATTACCCGTACATTTCCCGTCGGTAGTAAATTCACAGTAGAACAAAAAATCCTCTACGAGCTAGTTTTGGAAGCACAGAAAAAAGCAATTTCCCAAATCAAACCAGGAAACGCATATAACTTAATTCACGATACAGCAGTGCGAGTCCTCACCGAAGGCTTAGTAGAATTGGGGATTATCAAAGGAGAAATAGATAAACTAATCGAAGAAGAAAAATACAAACCCTTCTACATGCACCGTACCGGACACTGGTTAGGCTTAGATGTCCACGACGTAGGAGTATACCAACACGGAGAAAACCCCCAACTTCTGCAACCTGGTCAAATAACCACAGTAGAACCCGGCTTATATATAGTACCAGACACCAAACCAGCCGAAGACCAACCAGAAATAGACCCCCGTTGGGTAGGTATAGGTATTCGCATCGAAGACGACGTACTAGTCACAGAAAGCGGTCACGAAATCCTAACAGCAGGAGTACCCAAAGAAATCAAAGAATTAGAAAAATAGGTTTTTAGTTGCGCTGTACTAACTAAAGATTGGTACAGCATCTTTTTCATACTACAGAATTTGATTTTATCCTGAGTCCAACTGCATAAGTTGTTTTTTGTTGCTCCTATTTTATATAAAGAAGAACGCAAATTTCTGATTATCGGCTAATACATTAATACTAACAAAATTCAGGTGAGGAAACCACATGATGACTGAATACCATTATGTTGTAATTGATGCTGATTCAGCTTTAAAGAACATTCACTGCATAATTTAAAAAAATTCCCTCCATAAACTAAATAGATAAAAACCTTAAATCTCATTCTGTCATCAGGTAGTTACTCATGTCTAATAAACAAACTCCTAAATCCAAGCGAGGACGTGGTGTTATTCTCACCACCCAAGGATGGCAAAAACTTCAGCAAGCAATGCTATTAGCGGAATCAGAACACAACTTTGGATTACGTTTTACCCGCGAACAGTTGAATCAGCTTACAGGATTATCACTACAAACTATTTCCCGCATCCTCAAACGCCAAGAAGCTGTTGATAAACTGTCGATAGAATATTTCCTGCGAGCATTTAGCTTGCAGTTATCTCAGGGAGATTGTGCTCCACCTAGCTCATTTTTTAAAGAATCAGCAACTAAACAAGAAAACAAAGCGCAGGATTGCAGTGAATCAATTATTAATACTTCCATATTCCTCAGTCGAGATAGAGAACCAAGTCAACTACAACAGAGGATTTTGGAAAACCAATGTCGGTCAGCAACAATATTGGGTACTGGTGAGGTAAGCAAAATCACACTTACGGCGAAATTAGAACTACAAATACCAATTGAGGATGAAGTCATTATTTGGCGTTCACTAGAAAATGCGCCATCAGTAGAAGACTTGTTAATCAACATTTTATCATTTCTGTTGCCCATACGAGACAAAAATACAGTAATACCCATGAACTTTGACCACAGTCAAAACGGACAAGAGCAATCAATTGAACATTCAAAATGCCCTACAGGGACGGGAGGAACATACAAAATTAAAAATTAACTTAGTCGTTAACTGGTTTAACTTCTCTTGTATTCCTTCTAAAAAAAACGAAATAATAAAGTTATCGAAAAAAGGAAAAACAGTTAATACTCTCCAACATTTTTAAATATCAGATATTGGGAAGATACCTGTTAAATATTAATCCTTCATCGAACTCAATTAAACTGAATTTTCAGTTCCAAAAAATCAAGGAGAAAAAGAATGCTTGATATCAGCAATCAATCCCAAAAACTCTACTCTATTGATGGAGTGCAAGACCTCTCCCATGAATCAGCAGCAGCAATTTCCGGTGGTGCAGATGTAACTTTGTACAGCGATAAACGCTTTAGAGGAAAAAGCCGAGAAATTAACGATGGGCAAAGGAAACTGGGTGGTTTTGATAATATAACCTCATCAATTAAAGTAGACGGTAAGATTAACAAAAAGGTATGGCGATTCTATAAAGATCCAGATTTCAAAGGAGCCTCCTTTGATATCGGACCAGGGCAGTCCCTTAGCCACTTACCCGCAGGCTTCAACAATAGAATTTCCTCCCTAAGGTCTATCGGTTAAGCAGTTCAACTAAATTTCTTGCTGTGTCAGTAGGGGTGAATCATGCCTCCCCCCTACTTCTTTCTTGAAATATCAACTATTAATTCACATATAGCAGCCATAAATAATTTGATTATTTCTTCTCTGCGGCTTTGCGGCTCTGCGTGAGAGTATTTTTTTTGCAACTCATTTTAAATTGCTATATAGAACCCAAAAAACATGAAAAATATTTCAGCCAATGACTTATCAATAGATTACTCAATCACCGACAAAACAGCCCGAATAAAATCCGATATAATAGCTCAAAAATTACTAAACGAATTTGGTTGTTTCCTAGCAAAAGGACTACTAAATAATGGAGAAATCGACCTAATTCACCACGACATCAGACAACTTATATCTCTTAGAATGCAGCAAGCAGGATTAAAAAAAGAAATTCCAGTAAATATAATCTCTCAATTCGACGACGGGTTACAAATATTAAGACAGTTAGAAAGTGCATACGTAAATGAACTAATGTCCAAAGACATCGCGAATAATCAATCGTCAAATCAGCTAGAACATGCCCATAGCGAAGTGATTGCAAACGCCTGTCGTACGCTACTTTCTGTCCAGAAAATCAATGTACATCCTGAGATAGTCCGTCTTTCCAAAAAACTAATGTCAACAAATACAGTAATGGCTCACATGTCATACGACTTGCGAGTCGATTATCCTTACGGGGATGAGTATTTATTCCCGTGGCATCAGGATTACCCAGTCATTCAGGACTCCGAAGACGCACTGGTATACTGGATTCCATTGCGGGACGTAGGAGAAGAAAATGGCTGTTTGCATATTGCACCGGGGTCGCACAGGCTTGGAGTTCTCCCACAATTACCACAAAGGGAAGAAGATGCCGTGAGTGCAACAATTCCAGACGACTCTATACTCAGTCAATTTCCCAACATCCGCGTGCCTATGCTCTCAGGAGATGTACTAGTCTTCAACACTTTAATGTTACATGCCAGTGGAACCAACCGCAGCAACAACCCACGCTGGTCTCTCCAGGTTCGTCATGGCAACTTTGAACATCCTAAAGCGATTGCACGCAACTGGCCTAACAGCAGTGTTTGGAATGTCCCTTTCCAGGAATCGCACCCTGAATATATCATTTCCAACTCTTAAGACGCTCCTACAATTCTTAACTCCTACAGACGCGATTAATGGCGTCTCTTAGAAAATGCCTTACCAAAGTATACTCCAACATAGCGAAGAAGACTGCGGAGCAGCTTGCCTTGCTACAATTGCTAAACATTACGGACGTACCTTTGCTATTAGTCGCGTGCGGGAATTTGTGGGTACGGGGTCGCGGGGAACCACATTGCTAGGACTTTATCGAGGAGCCGAAGCTTTGGGATTTAATGCCCGTCAGGTTAAAGCTGGAGCCTCCATTTTGGATAGCCTCGAACAAGTTCCCCTACCAGCGGTCATTCACTGGAAAGGTAATCACTGGGTTGTACTATACGGGCGAAAACGGCAAAAATATGTCATTGCCGACCCCAGTATTGGCATTCGTTATCTTAGTCACAAGCAATTACTTGACGGTTGGAGCAACGGTATTATGCTACTGCTACAGCCGGATGATAGCCGATTTGCTCAACAATCGGAGGATAAAATCGGCGGATTTGGGCGGTTTCTAGTGCGAGTGCTGCCCTACCGCAACATTTTACTTCAGGCGATCGCAATTAATATTGCCATTGGTCTGCTGTCTCTTGCTTCTCCATTTATGATGCAGCTGCTAACTGATGACGTACTGGTGCGGGGAGATACTCAATTGCTGACCACTGTGGCAATTGGAGTAGTTATGATGAATTTGTTTGAGAGTTTAATCGGATTAGTCCAATCATTTTTAATAGGTCATTTTGGAAATAGACTTCAGCTAGGGCTAATTTTTGAGTACGGACGTAAATTATTACACTTACCCCTGAGTTATTTTGAAGGACGACGCAGTGGAGAAGTTGTTAGTCGGATAGCTGATGTCGATGCCATCAATGAACTTGTTTCTCAAGTTGTTCTTGGTTTGCCCAGTCAATTATTTGTCGCAATTGCTTCCTTAATATTTATGCTTATATATAGCTGGCAACTAACCTTGGCATCTGTTGCTGCCTTTATCATAGTCACCCTAATTAACCTATTATTTCTTCCCGCTTTACAGCAAAAAACTCGTAATCTTATTGTCTTAGGTACAGAAACCCAAGGCTTTTTAGTTGAAACATTTCGCGGTGTACAAGTGCTTAAAACGACCCAATCGACTCCCCAAGCTTGGCAAGAGTACCAAAGCAGTTATGGTCGTCTTGCCAGTCTGAACTGGAGCATGATGAAATTGGGGGTATATAGCGGCACAATTACCAAACTTTTTTCCTCATTTACAAGCATTACCTTGCTCTGGCTAGGTAGTTACTTAGTTATAAATAAAACCTTAAGTATTGGTCAATTACTAGCATTTAACGGAATGAGCAGTAATTTTCTTGGCTTTCTGAGTTCCGCAATCGGCTTAGTAGATGAATTTATCAGGGCTGGGGTCGTTATCCAGCGTTTAAACGAAGTGATTGACGCAACTCCAGAATCCAAAAACGACTTCCAAAAACCTTGGGTAGAAATGGATGGTACAGCGGATATTACTTGCAAATCCCTCAATTTCCACCATCCTGGTCGAGTTGACTTGCTGCAGGACTTTAGCTTAAAAATCCCAGGAGGTAAAGTAACCGCTTTAATTGGAAAATCTGGTTGTGGAAAAAGCACCCTCGTCAAACTAATAGCTGGACTATATTTTCTTGAATCTGGAAATATTCGCTATGGTTCCTATAACCAACAAGACTTATCTTTAGAATGCTTACGCTCATCAGTCGTACTAGTACCCCAAGAACCACACTTTTGGAGTCGCTCAATTATTGAAAACTTCCGCTTTAGCTATCCCAACGTTACATTTGACCAAATTGTGAGAGCCTGCGAAATTGCGGGTGCAGACGAATTTATTAGTGAATTGCCTGATAAATATCAAACAATTTTAGGAGAATTTGGTGCAAATCTTTCCGGAGGACAAAAACAACGCTTAGCCATAGCTCGCGCTATTGTCACCAACCCACCCATCTTAATAATGGACGAGTCTACAGGTGCATTAGACCCAGTAAGCGAATCGCAAGTACTATATCAACTTCTAACTCACCGTCACGGCAAAACAACTATTTTAATTAGTCATCGTCCCAGCGTCATCGAAAAAGCTGATTGGATTATCCACTTAGAGCAAGGACAGATGAAAATTCAAGGAACTCCCGACGATTTACACCATCAAACAGGAGACCACTTAGGCTTCCTAAATAAAATTACCCCATCAACAAATGGTTTCGCAAAAACCGCCCGATTTTAAATTTTAGATTCTATATTTTATATTTCTTCCTCTTCTTTCTCTTCTTTCTCTTCTTTCTTGGTGCGCTTCGCACCTTCGTGGTTAATTTCTATGATAATTTCTTCTAACACAAACTCAGAGTCTCTACCCTCAATAGAAGCCAACGAATTTCTCCCACCCATTAATCGTTGGACAAGCATAGGGGGAATTATAACCATCACAATTGTAGGAATCACCCTCGCACTTGCATCTGTAATCAAATACAAAGTCACCGTCAAAGGAGAAGCAAACGTGCGTCCGACAGGAGAATTGCGGTTAGTACAAGCTGCTACATCCGGTCAGGTCATAAATATCACCGTCAAAGAAAATCAGCGAGTTAAACTAGGTGATGTTATTGCCACCATCGATAACTCACAACTACAGACCAAAAAAAGTCAATTACAAAGCACCATCCAACAAACTAAGTTGCAATTAGTTCAAGTTAATACTCAGATTAGTATGTTAAATCGGCAACTCAACGCAGAAAAAGACCGTATCAATCGCTCAGTTGGGGCAGCAAAAGCAGAACTAGGCGGTCAGCATCGAGAGTATCAAGAGCGACAAATTGCCGTACGTTCAGAAGTTCAAGAAGCTTCGGCAATGGTGAATTCGGCAAAAGCAGCCTTGGGAGCAGCTAAGGTGAAATTGGCACGATATCAACCTATTGCAAAAGCAGGAGCACTACCAAAAAATCAATTAGATGAAGCTCAACTAGACGTACAGCAGCAAGAACAGACGGTCGCAGCAGCCCTTGCAAAACTACAACGTACGCAAGCAGCTCTTAATCCCAGTAATGCTTCTGTTGCAATTGCGACAGAACGGGTTGCTCTAGAACAAGCTAGCGGTCAGGCCAACCTCGCAACATTAACCAAAGAACGAGAAGCTTTAATACAGCAAAAAATTGAAGTTAGCGAACAGCTTAAGCGTAATATTTCAGAACTACAACAAGCCGAAATTGACCTCAAGCAAACCACAATTACAGCAACCGCTTCAGGTATTATCACTAAAATGAATCTCCGCAACCCTGGTCAAACAGTCAGCGCAGGAGCGGAAGTTGCCCAAATCGTGCCCAGTGATACACCATTACAAGTGAAAGCATCCGTATCACCCCAAGAGCGAAACAGATTAAAGGCAGGACAAAAAGTACATATGCGAGTCTCTGCTTGCCCCTACCCCGACTACGGTATCCTCAAAGGAGTTGTCAGTAATATTTCGGAAGATACTGTCAAACCGCAAGATAGTAATATACCAGCCTTTTACGAAGTAACTATTAAGCCAGAAAAGTATTTCTTAAGTCATGGTGACAAGCAGTGTTCCATTCAACTAGGAATGCAGGGTAGGGTCGATATTATTTCTAGAGAAGAAACCGTGCTGCAATTCTTCCTCAGAGAAGCAAAGCTAATTGCGGATTTGTAACTATATGTTGTGGTTTGGAGCATTTATTATTTAGCTAGCTAAGAGGGTGTTTATAAATAAAATATTAAGCGTTATCCATGTACACCACAAGCCAGCCAGTGACTAAAGTCACTGTCTGAAAGCTAAAGTCCTCTAAAGAGGACTAAGAAGTAATAAGATTTTTTGGAGTATTTTACATTTTATAAAGCATTTGCTTTTCATCTACTACTCAGTCCTCTTTTAGAGGACTTCAGCTTTCAGACAGTGACTTTAGTCACTGGCTTTAATCACTGGCTTTAATCACTGGCTTTAATCACTGGCTTTAATCACTGGCTTTAATCACTGGCTTTAATCACTGGCTTTAATCACTGGCTTTAATCACTGGCTTTAATCAC
>JAESGU010000098.1_pt1 | contig 54912 bp, 53 predicted proteins | sample 9266271 | NCBI WGS metagenome assembly JAESGU01 (sample SAMN15740544, study PRJNA653495) | algae metagenome | isolation source: Scytonematopsis contorta HA4267-MV1 and co-occurring heterotrophs from mud... | place: USA: Palolo Valley Trail, Honolulu, Hawaii | collected 2009-07-25
CGCCCGCCTGGTGCTCCTTCAGCACGCCAATGATCTGCTCCTGCGTGAACCTTGATCGCCGCATCGTCCGTCTCCCTTCGACGGACCCTACTTCAAACCGAGGGCACCCCAGGGGGCAGGGTCAGTGTCGATCGCGGTCTGCTGGTAGACGCGGCCCATCCCTTTCAGGGTGCCGACGTAGAAGGTGCCCTGCGCGACGCAGTAGCCGGGATGCTTGCTCTCGAACTTGCCATGGGCCTCCTTGTCGGCCTTGGCCTTCGCCAGCGCGACAAGCTGGGCCTCGGTCAGCACGCCGCCCCTCTGGGCCATCTTCGCCTCGCGCGCCTTCAGCCGGTGCTTCATGGTGGCCAGGTCGTGGCGCAGCCAGGTGTTGCGCACGCCGAAGGAAGAGACCTCGATGCCGCGCTGGCGCAACTCGTTGGCCACCCGCGCCTGGGCCTAGGCGGGCTGCTCGACGGCGATGGCAACAACGGCGGCCTCGACCTCCGGCGCCACGTGGTTCTTGAGGTTCGGCTTGGCCTTCGTCATCTCGGCCAGTGCCAACTCGCCGCCGCGATCGTCGAGGTCGCGGAAGCGGCAGAAACGGTCCCGGCTGCAGCCGAGCACGCGAGGGGCCTGCGTCACGTTGCCGAGCCGCTGGCCAACTCCAGCAGGCCAAGCTTGGCGCGGCCGGGGCACCGCGCTTCCACGCCACGGCCCCTCTCCCCGCAGACCATACCAACCGTCCCATCAAACCAAAACTTCTGCACAATACCTGATGCTGGATAGCTCGATCGTGCGGGCGCATCAGCAGGCGGCCAGCGGAAAAGGCGGGCGCGCGACCAGGCGCTGGGGCGCTCCCGAGGCGGACTGACCACCAAGATCCACATGCTCGCCGATGCCTGCGGCCGGCCGCTGCGGCTCGCGATCACGCCCGGCCAGGCGGACGACCTGAGTTGCGCCGCCGACCTTCTGCAGGGCCACACCGCAGGCCGCGTGCCGGCCGATCGTGCCGACGACGCCGCTTCGCTGCGCGCGGCAATCGGCACGATCGGCGCCAAGCCGTCATCCCGTCCAATCCCACCCGCACGCATCCGGCCGCCTACGCCCCGATCGCCTATCGCCTGCGCAACCGCATTGAACGCTGCTTCGGCAGGCTCAAGCGCTGCCACCGCATCGTCACCCGATACGGCCGCCGAGCCATCCATTTCCTCGCCGCTCTCCACGTCGTCGCCGCTCTCGAATGGCTCCGATTGTCGATTAGCCCTAGCCGCCGCTACACCGCGAGATACCGCTCCCGCACCTCAGGTGCCGCATCCAGCGCCGCGATCGTGCCGGCCCAGGCCACCTGCCCCTTTTCCACCACCACCGCGCGATCGGCGACCAGGCGGGCAAAGTGGAAATTCTGCTCGGCCAGCAGAATGGCGATGCCCTGCTGCTTCAGCGCGCGGATCGCCAGCGCCATCTGCTCGACGATCACCGGGGCCAGGCCTTCGCTCGGTTCATCCAGCAGCACGCAGCGCGGGTTGCCCATCAGCGTGCGCGCGATGGTCAGCATCTGCTGCTCGCCGCCGCTCATGCGACCCCCTGGCCGGTCCTGCATGCGGCCCAGATTGGGGAACAGCGCGAACAGCCTCTCGGGCGTCCAGGCTGCGTTGCCGTCGCGCGGCTTCTGCCGGCCGACATCGAGATTTTCCATCACGGTGAGCCCCGTGAAGATGCGCCGCTCCTCCGGCACATAACCCAGGCCGGCTTGCGCGATCTCATGCGGGGCGCGGCCCGCGATCTCCTGGCCGGCAAAGCGCACCTGGCCGGCGGTGGGGCGCAGCAGGCCGATCAGCGCCTTCATCGTCGTGGTTTTTCCGGCGCCGTTGCGGCCCAGCAGCACCAGCACCTCGCCCGCCGCCAGGTCGAAGCTCATGCCGTGAAGGATGCGGGCGGCGCCGTAGCCGGCATGCAGGCCCGAAACCGCCAGCAGCGCGGTCATCAATGCCCGCCGCTGGTGCTGCCGGTGCCCAGATACACCTCGCGCACCCTTGCATCGGCGCGCGCCGCATCGGGCCTGCCCTCGAAGATCAGCGTGCCGAAATTCAGCACCAGCACCCGGTCGGCATGGCCGAACACTACGTCCATGTCGTGTTCGGTGAACAGCACGCTGATGCCCTGGTCAGCCACGATGGACGACACCAGCGCCATCATCGCCTCGCGCTCGGCGGGCGCCATGCCGGCGGTGGGTTCATCCATCAGCAGCAGGCGCGGGCGGCTGGCCAGTGCCACGGCCAGTTCCAGCCGCTTCAGGTCGCCATAGGCCAGCACGCCGGCGGCGCGATCGGCCTCGTGCGCCAGGCCCACGCGATCGAGCAGCGCCAGCGCCGCCGCGCGGTGCGCCGCACTGGCACGGCGGAACGGATGCCACAGCGCGCGCGCGAAACTCAGCAGCGCCACCTGCACGTTCTCGCAGGCGGTCATCGAGGCGAAGGTGGCGGTGATCTGGAAGGTGCGGCCCACGCCGGCGCGGAATTTCTCCGCCGGGCGAAGGCGGGTCACGTCGGCGCCCGCCAGCAGCACGCGGCCGGCATCAGGGCGCAGCTGGCCGTTCAGCATGTTGAAGCAGGTCGATTTGCCGGCGCCGTTCGGGCCGATCAACGCCAGGCGCTCGCCCGCCGCCAGGTCGAAGGAAACGCCATCCACCGCGCGCACGCCACCGAACGCCTTGGAGAGCGCTTCCACGCGCAGCATGGTCATGCGCGGGCGAAGCGCCTTGTCGCGGCGCCGACCAGGCCGGCAGGAAACAGCACGACCAGCGCCACGATGGTGCAGCCCAGCGCCAGCCGCCACAGCGGCACGAAGCGCACCAGCACATCCGAAAGCCCCGTCCAGGCGGCGGCGCCGATGATGGGGCCGGACACGGTGTTCACGCCGCCCAGCAGCACCATCATCAGCGCATCGACCGATTTCGGAATGGACACGTAGGTGGGGAACACGCTGCCCTTGGCATAGGCATACAGCCCGCCCGCCAGGCCCGCGAAGGCCGAGGCGACCGCGAACGCCGCCCACTGCACGCGCGGCACGGCGATGCCGATCGCCTCGGCCCGCAGCGTGGAATCGCGCGCGGCCCGCAGCGCATAGCCGAAGGGCGCGAACACCATGCGCCGCAGCACCAGCACGGCCCCGCCGCACAGCAGCAGCGCCAGCCACCAGAAATACACCTTGTCCGCGGCCCAGGCGGCCGGCCACACGCCCAGGATGCCGTTGTCGCCGCCCGTCACCGCCACCCATTGGAAGCTCGCGGCCCACACGATCTGCGCGAAGGCGAGCGTGAGCATCGCCAGGTACACGCCTGACAGGCGCACCACCAGTGCCCCGAACGCGGCCCCCATCAGCCCCGCGCCCAGCGGTGCCAGCAGCAGGCCAAGCTCCATGGGGGCGGCCAGCCAGCGCGTGGCCAGCGCCGCGCCATAGGCGCCCAGGCCGAAGAACGCGGCATGGCCGAAGCTGACCACGCCGCCGGGGCCCATCATGAAATGGAGCGACGCGGCGAACAGCGTCAGGCAGGCGATCTCGGTGGCCAGCGTCACGGCATAGGCGCCGGCGAAGGCGGGCAGTGCGGCCAGCAGCGCCAGCGCCACGGCGCCCCCGATCAGCGCGGCCGAGGGTTTTTCGCGCAGCACCGGTGGTGTCTCGCCGCCGCGCTGCGGCGGCAGGGGTTTTCCCAGCAACCCGTAGGGCCGCACGGCCAGCACCAGCGCCATCACCAGGAACACCAGCACCAGCGTGATCCTGGGCACCAGCACGATGCCGAAGGCCTGCAGTTCGGCGATCAGCAGGGCTGCCAGGAAGGCGCCCGGCACGCTGCCCAGCCCGCCCACCACGACCACCACGAAGGCCTCGGCGATGATCGACAGGTCCATCTGCAGGTTGGCGCTGCCGGCGGGCAAGGCGAGCGCGCCGCCCAGCCCGGCCAGCGCACTGCCGAGCGCAAAGACCGCGGTGAACAGGAATTTCTGATCGACCCCCAGGGCCGCCACCATCTCGCGATCCTCGGTGGCGGCGCGCACCAGCGTGCCGAAGCGGGTGCGCGTGAACAGCAGCCACAGCAGCGCCAGCACGGCGGGACCGACGAAGATCAGGTACAGGTCCCACAGCGGAAACCGCTCGCCCAGGATCTCGACGGCACCCCGCAGCCAGCGCGGGCGCGACAGCGTGTGATCCTCCGGCCCCCACAGCAGCAGCGCGATGTCCTGCACGGCCAGCACCACGCCGAAAGTCGCGAGCAGCTGGAACAGCTCTGGCGCGCGATAGATGCGCCGCAACAACACCATCTCCATCAGCGCGCCGATCACGCCCACCGCGACGGCTGCCAGCAGCACGCCGGCCACGAACCACGCAGGATCCCGTGGCAGATGCTGGAAGATGGTCCAGGCGATATAGGCGCCCAGCATGAACAGGCTGCCATGCGCGAAATTGACCACCCGTGTCACACCGAAAATCACGGTGAGACCCGAGGCGATCAGGAACAGCGCGCTGGCGTTGCTGAGCCCGGTCAGGGCCTGGACGACCAGGAAACTCAAGGCTCGGCGGTTCGCATCTTCCGCACCTCGTCATCCGGCGGCAGATAGGCGGCGCCATCGGCATAGCGCCAATCCACCATGCGGCCCTTGCCGTTCGCCAGCGCCAGCTTGCCGACATAGGCGCCCAGCGTGCTTTGGTGGTCGATGCCGCGATACAGCGCGGGGCCCATCGGCGTGCCGAACGAAAGCCCGCGGAAGGCCGCGATCATGCGCTCGGTATCGGTGCTGCCGGCCTTCTTCAGCCCCTCCGCGATCGAGATGAACGTGGCGTAGCCGACGATCGATCCCAGCCGCGGGTAGTCGTTGAATTTCTGCCGGTACGCGTTGAGGAATGCGGTGTGCTCCGGCGTCGAAATCTGGTCCCAGGGATAGCCGGTGACGATCCAGCCTTCGGGTGTTTCGTCGCCCAGGGGATCGAGATATTCCGGCTCGCCGGTCAGCATCGACACCACGGCGCGATTTTCGAACAGGCCGCGCGAATTGCCCTGGCGCACGAAGTTGGTGAGGTCAGGTCCGAAGGTGACGTTGTAGATCGCCTCGGGCCGCTCGGCGGCAAGGGCTGCCACGGTGGCGCCGGCATCGATGCGGCCCAGCGCCGGCCACTGCTCGGCCACGAACTGCACGTCGGGGCGCTTCGCGGTCAGCAGCTGCTTGAACCACTTCACCGCGCTTTGCCCGTATTCGTAGTTGGGCGAGACCGTGACCCACCGCTTCGCCGGCAGCTTCGCTGCTTCCTCGACCAGCATCGCCGCCTGCATGTAGGTGCTGGGGCGAAGGCGGAAGGTGAAGCGGTGGCCCTTCTCCCACACGATGGCATCGGTCAGCGGCTCGGCCGCGACGAACAATTTGCGGTTCTGCAGCGCGAAGTCGCTGACCGCGAGACCCACGTTGGACAGGAACGTGCCGGCCAGCAGATCGACCCTGGCGTCGTTCAGCAATTCGCCGGCCAGGCGCACCGCATCCTGCGGCCTGCCGGCATCGTCGCGCGAGATCACCTCCAGCTTGCGGCCGGAAATGCCGCCGGCGGCGTTGACCTGCTCGACCGCGAGTTGCCAGCCCATGCGATACGGCACGGTGAAGGCGGGGATGGCGGTGTAGCTGTTGATCTCGCCCACCTTGATGGGCGTGGTCTGCGCGCGCGCCACCAGCGGTGCGGCCAACGTGCCCAGCATGGCCGTGCGGCGGGTGATGATGATCATCGAGAAATCTCCCCTCATTGCATGCCCTAGCCTAGCGAAGCCCATCCTTGCCTTCGACAGTGTCGTGCGTGAGCCCGCCGATGCGCGGCAGCGGCCGGCCGGAATCGGTCACCACCACGGCCACGAGAATCTCGTCGCGCCGTGGCGCGTCGTGCAGCCGCACTTCCATCGCGTCGAAATGGCTGCGCACGAAGGCGGCGTCCTTGTGGCCCAGCGGCACGTCGATCGGCGTGCCCAGCGTGCCGCGCTTCTTGGCGCTGGGGATCAGGGCCGCGCCCTTTTCCACCGCGGCGCGGAGCGGGGCGCCGAGCTTCGGGTGCAGGATGGCGGCGGCGTGTTCCAGCGCGCCATCCTCGCCCACGATCGCGGCCTTGCCGTAGCCCTGCACCTGGTCGGGTGCGGCGCCCAGGGCGGCGACCGCGCGGGCGCCCAGCAGCCCGCCCAGTTCTGCGCCGATCTCGACCAGCGCGGCCAGGTCCTGGGCCCAGCGGCCCGCATAGGGGTTGGCGATCACGGCGATGGCGGCGGCCTTGCGCGTGGGCGGCGCGATCGCGCGGTCCTCCTCGGTATGGGTTTCCTCGACCACGGTGACGAGCTTGCGGATCAGCGCGAGCGGCATGGGCGATCCTATGCGGCCAGGGTTCTGGCAGGCAGGCCGGCGGTTGCAATGCGGCCCCGCAGGGCCAGCACGGCGGCGTGGATGCTGCCGTGGTCCCGCAGCGCCTCGGCACGACGCCTGCCTGCGGCCAGCGCGGCCGTGATCTCGACCGGCGTGAGCGGCCCGACCAGGCGCGTGACCAGCCTGTCGCCCAGGTCGCTGTCGGGATCGAGCGCATTGGCCGGGGCGCGCGCGATCGCGGCGTGGCCGGGCAGGTCGACGGCATTGGCGATCAGCGTTGCCGCCGCATCGGCCGCGGCGGCGGTGTGCGCCAGCACGGTCACGCTGTCGGCGATGCCCAAGGAGAAGCTGCGCCCGCCCGCACCGCTGGTGGCGATGCCGCGGGCGGGGTTGTCGTGGGTCAGCAGGAAGGTGCCGTCGAGCGCTGGAATCTTCAGATCGCTCACCAACCCGCATGCCAGCGACGCACCTGGCGCCAGGTGGAACGCGATGTCGCCGCCATCGTTGACGAAGGCGCGGTCCAGCACGCGGCCCGCGCACAGCGCGGCCAGCAGATGATCCGCCACCGCACCCGCCACGGCGGCCATCGGCGTGATGAAATGGTCCGCCGCGAAGGGCAGGCAGGCCGCGCGCATGCGGGCCGCAACCGGCCCGTGCAAGGCAGGCCCGACCGGCTGGCGCAGCACGGCAAGCTCCGCGCAGAGGCCGGGCAGCACATCCGGGAAGGCGCGCGCCACCTGTGAATACGCCGCGCGCACCTGGTGCGCCGCCCCCCAGGCCTGCACGATGCAGTCGATCGGGCCGTGGTTCAGATGCAGCCGCCCATCCGGCAGCGCGCGGATCGCGGCACTCATGCGGCCGCCAGCGGCCAGGGGTTGGCACCGATCCAGCGTTCCTCCCGCGCGGCCACATCGCGCAGCGTGGCCAGGTCACGCACGCGGTCCATATGCCCGCCGAGACGCGCATAGGCGTCGCGCCGCAGGGTGAACTCGATCGGGGCCACCAGCGCCGGCGTGGGCACGTGGCCGAAACTGCCATCGGGCATGGCCAGCACGTCCGCCATGTAGGTGATGCCGCCGCCGGGCCACAGATACACGGGTGCTCCGCCCGAGGTGACGCGCGTCAAGGCCGCGCGCACCGAGCGCGTCAGCAGCACGGGGTTCTCGGTGACGCCCGCGCGCAGAGACCCGCCGGCGCCGGCCATGAACACCACGCTGGTCAGGGCGGGTTCGCAGTTCTCGGCGATCCGCTCCACCACCTTGCGCACCGCGTCGGGCATCGGTGCCGGCTGCGGGCGAAGCGCCCCGTCCAGCACGAACCAGGCAAAGTGCTCGCCGGTGGTGGACACCATCAGCAGGCGCAGGCCTGGCCAGGCCGTCTTTGCATCGATGCGTTCGATGATGGCCAGCGGGTCGGTGACGTCCGTGCCACCCCAGGCGGTGCCGGGATTGGCCACCTGGAAATAGCGCCCCGGCGTGCTGCGCCGGCCGCGCACGCGGATGCCGGCCGGGCGCAGCCCCAGGAATTTTCCGGCCTGGTGTTCGCTGAGCACGCCGGTGATGTGGTCGTCCACCACGATCACCTCGTCGGCATGTCCCAGCCATTGCTGCGCGAAGATCCCGATGGTGGCACTGCCGCAGCCCACGCGCATGCGCGCTTCCGGCACGCCGCCGATGATCGGCGCCGCGCCGGCCTGCGCGAGAATGGTCTGCCCGCCATCCACCGCCAGTTCCACCGCGCCCTTGTTGGCAAGCGTCAGCATGGTGGCACAGGTCACCACGCCTTCGCGCTTCGACCCGCCGGTCAGGTGGTGCACGCCGCCGATCGACAGCATCTGGCTGCCGTACTCGGCCGTGGTCACGTGCCCCACCACCTCGCCGTCGGCGCGCACGGCGGCGCATTCGGGGCCGAGGAAACGGTCGGTGTCGATCTTCAGCTTCAGCCCGCAATAGCTGAAGATGCCCTCGGTCACGACGGTGACCATGTCGATGCCGTCGATCCGCGAGCCCACGATGAAGGGGGCCGGCTTGTAGTCGGGATAGGTCGTGCCGGCGCCGATGCCGGTGACGAATTTTTCGGCGCCCGAAAGCCAGCCACCATCACCACCCAGGAATGCCACGTGGTCGGCGGCGCGGGAAAACACCACCAGGGGATCGAGCCGCTTGAGCCGCCCATCCGCATTGCCGTAGCGGTCGCAGGCGCCGGTGCGGCCGGGGCGGATGCGGCACAGCACGGGGCAGGCATCGCAGGTGACGATGCCGGCGTCGCGCTCCGCCACATGCGCCAGCGCCTCGGCCTCGGGCGCGTCGGTGCTCTGGCGGGTTTCGGTCATGCGCGGGCGGCCAGGATGGCGGCGCGCACGCGCGCGGGCGTGGCGGGGATTTCGGTGATGCGCGCACCCGTGGCCATGCGGATGCCGGCCAGGATCGCCGGCGCGGTTGCGATCAGCGCCGGTTCGCCCACGCCCTTGGCGCCGTACGGGCCTTCGGGGTCCGGCTTTTCCACCAGCATCACGTCGATCGGCGGCACGTCGCCGATGGTCGGGATCAGGTAGTCGTGCAGGTTCTCGGTGCGGCCTGGCACGTATTCCTCCATCAAGGCCAGGCCCAGGCCCTGCGCGATGCCGCCATGGATCTGGCCCTCCACCATCAGCGGGTTGATGGCGCGGCCCACATCGTGCGCGGCGGCAATGCGGAGAACCTTGGTCGTGCCGAGATCGCAATCGACCTCCACCAGCGCGCACTGCGCGGCGAAGGCATAGGCGGCATAGGGCTTGCCCTGGCCATCCGCATCCAGCGCGGTGGTCGGCGGGTCGTAGCGGCCGAGGCCGACCAGGCGCTCGGCAATCGTGGTTTCGCGCGCGCCATCCTGCACGCGAAGCGGCCGGCCCGGCAGGATCACCGCATCGTCGCCGGCATTCGCCGCGCGCAGGATTTTTCCGCGCAGGTCTTCGCCTGCCAGGCGTGCCGCATTGCCGGACACGAACGTCTGACGTGACGCCGAGGTCTTTCCGGCATCGCGCGTGCGGTCGGTATCGGCGCCCACCAGCGCGATTGCCTGCGGTGCCACGCCCAACGCCTGGGCCGCGATCTGCAGCATCGCGGTATGGCTGCCCTGGCCGATGTCATGCGCGCCGGAAAACAGCGTGATCGTGCCGTCGGCGCCCAGCACCAACTCCATCTCGCTGGGGTTCGACATGCTGGTGTTGCCGATGCCGTACCACATGCAGGCCACGCCGGCGCCCTGCCGCAGCGCGCCCGTGGCGGCGGCGTTGAAGGCAAGCGCGCCATCGCGCATCGCCTGCCAGTGCGGGCGCAGCGCCGTAAGGCACTCCGGCAGCGCGGCACCCTGGCCCAGCACCTGGCCCGTGGCGGTGGCATCGTCCGGACCCAGCGCGTTCAGCAGGCGGAATTCCAGCGCATCCATGCCGACTGACGCAGCCAAGGCATCCATCAAGGCCTCGCCGGCGATCGCGGCCTGCGGCACGCCGAAGCCGCGGAAGGCGCCGGCGATCGGATCGGTGGTGTGGATGGCGCGGGTCTCGGCCAGCACGTTGGGCACGCGATAGGGGCCGGTGGCGTGCACGGGCACGCGGTTCGCCACGGTCGGTCCCCAGGACGCATAGGCGCCGGTGTTGAAATCGCCCTGGAAACGGAAATTCTGCAGCCGGCCCGCCGCGTCGCACCTCGCTTCGGCGGTGATGCGCGCGGGATGGCGCTTGGTGGTCGCCGCCATGCTCTCGGGGCGCGAAAACACCCAGCGCACGGGCTTGTCGAGCAGCCAGGCGGCGGTCGCGATCAGCGGCTGCACCGAAAGATCGAGCTTGCCGCCGAAGCCGCCACCCGTGGCCGTCGGCACCACGCGCACCTGGCCAGGGTCCAGGCCCAGAATGAGCGCGATCTCGTCGCGATCCATGTACGGGGTCTGGGTGCAGGCCACGACCTCGATCCGATCACCCATGCGGCGGGCGTAGCCGGCTTCGGGTTCGATATAGGCGTGTTCCACGAAGCGCGTTTCGACCGTGACCGAAGCTTTTTGCGCCATGGGCGCGGAACCGTCGCCGCGCGCCACGCGCCCGCGGCACAGCACGTTGTCGGCCAAATGCGGGTGCAGCGGGGGGCGCGCCAGCGCATCGTCGAACGTGACCGGCGCCAGCACATCCCAGGTCACGGGGATCGCCTCGTCGGCGATCGCCTGCACGGTCGCTTCGTCGCCCACCAGGGCGCAGATCGGCTCGCCGCGGTGGCGCACATATCCATCCGCCAGCACCGGCTGGTCCTTGCCGGTCGGGTAGATGCCGAAGGAATTCTGGCCGGGAATGTCGCGTGCGGTCAGCACGCGCAGCAGGCCCGGGTGGCGCGCCAGCAGCGGCGCGAAATCGCCCAGCGTGAAGCGCGCATGCGGGTGCGGGCTGCGCACGGCGCGCAGCGTCAGGAACGCCTCGTCGGGCAGCGCGTCGGCGCCGAATTTCTCCGTGCCGGTGAGCTTCGCCACGCCATCGACCCGCGCGATCGAGGCCCCCACCGCGCCCGCCACCGGCACGCTGGTGCCGGCGACATCCAGCACCGCGGCGATGATGCTGCGATAGCCGGTGCAGCGGCACAACACGCCGCCCAGCGCATCCCGCACCTGCGCCTCGCTGGGCGAGGCCTGGCGCGCCAGCAGGTCTGTCGCCGCCATCAGCATGCCGGGCGTGCAGATGCCGCACTGTGCGGCACCATGGCGCAGGAAGGCGGCCTGCAACGGCGACAGCGCAGCGGCGGCGAGCCCCTCCACCGTGGTCACGGCGCGCCCCGCCACCTGCCCCGCCGGCACCATGCAGGCGCATACCTGCGCGCCATCCAGCAGCACCGTGCAGGCGCCGCAATCGCCGGCATTGCAGCCGATCTTGGTGCCGGTCAGGCCAAGCTCGTCGCGCAGCAGGTCGGCAAGGCGCCGCATGGGATCGGCAAAAATCTCGACACCCGCGCCGTTGAGCGTCAACGCGATGCGCTGCGCCTCGCTTCTCATGCCGCCAGCGCCGCGACCGCGCGGCGCACCAGGGTCAGTGCCGCATCCTGCCGATAGAGGGCGCTGGCGCGCACGTCGTCGATCGGCGCGAGCGGCGCCAGGTGGTCAGCGCGCACGCGCTGAGGGTCGGGCGCGTGGCCCAGCAGCGCCGCCTCGGCGTCCGGCAGGCGCAACGGACATGGGCCGCAGGCGCCCAAGGCGATGCGCGCCGCGGCAACCCGGCCCCCGGCCAGGGTCAGCACCGCGGCGACCATCACGATCGAGATCACCAGGTATTCGCGTGCGCCCAGTTTCAGGAACACGCCCCGCGTCGCGGGCGCGGGCAGCGGCACTGTGATGGCCGTCAGCACCTCGTCCTGCGCGCGCGCGGTGCGCCGGTTCCCCAGCACGAATTTTTCCACCGGCAGGGTCCGAACCCCACGCACCGAGGCGAGCTCGACCGAGGCATCGAGTGCCAGCCAATTGGGCGTGCCATCGGCCGCCGGCGAGGCGTTGCAGAGATTGCCGCCCAGCGTGCCTGCGTTCTGCACCTGCACGCCGCCCACCGCGCGCGCGGCCGCGCGCAGGCCAGCAAAGGCGGGCGGCAGATCGGCCCGCAGCACGTCGGTCCAGGTGGTGCAGGCACCGAAGCGAAAGCCCGCGGCACTCACGCCGATGCCGCGCAGCGACGCGATGCCGGTCAGGTCAAGAATGTCGGGTTCGACGGCGCGCCCGACGCGCGCGGGGAAGAAATCCGTGCCGCCGGCCAACAGCGTGGCGGGGTGAGCCGCGAGCGCGGCCACCGCATCGTCGATCGCTGCTGGGCGCAGATATCCCAAGCCACCCCCTTTTTGCCGGCGCGCTCCCGATTGTTTGTGTACTAATGATCGGCGAGGCCCGGCGCGTTGTCAACCGCGCCGGGCGGCGCCCTTTCAGCCGCGCGGCGTGAAGAACGGCGCCTCGGTCATCAGCGTGTTCTGCTGGTGCTCCAGGTAGCCGGCCTCGGCCGATTTCGCGAGGAAGGTCTGCCAGGCGGGGTCGGCCATCATGGCGGCGCGGCGCGTGGCGCGGTCGGCCGCATCCTTGTAGGCCCAGATGTGCAGGTAGGTGTTCACCGTGCCGGTCTCGGTGATGAAGTAGCCAAGGGGCTGGCCAAGGTGCCTGGTTTGCGCTTCCCAGCCGTACTCCTTGTAGATCGCCAGGTGCTTGGCGATGGTGCCGGGCTTGCAGCGATAGGTGCGGACGTCGAACAGCATTTTTCGCGTTTCCTTGCGGGCTGATGCCGCCAGCGACGCTGGCGCCCGGCGATGGTTCGTGGGCCAGCGCGCGCCGTCAAGAAAGCATCACGCCCTGGCATCCGAACGACGCTAAGCTTGCGTGCAAGCGACAGTCGGAGACCCCGAATGCACCCCCTGAACCAGCGTCTGCTGTCACTCTCCCGCCGCGGCTTGCTGCGCGGCGCCCCCGGCGTCGCCGCGATCGCGGCGCTCACCGGCACCGCGGCGCAGGGCGTGTGGGCGCAGCCGGTGTTCCGCACCTATCCGTTCACGCTGGGCGTCGCCTCGGGCGAGCCGCTGCCGGATGGCGTGGTGCTCTGGACGCGGCTGGCGCCCGAGCCGATGGCGGGCGGCGGCATGCCGATGCAAGCGGTCGAGGTCGGCTACGAGGTCGCGTCCGACGATCGCTTCCGCACCATCGTGCAGCGCGGCACCGCGCTGGCGCGGCCCGAGCTGGGGCACAGCGTGCATGTGGAAGTGTCCGGCCTGCAGCCTGGCCGGCACTACTGGTACCGGTTTCGCGCGGGCGCGGAACTCAGCGCCACCGGCCGCACCAGGACCGCGCCGGCCGAAGGTGCGGCGCCCGAAAAACTGCGTTTCGCCACGGCCGGCTGCCAGCGCTACGAGGACGGGCACTTCACGGCGTGGGGCCACGTGGCGGCCGAGGAGCTGGACTTCGTCTTCCACTATGGCGACTACATCTACGAATACCGCGCCCGCCGCGGCGCCGAGCGCCCGGTGCGCGAGATCGTCGGCGACGAGATCCACACCATCGTCGACTACCGCAACCGCTATGCGCTGTACAAGCAGGACCCCGACCTTGCGGCCGCACATGCCGCGCACCCGTTCCTGGTCAGCTACGACGACCACGAAGTGGACAACAACTGGGCCGGCGCGATCAGCGAGGAGGACGGCAGCGCGGCCTTCCCCATCGCCGTGCCGCCGGAAATCTTCGCCTTCCGCAAGCAGATGGCGCTGCAGGCCTGGTGGGAGAACGCGCCGCTGCGGCGCGCCGCGCTGCCGCGCGGCAGCGACATCACCGCCTATCGCCGCCTGCGCTACGGCACGCTGGCCCAGGTGAACGTGCTGGACACGCGCCAGTTCCGCGACGACCAGCCCTGCGGCGACGGGGTGAAACCCGGCTGCGCCGCGCGCTTCAACCCGAATGCGCAGATTCTCGGGGGCACGCAGGAACGCTGGCTGATGGATGGGCTCGCGGCATCGCCGGCGCGGTGGAACATCCTGGCGCAGCAGGTCAGCATCATGCAGCGCGGCTTCGGCGCGGCACCCGACATCGCCTATTCCATGGACAAGTGGGACGCATACGTCGCCGCGCGCAACCGGCTGCTGCGCCACGTGCACGACCGCGGCGTGGCCAATCTGGTGGTGCTGACCGGCGACGTGCACAACGCCTGGGCCGGCACGCTGAAGACCGATTTCGAGGACGCGAACAGCCCCACCGTCGGCACCGAGTTCATCGCCACATCCATCAGCACCGCCGGCGACGGCAGCGAAAGCCGCAACGACTGGGCGCAGGTGCAGTCGAACAACCCGCATATCGGCTACTACAACAACCGCCGCGGCTACCTGGTGAACGAGGCCACGGCCGAGCGCATGGTGGCGCATTTCCGCGCCGTGGACTTCGTTTCACGCCCGGGCGCGCCGCTGCTGACGAAAGCCAGCTTCGCGGTCGCGGCCGGCGAACCGAAGCTGGTGCGCAGCTAACGCCGGAGCCTTTGCCTGGTCGCGTTCTCCAAGTCGTCAGGCAAATCCGCCTGACTTGAGAACGCTCCAGCCGCTACCCTGCCGGCCCCGACTCCGGCGGCAGGATGGTTCGCATGGCACGCATCGCCTTCATCGGCCTGGGCAACATGGGCCTGCCCATGGCGCTGAACCTGGTGAAGGCCGGCCACGCCGTGATCGGCGTGGACGCGACCGAGGCCGCGCAGCAGAAGGCGCGCGCCGCCGGCCTGCCGCTGGCCGGCAGCGCCGCCGATGCCGCCCAGGGCGCCGAGGCCGCGATCACCATGCTGCCCGACGGCAAGGTCGCCCGTGCCGTGTGGGAAGGCGCCGGCCTGCTGGGCGCGCTGCCGCAGGGCGCGCTCGCGATCGACTGCAGCACGATCGACGTGGCGACCGCGCGCCACCTGGCGGGTGCGGCGCAGGCCATGCACCGGCTGATGCTGGATGCGCCCGTGTCCGGCGGCACCATGGGGGCCGCGGCGGGCACGCTCACCTTCATGGTGGGCGGGTCCGACGAGGCCTTCGCGCGCGCAAAACCGCTGTTCGAGGCGATGGGGAAAACCATCGCCCATGCCGGCCGCCCAGGCGCCGGCCAGGCGGCAAAGATCTGCAACAACATGCTGCTGGGCATTTCCATGATCGGCGTGTGCGAGGCCTTCGCGCTGGCCGGGAAGCTCGGCCTCGACCACCAGGCGCTGTTCGACGTGGCGGCGAAGTCCTCGGGCCAGTGCTGGTCGCTGACCACCTATTGCCCGGTGCCCGGCCCGGTGCCGACCAGCCCGGCCAACCGCAACTACACGCCCGGCTTCACCGCGGCGATGATGCTGAAGGACCTGGCCCTGGCCCAGGACGCGGCCAGGGAAGCGGGCGCCATCACGCCGCTGGGTGCCCATGCCGAGGCGCTGTATCGCACCTTTGTCGAGACGGGGGCGGCGGGCATGGATTTCTCCGGCATCATGAAGATGCTGCGCGGGCAATGACCGGCACGGCCTCGGTCCTGCGCGACATTTTTGGCTACGAGCGTTTCCGCCCCGGCCAGCAGGACGTGGTGGATGCGCTGATGGCAGGCCGCGACGTGCTGGCGGTGATGCCCACGGGGGCGGGCAAGTCGCTGTGCTACCAGGTGCCGGCCATCGCCAAGGGCGGCGTGGCGGTGGTGATCTCGCCGCTGGTGGCACTGATGCAGGACCAGGTGGCGCGGCTGCGCCTGGCCGGCGTGGCGGCCGACACCATCAACAGCGGCCAGGGCTACGGCGCCAACGCCGATGCCTGGCGCGCGGCCGAGCGGGGCGAGCTGCGCCTGCTGTACATGTCGCCCGAGCGGCTGACCGATGCGCGCATGCTGGCCGCCCTGCCGCGGCTCCCGCTGTCGCTGTTCGCGGTCGATGAAGCGCATTGCGTGTCGCAATGGGGGCATGATTTCCGGCCCGAATACATGGCGCTTTCGGCGCTGCGCGACCGCTTCGACAGCGTGCCCGTGGCGGCCTTCACCGCCACCGCCGATGCGGCGACGCGCGCGGAAATCTCCCGCGTGCTGTTGCGCGAAAAACCCTACGTGCACGTCGCCAGCTTCGACCGGCCGAACATCGCCATTGCGGTTGCGCGCAAGCAGGGCCTCGCGACCCAGGTGCAGGCCAGCGTGGCGGCGCAGCGCGGCAGCACCGGCATCGTCTATTGCCCCAGCCGCAAGGCCACCGAGACCACCGCGGCGGCACTGGCGGCCGACGGCATCGCGGCCTTCGCCTACCATGCCGGCATGGAGCCGGCGGCGCGGCGCGCGGCACTGGATCGCTTCGTCAGCGACAGCGCGCCGGTGGCGGTGGCGACGATCGCCTTCGGCATGGGGATCGACCGCGCCGATGTGCGCTTCGTGGTGCATGCCGGGCTGTCGTCGTCACTGGAGTCGTACTACCAGGAGATCGGCCGCGCCGGGCGCGACGGCGCGCCCGCCCAGGCCAGCATGTTCTGGGGCATGGACGACGTGATGCTGCGCAAGCGCATGATCGACGACGGCAACGCGCCCGAGGCGACGCGCAGGCGCGAACATGCGCGGCTGCGCGCCCTGGTGCGCTTCGCCGAGGGCCAGGACTGCCGCAAGCAGGTGCTGCTCCTGCATTTCGGCGAAACCATCGGCGCCTGCGGCGCGTGTGATGTGTGCCGGCCGGCGGCCGCGCCTGCACCGGCACCGCGTCGGCGCGCGGCGGCCTCGGTCCAGGCGCCGGATGCGATCGCGCCCGGCGATACGCTGCTGGCCGCGCTGAAGGCCAAGCGGCTGGAGATCGCGCGCGCCCAGGCGGTGCCGGCCTATGTGGTGTTCCCCGATGCCACGCTGATCGCCATGGCCGGGCTGCGCCCGCGCGACCGCGAAGCGCTGCGCACCATCAGCGGCGTGGGCGAGGCGAAGCTTGCGAAATACGGCCAGGCCTTCCTGGAGGTGATCCGCTGGCACGCGGCCTGATCTCACCCCACCTGCCGCACCAGCCACACCATGCGCGTGCGCCCGAATCCCCGCGCGGCATAGAAATCCAGCGCCGCGACATTCTCCCGGTCCGCCACCAGTTGCAGGCGCAGGCAGCCACGCGCGCGCGCCCAGGCGTCGATCGCGCGCAGCAGCGCGGCACCGATGCCCTGGCCCCGCGCGCCGGCATCGACCACCACGTCCTCGATCGTGGCCACCGGGCCGCCGCGCGCGGTGCTGACCAGCAACTGCGCGGTCGCCATGCCGACGATCCCGCCACCGTGCTCAGCGCAGAACACGGCGGCGCGGTCCGGCGTGGCAAGCAGCAGGCCAAGCCCGCGCGCCTGCACCGCCGCGTCGAAGGCGAAGGCATCCTCGATGGCGAACAACTGGCGCAGCAGGTCAAGCAGCGCGGGCATGTCGGCCGGCGTCGCCAGCCGCACGGTCACTACAGCGCCCGCCCGGCATAGGGGAGCACGATCATGATGGTCTGCAGCGCCCGCGCGCATGGCGTGACCACGTCGCCGTCGCGGCAGGACACGGCGATCTCGGTCACGGTCAGGGTGCGGCCGGAGCGGATCACGTGGCCGATGGCAATCAGCTCGTCGCCCAGGGCAGGGGCGAACAGGTTGATCTTGTATTCCACGGTCAGCGCCTCGTGCCCCGGGGCGGCCATGGAAAGTGCCGCATAGCCGCCGGCCACGTCGGCCACGGTGGCAACGATGCCACCGTGGAACAGGCCCTGCTGCTGGGCCACCTGCGGGCTGAAATCCTGCCGCACCTCGCACAGCCCGTGCTCGACCCGCTGAAGCCGCGTGCCCAGATGCGCCATGGCGCCCTGGCGCTGGAAGCTGTCCCGGATCGCTTTCGCGAAATCCGGGTTGCGCGGCGGCACGGCTGCCGTGGCGCGGCGCGCTACTGCGAAGCGCTGGCCCGGCCGCGCTGGTAGGCCTGCTGGTTCGACCTGCGGTGATAGTCGAACAGCAGGCCGCCCGCGGTGCCCACGCCGGCGCCGATCAGCGCACCCATGCCCATGTTGCCGCTGAAGCTGCCGATCGCGGCGCCGGCCAGCGCGCCGCCGCCGGCACCGGCGCCAACGCGTGTGAGCGTAGGGTCGGCGCCGTCGGCGCAGCCGCCCAGCGCCAGGGTGGATGCCAGCAGCATCGCGCCGGCCAGCTTCATGGATGAACGTGTCATGTGTGACTCCTGGAACTCAGCGGCGCGGCCGCGAAGGGGTAGGCTGCGGGCAGGGATACGCCTCACGCAGGAACTGAAACAGGCCATCGACGGCGCGCATGCTGCTGCGCTGCGGATTGGCTCCGGCCCAGTCCACGAACTTCATCCGCACCTGCTCAGCCGTGGGCTCCGGTGCACCAGCACAGAACAGCCGGGGCGCGCTGGCGGGCAGGGAACTGCGATGATAGGCCAGCGCGCCATTGGCGTAGCCGTGGCAGAAGCCCAGCGCCTCGCCCTGGCCGCGATCGGTGGCCGGCGTGCTGCACAGGCGCACGAGTTGCGCCACGGTGCTGACGCGGAAATCATCCAGGGTGAGGCCCGCGGTGTTGGGTGGCGTGGTCTGGGCAGCTGCGGATAGGGCCAACAGGGGCAGCCCCACCACGGCAAGGCCCATCGCCAATCGGAACCGCATGCGCTGTCTCTCCCTTACGTGTTCTGGCGCATACTATTACATGGCGGTTGGCCATCGCGGAACCCCGCGCCTGGCTCACCCATACTTGAATTGATGGGCGCGGCGTGGCTTTGCTGGGCGGCGATGCGCAGGACCATCAAACCCCCGGCGACCGCTGCGTCGCGCCGGACCGTGCGGGCCGCCGATGTGGCGGCGCTGGCGGGGGTGTCGCAATCCGCGGTCAGCCGCGCCTTCACGCCGGGCGCCTCAGTGGCCGGCGAGACCCGCGCCCGCATCGAGAGTGCCGCGTCTGATCTCGGCTATCGCCCCAACCGCCTCGCGCGGTCGCTGACGCGCGGCGAATCGCGGCTGATCGGCGTCGCCATGGGGCACCTGGAGAACTACTTCTACCCGGCGCTGCTGGATGGCATCGGCCAGCATCTGGCCGAGGCCGGATATCGCGTGGTGCTGCTGGGCGTGCGATCCGGCCACGACTCCGAACCGGCGCTGGCCGAGGCGCTGGACTATCGCGTCGATGGCCTGATGCTGGCGGGCACCACGCTGTCGTCACGCATCGCCGAGCAATGCGCCAACGAAGCGGTGCCGGTGGTGCTGATCAACCGCACCGCGATGTCCGATGGCGTGTCCACTGTGACGGGCGAGAATTTTTCCGGGGCACGGCTGATCGCCGACTTCCTGGTGGCCGGTGGCCATCGCCGCCCGGCATTCGTGGCGGGGCAGCCGGAATCCAGCACCAACCGCGATCGCGCGCGCGGCTTCGCGGCGGGGCTTGCGGCGCACGGGCTGGTGCTGGCCGGCAACGAAACCGGCAACTACGACTTCGACGAAGCCGCTGCCGCGACGCGCCGGCTGTTGCGCCTGCCGGCGCCGCCGGACGCGCTGTTCTGTGCCAGCGACCACATGGCGCTGGCGGCGATCGAGGTGGCGCGCCACGAGTTCGGCCGCGCCGTTGGCCAGGACATCTCGGTGGTCGGCTTCGACGATGCCGGCCCCGCGCGCTGGCCCAGCTTTGCGCTGACCACCTACGCCCAGCCCGCCGAGGCGATGGCCGCGGCCGCGGTGCAGGCGCTGCTGGCGCAGATCGAGCGGCCGGGCAGCGCGCCGGTGCACCAGGTGGTGCCCGGACGGTTGATGGTGCGGCAATCGGCACGGGTGCCGGCAGGCTGGCCGAAGGACTGAGCCGCGCGGCCGGTCGTTGACGTGCCGCACCGTTTGGCTAGGCTGCCTGCATACGAATGCAAGAACGCGCCGCGGGAGGAGCAAGGGATGCCCGATACGATGCCGGTCGATCGCGGCCAGCGCGACCCGCGCGGCACCAGGCACGCGCTGCAGCCGGCGGGCTACGCGCCCGACGGCAGCTACGACATCGCGCGCTACATCCGCGAATCGACGCACCAGATCTGGGACCAGAAATTCATCGGCAAGATCTATGATTATTACGCCCCCGATGCGATCGTATACACGAGCCTGGGCGACATCTATGGCCGCGACCAGGTGATCAAGCTCACCACCATCCGCCAGGCCGCCTTCCCCGACACGCGCGACTGGATCGAGGAGGTGATCCACCGGCACAACCAGGATGGCAGCTACGATACCTCGATGCGCTGGACCTACATGGGCACCAACACGGGCTACTCGTTCTATGGCCCGCCCACGGGGCGCAAGGTGGCGGTGCGGGGCCTGGCCAACTGCGTGATCAAGGACAACCGCGTGATCCGCGAATGGGTCAGCTACAACGAGTTGTCGCTGATCCGCCAGCTGGGCCTTGACCCGCGCGCCGTGCTGGCAAAGTTCGTGCGCGACGGCATTTCGAACAGCCAGTCGGGTGGTGCCGACATGCTTCGCCCGCATGGCGAGGTGGAAAACGTGATCGCGCAGACCACGCCCGCCGCGATCCCCGAAGCACCGCGCGACGGCAGCCCGGAAGCGGGCGTCGAGCATTTCGTGCGCCGTGCGTACCAGGAGATCTGGAACTGGCGCTATATCGGCCGCATCGACGAATATTTTGTCGAGAACCACATGTGCCACGCCAGCAGCGACCGCGAAATCTACGGGCTGGGCGACTACAAGCACGACGTGCTGAGCCGGCTGGCCGCCTTCCCCGACATGCGCACGATCGTGGACGATGTGTACCTGAACCCCGATCCCGACCATGCGGGCGGCTGGCGCGTGGCCGTGCGCTGGACGCAGCTGGGCACGCATGAGGGGCCGGGCCTGTATGGCCGGCCCACCGGGCGGCGCGTGCGCATCATGGGCATCACGCACCACATCATCCGCGACGGGCTGTTCACCGAGGAATACGCCGAATGGGGCGAGTTCGCGACGCTGAAGCAGCTCTACGCGGGCAGCGGCAGCATTCCGGAAAACCTGCTCGCACGGGTCACACCGAACCAGGGAGACGATGCATGAATTTCTCTCGCCGCGACCTGCTGGCACACTCGCTGGCACTCGGCGGTGCCGCGATTGCCGCACCGGCGCTGGGCCAGGCGCTGCCCCATGGCCTGCGCGCCGGCAAGCCGTTCAACGGCGTCCGGCTGAACGTGCTGGCGGTGGTGACGCCGCAGTTCGACGGGCTGCAGCTGCGCACCGCCGAATTCACCGCGCTGACCGGCATCGAGGTGCGCTGGGACTTCGTTCCGTTCGCATCGCTGCAGGAAAAGGTGGCGGCCACCGGCGTGGCGGCCGATGGCAGCTACGACATCGTCAACTACCTGGACAGTTGGGGCCCGCCAAACGCGCACTGGTTCGTGCGGCTTGATCCGCTGCTGCGGCGCGATGGCATCAGCATGGACCGCTACCCGGCGGCCTTCGCCAAGGCGGCCATGTTCAAGGGCGAGGTCACCGGCCTGCCGCTGCGCAGCCACGCGCAGCTGTTCTACTATCGGGCGGATATTTTCCGGGAATTGTCGCTGGAGCCGCCAAAGACCTGGGCGGATGTGGTGGCAGCCGGAAAAACCATGCGTGCGCGCAAGCCGGACATCGAGCCGCTGGCACTGTACTACCACAATGACGGCAACCGGCAGAACCTGTTCATCTGGCTGAACTTCCTGTGGGGCGCCGGCGAAAAGGTGTTCGACGACCGCATGCGCCCCGTGTGGGCCACCGATGCCGGCATCAAGGCCACCGAGGACTATATCGGCCTGCACACGCGCGAAAAAATCACCAACCCCGGGTCGATCTCGTTCGTGGAACAGGATGCGCGGGTTTCCTTCCAGCAGGGCAAGTCGGCGATGCTGCCGATGTGGTGGTGGGGCTATTCCGCCATGATCAACCCGCAGCAATCGGTGCTGAAGCCCGACCAGGTGGGATTCGGCGGCATGCCCAGCTACCAGGGCCGCACGGTCAGCTACGCCATCAGCATGCCGTTCTCGATCTCGCGGCACTCACGCCAGCAGGAAGCAGCGTGGGAATTCCTGAAATGGGTGTCCAACCCCGATCTCGACAAGCGCAACGCGGTGGACCGCACGGTGGCCGGCAGGCCGATCATCAACAACGTGGTGAACCACATCGCGTCCCTGCAGGACGCCGAGGTGAACGCGGCCAATTCGAACATCCAGCAGGCCGCCTGGGCGTCGCTGCAGAACAGCGACGTGATGCCGCAGATCCCGGAATGGCCCGAGGTGGGCGACCTGGTCAGCACCGCGATCGCCCGCGCCGCCGCCGGCGGCGACACGCGCCGCCTGATGACCGATGCCGCCACCCAGGCCACGCGCGTGCTGCGCCGTGCGGGGTATTCGCTCTGAGGGACCGCACCCTCAAATACGCGCTGGTGCTGCCGGCGGTGGTGGCGGTCTTCGCCACCGCCGTCTGGCCGCTGATCGACAGCGCCATGCTGAGCTTCCGCGTCTGGAAACTGTCACGCAGCAGCGTGCCCGGCCCGTTCATCGGCTTCGAGAACTACCTGCAGGCGCTGGAATCGCCCGACTTCGTCGATGCGGTGCTGACCACCCTGCTGTTCGTGGTGCTGACGGTGACACTCACCACCCTGCTGGCGCTGGGGCTTGCCCTGCTGCTGGGCAAGGGCGGCCCGCTTCGGCGCGTGGTGCAGACGCTGCTGATCCTGCCCTTCGCCATGTCGCCGGCGCTGGTGGGGGTTTCCTGGCGCTTCATGTTCAACCCGGAATTCGGCCTGTTCGCCGCCTTCTTCGGCGCGGTGTTCCCGCCGCTTGCCGGGGTGAACTGGCTGGCCACGCCCACGCTTGCCTTCACTGCCCTGGTGCTGGCCGATATCTGGGCGTGGACCCCGTTCATGACGCTGGTGCTGATCGGCGGCCTTGCCAGCATTCCGCAGGACACGATCGAGGCAGGCAGCATCGACGGCGCCTCGGGCTTCCGGGTGCTGCGCGAGATCACCATTCCGCAGCTGCTGCCGGTGCTGGCGGTGGTGATCATCCTCAAGACCATCTTCGCGCAGAAGGCCTTCGACATCATCTTCATGCTGACGCAAGGGGGACCTGGCACCGCCACCCAGACGCTGGTGTACTACGCCTACCTCAACGGCATGAAATACTACGACATGGGCTACGCGGCCGCGGTGTCGTGGTTCATGGTGCTGCCGATGGCGGCGCTGACCTACCTGTACACGCGCTTCGTGTTCCGCCGGTGAGTCCCCGTGCGAAGCGCCGCCTGTGGTCGGGCGTGCAGGACGCGCTGGTGGTGCTGGCCGGCTTCGTGGTGGTGCTGCCCATCCTGTGGATCGGCCTGGCAGCGTTCAAGAACCCGGTCGATGTGTTTGCGCTGAAATTCGTCTTCACGCCCACCTTGGCCAATTTCGGCAGGATTTTCGGCCCGCCCTACCTGATCCACGAAAAAATGCTGAACAGCGCCATCGTCGCCGGCAGCACGGTGCTGATCGCGCTCCCCCTGGCAACCTGCGCCGCCTATGCGTTCTCGCGCTTCAGGCTGGCGGGCGAGCGCGTGATGCTGGTGATGATCCTGGCCACGCAGTTCGTGCCGGCCGTGGTGATCGTGCTGCCGTTCTTCCTGATGTTCCGCGACCTGGGCCTGCTGGATACCCGCATCGGCCTGATCGCCGTGAACCTGGCCATCGTCATGCCGTTCGCAACCTGGATGATCAAGGGCTTCGTCGATGGCATCCCGCTGGAGACCGAGGAAGCGGCCCTGGTGGATGGCTCGTCCCGCGGCCAGGTGATCCGCAACATCGTGCTGCCCATGGCCGCCCCCGGCATCATCACCGCCGGCATCTTCAGCTTCATCATCAGCTGGAACGAGTTCCTGTTCGCACTCATCCTGACCCGCCGCGATGCCGTGACCCTGCCGGTGGGCCTGCAATTGTTCAACGCCGAGGAAGGCGTGCAGTGGCACCTGCTGGCCGCGGCTGGCCTGTTCATCATGGCGCCCATGATCGCGCTGGCGCTGTCCGTGCAGAAGCACTTCGTGCGCGGCATGACCATGGGAGCGGTCCGCTGATGGCCAGCGTTACGCTCACCAACATCACGAAATCCTGGGGCGGCTTCACCGCGGTCGACAACCAGAGCCTGGCCATCGCCGACCGCGAGTTCATCGTGCTGCTGGGCCCATCGGGCTGCGGCAAGACCACCACCATGCGCATGATCGCCGGGCTGGAGGAGCCGACCGCGGGCGAAATCCGCATCGGCGACGCGGTGGTGAACGACATCCCGCCCAAGGACCGCGACGTCGCCATGGTGTTCCAGAACTACGGGCTTTATCCGCACATGACGGTGGCCGAGAACGTGGGCTACCCGTTGCGGGTGCGCGGCATTTCCGGTGCCGACCGCGACGCCCAGGTTCGCCGCGCCTGCGCCAAGGTCGAGCTTGAATCACTCATGCACCGCCGCCCGCGCGAGCTGTCCGGCGGCCAGCGCCAGCGCGTGGCGCTGGCCCGCGCCATCGTGCGCACGCCAAAGGTGTTCCTGATGGACGAGCCGCTTTCCAACCTGGACGCCAAGCTGCGGGTGACCATGCGGGCCGAGCTGAAGCACCTGCAGCACGAGCTGGCAATCACCACCGTGTACGTCACGCACGACCAGATCGAGGCGATGACTCTCGCGCATCGCATCGCGGTGATGAATGCCGGCAGGATCGAGCAGGTGGATGAGCCGGCCGTGATCTATGACCGGCCGAACAGCCTGTTCGTCGCGGGCTTCATCGGCTCACCCGCGATGAACCTGGTGCAGGGCGCGCTGGTGGAAGGCAGCTTCGTGGCCGAGGGCATCAGCGTGCCCGGCGCGGGCCAGGGCAGCCGCGCGAATGTCGTGCTCGGCATGCGGCCCGAGGACCTGGCGGTGGTCGCCCCCGGCACCGGCGAGATCGCGGGTGCGATCTATGCCAGCGAGCTCACGGGCGATGCCGTGCAGGTCACCGCCCAGGTCGGCCAGGCGCGCATCGCCGCGAAGGCCGATCGCGCCTATCGCGGTGATTTCGGCCACGCCGTCGGACTGAAGGTGAACCCTGGCCGGCTGCATCTGTTCGATGCGGCCAGCGGACTGCGGGTGTAGCCGCCCTTTCATACCAGCGCTCAAATTCTTTGACCGCTGGTATTGAGTCTTTGTTTGCCCTCAAGCGCCGGGCGCGGCCTCCGGCCGCTTGGCTCGCGCCACTGGGCGCGGGCGCCTTCGGCGCCTCGGCACAAATCAAGAATTTGTGCCGTTGGTATCAGTTCACCGCGGCCACATACCCATCCCGCTGCGGATCAGCACCACCTTCCAGCACGCCATCCCACAGCGTGATGCCGTGCGGTGCCGCGAACGGGTAGGAGTGGAAATTCCGTCGCGTCGCGTAGCCCATCGCCTGCACCGCGCTTTCCACCGCGAAGGGGATGCGGTTGGACAGGTCGATCGCGTCGGTGGTGGCACTGAAGCGGGGCGCCATGACGGCCTCCTGCATGGTCATGCCGAAATCCAGCACGTTCACCAGCACCTGCAGGATCGCCACGCCGATCCAGGCACCGCCCGGCGCGCCCAGGGTCATGACCGGCCGATCGTCCTCGAACACGATGGCCGGAGTCATGGACGAGAAGCGCCGCTTGCCCGGCGCGATCGACCCGGGCCTTCCGGGCCGCGGATCGTACCAGTTCATCGCGCCGTTCAGCATGAAGCCGGTGCCCGGCGCGATCACGCCCGAAGGCGTGCCCAGCGTGTGGGTCAGCGACACCACCAGGCCGGTGCCATCCACGCAGCTGATCGTGGTGGTGCCCGCCGGCTCGTGCACCGCTTCCGCCATCGACGCCTTGTCGCCACCCCGGATGCGCGCGGCCTGGGCATCGGCGTAGCTGTCGGACAGCAGCCGATCCAGCGGCGCCGGCGTGAAATCGGGATCACCGATGTGGCGTTCCTTGTCGATCAGCGCGAGCTTCATGGCCTCGGCCAGGGTGGCGATATAGGCTGGGCTGTTGTGGCCCAGCGAAACCAGGTCGAAGCGCTCCAGCACGCGCAGCATCTCGGCCACCACGATGCCGCCCGCCGGCGGTGCCGGCAGCGCCACGCGCCGGCCGCGATAGGCCACGCTCAGCGGCGCCTCGCGCCGCACGCGGAAGCCGGCCAGGTCGGCCTCCGTCATCAACCCGCCATGCCGGGCCATGTCGGCGACCAGGCGCTGCGCCAGCGGGCCGGTGTAGAACACGTCCGCACCACCGTGCGCGATGGCATCCAGCGACGCGGCAAGCTCCGGGTTGACCACGCTGTCGCCGGGCCGCTTCGGCGTGCGGTCGGCGCGGCAGTAAAGCCGCGCGCCATCCGGCGTGTGCAGCAGCTTGGTCGCGTAGCTCTGGCGGCCGTAGCGCGCCTCGTCCATCGAGAACATGGTGTACACGTGCGGCCGGATCATCCACCCGGCCTGCGCGCGCGCGATCGCCGCGGCGAACAGATTTTCCCATGCCGCCCGGCCGAACGCGGCGTGCGCTGCTTCGAACACGCGCAGAATGCCGGGCGTGGTGACGGCGCCGTGGCCCAGCTCGTTCACCGCGCCGTCCAGCATGTAGCCGTAGCCATCCGCGCATTCGCCGATGAATTGCTTCGCCCACATGGCGGGCGTGCAGGCGGCGGGGCAGGTGGAAAGCCCGTCCAGCACCTCGTGCCGTCCGGTCGCGGGGTCGAACACGTGCATCACGCCCAGGCCGCCAATGCCGCACATCAGGGGATCGACCACGCCCTGCATCAGGGCTGCGGCAATCACCGCGTCCACGGCACTGCCGCCTTCGCCCAGCATCGCCGCACCCGCCTCCACCGCCTCGGGCTGGGGCGCCACCAGCATGGCGCGGGCGGCAGGCAGGCGGCGGGCGGGGCGGGGCATGGCGGGGTCCTTGTGTGAACGCCCTCAGCCTGCCGCGTCAGGCGGCGGCGGAAAAGATCCAGCTTTCCGGGAACGGTCCGCCGCGATAGTCGATGGCGCCGACGGGCGCCAGGCCCTCGGCCAGCACCAGCTGGCGCAGCATCTCGGGCATCATCACCTCGGCGACGTAGCGGCCCAGGCATTCGTGCAGCCCGTAGCCCAGGTGAAAAGTGTGCTTCTGCGCGCGCGCCGCATCGAACTTGTCCGCATCGGGGAAACGCGACGGATCGAAGTTCGACGACAGCACCAGCGGCAGCACGATGGTACCTTGCTTCACCAGCGTTTCGCGAGCGCTGCCGCGGCCCAGCACGTGGTCCTGCTCAGCCACCCGGAACATGTACGGCGCGATCGGGCGGAAGCGCAGCGCTTCCCAGAAATAGCCATCGAATTTTTCCGGATCGTTCGCCACGGCGCGCGCGGCGGCAAGCTGGTCTGGCCGGTTGTACAGCTCGAAGGCGGCGTGGATCACCGCCTGCGAGGTGGTCTCGATCGCACCGATCAGCAGCCCGCCGATATTGATCACGGCGCGCTGCACGGGAAACCCCACCTCGGCCGGCAGCACCGTGCGCAGGATGCGGGAGGCAACGTCGGTGGGGCGCGCGCCGGCCCAGAACTGCACCACGCGCTTCTGCACCAGGCCGCCCAGGAAGGCCTTCATCTCCTCCAGCGCGGCCACGCGCTTCGCGGTGATCTCGGCGGGGTTCGGCACGATGTTGAAGGCGTGGTTGTGGAACGTGTCGTACTGGTTGCAGTAGGACCAGTGCGCCATCTTCGCCGCCGGTGCGCCTTCGAAGCCGAAATACTCCTGCACCAGCGCGATCGGCACGGCGCGGCTCAACGTTGGCACCAGGTCGATCTGGCCGGCGGCACCCGCCAGCGCCTCGGCCGCGCGCTTGCCCACCAGGGCGCGCACCTTGGGCAGGTCATCGCGGTTCAGCATGGCCTGCATCAGCGCCTTGTCGCGGAAGTGCATCGGCGTGTCATCGACCGCCAGCATGAAGTCGCCCATCTTCGGGCCGTACAGCGCCACCGAGAACACGTCCGGCAGCCGCAGCGTTTCCAGCACGTCGTCATAAAGTGCCACCAGCGTGCACACCTTGGTTTGCACGATCGGGCGGGAGGCGCGGAGTTCGGCGAAGAACGGCAGCGGTTCGCGGTCGAGCCAGCCGCGCACCAGCGGGAATTTCGCGTCGTCAGACGCGGCGTCGAGCTGTTCCAGGTATGCCATGGTGATCCCTCCGGCCGTGCGCGATCGTTGCGTCACGGTAGCGATCACGCGGTGCTGAGGCAACGCAAGATCAGCTTGCGGTCACCTGGTGGCTTGCCCGCGCAACCTGGCCGCGTTCATCCGCCCATTCGAAATCGAACCGGCTGCTGCGCGCGATGCGCACGAAGAACACGTGATACGGGTTGGCGCTGGTGCCGTTGCGCAGGTCGGCGGCCAGGATCACCTCGCCATTCATGCGCACGGTGAACTTCACCAGCATGTCGCGCGCCACCAGCCTGCCGGCGGCGTCGTGGCGCAGGCCGGTTTCCATCGGGTGCTCGATCAGGGTGCGGATCTCGATCGTCTCGCCGGCGCGGGCGCTGCGCGGAATTCTGATGCGGGGCGTGGCCAGGCCGGTCACGTCAGGCAGCCCCCCGTGGTCACCGTCACCTCGGCCGTGACGCGGCGCACCGTGCCGTCGGAAAGCTGCGCGAGCACGATGATGGTCTGGTCCTCGGCCAGCCGGATGCGCGTTTGCAGCTCGGCCCGGGCCAGCGCCGGCGACAGCCGGAAGCTGGCCACGCCCGGGGTGGGGTTGCGGGTCGCGAACACATGGATCGCGCGCACGTGGCTTGCTTCGGTCATCGGGCTGTCCACGGCCACGGTCAGCGGCACCACCGCGCCGTTCTCGGCCACCGCAGGGGCGGTCACGCGGATGCCGCCATCGACCGGCTCGACCGTGCCCACCGCGTCCCGCATTGCCGCCGCCAACGCGTCGGCGCCGACCGCGCGGGCGGCGGCGAACGGCACCAGGGCCAGGCCCAGCAGCAGGGCGCGGCGTGATGGCATCTAGCTGAACATGTCCGCGGTGATGCTGGCGTACCAGCTGTCGGCATGCACCGCTTCCAGCCGCCGCTGCTCCGGCAGGTCACCGCGCGGCGAAACCCCGCCGCTGTTCGGCACCTCCACGAAGGCGCTTTCCGTCGCGCGATAGATGCCGACCACCGAGATGCCGTAGCCTTCGCCGACATGGCTGTAGCAGGTGTTGAAATACACCGCCTCGGGCGGCGCCTGGCCGGCCAGCAGCGCGGCCGCGCTGGCCACGGCCTGCTTCGCCGTATTGTTGGCGATGTAGCCCGACTTCGGCATGGGGGCGCCGTTGTTCGCATCGCCCACGATGTGGATGTCGGGGGCGGTGCGCGACTGGAAGGTACGCGGGTTCACCTCGGCCCAGCCGGAGGCGCCGGCCAGGCCATTGTCGCGCACGATGGCGGCCGCGTATTGCGGCGGGATCACATTGGCCACGTCCACCTTGTGCTTCTGGCCGAACTCGGTTTCCAGCACGCGTTCGGCTGCATGCACCCGCACCACCTTGCCGTCGCGCGCCAGCGGCACCCATTCCACCATCTCGCCGTACAGCGCCTTCCAGGCGTCCTGGAACAGGCCCTGCTTGCTGAACGCGTCCTTGGCGTCCAGCGCAATGATCTTGCTGCGCGGCTTGTGCCGCTTCAGGTACGACGCGACCATGCTGATGCGCTCGTACGGGCCGGGCGGGCAGCGGAACGGATTGGCCGGGATTGCGATGCCCACCACGCCGCCATCCGGCATCGCCTCCAGCTGGCGGCGCAGCAGCGCGGTCTGGCTGCCATCGCCCGGCACCCAGGCATGCGGCATGGCGGCACTGGCGGCTTCGTCGTAACCCTCCAGCCCGCCCCAGCGGATGGCGATGCCGGGAGACAGGATCAGCTTGTCGTAGCCCAGCGTGTCGCCGCCCCGCAGCCGCACGGCCTTGGCCGCCGCGTCGATCCCGGCGGCCCAATCGTGCACCACGCGCACGCCGCGGGCGCGCAGGCCATCGTAGCCATGCGTGATGTCGGACAGCTGCCGGTCGCCGGCCAGCACCAGGTTGCCATAGGGGCAGGTGACGAAGCGCTGCAGCGGCTCGATCAGCGTGACCGAGAGCGTGGGGTGGTTGATGCGGGCGAAGCGGGCGGCGGAAGCACCGCCGAAGCCACCGCCCACGATCACCAGGCGCGGCCCGGCCTGGGCGCGCGCGATGTGCGGCAGCGCAAGCGCGCCCGCGCCCAGCAGGGCAGCGCGGCGGGAAAGCGAAAACGTGTGCATGATCGCGCCCCCTATTTCAGCGTCGAGAAGTGCTCGGCCACGGCGTCCAGCTCGGCGTCGGTGTAGCCCCGCGTCACGCGCCCCATGATGGTGCCGGGGCGCTCGTTGGCGCGGAAGGCGCGCATGGCGGCCAGCAGCGCATCCTTGGGCTGGCCAGCGATCGCGGCGCCGGCCGGGCTGCCGGTGCCGTTCACGCCGTGGCAGCCCACGCAGCCCTGCGCGGCCAGGGGTGCCGCGGCCTGGGCCTGGCCGATCGCCAGGGCCACGCCGATGGTGACGAGTGCGACACGCATCCGATCCCCCCTTCCGGGCCCATCCGCTGCCCGAGAGATATTGCACGTTCGTTCTGTGTTCAATGGGGCGATTGTACGAGACACCCCGTGTATCAGGCGTCGTCCAGCCGGAACATGGGGCGCAGCCACAGCCCCACCTGGTTGCCCAGCAGCCCCGGAACGATCCAGACCCAGCCATGCAGGCTGCCCGAGGCGATGCCCGACACATAGGCACTGACGTTGCAGCCGGTCGCCAGCATGGCACCATAGCCCAGCAGCAGCCCGCCGACCACGGATCCGGCGGCAGCCCCCGGCCGCATGCGCCACGTAAAGCCGCCACGCCCAGCCAGGAACGCGGCCAGCGCGGCGCCCAGCACCAGGCCCAGATCCATCACGCCGATCCGGTCAGTCCAGAGCGGGCGCAGCAGCGCCTCCGCCCGGGTGGGGTCGTCCCAGTAGGGCCAGAATACCGGGTCGTCGATGCCAAGCGCCTCGATGATGCGCGAGCCCCATAGGGGGAACGAGGCGGTGATGGCCCAGGGGCGGCCAGCCAGCAGCAGCGTGGCGAAGTTCAGCAGCGCCAGCGCCAGCGCGCCCCACGCCAACGGCCATGGGCCGCGCAGCGCGTGGCCGCTGCCGTTCAGCCGGGCGATGGTGCCGTGCCGGCGGTGCTCCAGCCAGGCAGTGGCCGCCCAGACCAGCGCGAACACCGCAAGGCTGAGCGCGATCGTGCCGGCCGCGCCGATTGCGCCGGGCAGCGACACCGGCGGCAGGGTGGGCCAGGCGTCCCAGCGCGCATGGTCGTACGCCGCCAGGGTAGCGCCGGCGATGAAGCAGGCAAGCGTGAGCAGCGCCCGCCCGCCGCCGCCGCCCACGGCGTAGAGCGTTCCCGAGGCACAGCCGCCGCCAAGCTGCATGCCGATGCCGAACAGGAAGGCGCCGACCAGCAGCGCGACCCCCACCGGAAACACGAAGCCCCGCACCGCCTGCCCGCCGACCGCGCCCTGGGCCAGCGCCGGCTGGAACAGCAGCACCGCGACCGCCAGCAGCAGCATCTGCGCGCGCACCCCGGCGCCGCGCCGGTGCGCCAGCAGCGCGCGGAATGCGCCGGCGAAGCCGAAGCTCGCGTGATACAGCGACAGCCCCAGCAAGCCGCCGACCAGGAACAGCGCGCCCAGCCGCCAGCCGCCCTTGTCGGCCAGCCACCAGGCGCCGGCGCCCAGCAGGGCCGCGACGATACCGGCGAACAGAGTCTGCGAAACGCGCATGCCGCCTTCTACCGCCTCTCGATTCCGCGCGGCAGCCTGGATAGGCTGCCGGCAATGGCGCATGGGGACCAGGCGACGACCGGCGGCGCATTGCACGTGGATAGCGTGTCGCGCGCCTTTGGTGCGGCGCCAGCGGTGCAGGACGCGTCGTTCCATGTCGCCGCCGGCAGCTTCGCCACCATCCTGGGCCCCAGCGGCTGCGGCAAGACGACGCTGCTGCGCATGATCGCGGGCCTGATCGCGCCCGATCGCGGGCGCATCGCCATCGATGGGGCCGACATGGCGCGCGTGGCGCCGCACCGGCGCAATATCGGCGTGGTGTTCCAGCGGCTCGCCCTGTTCCCGCACATGACGGCGGCGGCCAACATCGCCTATCCGCTGCGCATGCGGGGCGTCGCCAGAGCGGAGATTTCCGCCCGCGTCCGCGAAGCCCTGCGGCTGGTGCGGCTGGACGGGTTGGGCGAGCGCCGCCCGCATGCGCTGTCGGGCGGACAGCAGCAGCGCGTGGCAATCGCGCGCGCGCTGGTGTTCCGCCCCAGCCTGCTGCTGCTGGACGAGCCGCTGGCCGCACTCGATCGCAACCTGCGCGAGGAAATGCAGGCCGAGTTCAAGCGCATCCAGCACGAAACGGGCGTCACCGCCATCAACGTCACGCACGACCAGGGCGAGGCGCTGCGGCTTTCCGACCAGGTGCTGGTGATGGAAGCGGGCCGCATCGTGCAGGATGCACCGCCGCGCGACGTGTGGGCCAATCCGGCCACGCTGTTCGTGGCCGGCTTCATCGGCGCGCCGAACATCTTTCCGCATAACGGCCAGGTCGCGGTGCTGCGGCCCGATTCGGTGGCGCTGGGGCCAGCGGCCGCGGCGTGCGCGCACCGCTTCGAGGGCCGCGTGGTCGGCATCGACTTCGAGGGCGCGACCACGCTGCTGTCGCTCTCCAGCCCCGCGCTGCCGGGCATCACACTCCGTGCCCGCACCGCCGATGCCATGCTGCGCCCCGGCGATGCCGTGGCGTTCGGCTGGAACGCGCCTGACCTGCGTCTTTTCCCCGCGCCTGCCCCACCAAGACCAGCCCCAACGAGAACAGAAGGAGTTGCCGCATGACTGCACTCTCCCGCCGTGCCGTGCTTGCTGCCTCGCTCGCTGCCCCCGCGCTGGTTCGTGCCCAGCCCGCGAAGCCTGCGCAACTGATCGTGCGGTCCTGGGGCGGCGCCTGGCGCCAGGCGATGGAGCAGGGCGTGGCCGCGAGCTTCAAGGCGCAGACCGGCATCGACATCGCGATCGACGGCACGCACCAGTCCGAGATGAAGACCCGCATCTGGACCGCGCTGGCGCAGCGCCGCAAGCCGCCGCTGCACGTCATGTGGGACATCGCCGACAGCGCCAGCGAAAGCTATCTGCGCGGCGCCTGCGTTGACCTGACGGGGCTTTCGGAGTTGCCGGGCATGAACCCCGTGGCGATCCCCACGGGGGTCGAAGGCCTGCCTTACGTCAACATGTACACCTACGTGTTCGTGCTGCTGTACCGCTCGGCCGCGTTCGGCGGCGGCAGGCCGGAAAGCTGGAACGCGCTGACCGATCCGAAGTTCAAGGGCCGCATCGGCCTGGGCCGCGCCGGCAATGGCGAGATCGGCGTGGCCCCCGTGGCCGGCGGCGCCAACCCGCGGAACATCGAAGCCGAGATGGACCGATCGTGGGACTGGCTGCGCCGCGTGCGCGCCAACGACCCGCTGTTCGGCCGCGACGAGGACTTCACCCGCTGGCTGCAGGCCGGCGAGATCGACCTGGGTGTTGCCATCCTGACCAATGCGGTCGCGCTGAAGAAGGCCGGCATCGACGCCGCCTGGACCGTGCCGCGCGAGGGCAGCTACTACGCCAATGACTGTCTGTGGGTGCCGAAGGGCCTGTCCGAGGAAGAAACCTACTGGGCCAAGGCCTATGTGAACCACGCCATGACCGAGGCGGTGCAGCGCGACTGGACCATACGGCTGGGCCTGCCTGGCCTGCGCCGCGGCCTGCCGGTGCCGGCCGAGTTCGCCGGCGACCCGGCATACCCGACGACGCCCGAGGATTTCGCGAAACTGTTCACCGTGCCGCCGCTGTTCAAGGCGCGGAACTGGTCGGACTGGTACGCGAAGTACCGCGAGATCATGGGCATCTGATCCCGCCCATGCGCGGGGCGCTGGCGCCGGTGCTGATGCTGGCGCCGGCGCTGGCGGTGGTCGGCGTGCTGGTGGTGGCCCTGGCCTCGCTGATCGACGACAGTTTCCGCACGCTCGATCGCAACACCTTCCTGCTGGGCGACACCTGGTCGCTTGCGAACTACGCCCGCGCGCTCGACAGCCCGGCCTATGCGGCGATCTTCGCGCGCACCGCGCTGGGGGCGGCGGCGACCACGCTGGCAGCCCTGCTGCTGGGCGCGCCCTACGCCTACACGCTGGTCCGCACCACGCGGCCCGCCATACGCAAGACCCTGCTGTTCCTGCTGTTCACGCCGTTCTTCATCGGCCAGGTGGTGCGCGGCTATTCCTGGCTGGTGATCCTGGGGCGGAACGGCGTGGCCAACCAGGCGCTGGGGGCGCTTGGCATTCCGCCGCAGCCGCTGCTGTTCCACCTGCCCGCCGTGGTGGTGGGCCTGGCGCAATACCTGCTGCCCACCGCGGTGCTGCTGATGGCGCCCGCCTTTGCCGCCGCCGAGGCGGTGTACGAAGACGCATCCGCCACGCTGGGCGCCAACACCTGGCGCACCATCATCCACGTGCTGCTGCCCATGGCGGCCCCCGGCATCATCGCCGCCGGCGCGGTGGTGTTCGCGATCGCGGCCACGGATTTCGCCATGCCCGCCTTGCTGGGCGCGGGGCGCGCGGATTTCTCGGCCAACGCCATCCATGCCGCCTGGTTCGAGATGACCGAACCCGGCCTGGCCGCCGCCATGGCGGTGCTGCTGACCATCGCGGCCACGCTGCTGCTGGCGTTGCTGCTGGGCCTGGCGCGCCGGCTGGCGCCGCCGTCGCCGTCGCGCTGATGGCGCTTTCCTCCCCGGCGCGGCGCACCGTGCATGGCATCGTGGCGCTGGCGATCCTGGCACTCACGCTGCCCACGCTGATCGTGGTGGCCGCGTCGTTCACCGCTGGCGAGGTGGTGGTCTTCCCGCCGCAGGGATTCTCCTTGCGCTGGTACGCGCAGTTGATCGGGCAGCGCGACATGACGCGCGCCTTCGTGCGCTCATTGCAGGTGGCGGCCATGGCGTCCGCCATCATGGTGGTGTGCGGCACGCCGGCGGCGATCGCGCTGGCGCGGCTGCCGTCACGCCTCGCCGCGCCCATCCACCTGTTCCTGCTGCTGCCCTTCACCGTGCCGGTGGTGGCGGCCGGCGTGGGGCTGATGGTGCTGTTCGGGGCCATGGGCGTGCTGGGCGCGCTGTGGCCGGTGGCCATCGCGATCGCCGCCACCAACATCCCCTTCGTGCTGTGGGCCGTGGGGGCGGCCGCCAACGCCATGGACCCTGACCTGGAGGCCGCGGCCGCCACCTGTGGGGCACCGCCATGGCGCGTGTTCGCAACCGTCACGCTGCCCGCGGTGGCGCCCGGCATCGTCACCGGCTTCCTGCTGTCCTTCGTGGTGGCCTTCAACGAGGTCACGGTGTCGATCTTCCTGACCGAGAAGGCCACCGCCACGCTGCCCGTGGAACTGTTCGGCGCAGTGCGCAGCCTGGTCACGCCCGACATCGCCGCGGTGTCGGTGGTGTATGTGGTGATTGCCGCCTTTGCCATCTGGCTGGCCGATCGCCTGGTGGGCCTGGAAACCTTCCTGTCGTCGCGCTGAGGATTCTGCATGACCGCCACCCTGCGCCTTGTCTTCGATCGCATGGCGACATCGTCCTGGCTGGGCGTGCCGGGCGTCGTGGTGATCGAGGGCGCCGCGGCAGGCCCGACGCTGGCCGTCACCGCCTGCACCCATGGCAACGAACCGGCGGGCCTGGCCGCGATCGCCGCCGTGCTGGCGCGCGCCGATGCCGGATGGCGCCCGGGGCGCGGGCGCCTGGTGCTGTGCGTCAACAATCTTGATGCCGCGCGTGCCTGGTTCGACGCACCGGACGATGCCGCCCGCCTGGCCGCGCGCTTCCTGCATACCGACATGAACCGCCTGCCGCGGGACGTGCTGGCAAGCGACGGCGCGGGGCGCGAGGGCGCCCGCGCCCGCGCCCTCGCCCCGGTATGGCAGCGCTTCGACGCGGCACTCGACATCCACACCACGCAGCAGCCCAGCGCCCCCATGATCGTGGCCGGCCAGGGCGACCACGCGCCGCACACGCAGGGCATGCCGATCGGCATCGTCATCAGCAACATCGCGGCCATCCAGATCGGCGTGCCGGCCTTCGCGCTTTATGCCGGCACCGCCTTCGAGATCGAGGCCGGCAGCCACGACGACGCTTCAGCCTGGGCGCTGGCCAGCGCCTGCGCCGAACGCTTCGTGGCCAATGCCGGCATGCTCGACCTGCCGGATGCCGAGACGCCGCCACGGCTGGACCACGCCGTGTGCGGGGCACTGCGCCTGCCAGATGCGAGCTACGCGCTGGTGCGGGTCTTCCCCACCTTCCACCAGGTGCGCGCGGGCGAGGTGCTGGCCACCGGCGCCGCGCCAGGCGGTGCCGGGCTGGGGCCAAACCTGTGCGCGCCGATGGATGGGCACGTGATCTTCGCGCCCGCCGCCACCCGCCCGCCGTCCTATGTGAACGAGACCCTGTTCTTCACGCGGCCGGCGGTGCTGGTGGCATGATGGAAGCGTTGGTCGGAGTGAGAGGATTCGAACCTCCGGCCCCTGCGTCCCGAACACAGTGCTCTACCAGGCTGAGCTACACTCCGGCTTCCGGGCGCGCGGTATAGCCGCGCGGGTGCCCAACTTCAAGTAAGGTCACTTCAAGTGAGGCCCACTTTATGTGAGGTCGGCGGCGGCCTGGGAAGCGGGCAGGGCCTGGGCCAGGTGCGCCATGACGTCCGGCACGCCCTGGGCCACCGCATAAAGGTCGCGCACCTCACTGCGGGCAAAGCCCATGGCCACCGCGCCCTCGATCAGCGCCAGCATGGGGCCGGCGCTGCCGAACACGTCGCAGATCACGATCGGCTTGGCGTGCAGCTTCAACAGCTTCCAGGTCAGGATCTCGATGGTCTCGTCGAACGTGCCCAGGCCGCCGGGCAGGGTCACGAAGGCGTCGGCCAGTTCCACCATGCGCTGCTTGCGGGTGTGCATGCTGGGGGTCACGATCAGGTCGGCCACGCGGTCATGCGCCACTTCCCATTTGCGCAGGAAGTCCGGGATCACGCCGGTGACCTGGCCGCCGGCATCCAGCGCGGCATCGGCCAGCACGCCCATCAGGCCCACGCGCCCGCCGCCATAGACCAGGCGCAGCCCGGCCCGACCCAGGGCGTCGCCCATCTCGCGCGCGGCCTCGGCATGGCGCGGGTCGTGGCCGTGGCTGGCGCCGCAGAACACCGCCACCGATCGGATCGAAGGCATCATGCGGGGCGGTTAGCGCGAAGCGGCCCAGTCGTCCACAGTCAACCCGTCCACAGTCAGTCCGTCCACAGTATTGCCGGCTGTCCTGAAACCGTTGCGGTGGCAGCGGGTTTCGGCCAGTCTCCGCCCGCCGAACGGGCAAACGGAGGGGAACAGCAATGCGTCGTATCGCTATCGGGCTTCGTGGACTGGCCATGGCCGCCGCCATCCTGGCGGCACCCACCGTGCTGCTGGCGCAGGACGTGATCGGCACGCGCCAGGCCAATTACCGCGCCATCCGCGACGACGTGCGCTGGATCAACCAGAACCGCACCGGCGGCAGCATGGAGGAGATCACCATGCGGGCGACCCGTGTGGCGGAGAACCTGGCCAGGATCCCGGACTACTTCCCCGCCGGCAGCGGCACCGGCGACACCAAGGCACTGCCCGTGGTGTGGACCGACCGCGGCACCTTCGACAGCCGCGCCAGCGATGCGCTGCGCGAGGCGCGGGCCTTGCAGGCGATCGCCGCGGCGGGCAATCGCGCCGGGCTGGAGGGCGGGCTGCGCACGCTGGGTGCCGCCTGCACCGCCTGCCATGACCGTTTCCGGGCGAGCTGAACCCAAAATGCCAACGGCACGAGGCTTTGCCTCGTGCCGAGGCGCCGAAGGCGCCCGCGCACGGTTGCGCGATGCCCACGCGGCCGGAGGCCGCGCCCGGCGCCTGAGAGCAAGCAAAGACTCCACACCAGCGGTCAATGCAATTGACCGCTGGTGTGGAGGGGATCAGCCCAGCGCGGCGATCCCCCGCACCGCGGCGGCGCACAGCAGGAACAGCGCCAGCGCGATCCAGGCGCTGCGCATGCGCGGCGCCGCGATGTGGGCAGGCAACTGCTTCACCCCCGTGACCATCGGCTGGATCAGGTCGCGCCCCGCCACCAGCCAATAGGCCAGCACCGCGAACACGTGCAGGCTGACCACCGCCAGGATGATCCAGGCATTCTGCGCATGGATGCGGGTGGCCAGGCGCACCACGGCGTCGGGTGCATAGAACATCAGCGGGCCGTTGTTCAGCCCGTCATCGACGTCGGCGAACAGGCCGGCCGTCACCTGCACCGACAGCAGCGCCAGCATCAGCACGACCGCCCAGCCGCCCACGGCGTTGTGCGTGGTGTCGTGGTCCGGCCGGCCGCGCAGCGTCTCCCACACATGGCCGATCGCCGCGCGCGGCCCGCGCACGAAGGTGGCGAAGCGGATGCTGTCGCTGCCCAGCACGCCCCACAGCAGGCGGAAGATCACCAGCGCCAGCACCACCAGGCCGGCGACGAAATGCACGCCCCAGGCGCCGTTGCTGCCGGTGATCCAGGCCACCACCACGGCGCTGGCCAGGCTCCAGTGGAACAGCCTGGTCGGCAGGTCCCACACGCGCACGTCAATCAGCTTCGGGGGGGGCGCGGGCGGCTGGGACGGGTCGGCAGGCATTGGCGGCTCCGGCTGGGTTGCGCATCGCCCAGTATGCCGAACTGGCCGGCCGGCGCCATTGGGTCAGAACAGGTGGCCGAAATGGCAATTTCTTGACATGATGCGAATTCCAAGACGCCCGCCAGGGGCGGGGACCGGAGATTTCTGGGCGTGCGATCGCTGGGCTTGATGATCCTGGGCGTGCTGGCGCTGGGGGCCGCGTTCCTGCTGGGACAGCGGCTTAAGCGCGACGATGCGCAGCCGGCGCCTGTGCCGGTGGCGGCCGCCCCCGCGCCGGCGGCGCCGTCGGCGGTGTTCGCGCCGGCGCCCGCACCGCCGCCCGCGCCCCCGCCGCCGGCCGCCGCCGCCGTGGTGGCCCCGCGCCCGGCACCCCCGCCCCCCAGCTTCGACCACGTGCGCGTCAATGCCCGCGGCGACATGGTGATCGCCGGCCGGGCCGAGCCTGACGCCGAGGTCACCATCCTGTTCGGCGCCGACGTGCTGGGCGTGGTCAGGGCCGACCTGCGCGGCGAATGGGTGTTCGTGCCGGAAACCCCGATCAGCGCCGGCAACCGCGAACTGAGCCTGCGCGCGCGCGGCCGCGACGGGCAGACCCAGGATGGCGCCGCCCCGGTGCTGGTGCTGGTGCCCGAGCGCGCGCCGGACCGTGCGGCGTCGCCCGCGCCGGCCATGCCGGGGGCCGCCCCGCCGCCGCTGGCCGCGCTGCCCGACCCGCCGATGCCCACGGTGGTCGAATTGCCGCGCGACAGCGCCGCCGTGCCGCGCGTGCTGCAGGCGCCGCCGCCCGTGGCAGCGCTTGCGCCGCTGCCCTCGGCGCCGGAACTGCGGGCCACGCCCGAGGCGGCCCCGGCCGCCACGCCCCCGGCGGCGGCGGCCGCCCAGGCCGGCCTGCCGGCGGCACCCGGTGCCGCGCCGGCGCCGGCCCAGGGCCCCGTCAGCCTGCAGGTCGTCGATTACGACGAACGCGGCGAGGTGCGCTTCGCCGGCACCGCCACGCCCGGCGCGGCGGTGCGGCTTTACGTGGACAATGCCCCGGTCGGCGAAGCGCGCGCCGGCAGCGACGGGCGCTGGGCGGTCACCCCGGAAACCCCGGTGGCCGCCGGCGTGCACCAGCTGCGGGTGGACCAGCTTGGCGCCGCCGGCCAGGTGTCCGGGCGCGTGGAAGCGCCGTTCCAGCGCGTCGAGCTGCCGCCCGAGATGCTGCGCGAGGGCCAGGTGGTGGTGCAGCCGGGCCAGAACCTGTGGCGCATCGCGCGCGCCGCGTACGGCAGGGGCGTGCGCTACACGGTGATCTACCAGGCCAACCGCGACCAGATCCGCGACCCGTCGCTGATCTACCCCGGCCAGGTCTTCGCCGTGCCCGGCGCCGTGAATTGATACGAACGGCACGAGGCTTTGCCTCGTGCCGCGGCGCCGAAGGCGCCCGCGCATGGTTGCGCGATGCCCACGCGGCCGGAGGCCGCGCCCGGCGCCTGAGGGCAAGCAAAGACTCAGGTCTTTTCCCGCAGCAGCCGCGCCAGCAGCGGCTTCAGCAGGAACGGGTTGAGGTAAAGCGGGAACTGCGCCACCGCCAGGAACAGCACCACGTCGCGCGGCGCATCGGCGGGCAGCACCGCCAGCATCAGCGCCATCTGCCGGCTGCCGCCCAGCAGGCCTGCGGTCAGCGCGCGCACCCGACCCTCGCGCGCAAAGATCAGCGCGGTCAGCGCGAAAAAGCTCCAGTTGTGCGCGAAGCTGGCCACCACCATCGCGGCAGCGCGGCCAGGCTGGGCCAGCGCCAGCGCGCTCACGCCATCCATCACGGCGGTGGCGAACACGCCCAGCGCCAGCACCACCAGCCCGTCGAGCATGCGCGCCCGCGCGGCCATGGCCGGCGCCGGCACCAGGCGGCGCACCAGCACGGCGGCCAGCATGGGAAGACCCACGAAGAAGGCCAGCCGCGCCATCATCGCGCCGACGCCGATCGACAGTTCCAGCCCGGCCAGGTGCCGTGCCAGCGGCGGTGCGCTGACCGGCACGAACAGCATGGGCACCAGCGAGCCGGTCAGCGCGAACGCCGCATCCAGCCCCATGATGCGCGCGAAGGCCGGCGCGCTGGTCAGCGGTGGTGCGGTCGCAGTCACCACCAGGGCGGCGGTCAGCCCGTCATCCAGCCCCGCCAGGCGCGCGGCCAGCAGCGCCAGCACCGGCGTGGCCAGCAGCACCCACAGGCTGAGCAGCGCTACCCGCCAGGGCTGCTTCAATTCCGACACCGACGCCGCAAGGTCGGTGCGCAGCAGCACCAGGAAGGTCAGCAGCAGCACCACGGTGGACAGCGCCGGGCGCAGCAGCCCCGCCAGCGACGGCACGGCAAGCCCCAGCGCCAGCGCGATGGCGAAGGTCGGCCCGCCGCGCGCCGCCAGCCATGCCAGCCCGTGCGTCATGCGGGGTGCAGCCGGCGATAGGCGGGCGCCAGCAGGAAGGGGCTCAACAGCAGCGGAAACTGGCACAGCGCCAGGAACAGCAGCACGCCGGGATCGGCGGTATCCGGCAGCACCGCCAGGTAAAGCGACATGTTGCGGTTGCCGGACAGCAGGCCGCTGGCCAGCGCCACGCCGCGCCCTGCCGGCCAGAAGGCCAGCGTGGTCGCGAGATTGAGGCCGTAGCCGCCCGCGAAAGCCAGCCCCAGCGACCGCGCGAAGGCTTGCGGGTCGGCGAAGGCCGCCGCGCGCACGCCATCCATCACGGCCAGGCCGTACAGCACCACCAGCCACACCGCGCCGCCATCCATGGCGCGGCCCCAGCGTTCCAGCGCCGGCGGCGGCACCAGCCGGCGCAGCAGCAGCGACACCAGCAGCGGCAGCACCACCACCAGGCCCAGCCGCGCCATGAAGGCCGACAGGCTCAGCGCCAGGTCGAACTGGATCAGCGCGAAGGCCAGCGGCGGCGCGGTCAGCGGCACCAGCAGCGTGGAGCCGACCGAGGCGACGATGGAAATCTGCGCGTCCAGCCCCACCAGACGGGCGAAGGCGGGGGCACTTGTGGCGGCACAGCCGGTGGCCAGCACCACCAGCCCAGCCTGGTCGCTGCCGCCGATGCCCAGCACCCTGGTGACCAGGAAGGCCAGCACCGGGCAGGCCAGCAGCAGCCAGGCACCCAGCGCCAGCAGCAGCAGCGGCCGACGCAGGAAGCCCAGCACGGCGCGGAAATCGGTGCGCAGCAGCACCAGCGTCATCAGCCCCACCACCACCCAGGTGATGGCCGGGCGCGTCGCCGCCGCGAGTGCCGGCAGCGCGAGGCCCACCACGATCGAGGCGGCAAGCAGGCGGCTGCCCTGGCTTGCGCCAAACTCCATCGCCGCGCGAAACAAAGGGATTTCAAGACCTTTCGGAAGATTGTTTTCGCTTCTATACGCGCGGGCATGCGCCCGCCACCTGTTCCCGCTGCTGTACTGTTCTGGCCCTTCTTCATGGCGGTGCTGCTGCTGGCCGGCCCCGCCTTGGCGCAGTGCAGCGCGGCCCCAGCCCCCGGCGTGGACTGGCGGCGGTGCCTGGCTGACCGGCGCGACCTGCGCAACGCCGACATGGCGGGCGCCGTGCTGCGCGATGCCAGCCTGCAGCGGGCCGACCTGTCGGGCGCCAATCTTGCGGGCATCGACGCACCGGATGTGCGGCTCAATTCCGCCAAGCTGACCGGCGCCGACCTGAGCCGCGCCGTGCTGCGCGAGGCCGACCTGTCGCGCGCCGACCTGACGCGCGTCAAACTGCGCGAGGCCGATCTGCGCCGCGCCCGCCTGTTCCGCGCCATGCTGCGCGACGCCGACCTGACCGGGGCCGACCTGACCGGGGCGGACATGACGGGGGCCGACCTTTCGGGCGCCACCTGGATCGATGGCACGCGGGTGTGCGGCGCGAACTCGATCGGGCTGTGCCAGTAGCGCGCTTCGCGCGGCGCCTCTCGGATTGAAGCGGGCCTGATTGAAGCTTGGGCCAAGCGGGCCGACATTGCGGGCATGAGCCTACCCGCCCCCATCGAGTCGCCAACTGGCGAAGCCGCCCACCTGGCGCGGCTCAATCCGGAACAGCGCCGCGCCGTCGAAACCCTGGATGGCCCGGTGCTGGTGCTGGCCGGGGCCGGCACCGGCAAGACCCGCGTGCTGACCAGCCGCTTCGCGCATATCCTGCTGTCGGGCCGCGCCTGGCCGGGCCAGGTGCTGGCGGTGACCTTCACCAACAAGGCGGCGCGCGAAATGGCCGCGCGCGTCGCCGCCATGCTGGACCGCCCGGCCGAGGGCCTGTGGCTGGGCACCTTCCACAGCCTGTGCGCGCGCATGCTGCGCCGGCACGCGGAAGCCGTGGGCCTGAAGCCCAACTTCACCATCCTGGACAGCGACGACCAGCTGCGCCTTCTGAAGCAGGTGATGGAGACGGCGAATGTCGATCATCGCCGCTGGCCGGCCCAGGGGCTGATGGCGGCGATCCAGCGCTGGAAGGATCGCGGCCTGTCGCCCGAGCGCATCACGCCGGCCGAGGATACCGACTTCGCCAACGGCGCCGCGCGGCAACTGTACCGCGACTACCAGCGCCGGCTGCTCGAACTCAACGCCACCGATTTCGGCGACCTGCTGCTGCACGTCACCGAGCTGTTGCGCACCGACGAGCACGTGCTGGCCGAGTGGCACCGTCGCTTCCGCTACATCCTGGTGGACGAATACCAGGACACCAACCTGGTGCAGTACCTGTGGCTGCGCCTGCTGGCGCAGGGCCACCGCAACATCTGCTGCGTCGGCGACGACGACCAGTCGATCTATTCCTGGCGCGGCGCCGAGATCGAGAACATCCTGCGCTTCGAGAAGGATTTTCCCGGCGCCAGCATCATCCGGCTGGAGCGCAACTATCGCTCGACCGCGCCGATCCTTGCCGCCGCCGCGCACCTGATCGCGCACAACGAAGGGCGGCTGGGAAAGACCCTGCGCCCGGGCCGCGACGACGCCAGCGGCGATGCCGTGGAGGTGCAGGCGCTGTACGATTCCGAGGAGGAAGCGCGCACCGTGGCGGGCCGTATCGAATCACTGCGACGTTCCGGCGAGTCGCTTGCCGAAACCGCGGTGCTGGTGCGCGCCAGCTTCCAGACCCGCGCCTTCGAGGAGCGGTTCATCGCCTTCGGCATCCCCTATCGCGTGGTCGGCGGCGCCCGCTTCTACGAGCGCGAAGAAATCCGCGACGCGCTGGCCTATATGCGCATCCTGCACCAGCCCGGCGACGACCTGGCGTTCGACCGCATCATCAACAAGCCCAAGCGCGGCGCCGGCGACGTGACCATGCGCGCATTGCGCCTGCACGCCCGCCAGCACGGCGTTTCACTGCACGCCGCCGCCGAGGCCACGCTGGGCGAGATGAAGCCGAAGTTGCGCACCGCCATCGGCAACCTGCTGCGCGATTTCGCGCGCTGGCGCGGCCAGCTGGAGCGCGACAGCCACGTGGTTACCGTGGCCGCCATGCTGGACGAAAGCGGCTATACCGAGATGTGGAAGCAGGACAAATCGCCCGAGGCGCCCGGCCGGCTGGACAACCTGCGCGAACTTCTGCGCGCACTCGGAGACTTCGGCACGCTGGCGGCGTTCCTCGATCACGTGGCGCTGGTGATGGAGAACGACGAGGCGGCCGGCGCCGACCGCGTCTCGATCATGACCTTGCATGCCGCCAAGGGGCTGGAGTTCGACACCGTGTTCCTGCCCGGCTGGGAGGAGGGCCTGTTCCCGAACCAGCGCGCGCTCGACGAAGGCGGCACCAAGGCGCTGGAGGAGGAACGCCGGCTGGCCTATGTCGGGCTGACCCGTGCCCGCCGCCGCGCGATCGTGAGCTTTGCCGCGAACCGCCCGATCTACGGCACCTGGCAAAGCAACATCCCCAGCCGCTTCGTGGAGGAACTGCCGGACGCGCACATCAAGCGCAGCGGCAGCGCGGTGCTGGCGCGCGGTGCCGCGCTGAACGCCACGCCCTATTTCGCGGCCCCCCAGCGCCGCGGCAGGCTGATCGAGGTCGAGCCGTGGGAAGCCCCCGCACGCCCGGCGCGCGAAGGCGCGCTGGCCGTCGGCGATCGCGTGTTCCACCAGAAATTCGGCTATGGCCGCGTCACCGCGGTGGACGACGACAAGCTGGACATCGCCTTCGACAAGGCCGGCGACAAGCGGCTGCTGGACCGCTTCGTGGAAAAGGCGTGACCACGCTGGAGCGTCTGGCGGTGGTGGTGTCCGACGCCGCCGTCGAGCAATTCGCGGCCGCCTTCGAGTCCACCTGCCTGGGTGTCGGCATGTTCCGCGACGACGCGACCGGGTTGTGGACGGTGGAGGCGGTGCGGCAGCCGGGCGATCCCGCACCCGTCACCGCCGCGCTCGCGCTGGCCGCGCTGGCCGCCGGCATCGCGGCACCCGTGCTCACGCGCGAGGCCGTGCCGGCGGAGGGGTGGCTCGCGCAGGTCGCCGAAAACTTTCCGCCGCAGCCGATCGGAAAGACCTGGCTGGTGGTCGGCACGCATGACCGCGCCGTCGCCGCGCGGGGCCGGCTGCGCATCGTGCTGGATGCGGGCCTGGCGTTCGGGTCGGGCGAGCATGGCAGCACCCGCGGCTGCCTGCGCGCGATCGAGGCGATGACCAGGCCGCGTGGAAAAATGCTCGATCTCGGCACCGGGTCGGGGATTCTGGCGATCGCGGCGGCGCGGCGCTGGCGAAGGCCGGTGCTGGCGACCGACATCGACCCGACCAGCGTGGCGGTGGCCACGGCCAATGCGCGGGACAATGGCGTGGCGCAGCTGGTGCGCGCGGTGCGCTCGGTCGGCTGGTCGGCGGCCGCGATCCGCAGGCAGGCACCCTATGCGCTGGTGCTGGCCAACATCCTGGCGCGGCCGCTCTCAGCCATGGCGCGGGACCTTGCGCGGAACCTCTCGCCCGGCGGGCACGCGGTGCTGGCGGGGCTGCTGGACACGCAGGCGCGCCAGGTGCTGGCCGCGCATCGCCGCCTGGGCCTGGTGCTGGCGCGTTGCCTGAGTGAGGGGCGCTGGACCACGCTGGTGCTCACGAAAAAAGGGACGGCGCCGAAGCACCGTCCCTTATCGGCCTGCTGATGGGGGATCAGCAGGCAGCGGGTGCGCAGGCGGGGGAGGTGCCGCGCGACCCGGTTGGAATTCAGGCCGCGACGGTGCGACCCGACGCCACCGCCGCCTTGCGGCCGCTGGTGATGCCGTGGCCGGCCGCGAAGTCGGCGTCGAACACGCGGCCCAGGTCGCCGCGCTCCAGGCCGATATCGGCCAGTTCGCGGTCGCTGAGGCCATGCAGCTGGCGCAGCACGCGGGCACGCTCGGGATACTGCGCGACGAAGCGCAGCACGGCGCCGATGGTGCCGAACACCTTGCCGAACGCGGCCTTGATCGTGTTGCCGATCACCTCGTCGCGCATGCGGATCGCGGCCAGGCGAACCTGGTCGGCCTCGCGCACGGCGGTGGTGGGGCTGAACTGGTGCAGCAGGACGGTGTCCTGCGGAGAAATACGGGCGTCCATAGTCCTTCATCCTAGGCGTAACGCGGACCCGCTCTCCGGTGGTTTCGACCGTGGGGTCCCGTTCGTTCGCAGGTGCAACATAGGTATTTTCCCCAAGCACGAGCAGCGGCAAGTGGCTGCCCCAGACATGCGTTTGGAGCATGGATTGTGACACAGACCAGCAATGAACGCTTAACAAAAGAAACACCGGCCGACCCACTTGGCCGGTTGCGCGCCGAATTGGCCGCGCGCGGGCTGGATGGCTTCGTGGTGCCGCGTGCCGACGAGTACCTCAACGAATACGTGCCCGAGAACGCCGAGCGGCTGAAATTCCTAACAGGCTTCACCGGTTCCGCCGGCGCCGCCGTGGTGCTGCCCGACCGCGCCGCGGCCTTCACCGATGGCCGCTACACGCTGCAGATCGCCGCCGAAGTGGATGGCGAGAAGTTCGAGCGGCTCAACATCGCCGAAACCCCGCCCGATGCCTGGCTGCGCGGCGCCGCCAAGCCCGGCCAACGCATCGGCATCGACCCCTGGCTGCACGGCAGTGACGCGCGCGCCAAGCTGGAAGCCGCGATCCGCGCCGCCGGCGCCGAGCCGGTGCTGGTGGAAACCAATCCCCTGGACGCCGTGTGGCACGACCGCCCCCCCGCGCCATCGGCCCCGGCCAGCGTGCATCCGGAAAGCTTCGCCGGCCAGTCCAGTGCCGCCAAGCGCGCCGAGCTGGCGCAGGCGCTGGAACAGGACAAGCTCGACGCCGCGATCATCAGCGCCACCGACAGCGTCGCCTGGCTGCTGAACATCCGCGGTCGCGACGTGGGCTATTCGCCGCTGCTGCTGGCCAGCGCCATCCTGCACGCCGACCAGCGGGTCGAGCTGTTCGCCGACCCGGCCAGGATCACGCCCGAGGTCGCGCGCCACCTGGGCAATGCCGTCAGCGTGGCGCCGCGCGAAAAACTGCCGGGCGCGGTGGCCGCCCTTGCCGGCAAGCGGGTGCGCGTCGATCCCGAGCGCAGCCCCGGCTGGTTCGCCGATGCACTCAAGCAGGCCGGCGCCACCGTGGTGGCCGGCATGGACCCCTGCGTGCTGCCCAAAGCGCGCAAGAATGCCGCTGAGATCGCGGGCGCCCGTGCCGCCCACGCGCGCGACGCGGTGGCGGTGTGCCGCTTTCTTGCGTGGCTCGACCGCGCAGGGCCGGGGGGGGGCGAAACTGAACTGTCCGCCGCCGCGCGCCTGGCGGCATTCCGCGCGGAACAGCAGAAATTCGCGGGCGAAAGCTTCCCCGCCATCATCGGCTCGGGACCGAACGGCGCGATCATCCATTACCGGCCGCAGCCTTCCACCAACCGCGCCATCCAGGCCGGCGACATCCTGCTGGCCGACAGCGGCGCGCATTTCCACGACGGCACCACCGACGTGACCCGCACCGTGCTGATCGGCCCCCCCCCGGAAAACCTGGCCGAGATCGCGGACCGTTTCACGCGCGTCCTCATGGGCCACATTGCATTGGCGACGCTGCGCTTCCCGGCCGGCGTGGCGGGGCCGCACATCGATGCACTCGCGCGGCGCTCGCTGTGGGATTCAGGCCTGGACTACGAGCACGGCACGGGCCACGGCGTCGGCAGTTACCTGGGCGTGCATGAGGGCCCCGCCGGCATTTCCCGCGCCGCCAAGTCGGTCAAACTTGAACCGGGCATGATCCTGTCCAACGAACCCGGCTTCTACCGCCCCGGCGCCTACGGCATAAGGCTGGAGAACCTGCTGCTGGTGGTGGATCACCCCGGAACCGCCAAGCCCTTCCTGGCGTTCGAAACCCTCAGCCTGGCGCCCTTCGACCGCCGGCTGCTCGACCTCGCCCTGCTGGGCGGGGCCGACCGCGCCTGGCTCGACACCTACCATGCGCGCGTGCTGGCCGCGGTGGCGCCCAGCCTGGATGCGCCCGACCGTGCCTGGCTGGAGGCCGCCTGCGCCCCGCTGTGACGCACCGGTTTAGGGCGCGAAATCCTCGGTCATCAGCACGGTCTGGGTGGTGCCCAGCAGGCGCAGCGCGTCCAGCTCGGCGGTGATGCGCGCCCGGTCCTCGGCACTGCCGCCATGCCAGGTGAAGCCAGTGGGCGGCAGGGTGAAGCGGTAGCACTCGCTGTCGCTTTGCCGCTTCGCCTTGGTGATCTTCAGGCTGCCGATGACGGTTTCCGCCTTCAGCTCCAGGAAGGCCTTTTCGCCCGGCTGCCACAGCGCGGTGTTGCCGATGCCGCCCTGCCACTTCTCGGTGTCGAAGCCCTTCATTTCCAGCGGGATCTTCATGGCATACACATAGGCGTCGCCGACATATTCGGGGTTGGGGAACTTGGTGCAGCCGCGCAGCGTGCGCGAGACGCAAATGTTGTTCTCGCTGACCGCGTCGCGGTTGGACTTCCACATGAACAGCTTGGGCCGCATGCCCCGGCCAATGATGGCGGCTTCGGCCTGGGTGCCGCGCATGTGCAGCGGCACGTTCAGCGCCCAGGCGCGCTTGAAGCCCTGCGCCAGCGTCGTGGCCGGCGCGCGGGTGTCGCAGCGGAAGCCGTAGCCGAAGCGCGTCCAGGGGTTGGCCAGCTTCGACAGCCATTCGAAGCCGGCGGCCGTCGTGATCGAGTCGGGCTTCCAGGGATCGACCATGGCGCTGACCGCGGTGTCGCAGTCGCACATCACCAGCATGTCGTTCCACATGGTGTTGATCAGGTCCATGCGCTCGCCCGGCGACATGGCGGCCAGCTGCGGCAGGGTGATGGCTTCGGCGTCGAACGGCAGTTTCTTCCCGCCCTTGTCCACGAAGCCGTTGCGCACGGCGTCCCACTTAAGCGCGAAGTTTTCCAGCGCGGTGCGGTACTGCGCCAGCTGGGCGTCGCTGCGCAGCGCCACGACCAGGCTGATCATGTTCTTGTAGCGGCCCAGGATCAGCTTGGCCTCCAGCGCACGGGCGGCAATGATGGCGTCCCGCTTGGCCTTCTTTTCGGCGGCACTCAGCGTGACCATCGGCGGTGGCCCGTTCGGGGGGCCGTTCGGTGGCCCGTTCGGGGGGCCACCCACCGCGCCACCCTGCGCTGGCGGGTTGATGATGCGTGCGCGCTCGCATACGTGGTTGCCGGGAACAACATTCAGGCCGCAGGTCGCGCATTTTTGCGTGCGCGTAATGGTTCCGATGGTCATGTGTGTATCCCCATGGGCGCTCCGCCGGCGCGGACTGTAGTGTCCTGCACCCACGCGCCGGTTGCAACGGCCGCTTCTACCCCACCATGTCGCGGAACGCTGCCTCGGTCAGCACCGTCACGCCCAGCTCGGCCGCCTTGGCGGCCTTGCTACCGGCGTCGGCGCCTGCCACCAGGTAGTCGGTTTTCCGCGACACGCTTTTCGCCACCCTGGCGCCCACCGCTTCCGCGCACGCCGCGCCCGCCCTTGCCGGCAAGCGGGTGCGCGTCGATCCCGAGCGCAGGCCCGGCTGGTTCGCCGATGCACTCACGCAGGCCGGTGCCATCGTGGTGGCCGGCATGGACCCCTGCGTGCTGCCGAAGGCGCGCAAGAATGCCGCGGAGATTCTTGGCGCCCGGGCGGCCCAGCTGCGCGATGGCGCGGCGCTGTGCCGTTTCCTGCACTGGATCGACCAGGTCGGCCCCATGGGCCACGAAACCGAGATTTCGGCGGCAGCCCAACTGACCGCGTTGCGTGCCGAGCAGGCGCATTTCGTGGGCGAGGCCTTCCCCGCCATCATGGGCAGCGGCCCGAACGGCGCAATCATCCACTACCGCGCCATGCCGGCCACGACCCGCACGATCCGCGACGGCGACATCCTGCTGTGCGACAGCGGCGCGCAGTATCGTGATGGCACCACCGACATCACGCGCGCCGTGCTGATCGGGGCGGCGCCGGCCAATGCCAACGAGATCGCCGAGCGTTTTACGCGCGTGCTGCAGGGGCATATCGCGCTGGCCACGCTGCGCTTTCCCGCCGGCGTCGCGGGCCCCCATATCGACGTGCTGGCGCGCCGCGCGCTGTGGGATGTGGGGCTGGACTACGAACACGGCACCGGCCACGGCGTCGGCAGCTTCCTGGGCGTGCACGAAGGCCCCGCCGGCATTTCCCGCGCCGCCAAGGCTGTGAAGCTTGAGACAGGCATGATCCTGTCGAACGAGCCAGGCTTCTACCTGCCCGGCCAGTACGGCATCCGGCTGGAGAACCTGCTGCTGGTGGTGGACTGGCCGGGCACGAGCAAGCCCTTCCTGGCGTTCGAAACACTCAGCCTGGCGCCGTTCGACCGGCGGCTGCTGGTGCCTGGCCTGCTGTCGCCCAGCGAGCGCGCCTGGATCGACAGCTACCATGCCCGCGTGCTGGCCGAGATCGCACCGCATCTGGCGGGCGCCGACCTGGCGTGGCTGGAGCGTGGCTGCGCGCCGCTGTAGGCGGGACAACGCTTCCAGCGCGTTGGGGGGGAAGCCCACCCAGCTCCGTGATGGTTCGGCTTCGTCTAAACCGGAATCGTTCTGACTGCGCAGCGACAAGGCAAGCGCCCCTCACCCTGTCCCTCTCCCGAGGGAGAGGGGACCCTCCCTGACGAGTCGTGCCGTGAGCGTTCCCTCTCCCTCGGGAGAGGGACAGGGTGAGGGGCGCTTCGCCGTTTCCAGTCAGAGCGACAAGAGACTACGCCGCCAGCGCGTCCTTCACCGCCGCCAGCGCGGCGCTGGCCGCCGCGATGTCCGGGCCGCCGGCCTGCGCCATGTCGGGCCGTCCGCCGCCGCCCTTGCCGCCCACCGCCTCGCTGGCGCGGCGCACCAGGTCGACCGCGTTGAAGCGATCCACCAGGGCGGAGCCCACGCTCACCACCACGCTGGCTTTCCCGCCATCCGTCGAAACCAGCGCCACCACGCCGCCGCCGATCGCCTTCTGCATCGCCTCCGCCATGCCCTTCAGGTCGCGCGCGGGAATGTCGATGACGCGGCCGGCGAACTTCACGCCGGCCACGTCCTCGGCGGCGTCGGGCGATTCACCGCCGGTGGCAAGCTTCTTCTTCAGCTCGGAAACCTCGCGCTCCAGCCGGCGGCGATCCTCCAGCAGCGCGCCGATGCGCTCCGGCAGCGCATCGGGCGGCGACTTCGCGGCCGCGGCGGCCGCCACCAGCGCGGCCTCGCGCAGCGTCACGTGCTGCAGCGCGGCCTCGCCGGTCAGCGCCTCCACGCGGCGCACCCCGGCGCTGACGGCACCTTCCGACAGCAGGCGGAACAGGCCGATATCGCCAGTGGCGCGGGCATGCGTGCCGCCGCACAGCTCCACGCTGTAGTTGCCCTCGCGCGCGGTCATGGCGGCGTCGCGGCCCATCGCCACCACGCGCACCTCGTCGCCATACTTCTCGCCGAACAGCGCCATGGCGCCGCGCTTCTGCGCCTCCTCGGGCGACATCAGGCGGGTGCTGACGGGCGCATTCTCGCGGATGCGCGCGTTCACTTCGCCTTCCACCCAGGCCAGGTCTTCCGCGGTCATCGGCTTGTTGTGGGAAATGTCAAAGCGCAGGCGGTCAGGTGCCACGAGGCTGCCGCGCTGCGCCACATGCAGGCCAAGGCGCCGGCGCAGCGCCTCGTGCAGCAGGTGGGTGGCGCTGTGGTTGGCGCGGATTTTTGCGCGACGTGTGCCATCCACCTTGGCTTCCACAGCGGCGCCCACGCGCGCCATGCCAGCCTTCACCACGCCGACATGCACGAACAGATCGGAAAACTTCTTCTGCGTGTCGGCAATCTCGATCAGCAGGCCGGACGTGTCGGACAGCGTGCCGCTATCGCCGACCTGGCCGCCGCTTTCGGCGTAGAACGGCGTCTGGTTCAGCAGCACGGACACCTTGTCGCCCGCGCGGGCTTCCTGCATCGGCATGCCGGCGACGACGATGGCGGTGATGACAGCCTCGTTCGCCTCGGTGGCATAGCCCTGGAACTCGGTGGCGCCGACGGCATCCTTCACGTCGAACCACACCGCATCGGTCGCGGCGTCGCCGGAACCCTTCCAGGCGGCGCGGGCGCGGGCGCGCTGTTCCTCCATGGCGGTGGTGAAGCCATCCACATCGACGCTGCGGCCCTGTTCGCGGAGCGCATCCTGCGTCAGGTCCAGCGGGAAGCCGAACGTGTCGTAGAGCTTGAACGCCGCCGCGCCCGGCAGAGGGGCGCCTTCGCCCAGCCGCGCGACCTCGTCGGTCAGCAGGCCCAGGCCGCGGTCCAGCATCGACTTGAAGCGGGTCTCCTCCAGCCGCAGCGTCTCCACGATCAGCGGCTCGGCGCGGCCCAGTTCCGGATAGGCCACGCCCATCTGGCGGATCAGCGCCGGCACCAGGCGCCACATCAGGGGTTCGCGGGCGCCCATCATGTGCGCATGCCGCATGCCGCGGCGCATGATCCGCCGCAGCACATAGCCGCGGCCCTCGTTCGACGGCAGCACGCCATCGGCGATCAGGAAGCAGGAGCTGCGCAGGTGGTCGGCGACCACGCGGTGAGAAATCCGGTGCGGGCCGTCGGGGTCGGTGCCGGTGGCCTCGGCGCTGGCCAGGATCAAGGCGCGCATCGTGTCGGTGGCGTAGCTGTCGGTCTTGCCCTGCAGCACGGCCGCGACGCGTTCCAGCCCGGCGCCCGTGTCGATGCTGGGGCGTGGCAGGTTGACCCGCTGGTCCTTGGTCACCTGGTCGAACTGCATGAACACCAGGTTCCAGATTTCCACCCAGCGGTCGCCGTCGCCGTCCGGCGACCCGGGCGGGCCGCCGGCCACGCCGGGGCCATAGTCGAAGAAGATTTCCGAGCATGGGCCGCAGGGGCCGGTATCACCCATCGCCCAGAAATTATCGCTGGTGGGGATGCGCACGATCTTGCCGTCCGGCAGGCCCGCGATCCTGCGCCACAGGCCGGCTGCGTCTTCGTCGCTGGTGTGCACGGTGACCATCAGCCGCGCGGGGTCCAGCGCGAAATCCTTCGTCACCAGCGTCCAGGCGAGTTCGATCGCGCGTTCCTTGAAATAGTCGCCGAAGCTGAAATTGCCCAGCATCTCGAAGAAGGTGTGGTGGCGGGCGGTGTAGCCCACGTTGTCCAGGTCGTTGTGCTTGCCGCCGGCGCGCACGCATTTCTGGCTGGTCACCGCGCGCGAATAGGGGCGGGTTTCCAGGCCCGTAAAAACGTTCTTGAACTGCACCATGCCGGCATTGGTGAACAGCAGGGTGGGGTCGTTGCGCGGCACCAGCGGCGAGCTTTCCACCACCTGGTGGTCGGCGCGGGCGAAGAAGTCCAGGAAGGTCGCGCGGATATCGTTGCTGCTGGCCATGGGCGTGGTTTCCGTGGGGGAAGCGCGGTTCTAGCGGCGAGGTGGGCGGGGGTCCAGGGAGGCGCGCACGGGGGATCGCGCTTGACGGATGCGGTAAATGTTCCTATGGTCAGGGCGTCAACTGCCGAAGCCGCGCCTGCCGCCCATATACCTGGTTGGCCTTGCGGAAAAGAGTCGGTCCACCCGGTGAACCGTCGGTTCGTTTGCCGCAATCCCAGGGCTGGGATTCGTCCCAGGAATCGTTCGCCTGGTCGCGTCGGGCGATTCCGCCCGGCTCAAAAACCCCCTATCACGTCGTCCGATCAGGTCCAGGGAGCCACGCCCGATGTCAGGCCATTCCGCCAGCCTCGACGGTGCTACGCTGCGCATCGGTGTCGTTGACATCCGGCTGCCCGGGCCAAGCCATGGCGAGGAAAGCACCGCCGCCTGGCGTCGCGCGCGCGGCCGCGTGTGGATCGTGGGCTGCCATGCGACGCTGGTGACGGATGCCGGCGAGAGCCTGGGCACGATCGTATCGCGCATCGGGGCGACCATCGCGCGGTCGCGGCGCGCGCATGCGCGGGTCAACATCGACCTGCTGGCCCATGGCCAGCTGCGACGCTATGGCGCGGACGCAAGCGGCCGGGCCTTCTCGCTGCAGCTTGGCGATGGGCTTGCCATCAGCAATGCGGGCAATTTCCGCCCGCTGTCGGGCCAGATCAACAAGCTGCGGCTTTTCGCCTGCGGCGAACACCATCCGCTGCTGCGCGACGCCACGCCCGGCGACATGGATCGCGCGCACCTGGCCTGGGCACTGGCCGATGCGCTGCAGTGCCGGGTCGTGTCGTCGGCGTCGTCGGTGGTCTATTCCATCAACGCGAGCCCGTCGCCGGATCCGTCGATCCGCGCCGACGGGTTCGAGGAAGGTGCCGCTGCCGTGTACCACTACCTTCCGAACCGCCAGCGCGAGATGCAGCCGCTGTATCTGGAGCGCGGCCTGGCGAGCCTGGCCGGGCGGGATTAGAGCGTTTTCCGTTCGCACTGGCTCACGGAAATCGTTCTATCCGTTTGCTGGTCGCGTTTTCCGAGCCGTCAGGCGATTCCGTCTGACTTGAAAACGCTCTAGCAGGCTGCTGAAAAACGAAAGTTGGACGGCGCCAGCGCAATTTGAATTCGTGCGTCGCTATGCCTGCGTAAGATTGATTCGCGCCAGGTGGGTTGCCGATTCTTTTCAGCCTTTCGTTGCGGAGCCGAAGGACTTTTTCAGCAGCCTGCTAGCTGTCGTTGCTATGGAGGTTGTCCCTCCGGGGCTGGGGGTGGAGGCTGTGATTGCCCTGAACCGCCCTGGGTTTGTCGGAGGCTCCAACTCCTGAGAGGCTGGAGCGATGCCGAGCAAGACGACGAACAAGTTTTCGCCCGAGGTGCGCGAGCGGGCGGTGCGGATGGTGCTGGAGCA
>JAESGU010000099.1_pt1 | contig 53824 bp, 42 predicted proteins | sample 9266271 | NCBI WGS metagenome assembly JAESGU01 (sample SAMN15740544, study PRJNA653495) | algae metagenome | isolation source: Scytonematopsis contorta HA4267-MV1 and co-occurring heterotrophs from mud... | place: USA: Palolo Valley Trail, Honolulu, Hawaii | collected 2009-07-25
TTTTGTCTTGCTCAGGAGTGAGAAATACCCTTAAACGAGCGCCCATATTTCAGTCACCTCGGCAGATACATTCTACGTATTTATTTATCTTTACATAGTTTGGTTTTTTCGCGCCGACTTACTTAAACTTAAAATTAAAACTATGTCCAGCGATGCAACTACTCAGCCTGAATTATTAAACCACCAAGCAAACAAACAACAAACCCCCCAGCGCATTCTCCCCACACAGGAATTAAGCATCTTAAACGAAACTTCCAATTCAAAAGGCTTACTTCAACTAGCTGGACATCTAGCGATTATGGGACTCAGCGGCTACCTCTGGATAACAAACTTTGGCAATTGGTTGGTAGCAATCCCAGCGCTGATAATTTACGGTTTTAGTATCGCAAGTATGTTCGCACCTTTACACGAATGCGTCCACAAAACCGCTTTCGCAAATCGTCGTTTGAATGATGCTATCGCTTGGCTTTCAGGAGTACTTTCATTTTACAACAGCGCTTTTTTTCGACATTATCACAAATGGCATCACCTCTACACCCGTGTTCCCGACAAAGACCCAGAACTAACTGACCTTACACCCAGCAACTTAGGTGAATACTTATTAATACTCAGTGGTTTACTCTGGTGGAAAGGAAAAATAAGCGGACATTTTCGCATAGCCTTCGGTCAACTTGACGATTGTCCATTTATCCCAGAAGCAGCAAGACCCGAAGTAATTCGCTCCACTCGCTTACAATTAGCCGTTTATGGAATTGCCATTACTTTTTCGATAGCAGCAGGTCAGCCTTGGTTTTTGATATATTGGCTCTTACCTCTAGCAGTTGGTCAGACCATCCTCAGATTTATTCTCCTAGCAGAACACACAGGCTGTAACTTAGATAATAATCTGCTGGCAAATACACCCACAACCCTAACACTGTTTCCCGTACAGTTCCTAATGTGGAATATGTCATTTCATGCAGAACACCATTTGTACCCATCTATTCCCTTCCACACTCTCCCAATTGCTCATGAGAAACTGCGTTCCCATTTTACCCATGTAGATTTTGGCTACGTGAGTGTCAACCGCAAAATTATCGCAAAACTCAATACAGAGGCTACCTGACATCACATCCAGTAATATGACCACAATAAAATATTCTTAAATTCTTTGCGCCTTTGCGTCTCTGCGTGAGTTTTATTATGGATACGTAAGCGGACACGATATATATTCCTCATTCGCACAAAAACTATCGACACAATCACCCATCCCCTCTACCATTTAAATAAAGAAACACAACCCTATACATCAAACCGATGTCCGCATCGAAAATCAATCACTTCCTAATCGGTATACCCGGTAGCGGCAAATCAACCTTCGCAACCGCGTTAGCCAAATTAACAAACAGTACCATAGTTTCCACCGACGAAATTCGCGCCACACTATATGGAGACGCAGCAATACAAGGTAACTGGTCAGAAATAGAAAACCAAGCACTTGATTTAATTCAACAAACCATCGCATCCGGAAAAACAGTTATCTACGACGCGACCAATTTTAAACGTCTTTTCCGGATAGACTTTTTAATGAAATTAGAAAAAAAACTGCAAACAAACACCTCCAATCCTCCTATCTGGATTGCTTGGTACATCAAAACACCCCTAAAAATCTGTAAACAGTGGAACCAAAAACGCCAGCGTAAAGTTCCCATAGAAATAATCGAAAGCATGTCCAAATCTCTGTCAAACTTTCCACCGCTAGTAGCCGAAGGTTTTGCAGCTATCGAAGAAATTGACATCACAAAATTGCAACCCAACACTAAAGAATTTGCAATACAAATCCAAAAGCGTATCCAAAACTTGCAACGTGGGACTATTAATAGACAAAACCGTACCCAACACCAAGGAATTCAATTCCACCCCTACAGTAAGTTGCTCGATTTTGACCGTTTAATGCATTTAATTTCCTTAATCATCCAATACCCAGGTATCGGTAACCTGCAAGCAACTAACCCCAACTTACTAGAAAAAATATTAAATAAAAAAACCACAAATAACAAAAATAACTTTACCAGTCCCATCCAAGAAATAACTGCGATAATAGCAAAATTACGTGGTTCCATATATGCTAGCGAAGAAGCAATTAGCAAAGATTTACAATGGTTAGAAAATAATAACATTACTGCCGGGTCATCTCAATTACCAATTCCCAATTCCCAATTACCAATTACCAATTACCAATTCCCAATTCCCCATTCCCAATTCTCGACCCACCCTTATTCAGATATCGAACCATTTCAGCGATTAATTGGAACAATTCGCTTTATTCTTAATCACCCATTTTTACCGAACATTGCAGAGGGAACATTACCAACCCTCGCACAAGCACTGCAACAAGCAGGAGTTATCCAAGGTAATGCTATAGATAAACTCCGCAAAGATATAGAAAAAGTCCTCAAACCCTATAAAATATTGCCCGACTTCCCTATGCGAAATGGTTACTTTGCAGGAACAGGAATACTTTCTCAACAAGAATTAATCAAAGTTTTTGAGATACTGCAATCCCAAGCACAAAGTTTAGACGACCCTTTAGCCTTGGAAATATACGATAAATTCAAACAGCGGATGTTGCAAACCAAGCTCATCGAGGCAGACAAAGAAGTTTATCCAGTGCGTTCAATAGCCAACCGCTCAATAATTGACCCGCGCTATTTACATAATACAGCCTTAGCCAACCATCTCTCAAAATTAGAAGAAGCAATTGCTAGTGGAACACTGTTAGAATTAAACAAATTTTCGAGTAGTGCAGGGTACGAAGATGACCCCAAAAGTTTCTTCCTCGCATACCCTTTGCAAATTATTTTTTCTAACTTAGCCTGGTATTTGGGATTTGAATGCATCTCTGGAGAAGAACCAGGATTACTACGATTTGAACGTTTAGATAGATTATTTCTGGGTCAACCCCAAAATAAAAATCGCTCCCGTGCAGAACAAGAAAAATCATTGCGACGCTTGCAAGAACTATTAAAAGGAAGTGCAGGATTATTCCTCGGTAACAGTGTCAGGGAACAACGTAAGTTTTTAAGTCCAGATGAAAAAATAAGTTTGCAAGCTTGCATTACTATAGAACTTTGGTTCACTAACGATATCTACAAATTCATTACCGAAGGAACCAAGCGATTTGCTCAAATAAAAATGTCTCCCCCTGTTGTTAGCATAAATTCTGGCACACAAGTAAATCTTCCCAAATCTATATTTTCATTGAAAAAAACCAAAGATAAACAATTTCCTAATCGCTTTCAAGCAATTTTACCCAAATGGTCGCTAGATGATTTCGATTTGTGGAGATGGATTGTTGGTTTTGGTTCTGGAGTGAAAGTAATTGAACCACCGGAGTTGGTGGATAAGGTGAAAAAGATTGGTAGCAGTATTGTTGAGGTATACCAAGAGACCTAACCCCCCTACCCCCCTTCCCTGCAAGGGAAGGGGGGAATAAAAGAGAATAAAAGAAAATAAAAGAAAATAAAAGAAAATAAAAAAATTAACATAACATCCTTGATTTTTCACTTGAATAATCGTAGCCCCCCCTTCCCTCGTAGGGAAGGGGGGGTTGGGGGGGTTAGGTCTCTATTTACGCAGGGTTAGCTTCCACCGTTGCGCGTTTTTGAATTAAATCGATAATCGCTGTCTTTTCCAAAATTCCTACCAGCACACCATTATCGCGAATCACAGCCAGAGCAGACAATTTTTGTTGTTCTAGTAACTGCACCGCATCCAACAATGGTTTATCAGATTGAACAGTAGTAGACATCTCAATTGGTCGCATCACTTCAGTAACCTTGATATCCGGCCAACTAGTAGTAGGGACAGTTCGCAAATTCTCAACCGATATAGCTCCCACTAATTGCCCATTATCATCCGTAACTAAAAATCTACTCCAGTTTTGCCCGCTCAAAATTTGCTCATCAGCAAACTCTCTCAGACTCATGTTAACAGGCACAACCGGACTATCAGGAGTAACAGCGTCTGCAACAGTCAAACCCGTCAATTTTTCTTGTACTCTCGCAAATTGAGCCGCATTACCAGCATTTTGCAATAAAAAGAAACCGATTAATAAATTCCAGAAGTTCTCAAAACTACCAAACAATACTAGCGGCAATAACCCAGAACTAATCGCTACCCAACCAAAGATTTGTCCAACTCGGCTAGCAAAAACGACACCTTTATAAGGATTATTAGTAACTTTCCAAACAATAGCCTTTAGTATATTTCCGCCATCCAAAGGTAAGCCAGGAATTAAATTAAATAATGCTAAAGCCAAATTAACAGAAGCCAATACACCCAAAATAGCTCCAAAAGGACCGGATGCGGCAGTACCAAAACCAATAGCTGTAAAAGTACCAAATAAAATTAAGCTAACTAAAGGTCCAGCAATTGCTACCCAAAAAGCAGCAGAGGGAGTTTTCGGTTCTTTGTCTAAACTCGCTAACCCACCAAATATAAATAGTGTAATTGATTTAACATCTATACCCTGACGAATAGCAACGAAGCTATGTCCTAGTTCATGAGCAACAACAGAGCTAAATAACAGCACTGCCGTCATCAATCCCAAGACCACAGCCAATCCTCCTCCTAACTGAGGAAATTGTGCTGCCAGTCCGCTACTATAACTCCAAGTGACTAAACCCAGAACTAAAAACCAAGACGGGTTTATATAAAAAGGAATCCCAAAGAGTTTACCAGCGCTAATTGTGCCGTTCATGGCTTCCACCTCTAATTTTTGGATTGAGAGGTTTTCCTTCCCCTCTTGATACTGCTAGTGTAACGAATCATTAAGGAATTTTAATCTTTATAAAGGTAGTGCTGTCCGTCCGTTAGGGTGTGGTTATTCCCAAAATATAGTGATTAAACAAATCCAATATCTACATCTTATTGGGGATGCAAGATTGTTAAATTTTCTCTTGCGGAATATTTTATAAGCCTAGAAGCTATTGAAAGCCACGATATTGTGGCAAAATTTATTGATAAATAATAGAGTCTCGTATAACATCCCTAAGGGAAAAATTCCTAATATGGATATTTATTATTTTTGTAATTCAAAATACTAATATATTTCTTGCATCCAAGTTAAAATCTGCCCTAGAGATGACGAAAACAACCTTCACCAATAAATAACTACTTTGTTATTGAAATAACATTTCAAGGCTACAAAAGCATAAAATAGTACCGATAATCTGTAGCTTGAAACTGTTATTAATTAAACACTGTAGTTTATTCCTTCCAGGAAAAAGAAACTCAGAAAAATAATAAAAATATGCTACTTGCAAAACGTTGCGTTGCCGAGTTCATAGGAACTTTTTGGCTAGTTTTTGGTGGTTGTGGAAGTGCGGTATTAGCGGCTAGTTTCACAGTAGAAGGTGCAAAATTAGATGAAAATACAGCATTTCCTTTAGGCATTGGCTTGTTGGGTGTTTCGCTCGCATTTGGTTTAACAGTCATGACTATGGCTTATGCTATCGGTCATATTTCTGGGTGCCATTTGAACCCAGCAGTATCTTTAGGTCTTTGGGCTGCTAAACGCTTTCCTGCTTCCGAACTGCCTGGATACATTGTTTCTCAAGTATTAGGAGCTATCGCAGGTGCTGCAGTTCTGGCAATAATTGCGACCGGAAAGCCAGAGTTTGACCTTGTAGCTAGTGGGTTTGCTTGCAACGGTTTTGGGGAACACTCTCCAGGTGGTTACTCGCTATTAGCTTGTTTCATAGCTGAAGTGGTGTTAAGTTTCATATTTTTAATGATTATCCTAGGTGCAACAGACTGTCGTGCTCCCCAAGGTTTTGCTCCAGTTGCTATTGGTTTGGGACTGACACTGATTCATTTAATTAGCATTCCTGTTACAAACACATCTGTTAATCCTGCTCGTAGCTTAGGACCAGCCGTATTTGTTGGTGGTTGGGCTGCACAGCAATTGTGGTTGTTTTGGCTTGCACCAATTCTTGGAGCGATACTTGCAGGATTTGTCTACTCTTTGTTTCTAGAAACATCTCAAAGAGATTTATAATTAATATTGCTCCGGTTATATCTGAATAATTAAACGCACATGACTAAAACTTCAGGTAAATTATCAGGCGAAGTTAACTTACCCAAAGCTTTTTTAATAGCAATTTCCCAAACAGATGAAGCAATCAACCATAAACGCCTTGCTTACAGCCTATAACTCATAGCTCCTAACTTGCACATTCAAAAAATCCATATATAGTAAGGTTCCCCAAAAATGTGCTAGTTCCATATTTTACGGTTGCGGCAAACGCGACCGTCGGAGGCTGATATCTTGCACCTCCCGTATAAACCCAGATAAGGTAAAATTAGGTTAAATAAAGATACATAGTCTTTATCGCTTTTTATGGCTATATCAAGGGCTGTGGCTTTAATACTGAGTGGCTAAATTCCATCAAATTTTCTTGGTGCAAGATGTAAGCCTCCAACAGTCGCGTTTGCCGCAACCGTACAATATGGGAGAAACACAATTTTCTGTAACCCTCGCTATACATGGATTATAAAATGTGTTTCTTAGGAGATAGCAAAAGATAGTTATCGCACTTCTAATGTTGATTAATAATTTTGAATTCTTCGCGAGATAGGGACAGTACCAAATTTTCTGATTCGATACGTATCAGCCAACGTTCACTGGGCTTCCCTAATGAAACCTCCTCTTTTTCGTGAACAACACCAATTTTCCCAGCTACATATTCTGGACGCAGCACTAGGACTTTATCTCCGGGTTGGGGTAATTGTGATGTGTACAATTTTACTACCTAACATATTCTTAACTATTGTATAACCACATCTTAACCAAAAATGCACATTTTCTTACTGTTTTTCACGCCCCACCTTTTACAGATGCGATGAATCGCGTATCTACCCACCACACACGTTGTAAAGACGCGATGAATCGCGTCTCTACCCACCACACACGTTGTAAAGACGCGATGAATCGCGTCTCTACCCACCACACACGTTGTAAAGACGCGATGAATCGCGTCTCTACCCACTCCTGAAAACCAGAATCTACAAAAAATCGGAAGAACTTAGAAGACAGAAGTTTGTCAAGAACCCATACTAGTAAGAAACATCTAATTAAAAACTACTATGGTCTGGAATTTACCTGGTGTACCTTGGTTAATTGCCCACAAATCAATGCTACAAGTAAACAAACCCAAAATGTTTACGATTTGTGGTAAAGATTATGTACTTTGGAAAAATGAAAGAGGTGAGGTTTCTGCTTTAGAAAACATTTGTCCTCATATGGGTGCAAAACTTTCTGATGGTTGGATATGTCCAAATACAAATACAATTGCTTGTCCTTTTCATGCGTTAGAGTTTGATAATGAAGGTAGAGCAATATTACCTAATGATAAAATATCCAAACCTTTAGCTAAACCTCTAGAGCTATTTTTTCAAGGAGATTTTATTTGGACTTACGCGAATGAAACACCAAAATTACCCATTCCAGATGTACTAGAAAAATTATCTAGCCAATATCGATATATAGGTAGCACAAAAGAAGTTACTATCAAAGCTCCTTTTCTCGATGTTTTGGAAATTAACCATGATTTAAATCACGCTAAGGGAACTCATCGAGAAGTTTTTAGAATTAACTCTACTAAAGTTGATGATTTTCAAGATAATGGTTATTATTCTATATCAAAAATAAGGCACTTCCGGGCAGAAAACACTCTTAAAGAATATTTGAAAAATCCTTCTTTGCTATTTACTCCTAAGGTCTTGGGGTTAGTTTTGGAAAATTACTTTCCATCTCTGGTAGTTGTCTATACTGATACTCCTGTGGGGAAAGCAATACAGGTATTTATTATTTATCCAGAAACGGAGACAACTACTCGTACCTTTATTCCTATTTTTGCAGAAAAATCTTTTGGGATTTTGAATCCACTTTTGGAAAAATCTACAATCAAATCCACCGAGGAAATTATTCATCAAGATGGGGGAATGTTAGAAACTCTTTATCCTAGATTTGAACCAAAAATTAGACTAGAAAACGAAGAACCTGTACATTGGGTGCGTAAGCACTATTATAGCTGGAATGACCTAACCCCCCTTCCCTGCAAGGGAAGGGGGGAGAATTCAGAGTTATTAATTATTTAATTTAAGGTTAAACTATGCATATTACAATTATCACGATGGGTTCCCGTGGAGATGTTCAACCTTATCTTGCATTCGCAGTGGGATTAAAAAATGCTGGATATCAAGTACGACTGGCAACTCATGCTAAATTTGAACAAGAAATTCGCGCTTACGGGTTAGAATTTGCTTTGATTAAAGGTAATCCTCAAGAAGCACTTGCTAGTGAAGCTGGACAAGCTTTGATGCAAACCAAGAATCCTCTTAGTTTTCCCCGTCAATTGGCTGCATTGTATGAACCTATTTTGAAAACTGCATGTGAAGATTCATGGGAGGCTTGTCAGGAAACAGATGTAATTATATGTGGTGGTGTCGTTTTTTGGGGATTATATATTGCTGAAAAATTAGGAGTTCCTTTTTATTTTGCGGGAATGCAACCGTTGAGTGCTACAAGTGCTTTTCCTAATGCTGCTGCTCCGGAATGGGAACGTTTAGGGGGTATATATAATAGATTTACTTATACCTTTATGTTTCAATTATTGTGGTTTGCTTTTCGTAATCCCACAAATAAATTTCGTCAAACAGTTTTGAATCAATCACCTTTTGGACTATGGGATTCCCCTTTATCAAGGAAGAAAAATCCTAAGATTCATTATCTAAATGCTTTTAGCTCTGCGGTTATTCCGAAACCAGCTGATTGGACTGAATATGACCACGTGACGGGATACTGGTTTCTCGATACACCTAAAGATTTTGTACCTCCAGATGATTTAGTGGAATTTCTTAGTTCTGGCACACCTCCTGTATATATTGGTTTCGGTAGTATGAGCGGGGAGAAAGCTGAAGAAGCTGCGAAAATTGCTTTGGCTGCACTTGCGAAAACTCAACAACGGGGAATTTTTCTGACGGGTTGGGGTGGAATTAAAAATGCAGACTTACCTGATAATGTGTTTAAAATTGAATCTATTCCTCACAGTTGGTTATTTCCGCAGATGTCTTGTATTGTACATCACGGTGGTGCGGGGACAACTGGGGCTACATTTAGAGCGGGGGTTCCTGGGGTAGTTATTCCATTTTTAGGTGACCAGCCATTTTGGGGATATCTGGGTGTTAAGTTAGGGGTAAGTCCTGCTATGATTCGTCACCATCAGTTAACTGTTGATTCTCTGGCAATGGCAATTACGAAGGCTATTCAAGATAAAGATATAAAAGAACGAGCTGCTGCACTGGGTGAAAAAATTCGCTCAGAAAATGGGGTTATACGAGCAGTGGAAATTGTGGAAAAAACAGCACATGAAACCCCACCCTCAACCCTCAACTTCTAAACGAATGGCACTTAGAAAAACCGAAAAACTCACCATACTGCTGATAACCCCTGAACTAAAGTTCGGGCTAAAAGCTAAAACCCGTTAAAAACGGGTTTGAATTATACTTAAACCAAGATTCTAACCCGTTTCCAACGGGTTTGCGCTTTTAGCCCGAACTTTAGTTCAGGGATTTATTGAACTTGTATATAGACGATAGCCCTTAAGGGAAGGGGATTGAGGGTGGAGTTAACTAGTAGAATATATAATTAATATAGGGAGCGTTTTGCTCGCTAATGTGTCCAATTTAGTTTAGAGGTTTAAAATCGATGATTATTAACGAACAGCGCTACTATTCATTAGAAGAATACCTCGAATTAGAGGTAGAATCAGAAGAACGTCACGAGTATATTGATGGTGAGATTATTCCTATGACAGGTGGAAGTCCTAATCACAATAAAATTACTGGAAATTTTTACGCAGCGTTAAACTTTGCTCTTAAACGTCAACCTTATAGCGTTTTTATTACTGACCAAAAATTGTGGATTCCCAAAAATAAAATTAATACTTACCCTGATGTAATGATTGTTGCAGGTGAGTTAGAATTTAAAGAAGGACGAAGAGACATTATTACTAATCCATTCATGATTGCGGAAGTTCTTTCCAAATCTACTAGAAATTATGACAAGGACGGAAAATTTGTAGCTTATCGTACTATTCCTACGTTTCGAGAGTATTTATTAATTGACCAGTATACAATGCACGTTGAACAATACAGCAAAACAGATAATAATCGTTGGATTTTTACTGAGTACGAAGACGCTGAACAAACAATATCTCTGGAGTCTGTTAACTTTCAAATTTTGCTAGCTGATATTTATGACAAAGTAAATTTTGAGGAACAGTAATAATTGGGAATGGTAATTGCTAATTATAAGTATCAATAATTAAATTTTTATTAGGTCAGCAATTTTCTTTAAAATACTTCCAACAAGATATAATTCGTTTTGACGACGACGTAGTGTGAATAAATCAGAAAATGCATATCGAGGTGTTGGTTGTAGCGATAATTTGATAAATATAAACTCACTCCCATTAGTTGCAAAACCATAAGCAGCACTTTCAGGAGTTTGGGTAGTTACCATATAAGCTAATGCTTGTGCGATAGCTTGCTGAAGAGAAAAGCCTGCTTCTTTCGACTCTACTACCAACACCCATAATTTATCTTGTAAAACCAATACGTCAATTCTTCCTTTAACTAATTCACCCTTGTCTTCTAAAGCAATTTGTACCGGAGCTTCTGCACGAATCCTAAACGGTGGTTCGTAAAATCCTCCTATAGATAATAAGGGAGATAATACGACTAATTTAACAACCTCTTCTGTCATTGGATATTCACTTAGATAAAGAAAATCCCTTTTTATCTGGTCTAGCTTTTCTCTTTCCGCATCTGTCAATTCTGGTAGATTATCCTCCCATTCACGAAAGAAATACTCATCCTGAGTTTCCTGTAAGTCAAATTTTACTTTTACGTCGTGCAGTGTTAGGTCACTAGCTTGAATTGTTTGCACCATAGTCGTTACTTTTATTATCTCACTTGAAGCTTATCATACACCCAAGTATATTCAACATTAGGTAGTCCGTTATATTTATTTACTGATACATTACCAGCTTTAAAACCGTGTTTTTCATAAAACAAGCAAGCTCGTTCATTCTGTTGTAATGTATAAAGTTTTAGTCGTTTTGGATAAATTTCTTTAGCCTTATTTATTAAAGCTGAACCAATACCTTTATTTTGGTACATTGGGTCAACAAAAATTTGGTTCAATTCTTCTTCTTCTTTAATCACAACAATAAAACCGACTATATGATTTTCTAATTCTGCAACCCAAACTTCACCTCGAATAGCTAAGTCATTACAAAAACGTTCTTTCCATGCTGAATAAGGCTGTGGATGTTTGATGTTTGGAAATGTTTGATGCCATGTTTGATACCATAGCTGAACCAGTTCTTCTAAATATTTCGGTTCGTAAAGTCTAATTTTCATGGCAATAAATTTCGTTATTCATCAGTTGACCAAATAACATCTTTAATAGTTTCGACTAAGTTACGATATTGACTTTCACTTTTCTTTAATGCCGCTTCTGCTTGTTTGCGTGAAGTTACATCTAAGACCACACCATACCAGACTATAGTACCGTCCGCTTGTTTCTCTGGACGAGATGCACCTTTAATCCATTTTAATTGTTTAGAAGGTAATATAGTTCTTCCTTCCCACTGCCAAGGTTTTAATGTTTGAGCTGAAAGAGCGATAGAATTATAAAAACTTTCGGCTTCTTCTGGGTGATTACAGGAAAATATCAAATTTATATCAGTTTGTATTTGTCCTGGTGTCAATTCATAAATTTCGTAGCTACCGGGGCTAACATAAAGGAAAGGACATTGAACCGTCAGGTCGCAGTGCAAATTCATAAAGCATTCCCGGTATACTTGCTGCTAGCTTTTGAATTCTAGCTTCACTTTTGCGGAGTGCAATTTCGACTTCTTCGAGTTCAGTAATTTTTGTTTGTAAAGCCTCGTTTGCCTTAGCTAGCTGTTGTGTACGTTCTAAAACTAAGGTTCCCATTTGTGCGTAAGCATGTTCTAAAGCCTGTTGTGTTTCTTTAAAAGATGTAATATCTTCGTAAGTACCGAGAATTCCAATTACATTATTTTCAACATCCCGAAGTGGTATTTTATTTGTTTTAGCCCAAATTTCCTTACCATTTGCCTGTCGTTGCGTCTCGACTATGTTTAGCAGTGCTTCCCCTGAATCCATCACCTGGCGATCGCACTCACGAAACCAGTCAGATACAGTAGAGACGCAGTAGGGACACAGTAGGGACACAGTAGAGACACAGTAGAGACGCGATTAATCGCGTCTCTACATATCTATAAATTTATACCAAAATTTAAGTGGAAGAGTATAAGATTTGTAATTATGTCCAACGATAGTAATATTTTATGGAGTTTATATCTGTCGATAGAGAGTAGTTATTATAAAAATTTTTAAAATTAATATCATCAATCCTATTTTAAGAAAAAATTTATCATGAAAACATCTACTCAAAAATTTTCAGCAAAAGCCTTTAATGGCATTAACCGTAACGGTCTACTCTTTGGTTGGACACCTCAAGCCGAACTTTGGAACGGACGCTTCGCTATGATTGGCTTTATTGCTTATCTATTATGGGATTTAGCTGGTTACAGTGTTCTTCGAGAAGTTCTTCGGATTCTACCTCCGTTGCCTATATACATTGCCCAATAATTACGTAAATAGTAACTTCTCTTTTTCGCTTGTGGTAAAAATTTAGCAGCGCCAATTTTACTTAATGAAAACTATGCAAGCTTCAGAACTATTAGAGCAATATGCCGCAGGTAAAAGAGATTTCACAGCCGTAAATCTGAGCGAAATTGAGTTACCAGGAGCCAATTTGAGTGGCTCAATTTTTGACCAAGCAATATTAGATGGAGCAAATCTCAGTGAAGCTAATTTGAGTGGAGCAAGCTTAAGTCATGCCGACCTAAATGGTGTTAACTTAACAAATGCAAATTTGAGTGGGGCTAACTTAAGTGGAGCTATTTTAGAAGGGGCTATTTTAGAAGGAGCTATTTTAGATGGTGCTAATTTAAATCAGTCAGAATTAACTGTTGCTAAGATGATTGATGCTAACTTAAGCGACGCTGATTTGAGTGAAGCTAATCTCAAGGCTGCAAATTTAGATAACGCTAATTTAAGTGGTGCTGATTTGGTAGTAGCCGATTTGTCTGAAGCAAATTTGAGCCAAGCTGATTTACATGAGGCAAATTTAAGTGGGGCAAATCTGGAGAAAGCAAATTTAGAAGGAACAATTTTAGATGAGAGCCATGCTGAAGAATAGAACCGAATGACACTAAGAAAAGCCTCCAAATACCCTGAACTAGAGTATCCGAAGCGGATACTTTAGTTTGAGGAACTGTTAAGTGACTTGATATCCAGGAATATTTAATTGGGTGATAATTATGCTGTACCCTCTACTTTTTTTTGTACCATTCGGTTTGCAAGCGCATACGGTTTAGGATATAGGATACAGACAAGTTTTTTGAAAACAATTAATTAGGAGGGTCAAAACGATTAACAAAAGCAGCCCAAGGAATCATTGGTAAACCTACAGCGAAACAGAATAACCATTGTTGGAAGCTAAGGGGTGCTGTGTAGAAAACTTGGTTAATTAGAGGCACATGGGAGAATAAAATCTGTAAAATTATAGCGCCAACAATACCAAATGCAATAGCTGGAATATCTACATTCTCTTTGATAGTACCATCCATTTTTGCAATTAAATTTGGCACTAGTTGACTTAGACTTAACAAGTAGAAAATCCGACCAGCAATTAAAGAGTTAATCGCCATTGTACGAGCTAAAAATATATCCCCTGTAGTTTGACGAATGAATTCAAAAACTCCAAATATCACAATCCAGTTATACAGAGAAATTGCTAATATACGTTTAATACGACTCCCCGATAATAAAGCTTCATTGGGTCGGCGGGGTGGTTGGCGCATCACATCTTGAGGTTTAGGTTCAAAAGCCAAGGGAACTGTCATCGTAATCGAATTAATTACATTAAGCCAGAGAATTTGTAATGACAAAATTGGTAATTCTCTACCTAACAAAGTGCTAAGTAAAATTGTCATTGACTCTCCCCCATTGACTGGGAGAATAAAGCACATCGCTTTCACAAGATTTTTGTAAACTGCACGTCCCTCTTCAACTGCAGCTTTAATAGAGGCAAAGTTGTCATCGGTAAGCAACATATCAGCAGCTTCCTTGGCTACTTCCGTTCCCGCAATACCCATCGCAATACCGATATCGGCTTGCTTGAGAGCAGGTGCATCGTTTACCCCATCCCCAGTTATTGCCACAATTTCGCCTTTTGATTGCAAGGCTTCCACTAAGCGCAGTTTTTGTTCTGGTGCTACACGAGCAAACACAACCCCATCGGATGCCACTTGAGCCAGTTCTCGGTTGTCCATTTGGGCAAGTTCAGCACCAGTAAACGCTAACACCGTTCCTTTTTTGTTGATACCCATGCGAGTTGCTATGGCCTGTGCTGTAACCGCGTGGTCACCAGTAATCATTTTTACTTCAATTCCCGCATTTTGACAGGCTTGCACCGCTTGAATTGCACTTTCGCGGGGTGGGTCAATCATCCCCTGCAAACCGAGGAAAACTAACCCGTTATCAATATCTGGATGGTCTACAGTGGTTTGCCCCTTGGATACAATTTTTTTGGCGAACGCTAAAACCCGTAAGCCTTGACGTGCCATAATATTAACTTCCCGCTCGATAGAGTCCGTACGCAATGTTTCCACGCAATCGATGGGTCTGATTTGTCCGGCAGCATTCAACATGAAGCCACAGCGTTTGAGAATAGCTTCGACGGAACCCTTAACGTAAATAATGTTGCCTTGGGGTGCTGCGTGTAGAGTCGCCATATATTGGAATTCCGACTCAAAAGGAATCACATCCAACCTTGGCATATGTTGTTCTAGAAGCGGCTGAATTAATCCCGCTTTATTAGCACAGGTAATTAATGCTCCCTCGGTTGGGTCACCTAACACCACCCATTTACTATTTCTAGTTTCCAAGTGGGAATCATTACACAATAGTCCAGCGCTCAGACACTCCTGTAAACTACTATCGTTGTCCAAGTCAGTAGGTTTACCGCTTTGCAAAATTTGCCCTTCTGGAGAATAGCCAACGCCAGTAACTGTATACTGATATCCTCCGGTATAAATGCACTGTACAGTCATTTGGTTCTCAGTTAACGTGCCAGTTTTGTCAGAACAAATGACCGTTGCACCACCGAGAGTTTCGACTGCTGGCAACTTGCGAATAATTGCATGACGGCGAGCCATGCGGGATACACCAATCGCCAGTGTTACAGTTACTACTGCTGGTAAACCTTCAGGAATCGAGCCGACTATTAATGTTACGGTAGCTTCTATCGCGTCTCTCCAATGTTTGTTTTGCAACCCTACCATCAAGGTCAAGGTTGCTAGCCCCAAGACCATATACAGCCAATTTTTGCTGAATTTGTCAAGTTTTCTGGTTAAGGGGGTGGAAATATCAATATTATTTTCCAATAACTGAGAAATACGCCCTGTTTCAGTTGCATTACCCGTCGCTACAACTATACCAGTTGCTTGCCCAAAGGTGACAAAGCCACCAGCATAAGCCATATTTTTGCGTTCTCCTAGCGAAACGTCTGCTTTGAGAGGTGGTATCTTATAACCAGCCTCTTTTTCAACCGCAACAGACTCACCAGTCAAAGCAGATTCATCCACCTGTAAATTTCTTACTTTTATCAGTCGCAAGTCAGCCGGTACCTTGTCACCAGAAGTCAGCAATACCACATCACCAGGGACTAACTCCTGTGAAGGAACACGTATTTTTTGACCTTCGCGGATAATAGTAGCTTCCGTAGTTATTGACTTTGCTAGGGCTGCAATTGCTCCTTCAGCTTTGGATTCTTGAATAAATCCGATGATAGCATTGGTTGTTGTTACACCCCAAATTACCCCTGCGTTAACAAACTCGCCAATGATTGCCTTAGTTGCACCCGCAATTATCAAAATATAAAGCAGTGGCTGGTTGTATTGGAGAAGGAATTTTAACCACCAAGGTTTTCCTTTCTTTCCAGTCAATTGATTGTAACCAAAGCGCACTACTTTTTCTTGAACTTGTACACCTCTTAAACCTTTTTCTTGGTCAGTCTCTAGCAAGTGGATAACTTGCTCTATATCTAGGGAATGCCAGTTTTGGGGTAGATTATCCTGTATAGTGGTGACTTGATTCAGCTTTGCATTAGAGGTAGATAGAGACTTAACCATGAGTCAATTCCAATTATAAATGGGTTATTTGGTAATATTTGTCTATACCTTAATGTTAGGTAAGTTTTCTAAGAAGAAGATGAGAGCCGGATTTATTTAATTAATAAAAATGTTCATAGAAAAAGACAGCAAAATCAATTAAGAAAATGATGAGAAGATAGTGTCCACTCAATAAGTTCTTTGTTTTTGAACAATTTCTCTAACAATATCTAAAAACTTATGTAATACAGGCGATTTTTCATCTTGACGCCAAATCATTGCCAATTCAACCTGTGGAGTTTCTTCTGCTAATGCCTTATATATAACCCTTTGGAATTAAAGTGACTTTAATTGAACCTGGGGCATTTCGCACAGATTTTAACGGACGCTCTCTGGCAACAGCCGAACAGTCCATTGATGCTTATGCGACCGCGAGCGGTGCTTCATTGAAGTGGTTCAAAGAGATGGATGGTAAGCAACCTGGCAATCCACGATTAGCGGCGCAAGCCATCATTAAAGCTGTGGAAATTCCTCATCCACCAATGCGACTGGCATTAGGCACCGATGCCATGAGTCTGATTCAGGAAAAACTGGAATGGGTCAAAACGGATTTGGATACTTGGCAGCAGGTGACTGTAAGTACGGATTATACGGATAGTAACAACTGAGGGCATTTTTCCCAAGGTAAATTGCTTAAAGTTACACCTCAAGCATAGAAGAGACTTTGTAAGTAAAGTAGACTTGTGTATCCGGTAAGGAACATATTGGAGCGTAAGCGCTGCGGCTTGCAGCACGCTACGCGCTTACGCTCATAACCTGCAATTTTTAGATAGTTAAATAAGTTTCTGTTGGGCTAATAGGTAGTACTTTTAACTGTTGATTTTTCAGGTCTAATTCCAAGCCTAATGCTTCGAGTGGAATTACACCTAACAAGGGATTTTTTCCTCCTGGTAATTCCAAGCATTCAAAAGTTCCTTCCCTGTCACCAATCTTTAATTTTGCGTCTTGAAAAATTCTTGTTGTTCCAATACCCATAGCGGTAACAACATCAACTTCTTTTAAAACTCTTAAACCCAACTTAGCAATAATGTCTGCTGGTAAGCATAAAGTTGTAGCACCAGTGTCCACTAATACATTGTTAAGCGTAACTGAACGTACTTGCTCTTCTGCTATTGTTCCATCAAGAGCGCGAATTTCATCAGCGTTATTGATTATAGTTATATTTGTAAAAACTTTACCCACTTGCTTTTCATCTTGAACTTGCATGATTGTTCTCCTTCATTACCATTGAAAATGGAGAATTTAACATTTGTATTACATTGTATAACCAATACGCATAGAAAATCAAGAATCAATTGTTCCTTTATTTGTGGTAATTAAAAATAAGAACAAATAGTTTTTTTTCGTAGCCCCCTCCCCGCACGCAGGGAGGGGATTGGGGGTGGAGTTTTTTATTTACCACCAGGACTAGCCGCATTCACCAATTCTGGTTTTTCCTCAACAGGAGGAAGATTAATATTTTGAGCAGAAGTCGGACGTTTTTGTTGGTCTAGATTTTTAATTTGTACAGGTTTACCAGTTTCAATCGACTGGTTGAGAGTACGAATAATTCGCACATCATTCAAACCTTCCATCCCCGATGGCTCTGGATTTTTATTCTGTAAAATACAGTCAGAAAAATAGACAAACTCAGCAGCTAATTGACCATGAGATTCAAAGCTACGCTCCTGCTTTTCACTGTTGATTGTGAGAGTATGTTTTTGTTCACCTTCCCATGCATAAGCAGAATCAACTCGCAAATCTCCTTTTGTACCTACAACCTGATAAGTTGAAACTTTTTCTGCTCCAAAGCTACAAGTAAATGTCGCTAATCGGTCATTAGGAAAACGTAAAATTGCGCTGGTCATTTCTTCTACTTCAGCAAAGCGTTCTTCTCCATTATTTGCAGCTACAGCAAAAACTTCAATAGGTTCATCTTTAAATAAATAGCGCGTAGCATTAATACAGTAAATGCCAATATCGTAAAGAGTTCCACCACCTATAGCTTTTTGGAGACGAATATTTCCTTTTTCAACTTGTTGAGTAAATACTGAATTAAAAATCCTAGGTTCACCAATTTTTCCTGAATTCACCGTCTCAATCGCTTGTAAATTACTTTCTTCTAAATGGAGACGATAAGCAATCATTAGCTTGACATTGTTGTCTTCGCTTGCTTTAATCATTTTCTCACATTCGTCTTCCGTAACTGCCATTGGTTTTTCACACAGCACATGAATTCCTTGATTTGCAGCTCGTACTGTATATTCACAGTGTAAATGGTTAGGTAGCGCAATATAAACCGCATCAACCTTACCGCTTTTGAGACACTCCTCGTACTGTTCATAAGAGTAGGTATCCTGAATACCGTACTGCTTGCTGATTTCTTTTAGTTTATCGGGGTCATCAGAAACCAAAGCTGTTAGTTCAGAATTATCAGCTTGAGCAAAGGCTGGTAAAGCGGCTTCTTGAGCAAACCAACCTAAACCAACAACAGCATAGCGAATTTTATTTTTGTCATTATTTCCGGAAGAGTTGGTGCTTTGAGATGGTGTCATGGTTATTATAAAATTCCTAAAGAACCTACACTTACAGATTACTAAAGAGAATTTTGACTAACTCCATCAAGAGTAGGGGTTTTTTAAAGAAAAAGCACTAACTAAAGTAATACTAAATTCTTAGCAACCACTTCCGTAAAGTATTACTATCGTGGAATTTCAATCATAACTTTTGCATTAGCATTATGGCAAAATATATATGATTTTTTACCAAAATCACGAACCTTGCGATAACCTTTGCACAAAATCCCCATGTTCTGGAGAACTCAAACCTTGTTGTAACACTGCCAAAACCTTCGTCATATTACCCGTTATCAGAGCATCAACAGTTAACCATAAACCAGGAAAAACTTTACTCTTAATAACACCTGACTCATCCGCAGTTAGCGATATATATTCTCCATCTTCCAAGCTGAACCAATCGAATTTATTTTCCAAAACTTGCCAAACTATATATTCTTTTACACCATTACGACGGTAAGCTTTTTTCTTATCATGTAAATCATTTGATGCACTACTAGCTGCAACCTCCGCGATTAACTCTGATGCCCCTTCTATATAATCATCATCACTGATGCGTGTTTGTCCCCCACGACTTTCCTCTATTAACAGCACCACATCAGGTTGAGGCTCGTTATCCAAATCTAAACGCACAGTAACATTATCACCTGACTCGACACCTGGGGTAGAAACTTTATAATTACCCAGCCAGACAATTAAATCGAAGTGAGGTTGTCCATGACCTTTGAACAAAAATGTTGAGCGCAGTCCCTACCTATAACGAAGTTTAGGTAGGGTAAGCGAAACAAATATATAAATCTCCCTAGAACGTTATTGTTCAGGTTTCTCTTGGTTTTGTACGTATTCTATCAGTTTCTCTAGTGGTGCTTGTGAGCCGACACTAATAATTGCATAGCTCCCAGACCAAAACTGGGGTTTTGCGCCCCAATAAAAATTAGATAAATGTTCAGAAAATTCCGACCGTAATTTACGGGAAGTAATCGTTTTAATATTATTAACTAATTTTGATAAATCAACACTTGGGTGTGTCTCAAATAATACATGCACGTGGTCTAATTCGCCACCAAATTCTATAAATGTACATTCCCACTTTATTAGAAGCTCTTTAATGATTTCTGACATTCTATCAAGAATATCTAAATTTAAAGATTTTCGTCGAAACTTAGTTACCAGAACCAAATGATAAATAAGTCTAAAAGCGCTGTTAGAGCGCGTTCTCAGCCTAGTAGTATTTGGCATAACTAATTTACTAACTGTGTTGACAACTAAATATTAGCTTGCTAAACTATAAATAGTCAAAACCATTGCCATAGCGTGTATTAAAGTTAAAATTAAGCAATGAGCAAGCGAAGGACTAAAAAACAACCCTTACCAAAGGAAGTCATTAGAACTGACGTTTGGAGTCTGTCTGTAACAGCAGACCAAAAACGTCAAATGATTCTCACTGTGGAGTCATATCGCATGTTCTTAAAGCCGTTAGTTTTGATTGTTAATGCTCAATGGGTTAATATTTCTGACTTGACATCTACCGAACGGGTCAATGCGGTAGAAAAGATGATTCATAAAACCGCAGATAACCCAAATCCAAAACACAAATATTTTCAGTCAATTGTCAAAAAAATTCCCTCTTTTCGTAAATTTCCAAGCTATTTAAGGCGTGCTGCTATCGCTGATGCTATTGGTATTGTTTCCAGTTTTAATACTAGATATTATCAATGGCAGTCTGGAATCAGAAAACATCGTGACTGCAAACCACCAAGTTTTACAAGTTTTTGCAATACTTATCCTGCTTTATACAAAGGTCAATTGGTGCGTTATGGTTTAAATTATAGTAGTGTTGATATTAAAGTTTGGAATGGAAAAGATTGGGTATGGCTTGAGTCTATCAAAATTAAAGGACATGGATTAAGCCGTCATTTAATTGATGGCAATAAGCTAAAATCACCAGCTTTGGTGGTTAATAAAAGAACTTGTCAACTTTCTATGCCAGTAGAAATCAAGAAAGTTGAATTCAAAAATTCTGACTTTGTTTGCAGTATTGATATGGGTATAAACAATGCTGCGACAGCTTCTATAATTGGTAAAGACGGTACTGTAAAGGCGCGGAAATTTATCCATCCTGCTGAAGACATAGACCGACGTAACAAGCGTAGAATGATGATTGCTCAGAAATCTAAACAGACTTCAAACATTACAGGTCAGAAACAGAGTAAAGGTTTTTGTAAAGGTCTTTACCGCAAGTCTTCTAATATCAATCTAGAAATTTCTCGTAAAGTAATGCGTGGTATTATTGAATTTGCTAAAGTTCATAATGTCAAAGTAATTGTCTTTGAGAATTTAGTCGGTTGGAAAGCGAAAGCTGGCAAAAAGAGGTCTTTACAGAAACAGAAATTCCACCTTTGGTGCCATCGAAAAATTGTTGAGTTGACACAAGAAAGATGGTCTGAATTAGGTGGTACAGTCGTGTTTGTCAACCCAAAATACACTAGTGCTTATGCTTTTGATGGCAGTGGTAAAGTCAAACGGAGTAAGATTAATTACTCGCTTTGTCGCTTCACTAATGGTAAACATTACAACGCTGACCTAAACGCTAGTTACAACATTGGAGCTAGGTACTGGTACTGCGTGATTATGGGTGACACAAATTATTCTAGAGTGTTCGTAGACCAAAGTTCCAACGACACACTGAGAACGCCAGTAACTCTGGGTACGTTGCGTAGTCTACGGATTGTGTAGCGAAAGAATCCCCATCTATAAGCTTGCTTTAGATGGGGTGCGTTCAAACGTAAAGGTGATGCCATATAAACTATTCCTTCTATCAACTCTGCCTTTTTCACATGAGGCATTGCTACATACCGTCGCTCGAACTCGTAGCGATTCAGTCTGTCCCCACTTTCTAAAGGCAGTATTTTGCTTGAAGGACGTTCCAAAAAAGCAGTCATTCTTAAATACCTCACCGTGGTATAGCAGTTAATCTAGCATATGTTTGAACTGGCAAACCCAAATTAAATGCTAGATTCCTTAGTTAAAGCACAGGTTAAACAGAATATATTATGATAAATGAGTAAGACAAATAAGTAAGACTAAGGAGAAGACTTTTGGCTAAGAAAGTTACTATTACCCTTGATGATGATGTTCTGGTGTTTATAGACAAGCAAGCGACAGACAATGAAGGTAAAGCAAATCGTAGTGCTTTTATTAATAAAATTTTAAAGGAGGCAAAAAAGGAATACTTAGAAGAAGAATTAAAGTTAGCCTACCAACGAGATACAGCAGACAAATCTTACCGAGAAGAAGTTGCACTTTGGGATGTTGTTGTTGGTGATGGTATTGAATAATGCCTAATGGTAATTTAATCTACCGTCGTGGAGAGATTCGTTGGGTCAACCTCGAACCAACTATTGGTGCAGAAGCTAAAAAGATTCGTTCTTGTTTAATAGTTCAAAATGATGTGGGTAATCGCTACAGTTTTTTAACTGTAGTAATACCACTCTTACCAGGAACTAAATATGTACCTTATGTTGTAAATGTTAAACCAACATCAAATAATGGTTTAGACCAAGACCGTTATCTAGATATAGGACAAATTCGTGGTGTTGACAATAGCCGAGTTCTTGGTTTAATTGGAGTTTTAGAAGAAGAGTATTGGGAAATTATTCATACTGCATTAAATATAGTTTTGGGCTTTGAATGAAAAACTACATACAGCATTTTATAAGTAAATTAAGTACACCAAAAAATATCAAAATTATTGTGGGGTGGGCATCCTTGCCCGCCTGCTTGTAATACTGCTTGTACTTAATGAACTTGATATTTGCTGTAAATCTATACCCACGAGCCTCTTGGCTAACTTGGCTACTTGGCGGTTCGCAGCACGCTACGTAAACAGCGATAATTTAGAATTGCCACATATAAATATTTCTTGAAAATAAACCTATAATTTGACCTAAGTTAATTCCTTGTCTATAATGATTTAGCTTAGTTATACATTCTTAATATGTCAACAGGTAAAGGAATAAAAAGAACAAGAAATCAACCCGTTTTTTATGAAGAATTAAAAAAGAAAAGAGGTATCATGTTAACTGCAACCGCATGGGAAAACTTAGTGATTGCAGCCAAAAATGAAAAAATTAGTGTCAGCGAATATATAGAGAGGTTAGCTCGAAAAATTGATGTGAAGGCAGAATGAAAAGTTACAATTCACTTTTATAATTTACCTGATAAAATTCACGAGTTTTTTAATGAAATTTTGCTGAATTTTTCAAACAGAAAGTTCCATTAATTCAAAGATAAGCTGTTCCACATTTAATTTGTGTACCTGGGAACTGCTGGACTGGGCGGGGCTTGCGATGCCCACCCCACAATAGATGGAAACAAGATGGAAACAGAAAGTTACAAAAAAATCGTAGCCCCCTCCCCGCACGCGGGGAGGGGGTTGGGGGTGGGGTTCTTCGTGTAGGAGTGGGGTGGGGTTCTTTATTCTTAATTTTTATCCAACTTAAGCACAGCCATAAAAGCCTCCTGAGGGACATCAACCGTGCCCACAGACTTCATCCGCAACTTACCTTTTTTCTGTTTCTCCAAAAGTTTCTTCTTCCGGGAAATATCACCACCATAGCACTTAGCCAAAACGTCCTTCCTGAGTGCCGGAATATGTTCACTGGCAATAACCTTACTACCAATCGAAGCTTGAATAGGCACTTTAAATTGGTGACGTGGAATTAACTCCTTAAGTTTTTCCGCCATCCCGCGCCCAACATTATAAGCCTTATCGCGGTGAACAATCATAGCCAAAGAGTCCACAGGGTCACCATTAATTAAAATATCCAACTTGACCAGAGGATTTTCCCGGTAACCAATTAAGTGATACTCCATACTCGCATAACCCCGCGACCGAGACTTCATTTGGTCAAAAAAGTCAGTAACAACTTCAGCCAAAGGAAGTTCATAAGTCAAAGTTGTACGTCCCTGGGTGAGATATTTCATATCCTTAAACACACCCCGGCGATTTTGGGATAACTCCATCAAACTGCCCACGTAGGTCTCAGGGGTAATCATTTCTACCTGGACGTAAGGCTCCTCCATACTTTGTCGTTCATTAGGAGCGGGTAAATGGCTAGGGTTATCAATCAACAACTCCTCACCTTTAATGGTTATTACCTTATAAACAACCGAAGGAGCCGTAATAATTAAATCCAGATTGTATTCCCGTTCCAACCGTTCTTGGACAATTTCCATATGCAACAAGCCCAAGAAACCGCAACGGAAACCAAAACCCATCGCACTAGAAGTTTCCGGTTCGTAATGTAAAGCCGCATCATTAAGTTCCAGCTTAGCCAACGCTTCCCGCAAATCCTCAAACTGGTCAGCGTCGATAGGGAACATACCGCAAAATACCATCGGATTTGCTTCCGCGTAACCAGGTAACGGTTCAGCAGCCTTAGCATTACTGAGAGTAAAAGTATCACCCACCCGCGCATCCGCAACAGCCCGAATAGAAGCAGATAAATAACCCACTTCCCCAGCGTGCAATTCATCAACAGGCTTTTGGGTAGGAGAAAGAACCCCTAACTCATCAACAACATATTCTTTGCCAGAAGCCATGAGGTAAACTTTATCACCTTTCCTCACCTTCCCATCCATCACCCGAAAGTATACAATCACACCTCTGTAGCTATCGTAATAGCTATCAAAAATGAGGGCACGTAGAGGATTATCTATCGTATCCTTAGGTGGTGGAACTTGTTGGACAACCGTTTCTAAAATTTCGTCAATACCGATACCTTCTTTAGCCGAAGCCAGAATAGCACCGCTACAGTCCAAACCAATAATTTCTTCGATTTCGGAAGCAACCCTACTAGGTTCAGCACCAGGCAAATCAATTTTATTCAAAACCGGAATAATTTCCAAATTATGTTCCAGTGCCAAATAAACATTAGCCAGAGTTTGTGCTTCCACACCTTGGGAGGCGTCAACGACCAGCAGCGCACCTTCGCAAGCAATTAGCGAACGGGACACCTCATAAGAAAAATCCACATGCCCAGGAGTGTCAATTAAGTTCAGTACATACTGCTGACCATCCTTAGCAGTGTAATTCATCCGGGCAGCTTGTAGCTTAATCGTAATGCCACGCTCCCGTTCCAAGTCCATATTATCGAGAAACTGCTCCTTCATCTCCCGCGCTTGCACCGTGCCAGTAGCTTGGAGCAAACGGTCAGCAAGGGTGGATTTCCCGTGGTCGATATGAGCAATAATACAGAAATTGCGAATGCGAGCTGCGGGAACGTCAGTCATAAGGGTTTTAATGTTGAAAATATAATCTTTTTGCTTAGCAGCAATCAAGAAATAGAAGCAAAGTACTTAACGTATTTTAATACTTTCTTGGCAAATGCGCTCTTTTTTTGGAAATGGGGAGTGGGGAGTGGGGAGTGGGGAGTGGGGAATTGGGAGTGGGGAATTGGGAGTGGGGAGTGGGGAATTGGGAGTGGGAGTGGGGAGTGGGGAGTGGGGAGTGGGAATTGGGAGTGGGGAATGAGGAATTAGCATTGAAAAATTGCAAATAGGGAATAGGAAAATTGGGATATGAAGTGTGAAGTGGGAGAATGTGGCGTGAAAATAAATCATTTATTTAATTCAGTCACTTACAACACCAATGCCTAATTCCCCACCCCCACTCCCAATTCCCTACTCCCCACTCCCCACTCCCAATTCCCCACTCCCCACTCCCCACTCCCCATTCCCAAATTAAATATAAAGTCTACTTCTAGCTTCTAGTATTGAACTGCCAGAGGCGTACAATAAACATGAAGAAGTTACTTCACACAGACTTAATGAGCAACTGCTATCCGCAATTGCCCCTAAGTATAAATTTGTTCGATTGGTAAAATTGAGAAAAAAATTCAGAGAATCTCTCATGAATATGAAAGAAAAAGATACTGATGCGGAACCTCTCCGCGCTGAGAAGGTGGAAATAGCAATTCGCCTTGACCCAGAGCTACTAGACCAAATTAAGCACCTGACTACTGACCCCAGTAAGGTGATTGAAGTTGCTGTTCGTCAGTGGCTGAAAGGTGACAGCGTCCGGGATGACGAACTAACGCGCAATCCATATCGTACACCCGTACCTCCTCGCGGCGAATGGAACGACTAATGGGACGATTAATTTTGATTATTCAACTACCTAGCACTTGCTGTCATAAAAAAAATTTGTTACCAATGGGGTTAAAAAAAATGTAATATTTCACCCAAAATTTAACTAAAAATTCCAGGGCAACCGAAAAATCCCAGAAAAGTCTGTTAAAGGTGTAATATTTTATGCCACACTTTAAGCAGCATTTCGCAAACTTTTTTTTGGGCTGTCACAAGTTTATCCAACTCGAGTCATGAGAATTACTGCCACATCTCAACAGTGTAATGATTTGTCCCATAACCTGGAACCTGTTACCAGTAATACCGATGGCTCAATAGCCACCTTAGGCGCCGAGTTGGAGTATAAGCAAGATGGGACGGGACAATATTTAAGCTTTTACTGGCTCCAATGCCAACGCTTGGGTATAAATCCGGCGCAAATTGTTGGTGATTGGGAAAGAGAGCCTGACGGTTTTGTCCCTGTAGATAAGGTTGCCTATTTACATCGATTGCAACGAATTTTGACTAGTTTGATACCAGAACGGTATCAGTGTTGGTTTAGTTATCACCAGCAGTTGTTTGAATTGGAATTGATAATTAGTCCAATTATCCCAGCAAATGGCTGTGCCGTCGCTACTGTATTTGTAATGGGGCGTTTGCTACAAGGACCTGTGGGTAAGCAGGAAGTCAGTGTAACATCTGGGACACCTACGGACTTATTAGCAGGACGGGTAGAGCAACATCGAAAAACGATAAATCAAATAACTAGGAATATTCGCCGCACGTTAGATTTAGATATTATTTGGCAGCAGACAGTAGATTGTTTAGGAGCGGCTCTTTCGGTAAAGCGTTGCATCATCTGTCCCTACCATAAATCGAGTTCAACAGTGCAGGTGGTAGCAGAGTATCACCAGCCTAGTTTGACTTCTATGTTGGGTGCGGAAATCGAAATCACTACAGAGCCAGCTTTTGCTCAGGCTATTTCTACTTTAGAACCTATTAGTACGGCAGAGCCTGTACATTTACAATTGCAGCAACAAAAAATTTTGGTTGTTGCTACTTGCCATCAGGATGTACCAAATGCTTTGATTGCTATAAGTTTATTGGATGAATGTGAGCCTTTAATCCCTGCCGAACTTGAACTCGCAAAAGAAGTCGCTGACCAATTAGGAACAGCCATTGCTCACGCTACTTTATATCAAGAATTAGAAGAAGCGCGTCAACAAGCGGAAGCTGCAACTCAGCGCAAAACCGATTTTTTGGCGAATATGTCCCATGAAATCCGCACACCACTTAACGGTATGATAGGATTTCTCCGACTTGTTCTTGATGGGATGGTGGATGACCCAGAGGAACAAAATAATTTTATTCAGGAAGCTCATAAATCATCGCTGCATCTGCTGGAAATAATTAACGACATTTTGGACATAGCCAAAATCGAAGCAGGGAAAATGGATTTTGATTTACGCACCCTGAAGTTAGATGACCTGTTTGATGATGTAAACAATTTCATGCGACCGCAAGCTGAGCAGAAGCAGCTAACTTTTCAGATGGTATTGCCAGATACTCCTGATGAAATTATTATTCACGGAGATTACCAGCGTCTTAAGCAAGTAATGTTGAATTTACTGGGTAACGCTATTAAATTTACACATGACGGAGGCATTGAGGTTACTGCTGATTTGGTTAAGAAAAAGGTAACACTTCAAGATAAAGAATTTCCGGGGATGGTACGAGTTCGCGTTGCGGATACGGGTATTGGTGTTTCTCTCGATAAACAAGACAAGCTGTTTCAATTATTCTCTCAGGTGGATAGTTCCCGTACCCGTCAATACGGTGGAACTGGTTTGGGACTTGCTATATCTCAGAAGCTTGTGGAAGCTATGGGGGGAGAGGTACATTTTTACAGCTTGGGTGATGGACTTGGTTCTACTGTTACTTTTACTGTTCCACTGTATCAGCAGCCGGTTATTGTTAGTGGTTAACTGAAAACCCCACCCCCAACCCCCTACCCCGTAAACGGGGAGGGGGCTACGATAAAGACAGAAGCCAGAAGTGAACTGTCATTGCACGCAATGACAGGTAGTTCGACTTGTATGTACATCGTAGCCCCCTCCCCGCGCGGGGAGGGGGTTGGGGGTGGGGTTTTATTTGCGCGGGGAGGGGGTTGGGGTGGGGTTTTATTTGTGCGGGGAGGGGTTTGGGGGTGGGGTTTTATTTGCACGGGTTGGGGTTGGGGGTGGGGTTTCATGTGTGCGGGGGTCAACCTTCCGTAATTCTTCCAGCCAAACTCGCAACCGTAATCACCAATCGGTCGGGTGAAACAGGTTTACTCAGGTGCGTTTGAAAACCCGCAGCTAGTGCATTTGTTACATCCTCGTTTCGTGCAAGAGCAGTTAAAGCAGCAGCAGGGATTTGTCCCCCCTCAGCAGCGCTTAGTTGTCTCACTTGACGAATTAATGCGTAGCCATCTTCCCCTGGCATACTGATATCAGACAGTAATACATCATACCCAGATGGATTAGCTCTCAATCTAGCAAGTGCTTCGCTGGCAGAAGCAACACTAGTGACGGTAGCCTCGTACTCCTCTAACACTGTAGTAAATAATTCCCGGACATTAGCCATATCATCCACAACTAGGACTCGTATCCCAGCCAAGGATGGCACGTCTCCAACTGATATTTGTAGTCGGTCAACAGCCTGTGGTGTTTTTGGTGTAGGTTCTTGTTCTGTGGTTTGCAACGGCAAGCTGACGGTAAATGTTGACCCTTGTCCTTCCCCTGGGCTTTCTGCGGATATTGTACCACCGTGATGTTCTACGAGGTGACGGACAATTGTTAGTCCTAGTCCCAGTCCAGTATTGGAACGGGTGAGAGAGCTATCTGCTTGACGAAAGCGGTCAAATACATAAGGCAAAAAGTCCGCACTGATGCCTTTACCTGTGTCAGTAACTTGTATTTCGGCTGTCGCATCAATATATTTGAGTGTAATTTCTACTCGTCCATTGCCTGGGGTAAATTTAATTGCGTTCGATAATAAATTCCAAACAATTTGTTGTAAACGGACAGAATCACCCAAAATACGCTGATTACCAGCTTCAAGCTGGGATATAATTTCAATCTGTTTTGCTTCTGCTGCTACGCGGACTACCTCGGTAGCTGCTGCAATTACGGAGGCCAGGTCGAGCAAACCAACATTTAAACGTAGTTTTCCGGAAGTAATGCGGGAAATATCTAACAGGTCTTCAATTAGTTGGGTTTGTATCCTCGCGCTTTGTTCGATAGCATCAAGTGCTCGGTGGACTCTGTTTTTTTCCAGTTTTTGTTTGCGAAGTAACTGTGTCCATCCGATGAGAGAATTTAAAGGGTTTCTCAGTTCATGGGAGAGAATCGATAAAAACTCATCTTTGATACGATTTGCTGTTTCCGCAGAAGCGCGAGCTATTTGTTCTTGAGCTAAAATTTGAGCACGTTCGTTCTGCAACTGTTTTTTTGATGTGATATCGCTAATTGCCAGGAGAATCATATCTTGTTGATTTGCTTGCGACATTTTTCTGGCATTCAACAGCATAACTTTGCGACCAATTTGTTCAAAATCAAGCTCAACCTCAAAGTCTTGGAATTCTGCCAACTGAGTGTTGCTGGGAACGATATCTCCCAAAAGCGATCGCAATTCGAGAATATCCCATTGTCTATTGCCAATTTCAAAAATCAGACGCTGTTCAACTTCTGCTGCTGAAACCCGAAACATATTATAAAAACTCCTATTAGCGGTGATAACTCGCAAGTCGCTATCCAAAACCACCAACATTTCGCGCATTGTCTCAACAATAGCTTCCGCATAATTGCGGGATTGACGCAATTGCTCAGCACTACGTTTAAGCGCATTAATATCTACTAATATAATTACTGCACCATCAATTTTATTATCAGTAGTGCGATAGGGACGGATTCGCAGGTCATACCAACGTCCTTTTTGGTCTTGTACTTCCTGTTCTTTGACGCTAAGTGTATTAATTACCTCGGCAATCTGTTCCTCTAAGTCTGGTACACTCAAGTTATGTTTAATATCCCCCAAAGGTCTACCCACATCGGTAGGAATCAAATTGAGGATTTGTCCAGCTGGGGGAGTAAAACGACGAATGCGAAGGTCACCCCCCACCATTAAAATTGGAATATTAGTACTACTAAGTAGGTTTTGTAAATCATTATTAACATGAGTAGATTCAATATTACGCCGATGTAGTTCATCGTTAACCGTATTTAATTCTTCATTAGCAGCTTGAATTTCTTCTTTTGCGGTTTCCAGTTCTTCATTCGTGCTTTGCAATTCTTCATTACTGGACAAAATCTCTTCGTTAGCAGCTCGCAAGTCTTGATTAGTAGCTTCCTGCTCCTCAATAATCGCTTGCAGATGCTCTTTACTAATTGTTAATTCCTGTTGCAGTCGAGTAAGTTCTTTGTCAACAGCAGGTTTTCTGCGTCCAGGTTTTTCCTTGTCAGTTTCCACAAGAGGTGTTGCAATGGCATCCGCAAACAAAATCAAAAAGTGGCGTTCATCTGATGTACGACTCCGAAAAGGGATAATATCAACATTAACCAACCGAAGATTCTGATTTTCCCAGAGATGCAAACCTTCTTTTCGCTGAGCAACATCCTGCTTTTTTGCCTGCTGAATTGACGTACGAACTTCCAAACGCAAACTTTCTTTAAGCATTTTCAGCAAATTTAAGCTTGCTTTACCGGGAGCGGGTTCAAGATACTTACTAGTTTGTCCGCGAAATTGGACTATATCCAAATCATCGTTCGTAATTACACCTACAGGAGCATATCGATTCAAAACGATTCGGTCTGCTTCCTTTTGCAAATCAAGCTCGTTAAATGACTCGTCGCTAACTCTTGAACTGATATTTACTAACTCCAAAGAATAATTATTGTTGACTACATCTAAGGGTAGCCGAGATGAGGTCAATTTTCGTGCATAGATTTTATATTTTTTATCAACCAAGGAAAACAAATCTAAAAATTCACCTACTGTTTCCGAAGTCCCTAACATCAAAAATCCGCTAGGTTTTAAAGCATAATGGAAAATAGGTAAAATCTTGCGCTGCAAAACAGTTCCAAAATAAATCATCACATTCCGACAGCAAACCAAATCGAGCTTAGAAAATGGGGGGTCGCTGCACAGGTTTTGTTTGGCAAATACACAGAGTTCGCGCACTGGCTTGCATATTTGATACCCGTCCTGAAGCTGAATAAAAAAGCGACGTAGACGTTCGGGAGAAACATCTGCCATTTGGTTTTGTTTGTAGATACCAAGCCGAGCTTTTTCGATAGCTGTTTCGCTGATATCTGTAGCGTAAATTTGAATTGGTGGCTTAATCGGCTGAGTTTCTAAGAATTCCAATAAACTAATAGCAATCGAATAAGCTTCTTCTCCAGTAAAACAACCCGTTACCCAAATACGGATGGGTACACCAGCCGATTTTTCTTTAACTAATATGGGAAATACTTTACTCTTAAGTATTTCAAAGGCTTCAGGGTCGCGGAAAAAACTGGTGACGTTAATCAAAACGTCTTCATACAATGCTTGTACTTCAGCCGGATGTTCCCGCAGGTGAGTAACATAATCCTCCAAGCGTTCCATTTGGTACAATACCATCCGTCGGAGAATTCGCCGTTTTAAAGTGTTGTGTTTATAATGGGTAAAATCCACCCCTGTAAAAGTTTTCAGCAAAACAAAAATATTTTGTAAAGCATTTTCACCTTCGATTACAACCTCTGGTTGGTCTGCCACGTTTTCCGAGGTCATCTGGACAACATAAGGGTGCAAGGCAATTTTAGCTATTTCCTGTGCGATAGCTTGGGGAGGTAAAATGAAATCAACATGACCTGTGGCGATGGCTGTGTTGGGCATACTACTAATTTTCGCGGTGTCTTCACACTGAGCAAAGGTAATACCCCCAGCCGCTTTAATTGCTTTAGCACCCAATGACCCATCACCATCACCACCCGACAGCACAACCGCTATTGCTTTGTTACCCCGCTCCTCAGCTAGAGAATGAAAAAATGTATCAACCGTCATCCCAGCATTGAGACTTCTGTCACGAGGTGTAAGCCGTAATACCCCTTCAGCTACCTTCATCTGCGAATTGGGTGGTATCACATAAACATGATTCTGTTCCACCACCGTCCCATTTCTCACTTCCGAAACAGGCATTTGAGTTGCTCTGGAGAGAATTTCGCTCAGTAGACTTTTATGATGGGGGTCTAAGTGCTGGATTAAAACAAATGCCATCCCAGTATCAGTGGGTAAATGGCTAAGTAATTGTGTAAATGCTTCCAATCCACCTGCAGAAGCTCCAATTCCAACAATGGGGAATAATTGATTATCGCCGTCTTGCTCTACGTTGCTAGAGGTTTTTGCCACATTAGTCTTGGATTGATTTTTTTTTGCAGGTCGCTTCGCATTCATGATATTTACTTACTAATTAGGTAACAAATAGTTTTTTAAAAATATCAAGCTTTACCCCGCTAACAAAATTGCTTTCCAAAGGCAAAACCTATTACCATTTAACCATTTGCAAGTAATAATAGAATCTACCTGGCATCGTATATTTTGAGGTTGGTTATTTATCTTTCGATAAGCAACGTGAAGCATAGAACAACAACCTGTATAAATTTAGTGAAGAGAAATAAAATTTTGTATTTCACTAAAATGTAAACGGGTAATTGGTAATGGGTAATTGGTAATGGGTAATGGGTAATGGGTAATTGGTAATGGGTAATTGGCAACTGCTGACCGTCAACCGTCAACCGTCAACCGTCAACAGCCAACAGTCCGACGATTTCGGTTTAGGATGTAATAAAGAAACTTGTTCGGGAAAATTATCTAATAGAGGTCTAAAACTATGGAACTTACATCTCAAAACGTGGAAACAGTTTTAGATGAAATGCGCCCTTACCTGATATCGGATGGTGGTAACGTAGAATTAGTGGATATCGACGGTCCAATTGTCAAACTGCGTCTGCAAGGTGCGTGCGGTTCTTGCCCCAGTTCCACCATGACCCTAAGGATGGGCATAGAGCGTCGTCTAAAAGAAATGATTCCCGAAATTGCGGAAATTGAGCAAATTATGTAGGGAATGGGGAGTAGGGAGTGGGGAGTAAGGAATGGGGAATTGGGAATTGGTAATGGGTAATGGGTAATGGGGAATTGGGGGTGGAAGAAATAGTAAGACGAGGTACAGTAGTAAAGAAAATTAATTATTAATTTTTTCATCTCTCCCCCATCTCCCCGCTACCAATTCCCAATTCCCAATTCCCAATTCCCAATTCCCAATTCCCAATTCCCTATGTCTCATCCTCTACACGTCGCTTTTATTTGGCATCAACATCAGCCGTTGTACAAGTCTCCCAGCAGCGATGCTTCTATATCTCGCAGCAACAAGTATCGGTTACCTTGGGTTCGATTGCATGGGACAAAGGATTATCTCGATTTAGTGCTGATGTTAGAACGCTATCCAAAGCTACATCAAACTGTGAATTTAGTTCCCTCACTAATATTGCAATTAGAAGACTATATAGCAGGTACAGCCTTTGACCCATACTTGGAAGTCAGCCTCACCCCTACAGAGCAGCTAAACCAAGGACAGAAAGAATTTATTGTTCAACATTTTTTTGATGCTAATCACCACACCCTAATTGACCCTCATCCTCGCTACAGCGAACTTTATCATCAGCGTCAATCTGAGGGGCAGTCTTGGTGTTTAGAAAATTGGCAACTGCAAGATTATAGTGATTTGCTTGCATGGCACAACTTAGCTTGGATTGACCCGTTGTTTTGGGATGACCCAGACATTGCTGCTTGGTTAAAACGTGGTCGCGATTTTACTTTAAGTGACCGTCAGCGAATCTATTCAAAACAACGAGAAATTCTTAGCCGTATTATCCCCCAGCACCGAAAAATGCAAGAAGCGGGTCAGTTGGAAGTAACCACAACTCCCTACACTCACCCAATTATGCCCTTACTTGCGGATACCAATTCTGGAAGGGTGGCTGTGCCAGAGATGACATTACCTAACTGTCGTTTCCAATGGGAAGAAGATATCCCTCGTCATCTATATAAATCTTGGGAACTATATAAAGACCGTTTTGGATGCGAACCGGTTGGACTATGGCCTTCCGAACAATCAGTTAGCCCTTCGGTACTGCCGTATATTATCAAACAAGGATTTAAGTGGATTTGCTCAGATGAGGCGGTATTAGGTTGGACTCTAAAACACTTTTTCCATCGTGATGGTGCTGGAAATGTAGAAGAACCAGATTTGTTATATAAGCCCTATAGCTTAGAAACTAACGCAGGTGATTTAGCGATAGTATTTCGCGACCACAGATTATCTGATTTAATTGGTTTTACTTATAGTTCTATGCCAGCAAAGCAAGCAGCAGCGGACTTAGTTGGACATTTACAGGCAATTTTTAAGAGACAGCGAGAACAACAACCGGAACAACCTTGGTTAGTGACTATTGCTTTAGACGGAGAAAATTGCTGGGAATTTTATCCGGAAGATGGAAAGCCATTTTTAGAAGCACTTTACGCAAGTTTAGAGCGAGAACCAAATATTAAACTGGTTACAGTCAAAGAATTTATCCAGCAATTTCCACCCACAACCACAATAAAAGGAGAGCAACTACATAGTGGTTCTTGGGTTGATGGTAGCTTTACCACTTGGATTGGTGACCCAGCAAAAAATAGAGCTTGGGATTATTTGACACAAGCACGAGAAGTATTAGCAAAACACCCAGAAGCAACAGAAGAAAATAACCCCCAAGTATGGGAATCGCTCTACGCTGCTGAAGGTTCAGACTGGTTTTGGTGGTTTGGAGAGGGACATTCTTCCAACCAAGATGCTATTTTCGACCAACTATTTCGCGAACACTTGATTGGTATTTATAAAGCTTTAAATGAACCAATACCACCGTATTTAAGAAACCCTGTAGAAATTCATGCGGCTAGGACTAATCATCCCCCAGAGGGATTTATTCATCCTGTAATTAATGGTAGTGGAGACGAGCAAGATTGGGATAAAGCCGGACGTATAGAAGTTGGTGGAGCACGGGGGACAATGCATCAAAGTAGTATTGTTCAACGATTATGGTATGGGTTAGACCACTTAAATTTTTATATTCGCTTGGATTTAAAGAGTGGAGTAAAACCAGGACAAGATTTGCCATCGGAGTTGAATTTACTCTGGTTTTATCCGGAAAAAACTATGAACAATAGCCCCATTCCTTTAGCGGAAGTACCGGATATTGCTCCATTAAATTACCACTACCACCACCATTTGGAAATAAATTTACTCTCCCAATCGGTTCAGTTTCGGGAAGCGGGAGAACACTTTCAGTGGTTACCCCGTGCAAGTCGAGCGCAAGTAGCTTTAAATAATTGTTTAGAACTGGCTGTACCTTGGGCTGATTTGCAAATGCCACCAGATTACCCAGTTCGCGTTATTTTGGTGCTAGCAAACGATGGATGTTACCACAGCTATTTACCAGAAAATGCCCTAGTTCAAATTCAAATTCCATGATGGGGAGTGGGGAGTGGGGAGTGGGGAGTGGGGACAATTCGCAATTCGTAATATTCCGAAGCGGCACGCTACGCGAACGTAATTCGCAATTCCCAATTCCCTTATTCCCCCACTCCCCACTCCCCACTCCCCACTCCCCTCTACATGATATTTTTACGGAGTCTTGTTGAATTTTTAATAACAGTAGGTTCACGGAATCTTTAAGTATTTATATTTTTTATATTAGAAGTAAATTAGCCTAGTTAAAATCATCAGGATTTTGCAAAGATACGGTAATGGTACTAGCGGTGAGGAACTTTAGTTGTTAAATTAAAAACAATTAACACCATACACCTTGAAGCTTACCTGCCATCGTACTGCCGATGAATCGCTTTCCCAATAAAGTAACAAATTTGCACGCCGATGATTTACATCTGACTCAACTGGGTCAGTTGTGCGGCTCCAATCAGCTATTTCGAGACCGTTATGAAGTGCTGCGAGTAATAGGTAGAGGTGGTTTTGGCGTCACATTTTTAGCTAAAAATGCGATTTTGCCAGGAAACCCACTTTGTGTAATTAAGCAATTATGTCCGAAGACGACTAATCCCAAAAGCTGGGAACGTGCTAGAGTCCGGTTTGAAAAAGAAGCGACTATCTTGGGACAGTTGGGAAGTCATTCCCAAATTCCTATGCTAGTTGACTATTTTGAAATGAATGGTGAGTTTTATCTGGTACAAGAGTACGTGCGGGGTTGTACTATTGCACGGGAAGTGAGACGTCATGGTGTCAGGAGTGAGGCTGCGGTTAAACAGTTTTTGCGAGAAATATTGCCTGTGTTGCAGTATGTTCACAATCATCGTGTGATTCACCGAGATATTAAGCCTCATAATATATTGCGGTGCGAAGAAGATGGCAGGCTGGTTTTGATTGATTTTGGTGCGGTAAAAGAGGAGTTGGTGCAGGCTGTTGAAGGGAATGGTCAGAAAACCGCTAGTACCAATTTTGTGGGAACTATGGGTTTTGCTCCTCCGGAACAGTTCGCTTTGCGTCCGGTGTATGGAAGTGATATCTATGCTCTAGGTGTGACTTGCTTATATTTACTGACAGGGAAAGCACCGTTAGATTTTGAGTATGAAGCAACTACTGGGGAGATTGCTTGGCAAAATGGTGTGGATGTGAGCGAGCATTTTGCGCTTGTGTTGAATAAGATGATTAAAATGTCTTTAAAAGATAGGTTTAAGTCAACTCAAGATGTCATGTGGGCTTTGGGAATGGAGTCTTATTTACCTGGTTTAAGTAGCTGTTTGGCTACTACTAAACTTAAAGGTGAAAATAGTAGTAGCAGTGAGGGAGATAATAAGGAACATCATTCTCCTTTTGTGAGAACTGCTGACCAAATTCGCGCTTTGCGGGCTAAGTTAAATGCTAAGAAGGTGCAGCGAAGGTATAATTCTAGTTTGCTTCATTCGGGTAGTTTGGGTTGATTAAACTCAGCAAGGTTGTCACTAACCTGCTGGTCTTCAAAACGGAACGACTTGCAATACTGCGAAGGTTTTGAGAATTTGTAGAATTTGTAGGTTGGGTTGTTAAAGCAGCGTGACGCTTCGTCATGGCTTTGGGAAACCCAACATTTTATTGTATTTGTTGGGTTGAGTGGAGCTACCCAACCTACGTATTTTGGTATTTTGGGACAAAACCTTCCAAGTATTGGAACGACTTGGTTTGTCCTCGCTTGCCTTTAGTAATTACAATGCGAGATAATGTTACACTATTAGAGAATAAATCAGATATTTGATACAAAATCAAAGGCATAATGTACTTAAATACCCTGGAATTACCAAATGAACCAGTAGCTTTAGGTTCTCCTTTCTACATAGAACGTCCTCCCATTGAACAACAGGTTTACCAAGAAATAACTAAACCTGGATGTGTTATCAGAGTTAAAGCACCCAGAAAAATGGGTAAATCATCCCTATTATTGCGGATAATTGATTTTGTTAAACACCAGAACTATCGCACCATATATTTAGATTTTCAGCAAGCTGAAGCAGAGGTTTTTGACTCTTTGGATAAATTTTTGCGCTGGTTTTGTGCAAATATCGCTCATCAATTGCAACTATCAGCAAATTTAGAAGAATACTGGGATAAAGAACTTGGTTCTAAGGTGAGTTGTAGCATATATTTTCAAGATTATCTGTTGTCAAAACTTGAGAGTCCTTTAGTCTTAGCTTTGAATGAAGTTAATCGAATATTTGAGTATCCTAAAATTGCCCAAGATTTTCTAGCGTTGCTACGGTCTTGGCATGAGGAAGGTAAACAAGTAGACATTTGGCAGCAATTACGGCTAGTTATATGTCACTCTACAGAAGTTTATATTAATTTAAATATCCATCAATCTCCTTTTAATATTGGTCTAAATATTGAGTTACCAGAGTTTACAACTGAGCAAATTCAGCATTTAGTACGGCTTCATAAGCTGGATTACCAGCTAAAAATGCCGCAAATAGTATCTATGAACAAAATGTTGGGAGGACACCCTTATTTAGTAAGGGTTGCTTTATATGAATTAGCTAAAAATCCCAAAATGATTTTAGACAATTTATTGCAATTAGCACCTACAATCAATGGTATTTATCACGCTCATTTGCTTAATTTACTTGTGATATTACAAAATAACCCGGCTTTGGAAATAGCATTAAAACAGGTGATTAATAATGCTTCGGGGGTGGAAATAAATCATATTCTTGCTTACAAGTTAGAAAGTATGGGATTGGTAAAGGTTAGTGGTAGTTTATGCAAAATTTCATGCGAGTTGTATCGTCAATATTTTGCATTACAAAACCTAGAGGAATTGAATTTACAAGATAAGCTGACGCAGCTAAGAAAAGAAAATTTAGAACTGAAACACTTAGTGATTACAGACGACATAAGCCAAGTAGCAAATAGGCGATATTTTGACATACGTCTTAAAGAACTTTGGTTTAATTTAGCTTCGGAGATGGCGTCTCTATCAATGATTTTATGCGAAATAGACTATTTGAAACTTTATGGTGATGCAAACGGTAAACAAGCAGAAAATAATTGTTTGCAACAAATTGCTAGTATTTTAGAAACTTGTGTAAAGGCTTGTTATTTTTCTGAATCTTGGTCAGGAATAATAGCTCGTTACGATTATCAACAATTCGCGATGGTTTTGCCTAATATAAATAGTTCAAATGCTTGTATATTAGCTGAAAAAATCCGTAAGGAAGTGAAAAAGTTAGGAATTTTACATAATTTAGCTTATGATGGTTTGCCTGCTAGAGTCGTAACTGTGAGTTTGGGGGTGGCTTGCACAATTCCCAACGCACAAGTATCTACAAGTATTTTAGTTGATGCTGCGGCTGAGGCTTTGAATCAATCAAAAAGAAATGACCGAAATCGCACTTATGTTAGTTCGACTTTAAACTATTGAAATTATTTATTTCATGATTACAAATGATAAATACCAAGTCGGGGGCAGTCTTAGCAAAGATGCACCCACCTACGTAAAGCGACAAGCAGATGAAGAACTTTATACTACCTTAAAAGCCGGAGAATTTTGTTATATACTTAACTCGCGCCAAATGGGGAAGTCGTCTTTATTAGTCCACGCTCGAAATAGGTTGCAACAAGAAGGATATCGCTGTTCAACTTTGGATATGACTAGTGTAGGTAGTGAAAATATTACTCCCCTACAGTGGTATAAAGGCATCATTACACAACTATGGCGTGGATTTAACTTATCTGAAAAATTCAATTTAAAAACTTGGTGGAATTCGGAGGAACATCTATCGTTTTTGCAACGGTTAACTTATTTTATTGAAGATGTACTATTAGGACAATTACCGCAAGAAAAGTTAATAATATTTATCGATGAAATAGATAGTATTCTAAGTTTAGATTTTTCTGTAGATGATTTATTTGCATTAATTCGTTTCTGTTATAACAATAGAGCCATAAATCCCGCATACAATCGCCTCAACTTTGCTATTTTTGGCGTGGCAACACCGAGTGATTTAATTGCTGATAAAAAACGCACTCCTTTTAATATTGGTAGAGAAATAGAACTGGCTGGGTTTAAGTTAGAGTCAGCACAGCCATTAGTTAAAGGATTAGAAGGAAAGATAAGTAGTCCCCAGACAGCTATGGCAGAAATATTAGCTTGGACAGGTGGACAGCCATTTCTGACGCAGAAGTTATGTAAGTTGCTGGTTAATAGTGACTTACAGGAGGAAAGGTCACAAGTAGGACTATTAGTAAAAAAATACGTAATACAAAATTGGGAATCTGTGGATAACCCAGAGCATTTAAAAACAATACGAAACCGAATCTTACGTAACGAAGAACGCACAAGTAGATTGCTGGGAATTTATCAGCAAATTTTGCTGAACGTTAGAATGGTTGATTGTCCACCCGTATTAGCTGATGATAGTCTTGAACAAACCCAATTAATTCTCTCTGGTTTAGTTGAAAAACAAAACGGGTTACTAAAAGTAAGAAACCGAATTTATCAAGAAGTATTTAATCTTGAATGGGTAGAGAAACAACTTGGATTACTGCGTCCTTATTCCCAAACCTTTAATGCTTGGATTGCTACCAAACAACAAGATGATTCGCGTTTATTGCGGGGAAAAGCTTTAATTGATGCTCAAATTTGGACGCAGGGAAAAAGTTTAAGTGATTTAGATTATAAATTTTTAGCCAAGAGTCAAGAATTAGATAGACAAGAAGCCCAGCAGGCTTTAGAAGCTGCAAGACTAATGGAAGTGGAAGCACGCTTAATAGAACAGAAACAACATGCAAAACGCCAAAAATATTTTATAGCTGCTCTAAGCACAGCATTTGTATTAGCTTGTACATTAGGAATCAGTGCTTACTTGCAGTATAACCAAGCACGTGTAAACGAGCAGCAAGCCAAAATCAACGAAATTCGAGCGTTGGCATCATCTTCAGAAGGGTTATTTGCCTCCAATAGTCACTTAGATGCTTTGATAGAAGCATTGCGAGCCAGAAAAAAACTACTTTCATTAAAAGAAGTAGACCCAAAGACTAAAAGCAAAATGGAATTTGCCCTCCAACAAGCAATTTTGGGAGCAGATGAATATAATCGCTTATCGAGGCCTGCCGCTTCAAACAGTGGTGCTACCTTTAGCCCTGATGGTGAGATGATTGTAGCAACGGGTAAGGAGAATACTGTTAATCTATGGTCAAAAGATGGTAGGCTGCTGAAAATGCTCAAAGGGCATCAAGCTTTAGTGTCAGACATAGCCATCAGCCAGGACGGTCAAACCATTGCGTCTGTTTCTGGAGACCGGACTGTAAGGGTATGGAGTTCATACGGCGCTTTACTTCATACTTTAAAGGGACATCAAGCCAACGTAGGGGGTGTTGCAATTAGCCCTTCGGGTGAATTTATTGCTTCTACTAGTGAGGATAGGACAGTTAAAATATGGAGCAAAAACGGCGCCTTGCTCCAAACTTTAAGCGCAGATACAGTTATAAATACGGGAATTGTATTTACCCCAGATAGTCAAAAAATCGTCGTGGGTAGCGCGAAGGGAATGCTGAATATTTGGCAAGTTGACGGTCAACAACTGGCTAGTGTTAAGGCTCACGAAACAGCGACAATTAATGTTGCCATCAACCCTGTTGGAGATACCATTGCCACTGCTTCTTTAGATGGCACAATTAAACTTTGGCAATTATCTGGAAATGTGCCAGTGCTGCTAACAACCCTCACAGGACATAAGGGGATGGTTTTATCTGTCAGCTTCAGTCCCGACGGTACACAGTTGGCTTCGACATCGGATGATAAGACAGTCAAGCTTTGGCAACGAACTGGTGCGACCTGGGACAAGGTAGAAATGCTACGTACTTTTGTTGGACATAGGGCAATGGTTATGAGCGTAAAATTTAGCCCTGATGGCAAAACGCTTGTTTCTCAGGGTTGGGACAGCCAAGTAAAACTCTGGAACCCAAATAACTCTTTACTCAAACCCCTCAATGGACATCAAGCATTTGTTTATGGACTTGCGTTTAGTCCCATCCCCTCAACCTCCCTTGATAAAAAAGGCGAACTCAGTATCATCGCTTCTGCCAGCACAGATAGAACCGTAAAACTCTGGCGCCTTGATGATAAAGGAAAATCCTCACTTCTACGCACTCTTAAGCATGATGGTATTGTTATGGGAGTTGCTTTCAGCCCTGATGGAAAGCGTTTAGCTACCGCTAGTGGAGATGCAACCATCAAAATTTGGACACCGGAGGGAGAATTGTTAGCAACGCTTAAAGGGCATAAAGGTGCAGCTAGAAAAGTCAAATTTAGTCCTGATGGCAAACGGCTTGTCTCTGGAAGTGCAGATGGCACTGTAGGATTATGGAACCTAGAAGGGAAAACTCCTACTCTTCTGTCACTGTTGCAGGGACATCAAGGCGGAACCTGGGTTACTAACTTCAGTCCTGACGGTCAAATTATTGCTTCTTCTAGTGGAGACGGTACAGTCAAATTATGGAAAAAGGATGGTGAGTTAATCACAACCTTAAAAGGACACAAATCAATAGTTCGGTCAACGGCATTTAGTCCTGACAATCAAATACTAGCAAGCGCCAGCGATGACAAAACTGTAAAACTCTGGCGCCGTGATGGAACACTGCTGACAACACTAACAGGTCATAATGAGGCAGTCATGTCAGTAGCTTTCAGTCCAGATGGGCAACTACTAGCCTCCAGTAGCACCGATGGGGTAATTAAACTTTGGAAACGAGAAATGGGCAAGATACCTGTATTGCTAAACACCTTAAAGGGTGATACTGGGAGCCTTTGGGAAGTGGCTTTTAGTCCTGATAGCAAAACACTCGCCTCTGCTGGCGAAAATAGTAAAGTGATTTTGTGGAATATACAACAGGTAAAAAACCTCGATAGCATTATCGCTTACGGTTGCGAATGGGTACGCGATTATCTACACACAAATGGGGATTTGGAAGAAAGCGATAGACATTTGTGTGACAATAAAAATTAAAAAGCAAAGCATTCCCGTAGTATCTGGTGACTCACTTAAATTTGATTTGAAACTGACATAAGCCTGCTTGAGAAATGCTACCGCATCCAGTTAGCACCTACTCATGGTGTCTAATGACACGCGAACATCTCTGCTCTAAAGAGACAAAAGAGCGTTAATGAAGGTTCGGGGGATTACCCTTAACGCGATTTTTCAAAACCAATTCTATATATTCAGGATTTGTTAGTAAACAAGTAGGTGTTAATCCTAAGCGTAACGGAACAATATCACCATAGTCACGACAATTAGTTAGAAATTCTAACGGGTTTTGACTTAAATCAAGTAAATGCCCGACAATTGAGTTAATTGGAGGTCCTGGTAACTCGAATATATCTTGAAACATAGGAAGATTCCTCTTAAGTTAAATAATAGTAAACTAATATTTCAGGTCAATTTTTTGGGTGAATTAGTTAAATATCAAAACCTTTATAGGTGGTTTATAAAGTAAATATTAAGTCTTAAAAAGTGATGGGTTACGGCGCTTCCTCCGACTTAAAGAGCCTCCAACTAATTCCTACAAATGCGCCTAACCCATCCTACGTGTATTTAACTTTTACTTTATAAATGAACTCTTACATTCACCAAAATTAATTACATGAAATTATTTATTCAATTAAGCTGCTGTTGCATGAAGCAAAGCAGGTGCTAGCACTGAGTCAATTTTTTGCAACACATCATCGCTCAAATTTACGTCTGATGCTGCTGCATTATCTGCTACTTGTTCAGGACGACTGGCGCCAATGATGGCAGAGGAAACTCGCGAATCTCGTAGTACCCATGCTAAAGCAAGTTGAGCCATTGAGATATTTAAATTTTGAGCAATTGGTTTGAGATTTTGAACGGCTGTTAGAACACGCTCGCTAGTAATATCACCCATAAATCCATTCATCTGATTGTTTGCAGCGCGGGAATCTTGAGGTGGAGCTTCTCCAGGTTTATATTTTCCAGTAAGAACCCCTTGAGCTAGTGGAGACCAAACTATTTGACCAATGCCATTTGCTGCACATAGGGGAAACACTTCAGCTTCAGGTTTGCGCCATAACATCGAGTATTGTGGTTGGCTTGATACAAATTGCTCCACGTTCTTCATATTTAATGCCGCTTGAATTTGGCTTGGATTCCACTCGCTGAACCCAATGTAACGAGCTTTTCCTTGTTGTACAACATTAGTCAGCGCTTCCATTGTTTCTTCTAGCGGGGTATTCACGTCATAGCGATGACACTGATACAAATCTACATAATCTGTGCGTAATCGTTGTAATGAGTCATCGATTTGTTTATAGATTTGGGCAGCAGATAATCCTTGGTCAGTAGAAGACATGGGGAAATAGACTTTCGTCGCTAAAACGTAGGATTTGCGGTCAATACCCTGTAAAATTTCACCTAAAAATGATTCAGCAGTGCCTCTACCATAAACATTCGCGGTATCAATAAAATTAATACCAATATCAAAGGCTTTATGGATACAAGCTTCTGCCTGTTCCCGCTCCACACCACCACCATAGGTTAACCACGACCCTAAACTAATTTCAGAAACATTGAGATTACTGTTACCAAGCTGTCTATATTTCATATTACTTTTTCCATTTAACTTAGTTTAATTGATGAGTAATAAATAGATGATTTTCTACTTACTTTCTATTTCAAAGGTAAATAATATTTACTTGTTCTATCTAAAGATATATATAATTATATTTTTTAATTGATTTAACTTTATTTTATTAATATATTTTGTGTTTATAGATACTTGCATTTTAAATAATTACTAGCGTTAATCTCCGTCACTTGATAGATATTTCTATAACTACCATAAAAAATATTTTTAATTTTAATCCAAAATTATGTGTTATGCGACACCTCTTGGTAGAGACGCGATTAATCGCGTCTCTACTGATTGATGGAGATTTATTTTCAGACATTTCCAGAAATTAATTATGTGTTGCCCTACACCCCTTGGTAGAGACGCGATTAATCGCGTCTCTACTGATTGGACGGAGATTTATTTTCAGACATTTCCAGAAATTAATTATGTGTTGCCCTACACCCCTTGGTAGAGACGCGATTAATCGCGTCTCTACATGATTGGACGGAGATTTATTGTTAGACATTTTCAGTAATTAATTATGTATTATCCAACACCCCTTGGTAGAGACGCGATTAATCGCGTCTCTACATGATTGGACGGAGATTTATTGTTAGACATTTCCAGTAATTAATTATGTATTATCCAACACCCCTTGGTAGAGACGCGATTAATCGCGTCTCTACATGATTGGACGGAGATTTATTGTTAGACATTTTCAGAAATTAATTATGTATTATCCGACACCCCTTGGTAGAGACGCGATTAATCGCGTCTCTACGGATTGGATGGAAATGTATAATTAATCATGTTTCTATTTTGTTAATATGTTTTTGTATTCATAAACACTTGTATTTTAAATAATATCTAACGTTAACATCCGTCGCTTGATAGATATATGTAAAAATTAAATGTGTTCTTGGGGTAGAGTTCATAAGAGCAGCTGTTAATGATATATTGCATCAGCGGCTGTTACAGGTGCTTAATAATAAATTATAATATTGTGCCTTTTATATGAAGTCACTTAGGTTTCTATTGCTTGACGACAATATTCAGGATGCGGGTGTAATTGAGACCACTCTACTTTACGGCGGAATCGACTGCCAGTTGCTAAGAGTAGAAACCCGCTCTGATTTTGTTGCAGCAATAGAGAACAATTTATTTAACCTGATTTTGGCTGATTATGTAGTGGCAAATTTTGACGGGTTTTCAGCTCTAGAAGTTGCCTGCAAAAAAATTCCTGATGTACCATTTATTTTTGTTTCTAGTAGTTTGAACGAAGATTTAGAGATAGAAGCGCTCAAACGTGGTGCAACAGACTATGTACTTAAGCAACGGTTGAGACGGTTAGTTCCATCGGTCGAACGGGCATTGCAATTTACCCAAGAAAATCGCAAGGGTAAGCGAACTGAACTGAACGGAGAATTTCTTGCCAATGTTAGCCAAGACTTGGTGAGTATTACTAATGTGGACGTAGAACGCACTCGTGTTGAAGAAGCACTGCACGAGTCCGAAGAAAAATATCGCACGTTGTTCGAGTCGATTGACCAAGGTTTCTGCATCTGCGAAATGCTGTTTGACGAAAACGATGAACCATTTGATTATCGGTTTCTTCAAGTGAATCCATTATTTGAAATGATGACGGGACTTAGGCAAGCAGAAGGCAAAACCGCACGTTCTCTTGTTCCCAACCTCGAAGCTTCCTGGTTTAAAATTTATGGCAGAGTTGTGCAGACAGGTGAACCCGTTCAGTTTGAAAATCAATCGGTAGCCATGAACCGCTGGTTTGATGTTAACGCCTTTCCCGTTGGCGAGCCACAAAGCCACAAGTTCGCTATTTTGTTTACTAATATCACTAAGCGCAAAAAAATTGAGCAGGAACGGGAGCGGTTTCTGTCTGTCGGTTCGGATTTACAAGTAATTACTGGCATCGACGGTTATTTTAAATGGGTTAGCCCAACTTTTGAAAGAACGCTTGGTTGGACGGTGGAAGAAATGACATCCCGTCCTTGGGCTGATTTTATACACCCAGACGACATTAGTACATCGCTTTCGGAAACTGACAGTCTTTTCTTGGGTAACGAAACATTTGCGTTTGAAAACCGTTATCGACATAAAGATGGCTCCTATCATTGGTTGCTTTGGCAGGCACAGCCTTATCCTGAAGAACAGGTAATTTACGGGGTCGCTGTTGATATTACGGAGCGTAAACAGACGGAAGTAGCTTTAAAGGAAAGCGAGGAGCAGAGCCGAAATATCCTGGAGAGTATTAAAGATGGGTTCTTCGCGCTTGATAGGAACTGGCGGTTTACATATGTAAATCATGCGGCCGAACGGTTGCTTGATTTTAATCCAGGTGAATTGCTTGGCAAAGATTTCTGGGAAACGTTTCCAGGAGTTGTGGGTAACGAATTTGAGCAGCTTCATCGGCACGTAATGCATGACCGCGTGGCTGGGTCACTGGCAACGTTTTACCCAGACCACAATCGTTGGTATGAAGTCAGCACTTACCCAGCGACTAATGGAATTACAATTTACTTCCGTGATATTACTGCTAGCAAACAGGGGGAAGAAGCCTTACGCTTAAGTGAATCCCGCTTCCGGCTTATGGTTGAAAGTGCGAAAGAGTACGCTATCTTTACCCTCGACCTTAATGGTACGATTGCTAGCTGGAATTCTGGTGCAGAAAGGCTTTTGGGTTACACAGAAACAGAGGCTTTGGGCTGTAGCGGTCGGATGATTTTTACACCGGAAGACAACGAGCTTCGACGAGCCGAGCGGGAGATGCATCTGGCTCTGACAGAGGGTCGGGCAGAAAATGAACGCTGGCATGTACGGAAAGATGGCAGTCGCTTTTGGGGGAGTGGTTTAATGATGCCGTTGCTTTCGGAAACGGGCAATGTGCAGGGATTTATGAAAATTATGCAGGACAAAACTGCACAACAACAAGCTCATGAACGAATGCAGCAACAAGCGGAGCAGTTAGAAAAAGCCAACCGAATTAAAGATGAGTTTTTGGCGGTATTATCACACGAGTTGCGCTCACCTTTAAATCCCATTTTAGGTTGGTCAAAGCTGCTTCAAAAAGGTAATTTGGACTCTTCAAAAATTGCTCAAGGACTGAGCGTAATTGAACGTAATGCTAAGTTACAATCTGGACTGATTGAAGATTTACTTGATGTTTCTCGGATTCTGCAAGGCAAACTCAGCTTTAATGTTTCCCCTGTCGATTTGGTATCAACTATTCAAGCCGCAATGGAAACAGTGCATTTAGCAGCGCAAGCCAAATCGATTCAAATAGAAGCAAAGCTGGAACCAAATGTTGGTCTAGTATCAGGTGATGCAAATCGATTACAGCAAGTGGTTTGGAATCTTCTCTCCAATGCTGTAAAGTTTACTGACGCGGGGGGACGAGTAGAAATTATATTAAAGCGCGTTGATTATACAGCCCAGATTATTGTTAGCGATACAGGTAAAGGTATCAATTCCGACTTTCTCCCCCATGTATTTGACTACTTCCGACAAGAAAATGGCGGCACAACTCGAAGGTTTGGTGGGCTAGGTTTGGGGTTAGCAATTGTCCGTCACTTAGTGGAATTACATGGCGGAATTGTATATGCTGATAGCGCAGGGGAAGGGCAAGGTGCAAGCTTTACTGTGACATTGCCGCTTATACAAAATCTCGAAGTAAATAACGCAGATAGTCAGGCGTCTAATTCATCGCTAAATTTGCATGGTATCAAAGTTTTGGTAGTTGATGATGATACCGATACACGCGAACTTATCGCCTTTATCCTAGAAATGCATGGAGCAGTTGTGACGGCCGTTGACTCAGCCAGCGAAGCTCTCGCTATTTTAGCTCAGGATAGACCAAATTTACTAGTGAGCGATATTGGGATGCCTGACATGGATGGTTATATGTTTATGCAGCGATTAAAGTCTTTACCACCGGAGCAAGGGGGACTTTTGCCTGCGATTGCTCTGACTGCTTTTGCTGGAGAAATTAATCAACGGCAAGCTCTAGAAGCGGGGTTTCAACGACATATATCTAAGCCTATTGAGCCAGATACTTTAATTTCGGCGATTGCAGAGTTGCTTAACATAAACAAATCCACGTAGGATGGGTTAGGCGCATTTGTAGTAGCTAGTTGGAGATTCTTTAAGTCGCATGAAGCGCCCCGTAACCCATCAATTATGTAGACTTACAGCAAATTTCAAGTTCATATCGTAGCTTCCTCCCACCAGCCTCCCGTATAGACACAAATAAACCCCTGAACTAAAGTATCCGAAGCGGACGCTGGCGCGAACGGGCTAAAAGCTGAAACCCGTTAAAACGGGTTTGAATTTGCGCTTTAACCAATATTTTAACCTGTTAAAAACGAGCCACTATTTGCGTTGGTGTATACCACATCAAAAACATGTTTTAATATTGAATTATGACTTAATTTGGTACTGAATTTGGTATTTTTATATGATTGATTTAGAAAATATTCATCCTGTTACAGACTTTAAGCGTAATGTCAAGCAATTTATAGAGCGCACTAAAGCTACAAAATCTCCTCTTGTTCTCACCGTTAATGGCAAAGCAGAAATTGTCATTCAGGATGCAATTAGCTTTCAAGAGATGGCTCTTCGATTGAAGCAAGCAGAAGCAGAAGTGCGGAAACTCAAGTTAGAAGCTTTGCAGCGTGACATTAGCCTTGGGGCAGAACAATTACGTAATGGGCAGTACACCGAATATAATGATGAAACTCTGCCCGGACTGCTAGAAAAAATCAAGGAGCGAGGAGAACGCACGTTGCATACCAAGAAAGATTAAATGAATAGTTATAAACTTTCTGAACTAGCCGAACAGGATTTAGAAGATATTTGGGTTTACCTCTTCAATTTTGAATTTTGAATTTTGAATTGTTTTGGTCATGAACTTATAATCCGTGCATGAGCAATTTCTCTAGTACTAGTAGAGCGGACTTGTTCAGCAAATAATGAAACAATAGCAAAAGTTTCCCCACTTAATGTGACAAACTCGACCTCATATCCTTTGCCACCTTCATGCACTAAAACAACCGTGCCGATATCGCCATTTTCTAAACCATAATTAGGCATATCAGTTGTGAGAATAACCCTACCAAGTTCTGATATCATTGTTTTTAAACCTTAAATTGGTAAATAGCAATTTTCATTCTTCTTTTACTAAATCATAGCCCCCTCCCCGCGTGCGAGGCTACCGTGTACGCACAAGTAGTAGTAGACCGTCATTGCGTTCACGGTTGGGGGTGGGGTTTAAGGGGTAGGGTTTGTTATTAAAAAACCGTCACCCGATACCGACCTCGTTCCTGAGGATTACTAGAAACAACCACAACATAATAAGTCCCATCATCAGGTAACTTAGTGCGGTCAATCAAAGCGCTATATTTACCATCCTTAGCAATTTCCGAAGAAACCACCCGACCATTAGAATCCAGCAGCACAATATAAGGAGAAAACTCCTCAAAAATACTATCAACCCGGATACTAACAAGTTGACCCCTGCGACCTTGAAACTTAGTAACATTATAAGGATTGCGATTTTGCGACAAACTTGGGCTAAGCTCACTAAGTTTATTAGACTCATCCACAGCATAACTAGCTCTATCATTTCTCAGAGCCAAAGTATAACGACCGATATCACCAGGATTTTGGCTAGTCACCGCAATAGTATAAGTACCCGTCGCAGGTAAACGTGCATAAGCAAAAGCCTCCATACTTTTACCAGAACTACCCCTTTGCAAAACCACATCATTATCAGGGTCAAGCAAAAACATATAGGGTTTTAAATTCAAATTATTAGTACGACGTCTGTCATTACTACCCAATAGCCTAATTTCAATAACTTGGTTTTCTCTACCCTCAAACTTATAAAAATGAAAATATCTCCCTTGGAAGCGATAGTCCTTCTTAGAAAGAATTCCAAAAGGAATATCTACAAAATCAATTTCCCTATAATTAGGAACTTTTGACGGTACATTCACCGGAGATTGAGGGTTTGAATTACTGGGATTATTTGTTGGTGAAGGTTTTTTTGCTGGACGTTGTTGAATAGGTTTTTTAGGTGGTTGATTACTTGGTCTAGGATTTGTATTGCTAGGACGATTATTTGTATTCGGTCTTTCCTCTTGATTACGCACAGGAGGATTATTATTATCTGGTCTTTCCTCTGGTTTACGTGGGGGAGAATTAGTATTATCAGGTATGTTGCTAGGAGAATTAATCGTATTCGCAGGTGGAATTTCCCTTGTACGACGAGGTAAAGGAGAATTAATTTGCTGTTTCGGAGGCTTTGGTTGAGTCTGCTGAGGTACGGGAATTTTCTCAATTCCGTCTTTTACCTTCGGGTCTTCGATTGACAATTGAGCAACTTTTAATTGGGCAACCTTCAACTCGGCAGCTTGTTGATAAATTGTCAAAGCTTCTACCGGCAGAATATTGCTTGCCAAAAGAAAATTGCTGCTGATGCAATAGACTAAAATATTTTTTAACCTAAGGGGATATAGTGTCTGTTTCATCCCAAACATTGTGACTCCTAAACAAGAATAAAAATTAAAAAATCAACCTCAAACCACCCTGAAAACACCGTTATTTTTTCTTTTATCGAATAATTAAAACGGAAATAACTACATTAATAATTAGGAATCAAAAACATAGATAAATCAAGAGCAATAGACAACGAAAGAAACCCCACCCCCAACGGTCATTCCTCGTAAACCTACCGTGTAAACACATCTGTCATTGCGTTCACTTTTAACGGGGAGTCACCGTTGGGGGCGGGTTTGCTTTGCCAAATTTGATACCTAGCTACCTAGACTTTATATAACCAGAGTCGTATAAGTATATAGATGGACTTAGTATAATAATTAAAGAAGATTAGGATTCTTGGTATGCCCTGGTGTTTGAATCCAGACTGTGCAAATCCCCAAAATCCTGATGGTATTAAGTTTTGCCAAAATTGTGGCACAGAACTAATACCATTACTGAGGGGTCACTACCGGGTAGTAAACGTACTATCCACAGAAGGAGGATTTGGCAGAACTTATTTAGCAGAAGACATAGATAAACTCGACGAAAAGTGCGTAGTCAAACAATTTGCTCCGAAGCTTCAGGGTACTTCGGGGTTAAAAAAAGCTATAGAGTTATTCCAAGAAGAAGCCAAACGATTACAGCAGTTGGGAGAACATCGTCAAATCCCTCAACTTTTTGCTTACTTCGAGGAAGAAAATAATTTATATTTAGTCCAAGAATATATAGATGGGCAAAATTTATCTCAAGAGTTAAAGTCCCAGAGTAGATATAGCGAAAGTAAAATTCGCCAATTTCTAATAGATTTACTGCCCGTACTTAAATTTATCCACGAATGCGACGTAATTCATCGCGATATCAAACCACAAAATATTATTCGTCGTCACAGCGACCAAAGATTATTTTTAATTGATTTTGGAGCATCAAAACAGCTAACAGCAACAGTTCACAATAGTATCGGAACAACCATCGGGTCACATGGGTACTCTCCAATAGAACAAATGCAAGGAGGAGAAGCTTATCCAGCCAGCGATTTATTTAGCTTGGGTGCTACTTGCTTCCATTTGTTAACTGGAGTAGTTCCTTATCAACTGTGGATGCATCAAGGTTACAGTTGGGTTAGCTCTTGGCAAAAATATTTGCAAGAACCTGTCAGCAGTAAACTAGTTGAAATTCTAAATAAATTATTACAAATCGATTATCATCAGCGCTATCAATCAGCAGATGAAGTTATCAAAGACTTAGCTCCTCAACCAGCAGTAGGAATTGCAGCAACTTCAACCCTATTAATTCCACCCCCAACTCCATCCACTCCTTCTTCTGTTGCAAAAGCACAATTACCCCAAGCTGTACCAGCAACACGAATACCCCGAATACAAATACCACCAACACAACCACCCGTTTCTCAAACTCAGAGGCAAAAGCACAGACATCTTTTGTTATTAGGTGCAGTAGTTGCGCTTTTAGGTTTGGGAGGAATTATATATCTGCAATATAATCTGTTTGCCAATAATAATAACTCTAAAAAAACAGATATAAATCCCACATCAATTCCTAATAATACTCCCTTAATAACAACAGGTATCAATCAAACTCAAAATAATCAAAGTAATCAAGAAAATACTTATACCGCCCAAGTATTAAAAAAGCATTCGAGCGCGGTAAATTCTGTTGCTATTAATACTAATAATACAATGCTTGCAAGTGGTAGTGGTGACAAAAGTATCAAAATCTGGAACTTAGGAACGGGAGAAGTTGTACGTACTTTAGAAGGACATTCTGATTGGGTTTGGTCGGTTGCTTTTAGTCCAGAATCTCAAATTCTTGCCAGCAGTAGTCGCGATAAAAGAATTATCTTGTGGGATATAGCTACAGGAAAAAAAATTCGTATTTTGCAAGGACATACCGATGGAGTTCCTAGCATTGCAATTAGTCGCGATGGGAAAGCTCTTGTTAGTGGTAGTAGAGATAATACAATTAAAATTTGGGAATTGCAAACTGGACAGCAGGTTAAAACTTTAAAAGGACATATCGATAGCATAAATTCTGTTGCAATAAGTCCAGACAATACAACTATTGTTAGTGGTGGTTCTGACAAAACTGTCAAACTGTGGAATCCCGTTACTGGGGAAGTTATTAAAACTTTAAAAGGACATAAAGCAGCGGTAGTTTCTGTTGCTATTAGCCCTGACGGTAAAACTTTAGCTAGCGCTAGTGTTGATAAAAATGTCAAACTTTGGGATATGACCACTGGTAAGGAAATTCATACTTTTGTTGGTCATAGTGAAGCAGTAGTTTCTGTGGCTTTTAGACCTGATGGGAAAGTTCTAGCGAGTGGTAGTTTTGACGGTACTATTAAACTTTGGAATCTGGAAACAAAACAAGCGATTACAACTTTGAAACAGGATTCTGCTTACGTTTATTCTGTTAGGTTTAGTCCAGATGGCAAAACTCTTGCTAGCGGACGGGCTGATACGAGTATTAATATCTGGAATTTATCTCAGTAATTATAATTAATAAAAAAATATCATACATATAGCTAACTAAGTAGGATAATAAATATGTTATGCCTTAGAGGATGTTTGAAAAGTATAATATAAGACAAAGAGACTTAACCCCCCTGCCCCCCTTCCCTACGTTCGCGTAGCGTGCCGCTTCGGCATGGGAAGGGGGGTTAAAAGCTTTTATCTAAAGCAGGGAGAGGTTTTGAAAGCTCTATTTTCTTGTTCCCCTTCCCGATGTTCGGAAGGGGTTAGGGGTTAGGTTCTTCGTTAACATTGATACTTTTCAAACATCCTCTTAGAGCGTGTTTATGAAAAGAATATTAAGCATCGTTCTTACCAAGCCAGCCAGTGACTTTAGTCGAATGGCACTAAGAAAAGCTGTAAAAAAGGCGGGGAGCAGGGTGTAGGGAGCAGGGAGATTGAGCAGGAGCAGGGGAGTTTCGTAAAAATTAGTTTTTATTTAGGCGTGCTTATTGA
>JAESGU010000100.1_pt1 | contig 52578 bp, 35 predicted proteins | sample 9266271 | NCBI WGS metagenome assembly JAESGU01 (sample SAMN15740544, study PRJNA653495) | algae metagenome | isolation source: Scytonematopsis contorta HA4267-MV1 and co-occurring heterotrophs from mud... | place: USA: Palolo Valley Trail, Honolulu, Hawaii | collected 2009-07-25
TAATTATTATTAAGCTTTAAAATATTTGAGAATATAACTTAAAGCGATAGTTTGATAGTACTATCTAACGATAATTGCTTAAGTACTAATGAACCTGTGACAGCTAGGGTGCGGAATGTGGGTTTAAGGATATAACAAAAAATTTGATATTCTCGCTTTCGTGTAAAAAGGTAGAATAAAGAATCTTGGTGCTTCCGCAATTATCATGGGCAACACTTTTGGGCATTTATTTCGCGTTACCACTTTCGGCGAATCTCACGGAGGTGGGGTGGGGGTTGTGATAGACGGTTGTCCTCCACGTCTGGAAATTTCTCTTGAGGAAATTCAATTTGAGTTAGATAGAAGGCGACCGGGACAAAGTAAAATTACGACACCCCGCAAGGAAGAAGATAAATGTGAAATTTTGTCGGGGGTGTTTGAAGGCAAGACTTTGGGGACACCGATATCTATTTTGGTGAGAAATAAGGATGCCCGTTCGCAAGATTACGATGAAATGGCAGTAAAATATCGTCCTTCCCATGCGGATGCTACTTATGATGCTAAATATGGCATCAGAAATTGGCAAGGTGGGGGTCGGTCGAGTGCTAGAGAGACTATTGGTCGAGTTGCTGCGGGTGCGATCGCAAAAAAAATTCTGCGTCAAGTTGCGGGTGTGGAGATAATTGGTTATGTCAAACGCATCAAAGATTTAGAAGGTGTAGTTGACCCCGCAACCGTTACTTTAGAACAAGTCGAAAGTAATATAGTCCGCTGTCCAGATAGTGATTGTGCGGAAAAAATGATTGAATTAATCGAACAATTCCGAAAAGATGGAAATTCCATCGGTGGTGTTGTCGAATGTGTTGCTCGAAATGTTCCTAAAGGTTTGGGTGACCCGGTTTTTGATAAATTGGAAGCAGATATTGCCAAAGGTGTGATGTCTTTGCCTGCAAGTAAAGGCTTTGAGATTGGTTCCGGTTTTGGTGGGACTTTATTAAGCGGGTTTGAACATAACGACGAATTTTATATTGATGAACATGGGGAAATTCGCACCGTAACAAACCGCTCTGGTGGAATTCAAGGGGGAATTTCTAACGGAGAAAATATTATTTTGCGTGTAGCATTTAAACCTACGGCGACAATTAGAAAAGAACAGAAAACTGTGACTAATGAGGGCGAAGAGACTTTATTGGCAGCAAAAGGAAGACATGACCCTTGCGTATTATCACGGGCTGTACCGATGGTGGAAGCAATGGTGGCTTTGGTTTTGTGCGACCATTTGTTGCGACAAAAGGGACAGTGTGAGGTACTAAGAACCTAACCCCCTAACCCCCTTCCCTGCAAGGGAAGGGGGAACAAGAAAATAAAGACTTCAACTCCACCCCTTCCGTCCTTCAACTCCCCCCTTCCCTCATAGGGAAGGGGGTAGGGGGGTTAGGTCTTTTTCACTCAGGGGGTAAACGCCAAATTTTTATATTATTGTCGTAACTTCCGCTAACTAAAGTTTTGCCATCCTTGCTAATAGTGATAGCAAAAACAGAATCTTTATGTCCGGTAAAAGTCAACTTCAGCTTACCTGTTGACAAATTCCAAATTTTAATTGTCTTATCATCGCTTCCGCTAACTAGAGTTTTCCCGTCTGGACTAATAGCGCTGGAATAAACATGGTGAGTATGTTCATTATTTGTGTGTTGTAACTTATTGGTAAACAGATTCCAAATTTTGATGTCATCAGCGGTACTTACCAAAGTTTTGCCATCTGGACTAATAGCAACAGAATGAACCCACACCGTATGTCCTGTAAGAGTAGATTTTAATTTACCTGTTTTTAAATGCCAAACTTTAATAGTTTTATCGTAACTTCCACTCACCAAAGTCTCTCCATCTGGACTAATAGCAACGGAACTAACTAAGTCAGAATGTCCAGTTAGGGTAAATTTCAACTCACCTGTTTGTAAATTCCAAATCTTGATAGTGTCATCGCTCCCCCCGCTAACCAAAGTTTTTCCATCTGGGCTAATAGCAAGACAACGAACTGAAAACTTATGACCCACTAGAGTAGATTGTAACTTACTCGTTTGTAAATCCCAAATTTTAATAGACTTGTCCAAACTTCCACTAATTAAAGTTTTTCCATCTGGACTGATAGCAATGGCAAAAACTGAATCATTATGTCCAGTGATAGTAGATTTTAAATCACCAGTTTGTATATCCCAGATTTTGATGGTTTTGTCCTCACTCCCACTGATTAAAGTTTTTCCATCAGGACTAAGTACGACAGCATGGATTTTATCAGCATGACCAGAGAGGGTCTTTTCTAAAAAATAGCTACTGGGTATCGGGGTAATGATAAATATTGGATTAAAGGGAAAAATTGCATAGCGAACATAACCATATATTTGAGTCCCCGCAAAACCCAATAAAGGGATAGTGCAACCGACAATAAATAGTTTTTTAAGGTTTCGTTGTGTCGTTTTTTGTATTGGTTTCAAATCTTATAATAATTTATTAGTGGTTAAAAGATTTTTCACGTCATTAATCTATCACTTAAAATAAGATATAGCCGAAATTTTTCTAGAAAACACCTGTGACATCATCTCTATTTGCTGCTGAACGCCTTTTATTTACACCCGCAACTCCCGAATCTAACGCGATACCCCTGATTTTTGCTTTTCCTAACGAGTACACTGTGGGAATTACAAGTCTGGGATATCAGGTAGTATGGGCTACTTTGGCAGTACGTAAGGATTTGCAGGTAAGCCGTTTATTTACTGACACTCAGGAACAACTTCCCAGGAATCCAGAAATATTGGGTTTTTCTATGTCTTGGGAGTTGGATTATGTAAATATTTGGAACCTATTGGAAAATTTAGAAATACCCATCAGGACATCTGAACGAAATGACAATCACCCCCTAGTTTTTGGTGGGGGTCCGGTATTAACTGCAAACCCTGAACCATTTGCTGATTTTTTTGATGTGATTTTGTTGGGTGATGGGGAAGATTTGTTGGGTAATTTTATAGATGCTTATAAAGAGGTTAGAAACGCACCAAGGGGAACTAAGTTAAAAGCTCTTGCTCAAGTACCGGGTATTTATGTCCCTTGTTTATATCAAGTAGAGTATCATTCCAATGATGGTGCAATAAAATCAATTCATCCAATTTCATCAGAAATACCCGCGACAGTTAAAAAACAAACTTATCGTGGAAATACCCTTTCGGCTTCCACGGTAGTAACAGAAAAAGCCGCTTGGGAAAATATTTTTATGGTGGAAGTTGTTAGAAGTTGCCCAGAAATGTGTCGCTTCTGTTTGGCAAGTTATCTCACTTTACCATTTAGAACTGCCAGTTTTGAAGGCTCATTAATTCCGGCAATTGAACGGGGTCTAAAAGTTACAAACCGTTTGGGTTTACTAGGTGCATCTGTGACTCAACACCCAGAATTTGAAGATTTATTAGATTATTTAAGTAAACCACAATATGATGATATTCGTTTAAGTATTGCCTCAGTTAGAACAAATACAGTTACGAAACAATTAGCGGAAACTTTGGCAAAACGCGATACTAAATCTTTGACTATTGCTGTTGAAAGCGGTTCAGAAAGAATCAGAAAAATTGTTAATAAAAAATTGGAACAAGAAGACATTATTAAAGCAGGTATAAATGCTAAAGCTGGTGGATTAAGCAGTTTAAAACTCTACGGGATGGTAGGAATTCCTGGTGAAGAATCCGAAGATTTAGACGCTACAGTCAAGATGATGTTGGATATTAAAAAATCTGTGCCTGGTTTGCGATTAACGTTGGGATGTAGTACTTTTGTTCCTAAGGCTCATACTCCTTTTCAATGGTTAGGGGTGAATCCTCAAGCAGAAAAACGCTTGCAATTTTTACAAAAACAATTAAAGCCAAAAGGTATCGAGTTTCGTCCAGAAAGTTACAATTGGTCAATTATTCAAGCATTATTGTCCAGAGGTGATAGAAGACTTTTTCCACTTTTAGAAATGACTCGTGATTTTGGTGATTCCTTAGGTAGTTATAAGCGTGCTTTTAAAGAATTAAAAGGAAAAATTCCTAATTTAGATTTTTATGTTCATGCTAATTGGTTACCGGAACAAGTACTTCCTTGGAATCACCTGGAAGGACCTCTACCACAATCTACACTATTAAAACATTTGGCCGACGCGCAAGCCTACGAGGGTGTTTATAAATAAAATATTAAGTATCAGTTAGGCCACAAGGCAGACCACAAGGCAGACCACAAGCCAGACCACAAGCCAGACCACAAGCCAGACCACAAGGCAGACCACAAGCCAGACCACAAGCCAGACCACAAGGCAGACCACAAGCCAGACCACAAGCCAGACCACAAGCCAGACCACAAGCCAGACCACAAGCCAGACCACAAGCCAGGGAATAAATTCCCTGTCTAAAAGCTGAAGTCCTCTGAAGAGGACTAATACGGAATAAGGTTTTTTGGGAATATTGTTTTTTTGATGTACTATCCAGTCCTCTTCAGAGGACTTTAGCTTTTAGACAGGGAATTTATTCCCTGGCTTGTATTCCCTGGCTTGTATTCCCTGGCTTGTATACCCTGGCTTGTATTCCCTGGCTTGTATACATTTGATAATATAATTTTACGTTAAAATATATGTTTCCCACATAATTTTCCCACTCCCCTAGAATTATGACTGCTACCGAAGTTGCTACTCAATCTTTAACTGATGTTGCTAATCGTACGCGACTAGCTGCACAAAAACTAGCGATTTTATCAACAGAATCCAAAAATCAAGCCATCGAAGCTGTAGCTCTTGCTTTAGAATTGGCTAAAGATGAAATTCTGCAAGCTAACATAAAAGATTGTGAAGTAGCTACGGCAGAGGGTATAGCAAAACCTCTTTATAAGCGGTTGCAGTTGGACGAGCATAAATTAAGGGATGCGATAACTGGGGTACGGGATGTTGGTAAACTTTCCGACCCAGTGGGAGACGTGCAAATTCACCGTGAACTAGACACAGGCTTAATTCTGAAGCGGATTGTTTGCCCATTAGGAGTGTTGGGTGTAATTTTTGAAGCCAGACCAGAAGCAGCGATTCAAATTGCTTCTTTGGCAATTAAGTCGGGAAACGGAGTAATTCTTAAATGTGGACGAGAAGCGGTTCGTTCCTGTGAAGCTATAGTTAAGGCAATTAAAAAGGGATTATCGCTTTCCTGTGTTAGCTCTGATGTAGTGCAGTTGTTGACGACACGAGAAGAAACATTGGAACTTTTAAAGTTAGATAAATACGTTGATTTAATTATTCCCAGAGGTTCCAATTCTTTTGTGCGTTTTGTGCAAGAAAATACTCGTATTCCTGTTCTAGGTCACGCTGATGGTATTTGTCATCTTTATATAGACTCGGCAGCAGATATAAAAAAAGCAGTTGCAATTACGGTAGATGCAAAAACTCATTATCCTGCTGCTTGTAATGCTATTGAAACTTTGTTAGTTCATCAAGCAATTGCTCAGAGGTTTTTGCCACAAGTTGCGGATGCTTTACAGTCTCAAGGTGTGTCCCTTCGAGGAGATGAACATAGTCGGAAAATTTTAGCTGATACTGACATTACTCTTGCAACAGAAAGTGATTGGCAAACTGAGTACAGCGATTTGATTTTGTCAATAAAAGTTGTAGAATCTTTAGAATCAGCGATTAGTCATATTAATGATTATGGCTCTCGTCATACCGACGCTATCGTAACAGAAGACTCAGAAGCCGCTAATACTTTTTTAGCAATGGTAAATGCAGCAGGAGTTTATCATAACTGCTCGACTCGTTTTGCTGATGGTTTTCGCTATGGTCTTGGTGCAGAAGTTGGAATTAGTACCCAACAAATGCCTCCTCGTGGTCCGGTTGGTTTGGAAGGATTGGTGACATATAAATATCAAGTGATTGGTGACGGTCATATTGCAGCTACTTACACGGGAGCAAACGCTAAATTTTTTACTCATAGAGATTTGATATAGAGATTTGCTATAACTATTTGGTGTAAAACATCCTCACATACTCTATTGTAAAAACGGTAAAATTACACCCGAAAAAGGTGTTTTTTTGCTAAGTAAGTGAGGAATTTTTATGACAGGAGAAAAACCCAACTGGTTTCAGATGGCTTTGAGCGTTAAAGGTTCAGTGATTCCAACTGTCTTTCCGAGAATTGTCTTTTGTGCGGTATTCGCATTTATTGTTTCCCTGTTTCACTATTTTGGATATTCTTTGCCGGAACAAATTTTTGGTGCTGTGACTGGTAATGTTGCCTATAATCTTGTATTAGGTTTATTATTAGTTTTTCGGACAAATACAGCCTACGATAGGTATTGGGAAGGACGTAAAACTTGGGGTGGAATAGTTATAAATACCCTAAATATAGGACGAAATCTTAAATTATCTGTAGTAGAAGCTGAGCAAATAGATAAAGAACAAAAAGCAGATGCATTAAAATTGCTGGGAGCTTTTGCAGTTGCAACTAAATTACATTTACGCTCTCAACCTGTGAACAGTGAGTTGGAACCTTTAGTTACCCCATCACAATTTTTAGAGTTCAAAGAAGTGAAAAATATTCCTCTAAAAATTTCTTTATGGATAGGAGATTATTTAAAGCAGCAGCAAGTGAATAACCGTTTAAGTATGGATGAGTTTTTAGTAATGAATGGCTTGCTTAATAGTATGGTAGAAGCCTTAGTGGGTTGCGAGCGAATTAAGAAAACTCCGATGCCATTAGCTTATGCTATTTATCTTAAACGTTTATTATTAATATATTGTGTAATATTACCTTTTCAACTTGTACAAAATTTAGATTGGTGGACAGCACCGATTGTTACTTTAATTAGTTTTATTTTGATTGCTGTTGAAGAGATTGCCAATCAAATTCAAGACCCTTTTGGTAATGATGCTAATGATTTACCAGTAGATGAGATTTGCACCACCCTGGTTAAAAATATAAAAGATTTAATTTAACTTCACATAATAGATAATCGTAGCCCCATCCCTGTAAACGGTGAGGGGGTTGGGGGTGGGATTCTCTTTGAGGGTAGGGTTTTATTTTGGTGTGGGGTAATATTTTTAAGAAAATAGTTAAGAGTAAGGAACAAGAAATATAAGATAGAGGAGAATATTTCTTCGAGCAATCCTTACTCATAACTTGTGCGCTATGAAAGACTAAATGATGGGAAATTGTCTAGATTAATTGGTGCTTGGAAGAAACATAAAAAGAGAAATAGTGCATGTTTATGACTATTTCTCTGTCAAAACAACATCACATAAATACAATCAAAAAAAGGTAGATAGACAGTATTTAAGTAGACACCCTGAATAAGCAAACTAAGTATGTTATTTAAAACGATAATCTAAATAAAATTTACTCAGTTGCCACTTTGGCAGAGTTATGTAAAGCTTCCGAGAAATTAGTGAGTACGATTTTTCACATAAATTTTACCTAGAAAGGAAAATATTGTATTATTCTAGTTATAAATAATTTAAACTTAGTTTTGATTTTTATGCTGTGGTGAAATAAATTTAAATTGTGTTTTATAGTTTTAATTTTCGCTTTTAGCTTTTAACTTGTTTCGTTAATATTTACTGTCCCATGTATCTAAATGGAGTGCCTATGGTTTGTATACATAAGGTTGGCTTGATTCCAAATCTATATAAATACATCTTGACAAAAATCCGATAAATCGCTACATTACACGCTAAGTCCGTAAATATTACGTATGGATAACGCCAATCAAAAAGGTGTGCGTTTGCGTTATTGGAATATTGTTAAAGCATCTAATAATATTATCTCTTCCACTCCAATGCTAGAGATAAGTAGTGTTTACAAATGTTAACAGTTTAGTAATAAGCCATCTACCATATTTTACCAAGCTCAAGCATCTCGGTTTCATGCTGAATTGCGTTTAATTCAAGCTATGGAATAGAAATGTTGCCAAATAGGAATGGTACATTTCGTATTCAATTATTTATCTTCAGGGGAATATTGTTCCATAGAATGATAAAATAGCTAGAAATATAGTCAAAAGCGAAAAGCTTTGACTATAACAAATTGCTGATTTCGGTTAATAATTTATGCTTGGGTTTGTTTATGCATCAGGGAGCTTAAAATCAAATTCTAGTTAATTTTGATTGATTTTTTTGATGCTGTAGGTATCCGGGATAGGAAATATATATGTCTGTAAATCCTTTACATAAGGTCAAAGAATTTTTTATTAAGCGTAATGACAAAGAAGTCTTGAAGGTAGAACGGGAAACTTTATCGAGAGAAGATGAAGCAATCTGTGAACTTATAAAGCAGCAATCAACTACTCCTGTGATTTGTCCTTCAAAGGAAGTAATCGACAGAATTATGACAGTAAGACCTATTGAACAACCAATATTTATACATAGAAGTTGATGGTTGATGGTTGACTGGTGACTGCTGACTGCTGACTATTGACTTCCTCATCCCCCTTATCTTCCCCATCTCCCTTATTCCCACTCCCCACTCCCCACTCCCCACTCCCTAAACTAAAGCCTTGAGTAAAGCTTGAAGTTTAAGTTGAACTTCTGCGAGTTCTTTGTCTGGGTCAGAACCAGCGACGATACCAGCACCAGCATAAAGTCTAGCTCGTTTACCATCTATTAATGCTGACCGAATACCAACAATAAATTCACAATTTCCATCTGAATCTATCCAACCTAAGGGAGCAGCATATAACCCCCTTTCAAAGCTTTCACAGAAACGAATTTCATTACAGGCAATTTCTGGTTCTGCTCCTGCAACTGCGGGTGTCGGATGCAATTGAGCTACTATCTGTAAAGGGTGAACGTTAGCTGGTACTTTTGCATTAATAGGCGTCCACAAGTGTTGAATATTAGATAATTGCCGCAAACGAGGTGTCAGTACTTGGGGTAATAAACCTAATTGAGAAAGACGTTGAGTAATAAATTCGGTTACTAACGTATGTTCGTGTCTTTCTTTTTGGCTGCTAAGTAAACGGTTTGCATTTGCTGCATCTTCTTCCGGTGTTTGACCTCGTGGTGCTGAACCTGCTAAAGCATCGGTAATTAATTGCTGTTTATTAATGCTAATTAATCGTTCTGGACTAGCCCCAATAAAGTTTTGTCCTTTGCCGTTACTGGTTAAAAAAGTACAACAGTTGGGATGCAATTGTCGTAAATTATCTAACGATTGGCACAAGTTAAAATTATTGCTTGAAGTTACATCTAAAACATCTGCTAATACTACTTTAGTTAATTGCTGAGTACTTATTTTTTCTAATGCTGAAACAACTGACTGTTTAAACTTTTCTGTATTAATAACATTTTTTTTACTAAATTTATCTTGAGCATAATTAATATTTCGCGGATAATATTCCAAAGAATATATAACTTCTACTTTATGGCTTAGGACTTGCAATAATCTTCTAATATTGACGCAACCGTTAATAATTACATTGGCAACCAGTACACTGCGTTCGTTTTTTACAACAATTTGCCAGCGTGGAAGGAATACACTTGCTGCTGGGAATGGATAATTGACTTGAGTGTTTTCATTAAAGAAACCAAAGCTGTAAAAAAAGTATGGTTTAGCAAAAGATGGATTGGTATTTCCATAATTTGTAATATTTTCCAGACAAAATCTGGTGAATTCTTCTACCTCAGTAAATCGCTGTTTACCGGAAGTTTCAAATTTTGCTGCGCTTCCAATTCCTGCTATTACTTCCCCCTTGCTTTTGTTTTCCCAATAAAAATTTAGGTCGTCTTGCTGCGCTAGCTTCTCAAATACAACTAGCGGGTCAACCAAGTCAATATCCAGTGAAATGCTGACTATTCGCGTGGAATTGGTTTTCAGGCATTTCTCCTGAACTGCGGAAAGAAATTTGTCTAACTCCTCATTATAAACCAAAAAGTTGTTGCGACATGTTGAAACTGTCATGAGCCTCTAAAGAATAGTAAATTTTTTTTAAGTTATCTTCCTAAAGGGCAATAAATTATGGTCGTATTTCTACAAGTAACACGAACTGTTGCTCTTTAGGAAGTAAGAAGGAAGAAGGAATAACGGAGCCTTCTCTATGCAGTAGTCTGTGTTTTTGTCAATCAATCGCAATATATCGTTGTCCTTTGTCTCCAGGGAGGTTTGAAATTAAAAGCATCAAAACTTGCTGATTTTGTTTGCCTAAATTAAAAGGATAAAGTATTAAGGTAACAACTTAAAGTCTCAAGGTGAAGTATAAAAAGTGAGGATGCACATTTTAGCTTGAATTGTTTTTTTGTTCAAAAAAATTCATACTTGTTAATCAGATTCTTGTGATTCAATTAATCGTAACCTATGACTACAAAACTGATTTCATACCCCAATACCAAATTATGGCTAGCGGCAATTAAACCGCCAATGTATAGTGTAGCTATTATGCCCATCTGTGTGGGAACAGCTATCGCATTTGCCGAGACCCAAAATTTTAATGCTACAATTTTTACAACTTTTTTAGGAGCGGCAATTCTAATTTTGGCATGGGAAAATATCAGTAATGATGTTTTTGACTCAGAAACGGGTATTGATGAAAACAAACATCATTCGTTAGTAAATTTAACTGGTAACAAATTTTTAGTATTTTGGCTGGGAAATATTTTTTTGTTGCTGGGTTTATTAGGGATATTAGCCATTGCATGGTGGCAACAAGATTTAACGGTGTTAGGATTAATATCGTTATGCTGTGCTTTAGGTTATTGTTACCAAGGGCCCCCTTTCCGTTTAGGGTATAGGGGTTTAGGAGAAATTCTTTGTTTTTTTGCTTTCGGACCTGTAGGAATATCAGCAGTATACTACAGTCAAACCCAGAGTTGGTCATGGCATAGTTTAGCAGCTTCAATCATAGTCGGTATTGCTACAAGTTTAATATTATTTTGCTCCCACTTTCATCAAGTTAAAGATGATTTAGCTGCTGGAAAACTTTCTCCCATAGTTCGTCTTGGAACTGCTACAGGTGCAAATATTTTGACTTGGTTTACGGCTAGTATTTATGCGATAAACTTTGCGTTTGTCCTGTTGGGTATTTTTCCTGTGTGGACACTAATGAGCTTCGGAAGTTTACCTTTTGCCTTTAAGCTATGTCGTCACGTCCAAGAATTTCATAATCAACCAGAAAAAGTCAGTAACTCTAAATTTATTGCTGTTGCTGTACATTTTTGGTGCTGTTTATTATTTGGCTTGGGATTTGTATTTTAGGGAGTGGGGATAACAATTCGCAATTCGCAATTCGCAATTCGCAATTAATAATTGGGAATGGGGAGTGGGGAGTGGGGAATAATCAGCTATTGTTTATGACTGGGATTTATGAATAAAGTTTTAGATTTTCTTGGACAACAAAATTCTTTTGAGCTAATTAGCCATGAAGGTTATCTATTTTCGCAAAGAGTCGAAAAATTATATTCATACTTATTAAGATATATCGCTGAATTTGAAAAATATCCAGCAATAGTTTTAGCAGAACGCGAACCCGTACAATTTTTAGCTACTTTTACCGCTGCTTGTGCAGCAAATTGTCCAGTTTTTTTATGTAATCCCGATTGGGGAACACAAGAATGGTATCAAGTTTTTCACCTAATTCAACCAGATATTATTTGCGGAACCCCCTCTTCCCCCCTTCTTCCCCCCCTCCCCCCCTCTCCCCCTCCTTTCTTCCCCCACTCCCAACTCCCCATTCCCCACTCCCCAAAAATAATGATTCCCACCGGTGGTTCTTCTGGGAAAATTAAGTTCGCTGTCCACACTTGGGATACTTTGATGGCGTCTGTGTATGGATTTACACAATATTTTCAGTTACAAGAAGTTAATTCATTTTGTGTTTTACCTCTGTACCATGTCAGTGGGTTGATGCAATTTATGCGCTCATTTACTACTGGTGGAAAACTAGTGGTAATACCATTCAAGGAGTTACTAACTGGAGATAAAGAGAATATAAAACCAGAAGATTTTTTTATCTCTCTTGTTCCGACTCAGCTACAAGGTTTGCTGCAAAATTGCGATTCCATTAATTGGTTAAGGAAATTTAAAACTGTACTATTGGGAGGAGCTCCTGCTTGGGAAGAACTTTTCGAGAAAGTAAGATATTACGAAATTAGGCTAGCACCAACTTATGGTATGACAGAAACAGCCTCCCAAATTGCTACCCTAAAGCCAGATGATTTTCTCAAAGGAAAGGCTAATTCTGGTCAAGTACTTCCACATGCACAAGTGATTATTCGTAATGATGCAGGGGAAATTATTAATGCAAACCAAATCGGAAATATTACTATTAAAGCTAATTCTTTAACACTTGGTTATTATAAAGATACACACGAAAAAACACAAGAAGAAGATTACTTGCAAGTCGATGATTTAGGATTTATTGACACAGAGGGATATTTAAATATAGTTGGACGTAACAGCGACAAAATTATTACGGGTGGTGAGAATGTTTATCCAATAGAGGTTGAAGCGGCTATTAGAACAACCGAAATGGTGAAAGATGTTTGTGTAATTGGTATTCCAGATAAATATTGGGGACAAGCTGTCACTGCAATTTATATTCCTCAATATATTGCCCAAAATTTTTGTACCGTAGAAATAGAAAAATTACTTAAAAATAAACTCAGCAAATTTAAAATTCCCAAACATTGGATTCCAATGGAAAATTTACCCCGTAACAGCCAAGGTAAAATTAACCGTCAACAACTACAGGAAATTGCAACAAATTTCCTGGAAATAAACCTAGTATAAGAAAATCCTTTCTGCACTACATAACTTCCCTAGATTTTCTCCTTAGAGCTTCCTCCCTGTCTTTGCGATTAGTTTCTAACCACTCAGATATTTCGTCAGGAAATTCTCTTTTATTTCTAGTACTAGTATCAATACAAACATGCCTAGTTTGAGCTTTAGCCACCACAAATAAATCGACTAAAATTTCATAAGCTATCTCAAATTTATCAACACCTTGCTTGTAAGGAATTAAACTGACAACTAACTTATCACCACAAGATATAGGACGGAAAAAATCCACATTGGCATGTATGATAGGAAAAGCAATAGGTGGATGGGTAAAAAATTCTTTAAGATTAATCCCTACTGAAGCAATAGATTCTTCATAGGCTTCATGACATATTGCTAAAATATTAGCGAAATATACTACTCCAGCAGCATCTGTGTCTTGAAACCTAACCGTACGGTGATAAGTAAACGTCATAATTAAATGAAGGAAGAGGGAAAAAGCCTTCTTCCTTAATTATGTCCCCAATATTAATTAAATGGGTAGTATATATCCTCCGAATCAGGATTTAAATAAGGACGTTGTAAATCAATAGAATACTGAGCAAAATGTTTACCAATTTCTGTTAATCTTTGCTGGGTAGAATTTTCACCTTTTTCCCAAGCTGACAACAAAGCATTAGCAACTATTTGACAACGATTCATCCCAAAACTTTCTTGAGCAGCAAATTTTTGACTTGGTTCTTCGGCTACACTCAATCCTGGGGCTAAAAATTTAGTAAATAATGGAATTTCTGGTTGGAAGTAAAAGTGATTTTTGATATAAATTTCTTGTAATACATCTCTAATTATTTGATAGTTTTCTCTTTCAAAATAGAGTACACCAGAGTCATAACGACCGTAAGCATAAGGGTTATATAAAACATGAAAGCTAAAGGGTATTTCCGCAACATTTAACTCTCTGGTAAGAATATCCATCAAAGCAACTGCACCAGAAGGAGTAATATTTAAATAAATACGTCCTATTCCCAAATTTACATCTGGATTTTGCTGTTCTTGACCCACATTGCTCACAGCTACATAGTAGCCATTTTGTAAGCGATTTTTAGGCATCCAAATTTCAACGGACTTCCCAACTCCAGCATTTTTGTGATGTGGTTGGAGATGTAAATCTCTTTCCAAATGTAATGTTAAGCCTCCTTTACAAACAGCTAAACTACCATCAACTTCTTTTCTCAAAACTTCCCAATCACAGTCAAAATAACCAGTCCCGTGATTATGTTCATTTAGTTGTTCGTAAAATTGCCAATCAATCCCAAAAGTAGAGTTATTTTCTAAGTTTTGGTGTAATTGATAATCTATATTCTCCTCATTAACTGCTAAAAAACTTTGTAAAGAACCGCTGTAATAAATGCCAAACAAAAAATTTCGTAGCAACAAACTAAGGTATTTCCGTTTTAATGTTGTCGAAGTTTGTTGAAACCTTTGTGCAACCGTAGCTGGTAACGCAAAAGGTTGAAAATTAGGATGATAAATACAAAAGTTAGATTCTATATGGATATTACTAGCAATATCCTGTAAAGAAAATAGTGGTTGTTTAACGAAAGTATCTAGCATTGTATTGGGGAGTGGGGAGTGGGAGAAACAATTCGCAATTCGCAATTCGCAATTCGCAATTAGTTGAATAATTATTTAACTAATTGCGAACTGTATTTGGAGTAGGGAGTGGGGGGAAGAGTTATTAACAACCACGTAAACGTGTTTTATGGTGATAAATTGGCATCAAATTATTACCTTTATCCCGTATGACCACTTTAGTCATCTTAGTAAATGGTCTTGTAATTTCTGATTCAGAAGCTCCAAAAATAGTCTGTACCGATTGCTGGGGAATTGTCAGTAAAAGCTTAGCTACTTGCAGCATACAAATATGTGTATTATTAAAGATTTTATTACAGTTGAAATTGTCTTTAATATGATTAAATAGTGCTAAGCCAGCAAACTGAACAACTCTTAATAGCAAATCTTGTCGATATTCTAAAATTGCTGGAAAAGTCTTTAGATAAGCTTTAATCAAAGCTAGTATTGATGGTTGAATATCTTCGAGTGGTGTTACCGCTAAAAGTAAAGATTCTTCAAAATCAAGAGTCGGGTCTACCACAAGACTCGACAACCATATTTTCAAATAATTTGCCACTAAAGTACCCAACTCGTAAGCTGGGTCTCCCCAAGCACAAGCTTCCCAGTCAATAATTCTGACTACTGGATTGTCTAGGGACTCAAAACGTGAGTGCAGTAATATATTCTCTAATTTCAAGTCATTATGGGTTAAGCAGCAAGGCTTCCAGTCTGAAGCTAACTCCGCAATAGCCGCTTCCAAACTATCGTAATGTTGATAGAGAAAATAAAATTTTAACGCTTCTGTCGGAACGTTGCCAAAAATTTCTGGACCAACTAACCCAATCGTCTGTGCTGGATTATAAAATTGATAGCCAAACACACCCTTGGGAGTTGCCGCTATAAAATTTCGGTATTCCCTACAATTAAAGGTAGCACGATGTAATGTTGCTAGAGTCGTACCTATAGTGCTGGCAATTTCCCTTGGGAAAATATTATTTTTTTTGTAAAAATAACCTAACTCTAAATACTCCGTTAGGTAGTTGCGGACAAGTATGTTATTATCCTCATCAAAATGCACTACCAACGAGTTAATCGCAGCAATGTTGCTAAGAACTGGCTCATTACATAGCAATTGATGAAATAGCCACTCTTTAAATAGTTGTTGTGGGGTTCCCTCGTTGTCTGGGTAACCTCCCTGCTTAACAAGTAGCCTGTGATTGTCTGCCGAAACCAGTAAATTTAGATTATTGCTGCTTTTTAGCAACTCTACTTTGGCAAACGCTCCATCTTCCGAGCTACGCAGGCCCGTATCTTGTAGATACTGGATAACGTTTTGAGAAGATAGTGAAGAAATCATGTATAGTTTCCTAGGTCGTTGATTGCTTAAAAAAAAAAGCTAACTCAAAATTTGCCTAGCTTCAGCAGTATTTTTCGTTAGATAGCAACAATTGCTGCTGTATCTATAACGAGTTGTCTTATATAGTAATATCCGATATTCCCCGTAAATACTTGCCAAAATGGCAATCTTACCTTTATTCTTACTTTAAATTTGGCTCTCATACATAGTAAAGTTTTTAAATTAATAAGTAAACTTACTTAAGGTAGATAATTTGTGATTTCTATACGCAAGTACGTTCATAAATTTTTCACCACAATTCAGTTCAAAATTTAGACTATAAAAAACACTAATCTAACTACGAATTTTTTCAGTTACACCAATACGTACAGCACTTATTAATTATTGTCCGGATAAAATTTGATTATTTTTCCTGTACCGCGAAAATACCTGATAAACTAATTCATAGGCAAAACAACCCAATGGTATTTGGAACTCAAAGTATTTCTCCCTGTGTCTAATTACTTTGAAGCTAATCTCCTGTCAAATACCACCGAATAAGCAATAATTTGTAACTGCTGTAACATTTTTATTGTCATCCCAAAAGAGAAATTTAACTCACTTCATTAATCACCATCCAAATTTGACATATTTCTTAACATTATTAAATAATGAATAAATTGAGATATTTTGTGATTTTTAATTATTTTAGCAAACTCATCAATACTTACGTTAACTTATACGTGAATATGATTTCAAATCATGAGAAAATTCTCATACAATTCTCATAAATATCATTTTAAATAAATAGAAAAGCTACTCATATTACATTTCACTAACAAACAAGTTAATTTGACTACAAATATCTAAATTTTTTATTAAATATATTTTTACTCTTCATTACCACCTGAAGGTGGTAATGGAGAATACCTATGTATCATCTCTAATTGGTGGTTAACATTACAGCCAAAGTAACCAGACCAAAGATACTCATCAAGCCAGCAGGCATAAACTTGCGTGTTTTTACTAACCTAATAGCGAAAACTACAACTAGTAAACCAGTAACAGCTAACCCTAGTGTGAAACCCCAAGCTTGTCCCTGAAATAAGATAACAGAAGCTAAAATCAGCAGTAAGCCTGTAATAGTCCCACTAATCAGTGACATTTTGCTACCAGCGTTTTGGTAGCCGATAATGCCACCAACTAACGCTAAAATACCATAAACGAGAACGGCGATAGTACTAAAAGTCATCGTTTAATCCTGTTTAAAATTTGATTTTGTTGCCTGCTTCAGCTGACAATTTACCATAGCTATGAACGCTAAATCACAATTTTTCTTTGACTCAGGTGCTTGATGGATAATCAAATAATCGCGAAGGTTCAATTTTTGCAACGTCAAACTGCGTCTCTTCTACTTTACCAATCTGTCTTCGAGGGTGAAGTCGGGGAAAAATTTTTATTGCTATTGCAAACTATACTATCTACTCACACAGATACACGTAGCTGTCTACAAGCTTATGGTAATTATTTCAAAGCTTTAGCCACAGCCAATCAAAACTGGGAAGAGTATTTAATTATACGTATACTCCGGGCAGATAATCCTTTTACTAGAATCGCGCAGCAGCAAAAATTAGAAAATTTGCCCCCAGCTTTAATTGCCGCAGTGCAACATGATTTACAAGTTTTGCAAAGCCTCTATGAATGCAGCAGTGCTGAATTGAGTGAATGGGTACAAGGGGTAGCGCGTTTACCGATGTCCCCTGTCATCTGGTATCTAGAGCAGGATGTGGTTGCGACAAATCGGGAATTAGCTTTAATCACGAAAATACAACAGTTGGAAAATTGGGCTGATGCTGTCGAACACTTGGCTAATTATCATATCCAATTTGGTGCGGGTTTATTTGCTGAGTATCAAGCTTTTCGTTGGTTAGAAGGAGAATTTATTGGTATTAAACATCCCGACTCGGTGAAGCTAGAAGAACTTGTGGGTTACGAAGCACAAAAAGAAGCTTTGTTGAAAAATACAGAATTTTTGTTAGCCGGACAGTCCGCACTGCACATATTACTTTATGGTAGTCGCGGTTCGGGGAAGTCGTCTTTAGTTAAAGCTTTGTTAAATGAATATGCTCACCGTAATTTACGTTTGTTAGAGTTAGGGAAAGCGGGTTTAAAAGACTTACCTGAAATTGTGGAAAAGTTACGCTCCCAGCCACAAAAATTCATTGTCTTTGTAGATGACCTCTCCTTTGAAGAAGACGATGATGCCTTTAAAGCCTTGAAAGTTGTATTAGAAGGGAATTTAACTGCGAGAGCACAAAACGTTGTCGTTTGTGCAACTTCCAACCGTCGGCACTTAGTTCGGGAATTTTTTGCTGATAGACCCGCTCCCAAAGATAATGACGAAGTTCATGCTTGGGATACGATGCAGGAAAAACTTTCTTTTAGCGACCGTTTCGGTTTGACCTTGACTTTTGAGCCAGCAGACCAGAAAACTTATTTAGAAATAGTTCGACATTTAGCAGCAGGAATAGGTATAAATATGACTCAGAAAGACCTGGAGTATCAAGCGCTACAATGGGCGACAAGACATAACGGTCGTTCTGGACGAACAGCAAGGCAATTTATAGATTACTTAGGAGCCAATAATGCAGTTTTTGGTTTGCCTGAGGAAAACTCTGAAGTGTAATCAGGACAATTGCTTATTATTTCCTTTTTTTGTTAATTTTAAGATACAGTCTTATCTACAGTACTTACAAGGAGAGGTAACATTCAACCCCATAAAGCTCAGTGCAGTATATTCGTAGGTTGGGTTGAGGAATAACGGAAACCCAACTTTTTTTGGTTGTTCGTTGGGTCTGGTTCCTTCACCCACCTTGTATTTTCCTTAACTTTAAAAAAAATTTATATTTAACAGCTTGACAAAGCTCAACACAAGCTATATGTAATTTTCTATGGCTAGTAATAGATTTTATTTGGGTATAGTTGCCTTTTCGGTGAGTTTTGTTCTTAGTTTCGTCTTCACTGGATGGGACTTAGGAAAATCTTGTGGGACAGCCGTTTTGACTATAATTGCTACCTACGTAGCAGCTTTTGTAGTAGAAAAACGACATAAGAATAATCAAATGCTAATGCGTACTTCTTTGCAGAGGCAAATTAGAGAACTCGAAAATGTAAAAGCTCGTTTTCTTAATGAAATTAATCAATTAGAAGTTCACCAAGTCGGTCTATATCAAGAGTCAAGCCTACTAAATAACCAGGTACAGGAAAGGAGGCAACAAAGGGATAGTTTAAACCGCGAATTAAACTCTTATACTGTGCAAAAAAGGCAGCTAGAAACACAAGCTAATCAATTATATAATCAAGTAAAAACTCTAGAGAGTAGTAAAATAGAATTAGACAAATCTATCTCTACTTTAAACGGAGAAAAACGCCGTTTGGAGTTAAATTTTAATGTTTCAAAAGCCGAAGCAATACAACTACAAAATCAAATTAATGAATTACAACAAAAGAAAGAAGAAGTAGATGGTAGTATTATATTACTAAATCGCCTGAAACAACCCCTGGAAGAAAAAACACATGAGTTGCGGAGTGAAATTGAAAAATTAGAAAAAGAAATTAGCCAGAAAAATAAATTTTTATTTGATAAACAAACAGAAAGAGAAAGTACAGTTTTTACCTTAAATTCCCTCAAAACAGAAATAATAACCAAGAAAACAGAATTAGAAAATGTCAAAACACAAGTTATACTATTACAGCAAGAACGTGACCAAGTACAAAGTCAAGTTTGGGATTTGCTTCAACAAATTGAAGCAATAAATCCAGACTTATTACCAAGAAATAATCATGAAGGTAACGATAATTTAGAGTTATTCCCTTTTTCGGACATACTTGATAGCTTAGAGCAACAGCCAGTTAATTATATATCTGATTCTGAAGAAAACTTACCTGAAGAATGGACTAGATTTTTACAGCAGTTACCAAGCTATGAAATTCAGGTAATAAAAGCAATATTAGAACAAGATAATCCCAACCCTACCATTAAAAAAATAGCAGAAGCCAATATAACAATGCCCAATCTATTAATTGATTCTATAAATGAAGTTGCCAGTAACACACTAGGTGAACTAATTATTGAACCAAACGATGGAAAACCACAAATTTATCAAGAGCATATCAGCAACTTGAGACAATTAATTGCCATCTACTCTCAGAAATTGGCAAGATAAAGAAATTAGCTATCATTTAATTTAGTCGTGAAGACCGAAACCTAATTAGAATAACTATTTTAACCCGTTTCAACGGGTTTAAGCTTTTAGCCCTAAATTTATTTCAGGGTTTATCAGCTATAAATAAACTGAGGCAAAATAAATGGTAAAGCTCAAACTCTCGAAAAAAGTCACAACCGCGTTAATCAACTCCCTTGGTGCTGGTGTAGTACCAAGAATGGGGGTCGAGCATATTGCAGTTGGTCGGGACAAGGAACTCAACAGCCTCTTGCAAAATCTTAATGATATTTCAGAAGGAGCAGCTGCATTCCGTTTTGTCATCGGTAACTACGGTTCTGGTAAAAGTTTTATGTTGCAACTGCTGCGAAATCATGCTATAGAACAAGGCTTTGTAGTTGCGGACGCTGATTTATCTACGGAAAGACGATTAGCAGGGACTAATAATGAGGGTTTAGCGACTTATCGAGAATTAATGAGTAGTTTAGCCACAAAGACCCGTCCTGATGGTGGTGCTTTGGTTTCTATTTTGGAAGGTTGGATTAACAAAATTCAACAAGAAGTCGCTTCATATAATGAAATGCGTCCCAATGATGAAGGTTTTGACGACAAAGTAGAAGCAAAAATTCGCGAAGTTGTTCAATATATTGAAGATTTAGTACATGGCTTTGATTTTGGTAGTGTTATTGTAGCTTATTGGCGTGCTTATAGATTGGATGACGAAAATTTAAAACAAGCTTCTTTGCGTTGGTTAAGGGGAGAATATGCCACAAAAACAGAAGCGAAAACAGCTTTGGGTGTGCGGGTAATAATAGATGATGAGAGTTGGTATGATTATATAAAACTTTGGGCAAAGTTTATTGCGGAAATTGGTTATAAAGGTCTTTTGCTTTTGTTAGATGAAGCTGTCAATTTATATCAAATACCTGCTACGGTAACAAGAGAAAAAAATTATAATAAGTTGCTGGCGATGTTTAATGATACTATGCAGTGCAAAGCTGAACATCTCGGTATTGTTATTGGTGGGACAACAAAATTTTTAGAAGACCCAAATCGCGGACTTTTTTCTGACCAAGCTTGGAAAAGAAGAACCCAGGAAAGCCGATTTGTTGCTAAAGCTGGAGTGGAAGAATGGTTTGGTCCGGTGATGCGCTTAAATCCTTTGTCTGAGTCGGAGATTACTGAGCTTTTACAAAGATTATCGGATATTCATGCGACGAATTATGCTTATGATAAACCACTTAAAGGCTCGCAGTTACAGGAGTTTGTTAAGGAAATTGTTGGTCGTTTGGGGGCTGAGGCTTTGTTGACTCCTGGGGAAATAGTTCGCGATTTTATTAGTGTGATGAATGTGATTTATCAGAATCCTCAGATGTCTTTTAGTGATTTAATTCATGGTAAGGATTTTAAACCTACTGCGGCTTTTAATAATGTTAACTTGAATGAGGATGATGTGGCGGAGTTTAGTGTTTAAGCATTGAGTAGAAAACTTTACTTCCAATATGCTTACAGCAATTACTCGTATGCTGGAAGTACATGGGCGGGCAAGATAAAGCCCACCCCACAAGATTTTTACTAATTTGATGTAAATTATTCTACTTCGTCTGGGTCAATACCCAAAGCTTTTAACCTCGCTTTCAGTTTTTCTACTTGACGTTGTGCTGCTTCTTTTTCTTTTCGTTCTGCTTCTTCTGGGGTAGGTATTAACTGTTTATCCCGACTGAAAAATCTTAATTGGGATTGGTAAATTCCTAAAAATAATTCTAGTTCTTCGCTCCAAAGCCAACCTTCCTCATTTGCTTGTAAAGGCTGATACTTACTATCAGACAAACGAAAACCTTTGAATTCCAATGTGTCAGGGTGAAACCAAAAATATTCCGGAGTTTGGAAAGTATTTTGATATATTTCTTTTTTGGTTTCTCTATCTACTTTTGCGGTTTTGTTAGAAAGTAATTCTGTAATTACATTGGGATATTGGTAATTTTCTCGCCATAACATCCAGCTTTTACGCGGACGATTTTCACATCCTTTGACAACAAAAAAGTCCGGTCCTCTAAAATCTTCTGTTGTCTTTTCTGTTTCGCTGAAATATATCGTCAGATTTCCACTGGCGTAAAAATTATTACGCTCTCGCCAATACCATTTTATACAGTTAAGCAAAAGTATCATTTGTTCTTGATGCAAATCACTTTCCAAAGGCGGTTCATCACTCCACAACTCTAACTGTGAAAAGATTATATCCTTTGAACTAGTGTTATTATCTACTTTTGCTTCGTCTTGTGACTCTTTCGCAACTGTCATAACATTTATGGCTTTCTTTTTTACATTATATCTTTTATTAAATGAAAGATATAAATTGTGCTGCGAGATAAAGAGATTTAATTAATCAAAAAACTTACATCGCACTCTCCCATAACAACACAGAAGGTAAAACATTAGGATAGGCAATTCGCAAAAGTTCGTAACCAATGCCAGTAGTTCCATGAAAAAAGCCAGGGTTGTAAACCGAGTGTTTTAAATCAGCGAAAAGAGTAAATCGACCTTGAGCTTGCGCTTGGGCGACTAGCTGGCTAGTTGCTTGATTCACAAAATCCAAAATTTCTGGTTGCTTTAGGGTTTTAGCTGCTACCAGCAAAGTTTCTATCCGACCAAGGCTACCCCAACAAAGATGGTCTACACCCCAAACAGCGAATTTTTGAGTGGTTTGTAAAGCAATAGTAATTTCCTGACGAATCTCTGGGGTATCGAGAATAGATAATCCTCCCAATCGGCCTAAACCAATCCCAGCAGCACCATGTGCCCAACTAACTTGAAAATCTAGTCCCTCAGACCTAAAATCTGGCCAGTTTTCAGCCTTAGCGGAAAAAACACTTTGCTCATAAGCGATTGCTTCATGTGCAGCATCAAGAAATCGGAAATCTTGGGTCACGGCAAATAATCGCAAAAGGGCATAGGCAATTCCTGCTGCACCTTGGGAAAATCCAGTTAGTTGTTTACCCGTCTTATTTTTCCAAGCTTTGGGACGCTTATCAATGCTAGTTTGATTTTTGAGGAGATGCTCACCACAGATAACCGCAAGTTCCAAAAAAGTTGGTGCTGGTGATGCTAAAAGACCTAAGATTGTCCCTGCTGCTCCCCCCATAATATCGAAAGTTTGGTCTGTGGCAATCAATTCTGGAGTAATTAAGGAAGCAGCGAATAAGGCATCTTTCAGTAGTTCTGGTTCTTGCAGAAGTTGACTTATTTGCATTAAAGCGTAAGCAATGGAAGCTAACCCTGTAGCACCACTAATGCCCAATTGTCTTGTCAATTTTGTTACTTTGTCTAAATCAGAATCATTAAGAATTTTCCTCATAGGCTGTAAAGTTCTAAGAGCTAGGTCATACCACTGAGGGACAGCCGTAATTTTTGCTAGTGCAGCAAGGAATAAAGCAACACCAGAACTACCATCGTATAGATTACTTCCTAAGCTGCAAAGCTGAAAACCTTGGGTGTTGGGTCTGTAGGTGGGGCTAATCCAGGAAATGCTTCCATCGTTTGCGTGAATAGCGTGTTGTTGGAGTTCAGTAGCTATTTTTATTGCCTGTTGAATTAATAAATCTGAAGTAAAAGGTGTAGTACTCACTTCTTGTACTTCTTTTATTTCTTTTGCGGCAACTTTACTAAGCACCTCACAAGAAACAGGATTTGGTTGCTTAAAAAAACGCGAGTAAAAAGAACCCCGGATAATTTCTATTTGCTGATTCAGGTCAGTTTCACTTAAACTTTGGAGACGCAAAAGCACTTGGTCAAAGCTGGGCTTTTCAAACAATTCTGGAATAACTAAACCTGTAGGTAGTCCAAGGCTATCACTTGAAGATAAAACAGTAAAAAAGGGAATATCTAATTGTTCCATAGCCTGTAATTCAGCTGCTAGCATTGGCCAAAACATCGGCTTTTCTTCCGTAGCCACAAATCCTCGGCTCAAAAAATCAAGAGCGATGCTACGGTCAATACCTGAGCGCAAAAAACTTGGCTTATAAGAGTTTTGCAAAATCCAGTGATAAATTCTTGTAGACCGAAACACATACCGAACTTTTTGTTGAGCAAAAGCCATCAAGGGACTCGTTGGGGCTAAAAGAAGCGCTTGATAAGAAAAAAGAAGACGGTACATTTGCTCAAATCCCGCAACTAGGTCTTCTAAGTAATCGTTTGGGCAAATGGTAATTCCATTTAATGTAGGCATATTGGCTTCTTTGAGAACAATTGTTTCATAGCCCACATTCATAACATCTGTGTTGATATTCTCTAACCTAGTAGCCAATATTTTTTGTTCCTCAGTTCCCCCAAAGCCACTGAGGTCAACTGTTAGCTGGTCGTTATGGGTTATCCCCCACTGAGGTAGAAGTGTGGTACGTAATACAGATTCTCCTAGGTGCTTTTCTACCAACATTTGAGCATCAGACTTGTCTATTTCTATACTTTTATTCCGATGATGCAACAGAGTCTCGATATCCACTAATACTGGCTGTTCTCCATTAGCAATTAAGTTTTCATAGTGGCAATCTGTTCCTTCTAAGGTATGGATTAAGGACAGTAACATTCCCGAACGTTGGTAGAAGCGTCGAACTGCTGTTTCATCTTCACAAGGGAGAGCTTCCACATATTCCATCCAACCATGACTGGAATGGTTGACAATTTGAAGGACTTTTAGGGGTTGTGGGGTAGCATGATTGTTGCACCAATTTATGAACTGATAAAAGGCAATATCTAAACTAAGGTCTTTGGGCTTGTAAACTAATTGCATCCCTGTGTCAAAAGTTAGTGTCATCACAGACCGTCCCCGATTGTGGGAGTCTGACAAGCCTGCTTTAATATCTATAACTTGCTTTAAGAGCATGTCATCTCCAAAGCATTGCTCAATTTCAGACCAGTCTGTTGCCAACCTGTTGAGAAACTCAGCGGTAGCTTCTACCCAGAAATCAATCGCAGTGGCTACCAGTCGTCCAAGGACGCTGTATTCCAAAAACAGAGACAATAAGCCATCTTTAAATAGTTTTTGGATAAAAGCATGATACTTTTCCTGACTTTTGCAATTGCCAATACTGAGCAAAAAGAAGTCCCGTACAGCGTCACCTGATGAGCGAAATGCTGAAAATTCTTCCATTAGAGTCCAGGAGCATAAGTCACCAAGCTGTTGCAAAAGCTTACGTTCTAAGGCTGCTATTGCAGTATCCGTTAGTAATTTTAAGTGTTTACCTGCTTGTGTTAAAAGTTTTTCGCGAGCAACTTGCAAACAAGGAACATAGACAGACTCAAAAGGAACCGGCTTTTCTGAGTTCAAATAAAGATAAGGATAAAACAAATCCTTGCTTGAAAGAGTGCTGGCTGTTTGGATTATCTGTTCCAAAGTAATTGCCCATACAGGTAGAGGTTGCTGTTCGTTAAAGTAAGTATCAGCCAAGAGGGGGCGAATAGTCTCAATATCTAATCCTGACCAAGCTAAACGCCTTTGAAATTTGGCTAATTTACCTTCAGCTACGACCTGACACCATTGCTCTAAACGTTCTGAAATCTGTGTTTCATCTTTGTTCGCAAACTTAGAAATAAAAGAACTGTTTAAACGTTCCGCTAAAGTACTTGCTTTCGCGACAATTGAGGTGATATCTAAGGTATCTTGATGTGGTAATAACATATGCTTTAGTTTCAAATTTTAGAATTTATTGAAAATCTAACTTACCGGACTTAACTTTATGATATACATACTCTAGTTTATAAATTATTAGATAGTAAATCTCATGATTTTAGTATTTTATATTAATTCCTGAATTAATCTTGGCTTGTATTAATTATTATTACACTTACTGATTATGTATCTATTCAAATCACTGAATAAAACTGAACTTTTATTGATTGACGCTTTCTCGAAGTTTGATTAAATTAAATATATGAATAGCGTTCAAGAGATGCAATCAAAATGTTTGCTAAATAGTCAAACTCCTGATTAACTCTGGACACACTATTTCTGTTTAAAATAAACATTCATGGAGATTAAGACAATGAGTAAGGAAGCTGTTAATAAGTTCTTGCAAAACGTCACTGAAGATTCAAAACTTCAAGAAGAGTTAACTAAAGCTCTTAAGGGTGACAACCATAAGCAAGCTGCTACTAATTTAGCTGCAAAACATGGTTATAAGTTTACAGACGATGAACTTTGGGCAGAACTTCAGGAGCGTCAGAGCCAATTTGAACAACGACAAGCTGATGGAGCACTCAATGAAGAAGAACTAGAAGCCGTATCTGGTGGTTTCACTCCCTGGCTTATCGCAGCGTTTGGTGGTATTGTTGGTGCTGCTGCTGCAAAGTAAAAAGAATATATCACCAAAGTTTGCTGGCTCTAGCAGACTGCATTTTTATCCCTTTCCTACTGACCTAATAGACTCTCACAAAAACTTTGTTAGGTAACAGAAGACACCCCTTAAACCTCTCCCTATTGACGGGAGAGGCTTTATTCACATGGAGATGGGAAGTCCCTGTAAAGATGTTAAATGTAACGTCTCTATCTACTCTATCTACAGAAGTTGGCAAAGAAGATTTTGAATATTTCCTACAACGTAGCCAGACTCTTCTGAAAGGTTTGCTTGCTCTTTTGAGATAATCTCTTTGAGATGAACAAGTAAATTACTTTTATTTTGAAAAACAACTAACAATTTTTCTATGACTGGTTCAACTATAAAACTAATTTGAGCCTTTCTGATATGTTTTTCAGCTTCGGTTTTTAGCAAAGCATAATTTTTCAGAAAAAATAGTTCACCTGTCTCAATTTCTTCACAAACCCTTTCAATCAAAAGGCTACTTACATATTCTACTAGTACTTGCTGTAAATAAAATTGATTGTCCTTTGTTTCAATCAATGAGCTTTGGACTAGAGATTTGATGCTTTTGATTAATGCTTGTTGAGAAATGTAGGGATAAATATCTGATTGTAATTCATTGATAGAAACAGGTTTTCTATTAATTGCTAACCAGTAAAAAATAGTTTTACCTAGCTCTGATAAGCGAATTAAATGTTGCTCTAAAAAAGGTCTAATTTCTTCAATGACTAAGGTATTATATTTAAGAAACTCAGCTACGTCACCCTCGAATAATTCTCGAATTTCGGCTGCTACCATTTTTAATGCTAGAGGATTACCAGAATATTGTTCAATTAAAACTCTACATTCAGCTTCTGAGTTACAATAACAGTCTTTTAGTTGGAGTATTTTTAGTCCAGCTGAAACACTTAAGCCACGTAAATTGAGGCAGCGAACTGGTAGAGTTTCTCCCTGCATTAAAGCTATTTCTTTCGGTTTTTCCCGGCTAATGAGTAATAAGCAACTGTTATGACGGCATTCACCCAGACGCTTTAATATTTCGCCATAGTATTCGTAACTTTGTTTATAAAAGCCCGTAGAATCTCCGTCACAAAGAACTGTCTCAACATCATCGAGTATTAGTAAACATCGATGCTTTCGTAAATAATCAATCAATACTGAGAGTTTATCATTGGCGATTTCAGGTAAATCAGTCCCTTGACTTTTAGCTATAAACTGGAGCCAACAGTCGAGAATCTGTTGTGGAGATGGAGCATTACACAGCGAACGCCAAATGACATAATCAAATTGCTCTTGAATTTGTTCGGCTAACTTAGCGGACAGATGGGTTTTGCCAATTCCCCCCATACCTACAAGTCCGACTATACGACAGCCTGCGTTGATAATCCATTGTTCTAGTTGAGCTAGTTCCTCGGTACGGTCATAGAAAATAGAAACGTCTGGTGCATCACCCCAATCTTGCCATTGGTTAACCAAACAGATTTTTTCTTGATGATTAATACTGTCTTTATCGGATTTCTCTACTAAGTTAGGTCTTGGAGTTTCTAATAGACTCACTTGTCGTTCGACAGTCGTGCGAAAATTATTTTTTTTTATCTTTTCCCCAAAAACATCTGAAAGCAGTTGCCATAACTTGGGTCCTACATCTTGTTTGAGGTAATTAGGGGAATAACCGTTTGCTTGTGCTATCTCCTCATAACCATGACGTAACCCGGACGAAGCAGCCTGAATTATCGTCCGTTGCAGGTCAGTTAGGTGTATACCCTTTTTCGCGAATACTAAGGAGTCAGTAAAGTTTAGAACATCTTCAATATTCATATATTTTCTTGATATTGGTATTTAATAACGGGGTAAGCAATTATCCTACTTGTCTTTTCATTAACTGTGAAAATAACCCTGGTTGAGCAGCCAACTCATCAAAGCCTCCTTTCTGTACTATCCTCCCTGTTTGCAGTACATATATTCTGTCTGCATTTCTAACCGTACTCAAACGGTGGGCGATCGCAATTCGAGTGACTTGCATTTTTTCCAGACTTTGGCTGACTATTGCTTGGGTTTTGTTATCTAATGCGCTTGTGGCTTCATCGAATAGTAGTATGCGAGGTTTCAATGCTAAAGCACGAGCAATTAACAATCGCTGTCTTTGTCCTCCGGAAAGATTACCCCCACCTTCGCTGACCACTGTATGCATTCCCATCGGCATAGCTTCCACATCATCAGCAAATCCTGACATCCGTGCAGCTTCCCAAGCTTCTTCTAAGGAAATATTCGCACCTCCTGCTATGTTCTCAAAAATGGGTGCTGATTGTAATTTGCCATTTTGCAATACGACTCCTAACTGTCGTCGCACAGCATCCACATTTAAGCCCGATAAATCTTGTCCGTCGTAATAAATACTACCGTCTTCAGGGGTGTCAAATCCCAGCAATAAGCGAAATAACGTTGATTTACCGCTTCCGGAACCTCCAACTAGGGCAATAAATTCACCAGGCTCAGCGGAAATACTGACTTCATCTAGCGTCAATGGTCCATCGTTGTGGTAGCGGAAGTTAACCCTGTCTACAACAATTTTACCAATGAGTCTACCTGGGTCAGCTTTACTTGTGTCTACTTCGGGTATGGTTTGCAAAATTGGCTGAGTGCGTTTCCATTCTGGGATAACTTTCAAGGTATCTGTGACTGTATTGCTTAAATCTGTAGCTCCTTTAATAAAGCTATTAAAGGCTGCGTTAAAAGCTAAGAAAGTACCCAAAGATAGCCCTACTCCTGTGGGACTTTGTGGATTTTGTAACAAGTTGATAGCAGCCCAGAAGAGTATACCGTTTGTCAAGGTGGGCATGATTGTGTTGAAAAACACCACAGCATCTTCAACTTGTTGAGTACTAAGTATCAACTTACTTTGTTGGCTATAGTTTTTACTCCAGTTTGCAAAGGCTCGTTCCTGAGCGCCAGCTACATGTAATTTAGAAATACCATTAATTAGCTGTACTGTCTGCCCAAAAATACTTCCTTGTAATTCCAACAAAGGGCGAGTTCTGCGGACGTATAATATACCACAGATAGTAGTGAAAATAAATGTAACAACCCCCACAGCCAGAGCTATCAGAGCTAATTGAAAGTTGTAGAAAAATAATTGACCCAAATAAAAAAGCGCAAAAAGACTGGTAATAATATTTATCAGAGTTCTGCCGCTAAGCTGACGACGAATAGTGCTAACCGAGGAAACGCGAGATAGTAAATCACCTGTCGTGTACTTACGGAAAAATGATACAGGTAAGTTTAATAATCTATCCCAAACAGCAGCTTGAGTTGAAGCGTCGGAGGCAGTTTCTACCCGTAACAAAGCCATCCCCTGAGCTAATTGAAATACAGCTGTTACCAAAGCAGCAGTCAGCAATCCAACACCAATTTGTAGTAGCAAACCCTTATCACTATCAGGAATTGCGCTATCCATAATAATGGCAGTCGCTTGGGGTGTGAGCATTCCCAATAGTGTGACGCTAATGCTAGCGATGATAATGAGAATTATATCTCCTCTTAGTCCCCTGAGGGCAAATTGCAAGAGTTCCAAAGCTTTAAGAGTCTTATCAGGCAAAGAACGATAAAACATATAAGCGGTAGGAGAGAGAGTTGCAGCGACTTGCTCATCTACAGCTATGCGACTTTGGTTAACAGGGTCAAAAAGTTTGTAATGATTCTTAGAAATTGGTAGTAGTGCCATTGGTCGATTATCTTCTTGGGTGTAAACTACCAAAGGGCCACAATCTTTGCACCACCAATCATCACGTAATAATACCCGTCGCATCCGGATACGGGAAGCTCGAACAATAGCCTCTAAAGGTTCCTTGACCCGTTTGAGGTCAATAGAACGAGGAGGAGGAGAAATTTTTATACCCATAGCTCGACCAACCGCACCCGCAGCAACTAAAAGGGGTGTACCTTCTAGGAAAAAGTCCCCATCTTGGAAATTGAGCGCAGAAGCCAGTTCACCCAAAGCCTCAGCAGTAACTTGACGATTTTGACGTTGACGGTCGTGCAGTCGTTGCAATTCTTCTTGGGCTGAGCGTTCGTCTAGAAGATGAATACAATATAGTAAAAAAGCATGAAATTGGCAAAGTCCTGCAAGGATAGTATCAGAATTGTTGATTTGGGAAACATTTCTAGTAACAAGCTGTACCCCTTCTTGCGCTTCTAGCCACATTTTATTAGTTAAGGGAAAAGCTCTCACAGTATTTGTAACAGCGAGTTCTTCAAAACCTAAAAAGCGAATAGTTCCTTGAGTTAACTGTACCCAAAAAACACCTTCTTCTGGTTGAAAAGTTTGACCAGCATTCAGAGAAAAATTCCCCTCTTCCCTAGCCTTTATTTGTATAGTCGGCATAGTAATTTCAGATAAGCTAGCCTCCAATAGGTGTAACCAATCTTCTACCCAAGTTACGATTTTTATATCCTCATTAGCCACTAAATCAGCAAAGCATTCTGGGTTTAATTGTAATAATTGAGCCTCACCCATCGGGACAGCCAAAATTTGACGGTGGTGCAACAAAGAATTTTTGTTACTACCAAAAAGCGCTCCACCTTCACCAACAGTACATAAATAACGACGATTACCTTCAATAACACCATCTTTAACAGTGACAGCAAACAAAGTCATTGAACCAGACTGAATCACCCAGACTTGAGAAGGGTCATTTAGTAGTATCGGTTCATTGCCATTAATTTCGTAAATTTGTCCGTCTAACATAATTTTAAATTTAAATATTTCACCTATCCCGTAGAGACGCGATTAATCGCGTCTCTACATCGCGTCTATATATTGCGTTTTTAGATTGTTGTCTGTTATTATTCGGTACGAATTAGTCGCGAATAAGGACCATCGATTTGCCACATTTGTTTGTGAGTTCCTCGTTGTACAACTTTTCCACGTTCCAAAACAATAATTTCGTCGCAATCGCGGATAGTACTTAAACGATGTGCAACAATAATGCAAGTGCATCCTCGTCTTCGTAAATTTTCATCAATAATTTTTTCGGTTTCCGTATCTAAAGCGCTGGTAGCTTCATCCATAATTAAAATAGAAGGATTATTAACCAGAGCGCGAGCAATTTCTAACCGCTGACGTTGACCACCACTTAAGTTTGCTGCACCTTCAATTAGTTCTGCGTCGTATCCGGAAGGCATTGAAAGTATTACATCCTCAATAGCTGCATCTCTACAAGCTTGAATAATATTTTTATCTGGTATTGTGGAATCCCAAAGTGTTAAATTATCTCTAATAGTACCGCCAAAAAGTAGAATATCTTGCTCTACCATTCCGACAGAGTTGGTTAATAAATCTTTAGGAATTTGTTTAGTGGATACACCATCAAAAAGTATTTCCCCGGACCAAGGTTGATAAAGACCGCTGACTACTTTGGAAATTGTAGACTTACCTGAACCACTTCCACCAACTAAGGCTACTCGGTGTCCAGGTTGAATTGATAGGCTAAAATTTTCAATTAATGGTGCTTCTAAACGACTATAACCAAAAGAAATATCCCTTAATTCTACATATCCCTGTAACTTAGAAGAAGCAGAGGGAAAAACAAGAGGTGAGGGAGAACTGTTGTTATTTTCTGTTTCAGATACGGGGTTATCTAAAACGTCATCTAAACGAATTAAATTTCCTTCTAACTCTTGCAAAGTACTACCAAAACTCACTAAATTATTTACAGGTGTTTGAAAACTGTTCATCAAACTTTGGAAGCCGACTAACATCCCAATACTTAGATGTCCATCCATTACCCGTAAACCACCTACGACTAATAGCAACATCGAAGAAAGAGCAGACAAAAGTGTTGGTAATATTGTGAACGTCTGATTTGTTATTCCCAACTCTTGTTGAGAATCGATTGCTTTTGTATAATAACCAGACCAACGGGAAAAGAAATCTGACTCTAATCCCGATGCTTTTAGACTTTCAATGCTTTGTAGTGCAGAAATTGACGCACCAGAGGCTTTTCCATAGTCTTGTATCAATTTTTGATTAGTATCTACCCTTTTTCTAGAAATAAACCGTAAGGTGATAATATTCACAGCCGCAAAGCTAGCTACAATCAAAGTTAAAACCCAATCATACTGGAACATTACCAGAGCATAAAAAAGCACCATCACTACATCAATAACAGTAGTTGCCAACTTTCCAGAGAGAACATCAGCAACTTGGTCATTTAAATTACTACGATTACTAATTTCTCCGGCAAAACGTTGAGCATAAAAACTAACTGGTAAACGCAGGGTATGCCAAATAAAGCGACTGGACATTCCAATAGAAAGTTTGACTTTTAAACGACGTAAATAGCGTAACCGTAGTAGCGTTAATCCTCCTTGCACCACAAGAGCAATAGCCATCACCACAAGTAAGGGACGGAGCCAGTCTTGGCGATTTTGTACTAAAATTTCATCAACAAAAACCTGGCTAAATACTGGTATAGCTAAGCCAATAGCAGTTAAAAATAATCCCGCTACCAAGCAGTAAACTAACGCTCCCACAGCAACTTGCAATCTTTCCCATAGGGATGAAATCATGCTGGGTTTGCGACCACCTTTAGTGAATTCTTTTGCTGGTTCCAACACCAGAACCACTCCAGTATATCCCTCGTCAAATTCGTCCGTGGACACTACACGGGGACCAGAAGCGGGGTCATTTAAATAAACCCGGTTTTTGCCAAAACCCTCTACTACTAAAAAATGACAAAAATTCCAAAATACAATGTAAGGAGGACGTAATTTTTGCAGTTGCTTTATTTCTTTTTTAAAGCCCTTTGCATCCATCCCGTAACGTGCAGACGCTTTTAATACATTAGACGCCTTGCTACCATCACGAGAAACACCACACTCTCGACGCAATTCTGGAAGTGGAACAATTCGACCGTGATAACCGAGAATAATACCTAAAGCCGCTGCACCACATTCTACAGCTTCCATCTGTAAAAGAGTTGGAGTTTTGGTACGACGCTGGAAAAGTGTTTCAGGGAAGAATTTTTGTAAATGTTGCTTTAAATATTGCCTAGGATTAGCAGTAATTGAACTGGGATTAATAGATACCACTGAATTCCCTCAAGATAGGTAAAAGGAAAGTAATAGGAGCGCGTTCTTCGACCTTGACACGCACTGTTGTAGTTGTTCCAGAAGAGATTTTCATCACTGGTCCGGTAGAGGAAGACCACTTGTAACCTGTGGGTGTAGCTGAATTTACTTCTAGCTCTGCAAATACTTGCATTACCCCTTCCTGATTTTTAGATATCAAGCCTTCCACAAGTTCGGAATTACCCACAATGTTATTTGCACCCTCTTTAGTGATAGGAAATTGGGAAATATTCGTAACACTTCCAACAATTCCACCGAAGCGTTCTCGTTTTACGGTCTGGGGAGTGATTTGAATTTGCATACCGGGCTGAACTTTTTTACCTTCAGCAACAGGAAAATAACTTATACCTACTAACTTGGTATCGGCGTTTTGCTCATTGATACTCCCCAAGCGAGTTCCAGCATTAACAACTTGTCCAGGGGAAACGGTAAGTTCTAAAATACGTCCGTTATGTTGGCTGATAATTTGGCTGTTATTACTTAATTGTAATTCTAACCTAGCAATTTCTCGTCGGACTTCTTGCATTTCTCTTTTACGAACAGTAGAACTTTCTAAATCTTGTTGAGCTATACTTGCTTGTCTACTATCAATTTGTTTTAGTTGAGATTGTAAATCAGAAATACTACTTATGTTTTCTCGATAAGCCTTTTCTTGTTCAGCCTCTCTTACTTCCAAATCTTTGAACTGTGATTGGAGTTCAGAAATTTTTTGTTGGTTTTGTATGTATTCTTGTTCTGAGCTAAGAGCCAAATCGCTGGAAATAGCTCTTTGTTTAGATAATTCTTTGCGAAGTGACCATCTTTGTTGATAAACAGGAGCCAAAGCTTGAGCTTGTTGAATACGTTGCCTTAAAACTATGCGTTGCTGTTTAATAGAGTCTTTATTTTTTACTTTTAATAAAGGTGTCATAGCTTGTAATTGTCCGATACGTTGCTGAAGAGATGACTTTTGCTGTAACATTGAAATTTTTTCTTGTTCTAACCTTTGTCCTTGTAATGAACCAACAGCATTGTTTTGCGAATCTAATTCCTTGAGCTTAGTTTGTTGCTGTTGTAATTGTTTTCTAAGTTCGCTTTGGTCAATTGTTGCTAAAACTTGTCCCTTAGTTACCATATCTCCAACTTTAATATTTAAAGCTAGTAATTGTCCAGGAGTTTTAGATTCTAAAGGTACAACTTTTTTGGGATAAATTAATACTCCTTTACCGTCAACAGTAACAGGAATTTTTCCATAAATACTCCAAGTAAGACCAACGGCTACTATTGAACCAAAAGCAAATAAAGGTAGCCAGCTTTTGGGGCTAACTATCTTCATGAGTTGGTCTAACCTTTCAGGTGAAGATAGACGCTCAATAGATTTTTGCCGAAACATGTCAGGTTTTTTCTTTAACATATACTATTACAAATACTTGGTTAATAATTAATAGTTGAATTTAAATTTTTCTGTTTTTGTTTAAAATTATTAAATGCAGAGGTTGATACCCATCCATGTTCAAAAAACAAGTATGCTTTTGCTTCTAATGCTTTTTCTGGCTCATAGACAATTTTTATATGGTTCACAGTTTTCAGAAACGTACTTAATTGTTGAGAACCCAGAAAATTTGACATATTAATAAGATTAGTTGGCCATAACTCCGAATTGGATATTTCATCACAAAATCCAGGATAACTTAGAAGAGCATCACGCTTATTAGGTAAGCACATTTCAGCTTCAATAAGGTAATCTAAAAATTTTTGCAAAATAGCATCATTGGGTTTACAAGTACCAACAGGACATTCAAAACCAATCTTTGGATAAATAATATTACCTACATCAAAAGCGATGTTAATCACATTTACAAATTTAGATAAATTTGTAATCAGTTCTTTAATTATCTTATATGAACCTGTCCAGCCAATATTTATGAGATAATCCACTATATTTTCTGTCGGAATACCACATATACAAAGCCTTACTGATTCAGATTGTCTGGAAAGCATTACCCCAATTGTAAAAACTTCTGCACCTGGTGGTAATAAATTAAAGCAATGACATATATTGTCATAAGATTTAAATGAACTGTTTGCACCCAGTAATTTTAAAGCTGTTTCAGTTCTCCATTGAAAAAGATGAGCTGATTCCCCTAATCTAAAATGCTTTTTTGGGGGGAACATAAGCTTTTTGACTCCAAAAAATAAGCTAGGTATTGGGATATCAGGGGGTTTACCATCAACGTCAAATTCTAGCCAGATATTATCTGCATTATCATAAAGTTGTGATTCTGGATTTGCCCAACAAAGGCTAAAATCGCGAATCTTTTGCCAAACAGAGTTTGTGAACAGTTCTTCTGGTAAATTAATAAAGTCATGTTTACCTGCTAAAACATCACGACCTCCCATAGATGCATTAGTAGATATAAAAAAGTCCGCTTTTGGTGTGATTTCTCCTAATCGACATTCAAACCCAAAAATAGACGCTATTTCGCTAGGGAGCAAACGAGCAATTTTATTAATATGTGATAAATTTTGTGGAGAAATTAATTGATAAGGAAGGTCAGATGTGACAGCCTTTAGATATTTATCAATGGTGTGATTCATATGCTTAATTGCAGTACTCATAAAAATTTTCAGTAATTTCTAATCACGATAAATTAAGTTTTCTTGAGAAACACCTATAATTTTCCAAGGATTATTATATAAATCACCGTAAAGGTTAAGATAATTTATTTCTGCTGGAGTTAATTTTCCTTTCTTTACACCTGCAATTGCAGCATCAATTTGTGCTCGATTTTGTAATCCAGTCAAGCAAACATCCATAGAATTTTGACTCAAACAATAGCGATACAAATCAGGTGCTTTAGGTATCCAACATCCTGCGGGTAAATTTACGGGAGCATCCCAAAGTAAACCAGAACTACAACTAGTAGACTTAAAGTTAACAATTCCCGGTCTTTGTGGGTCATCAGGATTGAGTTGGTTAAAAATCTGGCTTTGAGCATAACGATGAGTTACATTACTCCTGACCATGACTACATCTAATAGTGGACTATGCAAGCACTCTTTAGCAAGATTAATGTCATGAAATGATGCACCTATATAACGGACAATACCCATCTTTTTCATGAGTTCTGATGCACCAAACATTTCTTCTACAATTTTTTGATAATCACTATTACAGCCTCTTAAAGAAGGAGATAGTTGTAAGCAGTCATTTATAGATTGCTTATCATTTCGACCGACCCATCCCCAAAAAAATACATCAATATAATCAATTCCTAGTTCTTTAAATTGGTCAAATAAAATAGCAACAATAGCTTCTGGACTTTTTATATAAGTAACAGTAGCTAACACAACTTTATCGCGTACAGAAGAACCACGTTTACATAATTGCTGGAGTCCATTAGACATGGAACTGTAGGTAGAGTGGTGTAAATCAGTAGAATAGAAAAAGTAGTTCATGCCTTGGTCAAAAGCATAAAGAGTATCTTCACTGGAAATACCACCACCACCACCCAAACCTAGACAACTAACGGTTAAATCAGTCCGTCCAAATTTACGATAAAACGGCAAATCTATCTCTGTAGATTTACTATTTACATCACTACTTATAGCTTGCGGAAAAATAGACATATTTACTACCTCCATCAATAAAATATTTTATTTTAATTATTTGTCCTCTCCCCATTCCCCACTCCCCACTCCCTATTCCCACAGTAGTACAGATGGCAGTAAATCTGGGTAAGCCAATCTTAATAATTCATAGCCAATTCCTGCAGTCCCTTGGAAAAAAGCCGGATTATAAATTCCTTTAAAATTACCCACAGATATTTGAAAATAGCCGTTATTTTCTGCTTTTTGTACACAATAAGCAGCCTGCTTTTGAGCAGTCTCTAATAATTCTGGAATGCATAGATTTTGGGCTGCGACTAACAAAACATCGATACGACCAAAGTTACCGCAACAGAGATGGTCAATTTCCTGCAAAGCATATTTTTGCATAGTTTGCAAAGCAGTCTCGATTTCTTGACGAATTTCGCTAGTATCTAAAATTGGCAAGCAACCCAGACGAGCCAAAGCAATACCAGGAGCACCATGACACCAACTCATGCCAAACATAGGCTTTTCGCTTCTTAAATCTGGCCAGTTTTGCACTTTTGGGGAGAAAACACTCCGCTCGTAAGCAATGGCTTCTTCGGCAGCTTCCAGAAAAACTGGGTCACAAGCAACAGCGTATAACCTCAGCAATGCGTAAGCGATACCAGCCGCACCATGAGACAAACCTGTTAAACATTTCCCACCAACAGTAGCCCAAGTGAGATACCCGCTATTACTATTTACACGATGATTTAGAAGATGATAACCGCAGTTTTTTGCTAACTCTAAAATATCAGAATTACTTGTAGCTTGATATAAAGCTAATAACCCTAAGATTGTGCCAGAAGTTCCAGATATAATATCATATTTATCATCATTAGTAATAGTTTTTTCAGTTATTAAAGAAGCTACTTGTCGAGCATCCTCCAGAAGTATAGGTTCTTTGAGAAACAAACTACTTTTTACTAAAGTGTAGATAATTGAACCAAAACCCTTACCACCACCAATACCGATTTTTTTAATAATCTCTCGCTCACGCAAGGAGTCTAAATTCTGTAAAAGACTACGTGTAGGTTTTAGCGCATCCAAAGCCAAATCATGAAGCCAGCGACTGTTAGTAACTTTTGCCAGTGCAGCCAAAAAAAGAGCCACCCCAGAACTACCATCATAAAAGTCATAGCTCATTGCGCTTGGTTGTAATCGTCCGGTTTCAGGTATATATTCCATCCCCATCCAACAAACACTACCATCGGTTGCACGTACAGAACGTTTTTGTAATTCCTGAGCGATTTCTAATGATTGCTGTACCAATATTTCTTTAGAGAGAGGGGAAATAGCATCAATATTTAAAACAGGTTGCTTAGACTGTGATGAAACAGATTCATCTTTGCTAATAATACGACTATAAAGAGAACTACGAATCAAACCAATTTGTAGTTCTAAATCATCTTTATTTAGCTGACTCAAGCGGCTAGTTACAAAATCATAGCTAGGTTCGATAAAATATTTTTGGATAGTTTGATGTGAATTTATTTTTAAATCATAGCTATCGGAATAAGAACTAAACAAAGGAATATCTAACTGCTGTAATGCTTGTTGTTCTACAGCGATAATTTCCCACCAATGTGGCTTATTTTCATATTTTAATAGTGGTTTACACAGAACATCAAATGCAATACTACGCTCGATACCATCCCGGAGATATTTAGGCTGCTGTGTTTGCTTAAGAAGCGAAGCATATACTTGAGAAGGACGGAATATAGTACGGACTCGTTGATGAGCTAATCTCGCTAAAGGACTACTTGCTAAAGAACTACTTGCAGTCAAAAACTCGTCTCTATTTATGAGAAAAAACTGGTACATTTCGCGGAAACCATCAACCAGTTCTTGTACATAATCACTTGCTGATAAATGGACACCATCAAGAACTGGTAAATTGCTACTAGCACCTGTTTTAATATATTCGTAACCCAAAGTCATGTCATCTGTGTTCATATGTTGCCATTTCTGAGCGCGAAAATGAGTTGCTTGTCCTTCATTTCCGCTCAATCCGCTGACATCATAAGCTAGTCCATCTGACCCTAACTCCCACTTTGGTAAAAAGTAAGTATTAAGTACAGAATAACTAAATTGTTCCGAAACCAGATACGAAGCATCTGCATTAATATCAGAACTTCCCTCTTTCCGGACTCGACCAGACATAAGCATTTCCATGTCAATCAGGACTGGTTGTTCTCCAGAGGCAATAACATTTTCGTCGTGAAAGTCTGTGCCTGAGAGTATATATAATAGACATAACAACATTCCTGCTCGTTGATAATATCTAACAGCAGCTTGTTTATCTTTTAATGGCAAATGTTCTACATACTCAACCCAACCATAGTTGGAGCGATTGATTATTTTTAGAACTTTCAACTGATGAGGCACATCCTTGTCATTTAACCAATTAAGCAATTCAAAATAAGCCACCTCTAAACCCAAAGATTTGGGTTTATAAATTAGTTTTAAACCGGAATCAAAAGTCAATTCAATAACTGAGCGTCCTTCTTGATGCAGGTCAGAGAGACCAAGTTTTATTTCAACAACTTTTTCCAGTTCTACATTATCTTGAAAAGTTTTTTGAATATCTAACCAATCTGAGGCTAATCGCTGAATAAATTCACAGGTATTATTCACCCAAAAGTCTATGGTTGTTGCGGCTAAACGAGCTAAAACACTATACTCTTGTAAAAATAAAAGTAGTCCTCCCGATAACATTTTACTGATAAACTTACTATAATATTCCCGCGAATAGGATTTTTTTAATTGTGCTATTCCACTAATTAAACTTGGTTGCTCATAAAGTCTAAACATCTGAAATTTAAGTGCTAAAGTCTGAGAAAAAAGAGAAGTTAGTGACTTTAGTAAAGAGCGCTCAAAGCTAAGATAACAGTTATCATCAAGCAGAAAAAATTTATCGATTACTTGAGAATTTAATTTTTCTCTAGCAACGATAATAAAGGGTAAAAATAGCTCTTCAAAAGGTAAAGTTTCTTGGGAATTTAAAACACTGTCACGTTGAGAGATATCTTGTACAATGTCATTTTCTAATGCTTGAGCATCAATTAATGCAGTTTTTTCTAAAATTAATTTTAAAGTTTTTGTCCAATCTGGTAAATTTTTCTCATCTGCTATATACGTAAACTCAAAAATATGGCTTATATTATTTAAATTTAGACCATCCCAAGCAAGACGTTTTTCAAATATATCTTGCCTTCCATCTGCTACAGTATTGCACCAATTTTTAATCCTAGGGTTGTATTGGTCATTTTTAATTGGTGTATTTTTTAATATAAAATTATCTCCCAAGCGCTCAGCTATAGAGCTTGATTTTTCTACAATTTTTTTTAAATATTCTGAATATATTTCCATTGGTAATTATCTCGCTATATGTTGCACTACTTTTATGAAACAGGGTTACTCCCAGGAAAGAAATAATATTTTAGCTAATTATGTTGTTATTGAGATAGGCGACTTGAGAAGTATTTTGGCATTCTCAAGTCACCTTAATATCTTAAAAATAAATAGATACTAGTTGTTAATTACAAGTAGCTATCTATCTTGAAGATATATTTTTTCAGCGATTAGATGTGTATAGTTCTGGAACCAAACATACATGGAAGTGTCCAACCACCTGCTACAGCTTCTAACTGCTCTTCAGATAATTGTTCATCAGAGTTGATTGCAGGAGGTAGTACCAAATAAACCATATTACTGGTTTCTTCAACTACGCGCACTTGGAAGTTATTAGGAAGTGTTTGACCCATTGCTTTTTCAATTTCTTCCTTAACTGCAGCAGGATTATTCAGCAATTCTTGACGGTATGCACCATCTTCCAAAGAGCGAGCAATAATTGTTGATGCAATATCTTCACGGGTTTTTGCTTGAGACATGTTATTCTCCAATTCAATTGATAGTAAAGTTGGCAATTTATCGTTTATAGTCACAGTAAATAAAATAAAAAGTTGAAAAATTTAAAATATTAACAATCTTTAAATTCGATTTCAACTTTATTTCGTTTACTGCTCTATGTTTTTATAATAAATCGTAAAAATGTCAAAAACAATTACGTACTTTTTGGTAGTAGTTACATATTTTTAGCTGAGAATAAATAAATTGAAATCTGTAAAACCACGAAGAACGCAAAGAACACGAAGAAATAAGAGTTTCGGAAGGGTCTTGCGTAAGTATTGAGAGTATTTATCAGCTATTTAATACAAGTAAAAACTGTTTTGGAAAAAATTCCCAATTAACAGCATTTTTGGCGATTTCTTGTTTAACTAAATGATAATTTTGGAAATTAGTTTGCCGCAGTAGTTCAAGAGTATCAACTACGGTCGCATACCATAGGACGGGAGTACTATCACGTCCTACTACTAAAAATTGAGATGCAAGTTCTAGGAAATCAGTCATATCGTTATTCAAAAATGCTCGCTTAATTCTTAACCAATTGAGCGCTTGAGAGCAAGGATGAAGAGTATTATCAACTTGTAATGTTAGATAACTATCAAGAATCGCAAACAAATCACGTCCTTGATGACATTTTTCTTCTGCTAAAATGATGGCGATTTGACCAGTTACAAGTGCGAATGTAGCAGAAATAATTTCCAATGGTTGATTTGCCACTAACTCAGAACCCCATGCAATTGGAAATGGTAAAGATTCTGAAGTTCCTTGAAGATAAGAAAGAAGTTGACCAGCTAATTCCATCGCTCTCCATTTTCTGGTACTCTTTGCTTCAGAACGGATAAGAATTTCTATTAGATGAAGACGGTGTGCAAACAAACATTTATATCCGCATTCTGTTTCTAAAAGCGCATCTGTTGCTAATGCATCAGAAATACGTAACCAAGCTTTGTCAAAATCACCACGACGGTAATCTAGATAAGCTTCCGCAGGTTCTTGAAAAGCCTTGTAAAGCAAATTTCCCTCAGGTGACAGTTGACGATAACTTCCAATAATACGTGCTTCTTCCATCAATTTATCAGCTGTTATCAAGTCGCTACTACGAGCAGCATTTAAAGATTGGTAACGTACTTTTACTGCTTGATTTAACAGCGATATTTCCCTATTCGACAAGCTAATTTTCATTCTTTCAAATAGTTTTTCACCTAATTTTTTATTCAACTGTTCGCCAATTATTTCTGGTGTTGTATTTATAAGCTTAGCACAACCCATTTTATAGCTATCTAAAACTTTTTCGACTAATATACTCTCTGACTCAGATAAAGATACTTGTTCTTTGTAATTATCATTAAAAATAGACATATTATTTCACCTTAATCAAAATTTACTTTAATAAAAGTTATTTTCTCCTAATATTTTTTGCGTCTTCGCGCTTTTGCGTGAGACAATTTATCATGCAGAACCGCAAAGCCGCAGAAAGAAATTAACTAACTTTTAATCTTTTTCTAATCCAATCGAATCTTTGACCAGCAAGCGCCATTTTATCTAACACACTAAAATCTAATTCATCCCCATATTGAACATTACGATTCAATGGCTCTCCTCTTGTATAAACTCGTTTACCATATCCCATTCTGCTTAACATTCCCTGTGACCGACTAGAAAGTAATGTCGCAATCACCCGATAAAATCGAGAAGCAAAACCAACATCCTGCTGTAATTTTGCTGCTAATATTTGTCTAGGAATAAACAGCACAAGACATTCTTCTAGAGTTCTTACAGTTGCAGCAGGCAAACGACCATCAATAAACGGAGTTTCCCCCAGAATTTCCCCTTTTGAAACTCTTGCAATTTCCCGGCCAGTAATTTCCTTTTCTTCAATTGCAGCAAAAGCACGCGCTAAAGGATTTCGCTCATCAAAAGCAATCGAAAGCGACATAATCCCATTTAGCAAAATATACAACCCATCTACAGTTCCGGACTGCTGGATAATTACTGTATCATCTGGAATTTGGTGCTGAAACCCACAAGCCATTATCCAATCAATGTCACTATCGTGTAATTCACCGAGTACAAACAACACATCTTTTAGTGGCTGACCTTGAGCAATATTATTACGACCAAATCGCTTAATTATACTTTGCAATCTGTCAGACAACATTATCGCGATTGCTCGATAAAATCTTGCTGCAAAACCCACGTCTTGTTGCAATTTCGTCGCTAATTGATTTACCGGAAGAGACACTACTAAAGAATTTCCTACAGACCTGATAGTACTGGAAGTCACATGAGTACTAACAAAAGGAATTTCTCCTACTACCTCACCATTTGATAATCTTGCAATCTCCCAACCCAAACTATCTCCACCATCAATTGCAGCATAAGCACGAGCTAATGGACTATTATCAGCTTGTTCGACAATGACGGATAACATACCATCCAATAGGATATGTAATTCATCTGTATTTTGTCCCTCCTGGATGAGTATAGTTCCATCTGTAATTTCTCTTTGGTTACCCGTAGAAACTATCCAATCAATGTCATTGCTGCTTAATTCTTTTAATAAAACTTCCGTCATTGTTTATACTCCCTATCTAATTAACTTTATGTTAGAGACGCAATTGTTAGAGAAGCGATTCTTAGAGGATGTTTGAAAAGTATCAATGTTAACCAAGAACCTAACCCCTAACCCCTTCCCTACAAGGGAAGGGGAACAAGAAAATAGAGGTTTGGAGAGGGGTTTTCTGTATACTTTTAGACTTTTCAAACACCCTCTCAGAGACGCAATTATCAGAGAAGCAATAAATATTCTGTTGTATCTTCCCCCCCCTTCCCTATTAGGGAAGGGGGGTAGGGGGGTTAGGTCTCTTAATAGCTGGGGACTAAATTAGTAATTTGTTCAACAATTGTTTGAATTTTTTGACTGATTTGATGTTGTGGATAATGCAAACAAAAAACTCCTTTACTTCCTAACTGCATCATTTCTTCAGATAAGGGTAAAATAGCCGCCACTGGAGCTTTATAAGCAGTTTCCATTTGTTGTCGCAAATCAACAAAATCAAAACTTGGTAATGCTTTATTTACAACTAACATCATTTTGGGAACTTGTAATCTACGAGCGACATCAACAGTAACAGCAGTACCCTGAAAATCTTGACTATCTGGACGCAACACAACAATAAGAATATTAGAAATCCCGATAGAAAGTAAAGTTTCCTCATTCAAACCAGGGTGAGTATCTATAAATAAATAGTCCAAATTTAGACAGCGAATTAATTCTTGAAAGCCTTCATTGAGTCTAACTACATCATAACCCTCCCGCAAAACTCTAGCTATTTCACCCGCTTTAATACTAGAAGGAATTAAAAAAAGCTTCCCTTTAATTTCGCTGGTTTTATCCTGTGTGCTTACAAGAGTATCGCTAACATCATGAGCAGTATCTTGAATATCACAACGTCCCCACAGATAGTCATTGAGAGAATATTTAATTTTCTCCTCATTAAAACCAAAGAGAACATGTATTCCTGGGGACTGGATATCCGCATCAATAATACCTACTCTTAAACCGCTACGTGCCATAGTAGCAGCGACATTAGCCACCGTATTAGATTTTCCAGTGCCACCACGAAATGAATGAATAGAAACAATCTGTGACATAATTTATCTCCAATTAATTAATCACCGGTTAAAAAAATATCATCCCACCGTCATCCGTCAACAGTCACCCGTCAACAAAAACTAAACTTCAACGAGCAAATATCACCAGAAATAGGTAACAAAACCCGTCCATTACATAGCTTTAAATCAAACTGCATTTTTTTGTTTCCATTGTCGATTTCTACTAGTGCAAGTCGAGAGCTTATAGCTTGAGAATTTTTTTGCTCATTACTTAAATTGCTTGTATGCATCCAAACCCTCAATTCTTTTTCTTTCTTTATGGGTAAGTTAAAAATGATATACCCCAAAGATTCCCAAGTTGCTATCTCCACTGTGTCCGACTTTGCGTATTCTTCTCCTTGCTCATACCCCAGCAATACTTCTGCCACTTTTGGTTTTCCACCAACTGCAATTGCAAATACTGGAGGTTTTCCTGCTTGTTCTTCTCGCAGTTCTACTACCACACGAGATACAAAGGCTCCATATTGTTTCATTACCAAAGTTGCTCCCAATAGTAATAAACCGATACATAAAGCACTTATCCTTGCTACTATATTTTTCCAAATGAACAGCCCGTGAACAAAGAGAATTGTTAAGAATAAGCTGTATATACCGATACTAACAACAGGATGATTGAGAATCTTAAAGACAACTCCAGGGACTAACTCACCCTTGCGTCTACTAGAAATCAACAATAAAATCGGGAAAACCCCACCTACGAGACTGTTTCCTAATACACCAGCAAATGCAAGTATGTTTGTAAAGGATTCTACACCACTGAGAAATAACCACTCGGTTACTAAAAACACTAGGATAAGCGGACTAATGGATAGAATGTAGTTTCGTTTGCTTAATAGGGTTGTAAGTAATTGTTGTTTCTCCTGCTTAGATGGTTGATTTTGAGTCTCAAATTTCAGACCCGAAGAATATGACAAAAGCATAGGAGAGGTAATTTGTAGGCAGACACTTTCATCATTTACAGACTTTATATCCAATCTGAGATAAGTGTTCCAATTACGTAATTCTGGGTAATTAACCAGTATTTTTTGAATCTCCCAAACCTCATCAAAAGTGATTTCTGTATGATGGATTTTGCCATCTAATTGAATATCTAGATGGAATTTTGGTTTAGTCTTTTCCAACCCTAAGTAACTAATACCAATATAAGGGATGTGATTCGGGTCGCCATTAGGATGTAATATGACTCTCTCCTGTTGACGTGGAAGAATTAAAACAGGGCGAATTTGAGCCGGAAACCATTCTTTAGCTAAGTTAAGTAACAAGCTAGAACTACGTAACCAAGCCATTCCTAACAATAAAGTTACTAAAACTGTTCCTAAGATTGTCACTACTGGACCGACAACCGTAGTTAAAGGTTCTAAAACAGTTCCAGGGTATCCAGCTAGTAACGTTGGTGAAATTGCTCCGTTAACAGCCAATACCCAGATACAAAACATTAAAGTTAAAAAAGCAGTACCCGCCACACTACCCCAAATTAATGAGGAGGCGCTCTTGTCACGAGGGAGTATAAGTTTCGCACATTCACCCACATATACATGTCCAAAGTAAAGCATTAAACTCACCCCCAGAAGCTGTTGTAGCATTCTAGCTGGGGGAGAATGATGATTAAAAAAAGGTAAATTTACATACAGTAAATACTCCGGTTGTGCGTGCTTAAAAGCTAACAATGACAGAATAAACAGCAAGCTCACATTAATTCCAGCCAGCAACACCATCACCGCAATCGTAAAATTCAGAGATTTTCGGGATAGTAAATATAAACCAACAGTGAACAATAACATTGCCCAAAGCGCTGCTGGAATCTGAGTAAAGTTTGCCATAGCTACCGACAAGCCAATATAACAAGCCAAAGCAATGAGAAATACACGAATACCAACAGCAATGGACAGTATAAAAGAACCCGTACTTCCTAAATAATTAGCAACTAGCTGTTTAATAAAAGGGCTACCATAACGAAAATCACCACTACGACCAATAGCTTCAGCCATACAAGCCATAGTCACAATATTGATAGTACCGATAACCAGTAAAAAACCAACAGTTGCCAAAGGCCCAATAGAAGCACAAGCAATAGGTAAAGCTAAGAATGCTTGAGGTAAACCCAGAGCTATCGTTATTAAAGAAGCCAACCAAAAAGGAGGTAAAGACTCTAAACTTTGAGCAATTGCAGCAGAATTCCAACGTAATTTTTCAGTTAGCGTGAGTTTGGGTACAAAAATTGTCTCCAGAGATTTTTTGTACAAGCGTGAATAAGCCTTCTGTACAGCAGCATCAGAATCTAAACTCAAAGCATTTCTAATATTGGGTATAGCCAAATAAGTAAAACTGTACTTTTGACTCAAAGCATGAGCAAGAGCGGCTTTAATTCTGGGATTGTCTGGGACAAGGCTTCTCCAGTAGAGGCCATAACGTTCCAATTGTTGAATAGTGGGACGTAAAGGTGGAGTATTCCCTAAAGCAAAAGCCTCAAAAAAAGCTAAATCTCGCTCATGAGTTGCTACTTCCGTTAAACAAAACTCCACCCGTTGTGACATTGCTACCTGCATTGTTCGATTTTCTATCAAAAACAACAAAGTATTTGCACGTTTAGCAGGTAGACCCGCTAACACTTCTTCACGAGAAATTAATTCATCCATAAATTGTTGACGGTTGACAGTTGACAGTTGACTGCAGAGGGTTGATGGTTGATGGTTGACGGTTGATAGTTGATGGGTTGCTTCATCGTTCCAGAGGATTACGCATAAGAAATAAACTCACAATGACAGTCAACAGTCACCAGTCAACATTTAACTAGCTGTTTCTTTAAGAGATTGCACTTGTTTTTGCAATCGCTCATAGTAATCTGTTTCTGACTCTCCAACACTTACAGCTTGCTGTCGAAGCTTTTGAATTCTTCTTTGTAACTGTAAAAAATGCTCATTTTCTGTAATTTCTGCAACATGATTAGCTCTTTTTGTTTCGTCAATTTCGACTCGTAATTGAGTAACTTGCTGTTTTAGTTTTTGTTCTCTAGCTTTTATTTGCCAAGCCATATGCAAGAAAACACGTACTAATTCTCCCATGTCATCTTGAGCACGAGAAACTTCAGCTATTTCCTCTGGATTAAAATTTCCTACTTGTAAATCTTTGGCTGCTGCTATAAGTGTACGAATTGGTCGAGAAATATTTTTTGCTAGTATCAGGGCAATGATTGTGCTAATTCCCGCTACTAGTAAGATGTTACTTATTTGCTGCCAAATTAGATGCTGTAAAGGAAGGATAAATTCTGTCTTAGGTTGGCTAACTCCTAATACCCAAGATTGTTTTTCTAAGGGTGCAAAGCCTACTATTCTAGGTGTTACTTCATCAGGAAGGTGATAGCTAGCGTGACCTGTTTCTGTTGCACTTACCATTGGTTTCAATTCTGGAATATTTAAGCTTTTAATCTCGTCACGACCGTAACGCCTATCTTCGACAACCTGTTTTAATGTTTGCTTTGGTAAAGGAGTAAGGCTTTTGTAGAGCAAGGATTGATTACTATGACTGATAATTACTCCATGTTGGTCAACTAAGAAAGCATTGCTTCGAGAGACTCCTCGTGATTGATTATTTACTATATTCCAAATTTTTTCTCCTTCTATTTTTAGAACTGTAACCCCCAGAATTTGACCTTTGTTAGATATTACAGGGTGAGAAAAAAACAATCCAGGTCGCTTACTCGTTTCACCCACTAAGATACTAGAAACATAAGGACGTCCTTGAATTGCTTTTTGAAAGTATTCACGAAAACGATAGTTTTGACCAATAAAGGTTCGGTCTGTGGATACAAGACATCTTCCTTGTGCGTCCAAAATAAAGACAGCATCAAAGTCTGGGTGAGAATTTCTGACATTTAAAAGGTTGGTTTGTAATTTATCGTTTGCGGATATATTGGTGAGAAAATTTACCACATCAGCATCCCGACTTACTTGCACGACAACTGTTTGAATGTCCATTATTAATTGGTCAAGACGACTAGCAGTACTGGTCGCAGATAATTCTAACTTCCTGTACTCACTCGCTTCTGCGCTTTTCCAGCTTTGACGCAAATTATAGTAAGCTGTGAAACTCATTGGTAAAATTGCGACAGAAAGCAGCGCTGCTGATATTTTTCCTGCTATTGACCATTCTCCGGGGTTGAGCAAGCTATTTAAGCGCTTCATAAAATCCTAAACCTAAAATTATTTTTTCAGAAGATAATCATGATTTTCTTTTTGAGGTAAGTAATATTGCGAGTAGTACGACTCAGCCCAAAAAATTGGATAATTTATTTGTTGAAAATCTTGAATTAAATTATCAGAACGTTGGGTTTTTCTCCAAACTTGAGGAGTCGTTTTATGATGTTCGCGAAACTGCCGATAGAAATGATTGATATTTTGATAACCAACGTTCAAAGCTATTTGATTTGCTGATTTGTCTGTTTGTAAAAGTAAACTTCGTGCGACAGCTAACCTATACTCTATAATCCAATTGTTTACCGTTTTTCCCGTTAAACGGTGTACTTGGTCGGTTAAATACGCTGCTGAGTATCCAACTTCTTTTGCTACTTCTTTTAATCTAATTGGCTGATGATAATTCGCTTTTATGAACTCAAAAACGCTACTTAGCTGGGGAATTGAAGGAAATATGAAAGTTTCAATCATGCTCATATTATTCATCTTTTTCTCTCTGCTTTTTTAAGGTGTTTTTTGGCAATTTTTTGAGATTCAAATTTGAGATTCAAATTTTAAATTCAGCAGTAATTGATAAGATAAACAGAACAGCAATAATTAAATTTACAGTGAATTTTTATGAATCAAGGTTATGTTAATTCGGTTTGCGTATTAATGTAACTAAATTAACCTCCCTCAAAGAATAATACGGATAAAATAAATTGTTTAACTTAAGTTAAACTGAGAGGTTTTGTTATAGACCTTATTAGGATAATGTAAATAGATTTATGCAATAGGGACATATTTTTTGTAAATTAAGATGCCAAACTACCAAAGTAGTCAATAAGAAGAGGGATAAGTAATTTTGTAGCGTGCAAACTAAGAAGGTGTAGTAATAAAAAGCAATATTAGTCACTTGAGAAAAATTACACATCGCGCTACTCTTCTGTAGCGGAAATTTAGCGCGGTCAATATCAAGCAATGGCAAATCAACCCCAGTCAAATCAACCCCAGTCAAATCATACCAACTCAACAATCCCGAATTGTGCCTGGAATCGTCCCATCGGTTTAGGCTGGGATAAACCTTACACTGTACGCTACGCAAGTAATATCGACGATGGACCCTGGCACGGAATGCCCTTAGGAGGATTTGGTGCTGGTTGTATCGGTCGTTCTTCTCGTGGAGATTTTAACTTATGGCACATCGACGGTGGAGAGCATATTTTTAAACACATCGGTGGTTGTCAATTTAGCGTCTTTGAGTCCGACGGTACATCATCTCAAGCCTATGCGATGTGTACCCAACCCCCCGAAGACAACACCCTAACAGCCTGGAAATACTACCCCACCATTCCCCCCCTCTCCCCCTCCCCCACTCCCCACTCCCCACTCCCCACTCCCAATTCTTACCACGCGCTATACCCCCGCAGTTGGTTTGTTTACGATGGTGTGTATCAAGCGCAGTTAACTTGTGAGCAATTTTCCCCGATTTGGGAAAAAAATTATCAAGAAACTAGCTACCCCGTGGGAATATTTGTTTGGAAGGCACACAATCCCACCAACAAGCCTCTTACCCTCAGCATCATGCTCACTTGGGAAAATATGGTAGGCTGGTTTACTAATTCCTCAAAATCTCCAGAAGTTAAAGTTCGGGATGATGGTAGTCCGGTTTATGAGTATCAGCCCCGTATGGGAGAGAGCGCAGGTAATTATAACGAAATAGTAGAAAAATCTGGTTATATTGGCTGTGTCATGGGTGGTAGTAGTATTTCTCAACTTTCTGAACCCGTGCAGGAAGGGGAAGGACAGTGGTGTATTGCCACTAAAGGACTAAGTAATTTAGAAGTTTTTTATAATTCCCGTTGGAATCCGGTAGGTACGGGTGAAGATATATGGCAAAGTTTTAACCAAGACGGCTCTTTATCTAATTATATGGATGCGACCCCAGCATCCGCAGGTGAGCAAATAGGTGCTGCGTTGGCTGTACGTTTTACTTTGCAACCGGGTGAAACTTTAGGACTTCCTTTTGTTCTCAGTTGGGATTTTCCGGTAACAGAATTTGCTCAGGGAATTAACTACTACCGCAGATATACTGACTTTTTTGGTCGAGATGCAAAAAATGCATGGGCTATAGCAGCAACCTCTTTAGAGCATTACCAAAATTGGCGCTCGCAAATTGAATTATGGCAACAACCGATACTCAACCGCGAAGACTTACCTGATTGGTTTAAGATGGCTTTGTTTAACGAGCTTTATGACCTCACTGCTGGTGGTACTTTATGGAGTGCAGCCACAGAACGCGACCCAATTGGACAGTTTGCGGTGTTGGAATGTTTAGATTATCGTTGGTACGAAAGCCTTGATGTACGTCTTTACGGCTCCTTTGGGTTATTAATGTTGTTCCCAGAATTAGAAAAAGCTGTAATGCGTGCGTTTGCGCGAGCAATTCCTAGTAGTGATGAAAGAACTCGCATAATTGGCTACTATTATACTATTGGCGCTGAAAGTCCTGAAGCAGTGCGTAAAGCGGCTGGTGCAACACCTCATGACTTAGGCGCACCAAACGAACACGTCTGGGAAAGGACTAATTACACAAGTTATCAAGATTGCAACCTATGGAAGGATTTAGGCAGCGATTTTGTGTTACAGGTATACCGGGATTTTCTGTTGACAGGTGGGGATGATGTCGAATTTTTGGCCTCATGTTGGGATTCCATCGTAGAAACTCTCAATTATCTAAAAACATTTGACATTGATGGGGATGGTATTCCGGAAAATTCTGGTGCCCCTGACCAAACTTTTGATGATTGGCGTTTACTAGGTGTTAGTGCTTATTGTGGTGGTTTATGGTTAGCGGCTTTATATGCGGCAATTGCTATTATTGACGTGTTAATCACCCACAACAAAACCCCGGAAGACGCTCAAGAGAAAGCTCAGGAACTATTACAGCAAAAATCTATTTATGAAGGTTGGTTACAGCAATCTTTGAGCGTGTATGAGGCTAAACTTTGGAATGGGCAATATTATCGACTCGATAGCGAAAGCAATTCCGATGTCGTAATGGCTGACCAGCTTTGCGGGCAATTTTATGCTCGCCTTTTAGGATTACCGGATATTGTACCTAACGAGCGTACACTTTCAGCTTTAAGAACTGTGTATGATGCATGTTTCCTTAAATTCCATGATGGTAAATTTGGTGCCGCAAATGGTTTACGTCCCGACGGTTCCCCAGAAAATCCTAAAGCAACTCACCCCTTGGAAGTATGGACTGGTATCAACTTTGGTATTGCAGCATTTCTCGTGGTGATGGGGATGAAAGAAGAAGGATTTAAACTCACCGAAGCTGTAGTCAGACAAATTTACGATAACGGGCTACAATTCCGCACACCCGAAGCTATCACCGCTGTTGCCACCTTTCGAGCTAGCACCTATCTGCGTGCTATGGCTATTTGGGCAATTCATCTAGTTAACAAACCCTAGGTTACCTGTAGAGACCGTAAATTTACGGTCTCTACATTTATTGGGGGTAGGTGTGGGATTTAAAATCAACCGATGTTTTTAGGAAATTGCCACAGTGTAGAGACGCGATTAATCGCGTCTCTACATTTATTGGGGGTAGGTGTAGGATTTAAAATCAACCGATGGTTTTTAGGAGATTGCCACAGTGTAGAGACGCGATTAATCGCGTCTCTACATTTATTGGGGGTAGGTGTAGGATTTAAAATCAACCGATGGTTTTTAGGAGATTACCACAGTGTAGAGACGCGATTAATCGCGTCTCTACGTTTATTGGGGGTAGGTGTAGGATTTAAAATCAACCGA
>JAESGU010000101.1_pt1 | contig 52383 bp, 45 predicted proteins | sample 9266271 | NCBI WGS metagenome assembly JAESGU01 (sample SAMN15740544, study PRJNA653495) | algae metagenome | isolation source: Scytonematopsis contorta HA4267-MV1 and co-occurring heterotrophs from mud... | place: USA: Palolo Valley Trail, Honolulu, Hawaii | collected 2009-07-25
CCCTGCCGACGCATCGCCGTCAGGAAATACGCCCGGTCCTCAGAACTCAGCACCACTCCCGCCATGTCCGCAGCGAATCACCCCAACCGGCGTCGCCGCAAACAGATTTCAACAGAGTCGAGGTTTACCAACGGCACGAGACCTTGACTCGTGCCGAGGCCGCGAAGCGGCCCGCGCCCGCCGCGCCTCAGAACCAGGCGGTCTTGTCCACGACGTTGCGCAACGCCGTGCCCTGGATCATGGCCTGGGCGTTGTCGCGGATGATGGCGTAGCGCCGGTCATCGAGATACGGCCCATAGCCCGCCATGTGCGGGGTGATCAGCACGTTCGGCATGCGCCACAGCCGATGCTCCGTCGGCAGCGGCTCGATCTCGAACACATCCAGTGCCGCGCCGGCGATCTCGTTGGCGTCCAGCGCATCGACCAGGTCGCCAAGCCGCGTGGTCATGCCGCGCCCGATATTGATGAAGAACGCGCCGGCACGCATCCGCCGGAACCGTGCCCGACCGAAGAAGCCCTCGGTCTGCGGTGTGTGCGGCACGGTCAGCACCACGAAGTCCGCCCGCGGCAGCAGCGCATCCAGCGTGTCGGCGGGGTGAAGTTCATCGACCTCGGCGGGTTTCGCGGTGCGGCGTGCATCGGTGGCCAGCACGGTGATGCCGAATGACTTCGCAAGCCGGGCCAGCTCGGCGCCGATGCCGCCCAGGCCCACGATCAGCATGGTGGCTTCGGGCAGGTGAACGATGCCGGTGTCCATCGCCTCGGCCTGCCATTCCGCGCGCAGCTGCCGCGGCAGGTACACGTGCAGGCCGCGCGCGAAGGCCAGCACGAAGGCCATGACATGCGCACCGATATGGTCGTTGAAGATCTCGCGCATGTTGGTCACGGTCAGCGCGTGCGCGGCCAGTTCCGGATAGTAGTAGCCGGCCGGCGGCGCTGCCTGGTGCGATTGCAGCCAGCGCAGCCGGCGGGCGCGCGCCAGGCGGTGCTTGCCGACCGTGCCGACCGCGCCGTCGGCGTCGGTGATCGCCGCATCCGCCTCCGCCTCGGTCTCGGCGACGACCACCTGCAGCGCGCCGACATCGCTGCGCAGGCGTTCAGCCCATTGGCGATGGATGTCGGCGATCGGGGGCAGAAAGACCAGCGTGAAGGGCATGCGAATTCCCCGTGAAGGTCGGCATTGTGGAGTGAAGGGCGGCGTGCGCCCCGGGATGCGGCGAAATTGCCATGCCGGCGCGCATCCCGGCCATATCCAGGGCGCGCCAAATGGCGCGGATGACCGGCTGCGGGCCCGGCGTGAAGCGGCCGATCGTGAAGGGCGGCACGCCCGCTCAGCCCGCCAGCAGGCCGCGGGGAAATCCTGGAAACGCGGGTTTCGGGCTGGCGTGGCTGGCAACCGCACTGGCCACGATCGTTGCATCCGGTGCGCCGGTCCGCCCCAGGGACTGGTCGATGTGGTGCGTCGCGATGCTGTGGCGAGCGCGCATGCTCCCTGCTATCGTTGCGATACTGGCACGGCGGAGTGCGGTCGATGCACGATCGTGACTATGTGAAGTGGGTGCAACGGGCCTTGAACCTGGCGCTGCCCACAATGACACCATGCGACGGGTCGGCCGAATCCCCCGACTATCGCACCCGCGTCCGAGGCTTCAACGACGCCTTCCTCTATCATTTGCTTCGGCCGGGTTTCGACAAGGTGGACCGCGCAACGCAGGACGCGCTGATACGCAGCAATCATGCCGACCCCGGCTTCCGGCACTGGGCCTGCGTTGCGATGGGCGATCCGCAGCCATTGAGCGGTGCGCGCTTCCGGGCCGCGGTGAAGCAATTCCAGAAGCGCCCCTTCAAGGGCCTGGCAGAACTGGACGACGACGGCTGGGTTGGCCGACGCACCGAAGAGCGCATGTTCCTGTTTGCCCGCTTTCCGCATCCCGGCGACATGGGGTCGTATGTGCCCCCAGGGGTGCCGCCGCCGCCCGGCCCGCCGCCCGACAGCGACGAGGCGGATGACGATCTGGTCGCACGCGCGATCAACCGACTTGGCCCCATCATGCGAATTCGTGCCCTGGCAGGTCGCGCGCAGCGCATGTTCCGCGGCTACCCCGACATGGAAAAACACACAAAGGTCTGTGCCATCCTGGCGGACATGCCGACCTATCACCAGGCGCCGCAGCCCATGTGGTATTTCATCAAGGACGACATCCAGCACATCGCCGCGTCGCACCACATGATCTGGCGCAACTACCAGGAGGCCCTGAAAGAGTATGGCGGCCCGGCCGGGATCATCAAGCGGATGCAGCACACCGATTTCATGACCGATGGCAGCCACCATCTGAAGATCGCTGCGACGGGCAACTGGCAAACAGCGGCCCAGTTGGAACAGGCGGACCGCCTGTTCCGCACCAAGATCCGGCACATGGTCAGCACGCTGGAACAGGGCCTGTGGCAGATGGACCACGAGATCAATCTGGTCGGCCACGTTCGCAAGGCCGACCAGACCTTCTATACCAGGGTGCCTGAACGGATCGAGCAACTGTCAAGGGACCGCCATCACATCTATCACGCGTATTTTATGCCCGGCAAAGATTGGTGGGAAAAAATTTCCCGCATGAGCTGGCCAAAGCAATAGGATTTCGGGGCCGCTTGTGCGGCCAGCCGGTGGTGGCACGGATCGCCCATGACATCACCTGCGGCACCCGCCCAGACCCGACGCGCAATCCGCCGGGTCTGGGCACAGTTACGGTGAAGCGTTTGCAAGTCAGGCGGAATCGCCTGACGCCAGGGACAAACGCGCCCAGACAAAGGCCTGGAGCCGCTTCACCGCACGCGCTTGCGGTGAAACGGCTGCCGGATCAGCGCAGGTCGAAGCGGTCCAGGTTCATCACCTTGGTCCAGGCCGCCACGAAGTCATGCACGAAGGCCGCCTGCGAATCGTCGCAGGCATAGACCTCGGCCAACGACCGCAGCTGCGAGTTCGACCCGAACACCAGGTCCACCCGCGTGCCGGTCCATTTCAGCGCGCCGGTCTTGCGGTCGCGCCCCTCGAACGCCTGCTCGTCGGGCGAGGTCGCGGTCCATGCCGTGCCCATGTCCAGCAGGTTGACGAAGAAGTCGTTGGTCAGAGTCTCCGGGCGCGTGGTGAACACGCCGTGCTTCGATTGCCCAGCATTGGCGCCCAGCACGCGCAGCCCGCCCACCAGCACGGTCATTTCCGGGGCGCTCAGCGTCAGCAGCTGCGCGCGGTCCACCAGCAGTTCCTCGGCCGAGATGGTGTACTGGGTCTTCAGGTAGTTGCGGAAGCCGTCCGCGGTCGGCTCCAGCGGCGCGAAGGACGCGGCATCGGTCTCAGCCTCCGTGGCATCGGTGCGGCCGGGCGCGAACGGCACCTCGACCACCACGCCGGCCTTTTTGGCCGCCTGCTCCACGGCCGCTGAGCCGCCCAGCACGATCAGGTCGGCCAGCGACACCTTCTTGCCGCCGGCGGCCGCCTTGTTGAACGCCGCCTGCACGCCCGCCAGCGCCGCCAGCACCTTGGCCAGCTGTGCCGGATCGTTCACCGCCCAGTCCTTCTGCGGCGCCAGCCGGATGCGCGCCCCGTTGGCACCACCCCGCTTGTCCGACCCCCGGAACGTCGAGGCCGACGCCCAGGCGGTGGACACCAGTGCCGCGATCGACAGGCCGGTGGCCAGGATCTTGGCCTTCAGCGCGGCCACGTCGGCGGCGTCGATCAGGGGGTGATCGACCGCCGGCACCGGGTCCTGCCAGATCAGCGCCTCGGCCGGCACGTCGGGGCCCAGGTAGCGCACGCGCGGCCCCATGTCGCGGTGCGTCAGCTTGAACCAGGCGCGGGCGAAGGCGTCGGCGAACTGGTCCGGGTGCTTGTGGAAGCGGCGCGCGATCGGCTCGTAGATCGGGTCCATGCGCATCGCCATGTCGGCCGTGGTCATGATCGGCGCGTGGCGCTTGGCGGGGTCGTGCGCGTCGGGCACCAGCGTGGCCGCGGCCGGATCGGTCGGGATCCACTGGTGCGCACCGGCCGGGCTTTTCGTGAGCTTCCATTCATAGCCGAACAGCATGTCGAAATAGGCGTTGTCCCACTTGGTGGGCGTTGGGGTCCAGGCACCCTCGATGCCGCTGGTGATGGCGTGCGGCCCCACGCCCGACCCGAACGCGTTGCGCCAGCCCAGGCCCTGCTCGACGATGCTGGCGCCCTCGGGTTCGCGCCCGACCAGCGCCGCGTCGCCCGCGCCGTGGCATTTGCCAAACGTGTGGCCGCCGGCGGTCAAGGCCACGGTTTCCTCGTCGTTCATCGCCATGCGCGCGAAGGTCTCGCGGATATCGCGGCCCGAGGCGATCGGATCAGGGTTGCCGTTGGGACCTTGCGGATTGACGTAGATCAGGCCCATCTGCACGGCGGCCAGCGGGTTCTCCAGCACGCGGTCGCCGGTGTAGCGCGTGTCGCCCAGCCAGATGTCCTCGGCGCCCCAGTAGATGTCCTCCTCGGGCTCCCAGATGTCGGCGCGGCCGCCGCCGAAGCCGAACGGCTTCAACCCCATCGATTCGATGGCGCAGTTGCCGGTCAGCACGAACAGGTCGGCCCAGGAGAGCGCCTTGCCGTATTTCTGCTTGATCGGCCACAGCAGGCGGCGCGCCTTGTCGAGGTTGCCGTTGTCGGGCCAGCTGTTCTCGGGTGCGAAGCGATGCGCACCGTTGCCGGCGCCGCCGCGGCCGTCACCGATGCGGTACGTGCCGGCGGCGTGCCAGGCCATGCGGATGAAGAACGGGCCGTAGTGGCCGTAGTCGGCCGGCCACCAGGGTTGCGAATCGGTCATCAGCGCGAACAGGTCGCGCTTCACCGCCGCCAGGTCGAGCGTCTTGAACGCCTGGGCGTAGTCGAACGCCTTGCCCATCGGCGTGGACAGCGACGAATGCTGGTGCAGGATGCGCAGGTTCAACTGGTTCGGCCACCAGTCGCGGTTCGACCGGCCGCCGAACGTCGCGTGCTTGGGCCCGCCATGCATCACCGGGCATTTGCCCGCGCCCTGGCCAATGTCTCCGTCCATGGTTTCTCTCCGATCGTTGGTTGCGATGACCGGCGTGACCGGCCCATTGAAGGCGATGCGTGAAGGCGATGCGTGAAGGCGATGCGTGAAGGCGATGCGTGAAGGCGATGCGTGAAGGCGATGCGTGAAGGCGATGCGTGAAGGCGACGACTGCATTGAAAGCCAGATCGGGTGCAACGGCGGCACCGTGAAACAGCGCTTGCTGGAAGCGGCGCGCATGCGGCGCCGGCGCGCGTGATCAAGGGGGGCCCGCCGTTTTCTCCCTCCGGCCTTTGCTGTTGCGGAATGCTAGCGGCATCGCCACCATAAATGGAAGCCCGGCATTTCAACAAAGTCGATAGATACCGACTATGATCGTGCCCCCATGAACCTGCGTGACCTGCGCTACCTGCTGGCGGTGGCCGAGCACGGGCATTTCGGCCGTGCCGCCGAAGCCTGCGGCATCAGCCAGCCCACGCTGTCGGTGCAGGTGCGCAAGCTGGAGGAGTTCTTGGGCGTCGCCCTGTTCGAGCGGACCAGCAAGGCGGTGGCGCCGACCGCCGCCTGCGACAGGCTGATCGGCCATGTGCGCGCCGCGGTGACGGAGGCCGACGCGATCCTGGCCGTGGCGCGCGACCTGCGCGACCCGCTGGCGGGCGGGTTCCGGCTGGGCATCATCCCGACCTTGGCGCCCTACCTGTTGCCGCTGGTCTTCGCGCCGCTGCGCGATGCGCTGCCCGCGCTGGAGATCGAGCCGTGGGAGGACCAGACCGCCGCGCTGGTCGATCGGCTGCGCGCCCACGACCTGGATGCCGCCCTGCTGGCGACCGCGGTCGATGCCCCGGACCTGGCCAGCCAGGCCCTGTTCGCCGAACCCTTCCTGGCCGCCCTGCCGCCCGAGCATCCGCTGGCCGCGCGCGACGTGGTGACCGAGGCGGAGCTGGCGCACGACATCCTGGTGCTGGCGGATGGGCATTGCCTGCGCGACCAGGCGCTGGCCGCCTGCGGCCAGAACGGGGCGCTGGGTGGCACGCTGCGCGCCTCCAGCCTGTCCACGCTGCTGAACATGGTGGCCGCCGGCTACGGCACCACGCTGATCCCGGGGCTTGCCGCCGGGGCGGCGCAGGATGCGGGCATTGCGCTGCGCCCACTGGCGGCGCGCGTGGGGCGCACGGTGCGCATTGCGTGGCGCAGGCAGTTTCCGCGCCGCGCGGCGGTGGATGCGGTGGGCCAGGTCATCGCCGCGCGGCTGCGCGCCTTCGCGGAGAGTGGTGCTGCGTGACGCTACGCCACGGCGCGCGGCAGCCGTGCGGCGGGCGCCCCGAACCGGCCCTCCAGCCGGGCCACATACCAGTCGCAGAAATCGGCCAGCGGGGTTTCCGACGGCGCATAGGGGCCGGGGCGATAGACGTCGCTGGCAATGCCGCGCTGGCTCATCTCGACCAGGTCGCGATCCTGGTCGTTGGTCATCCGCCACACCTCGGTCAGGCGCTTCAGGTCGTAGTCCACGCCTTCCACCGCATCCTTGTGCACCAGCCAGGTGGTGCGCACCTCGGTGCGGTCGGCGGCCAGCGGCAGCACGCGGAAATGCAGCACATGGTCGGCCACGAAATGGTTCCAGTTGTTGGGCGCGCGGTACATGCGCACTGATCCCAGGTCAGGCGAAGGCAGCGGCGCGATCAGCTTCGACACCGCCGGCCCGCCATCCATGGTGAAGCTGACGGTTCCCTCGTGGAACGGCAGGCGGATGCAGCGCAGCGCCGACCCGCCGCTGACCGCGCGATACGGCACGCCCAGCCGATCCCATTCCGGCGCCTTGCGCGCCAGCATGGCCTCGAACTCGTCCGTGGCGCGCGGATTGTTGGGCACGGGGAAGTCGATCAGGCTGACCAGCAGTTCCGGGTGGTTGCCGATGCAGTGGTAGCATTCGCGGTTGTTCTCGATCACCAGCTTCCAGTTGCCGTTTTCCACGATCGTCTGGTGCACCGCGACCTTGGCTTCCCAGGCGCGGAACGGCTCGATGAAGGGCGTGACCAGCGCGCGGAACGTGTCCGCATCGGGCGGGTCATCGGCCAGGCACACATAGATCATGCCGCACACCACCTGGGTATGCACCGGCACCAGGCCATGGCCCGATTTGTCGAAATCCTTCGGCATCTGGCGTGCCGCGCGCAGGCTGCCATCCAGCGCGTAGGTCCACTGGTGGTAGGGGCACACGATCATGCTGCCGCGGCCGGTTTCGGTCAGGCACAGGCGCGAGCCGCGGTGCCGGCAGGTGTTGTGGAAGCCCTGCACCTGGCCATCGTGGTCGCGCACCAGCAGGACCGAGTTGTTGCCCAAGGCAAGCGTGATGCGGTCGCCGGGGTTGGGCAGTTCCGCCTCGCAGCCCGCGAACAGCCATTCGCGCTTGAAGATCGCCTCCAGGTCGGCCTGGAACACATCCGGGTCCTGGTAGAATGCCTGCGGCAGCGAAAAGCCGCGGCGGTATTCCCCCAGCAGCGAGCGCAGGCGTCCGGCATCCACGGTCATGGCAAGTAGCTTCCCTTGGCGGGCCTTCGCGGGCGATGCATCAGGCTAGCGCCGCGCCGCACGCGGTCAAGCGCGGGCCGTGTCCAGGCGCTGGCCGTGTCAGGGCGGCGGCACGGCGCCGGCGCGTTCGCTGATCAGCCGATACTGGTCTGGCCGGCGGTACAGCGCGAAGTCGAAATTCACCCGGCGGCTGTCGAACACGTCGTCGAGGTCGATCGTCGCCGCCACCAGCGCGTCGGACAGCGTGGCCGCCTGGGCCAGCATCTCGCCGGTCGGCGCGATCACGCAGCTGCCGCCCAGCAGGTCCTGGCCTTCCTCGTGGCCGGCCTTGGCGGTGCCGACGACGAAGGCGGTGTTCTGGTAGGCGCCGGCCTGCATGGGCAGGTGGTTGTGGAACATGCGCAGATGATCGTGCTTCGGCATTTCCGGCAGCCGCGCCGGCGTGTTGTAGCCGATCAGGATCAGCTCGGCGCCGGAAAGCGCCAGCATGCGATAGGTCTCGGGCCAGCGGCGATCGTTGCAGATCGCCATGCCGACGCAGCCGCCGAAGGCGCGGAACACCGGGAAGCCCACGTCGCCGGGGTCGAAATAGCGCCGTTCCAGGTGCTGCACCGGCAGGCTGGGATCGGTCTCGGCCGTGCCGGGCAGGTGCACCTTGCGGTACTTGCCGACGATGCGGCCATCCTGCCCGACCAGGATGGCGGTGTTGAAGCGCTGCGCGCCGGCGCGCTCGGCGTAGCCAAGATAGAAACCCACGCCCAGCCGCAGGGCGGTGTCGAACAGCGGCTGCGTCTCCGGCCCGGGCATGGTGGATTCATAGAAGTCGTCGAGCTCGGCACCGGTGGTCAGGTCCCATCGCGGGAAGAAGGTGGTCAGCGCGAGCTCGGGAAACACCACCAGCGCCACGCCATCGGCGGCGGCCTGCTCCAGCAGCGCGATCAGGCGCGCGACCACGGCGGCGCGTGGCGCGTGGCGCGCGACCGGGCCAAGCTGGCCCGCCGCCAGGCGAAGCCGGCGCGCCATCAGGCGGCGCGCGCGGCGACCACCATGATCTCGACCAGGTATTTTGGCCCCGCCAGCCGGGACTCCACCGTGGCGCGGGCCGGCGGATTGGCGCGATCCACCCAGGCGTCCCACACCGCGTTCATCTCGTTGAACGTGCCGATATCGGACAGCCAGATATTGGCGCTCAGCAGCCGCGACTTGTCCGACCCGCCCTGTGCCAGGTAGCCGTCGATCTTGGCCAGGATCTGCCTGGTCTGGCCGGCCACGTCCTGCGTCAAGTCATCGGCGGTCATGCCGGCCAGGTACAGCGTGGGCCCATAGGCCACGGCGCGCGACATGCGGCCGGTTGCGTCGAAGCGCGTGATGTCGGGCATGGGTGGTCCTTGCGATGGGAAGCGAAGGCCGCAACGATAGGGCGTGTCCCTTCCTGCGCAAGCCGCCTATCCCCGCGACCTGGTCGGCTATGCCGGCGCGCCGCCCGATCCCGGCTGGCCAGGCGGGGCCCGCGTGGCGATCAATTTCGTCATCAACCTGGAAGAAGGCGGCGAGCGCAGCATCCTGCACGGCGACGCCACCGCCGAGGCGCGCCTGACCGACCTGGCGCCGGCGGCGCCGCTGGTGGGGGCACGCGACCTCAACATGGAAAGTGCCTATGAGTACGGCAGCCGCGTGGGCATCTGGCGGCTGCTGAAACTGTTCACCGAGCGGGAAATTCCGTTCACCACCTATGCCGTGGGCATGGCGATGGAGCGAACCCCGCGCGTGGTCGACGCCCTGGCCGCCACCGGGTGCGACTGGGTCGATCACGGCTATCGCTGGTTCGACTACGCCGCCGTGGACGAGGCCACGGAACGCGCGCACATGGAACGCGGGCTCGACGTGTTCCGGCGCCTGCTGGGACTGCGACCCGATGGCTGGTACATCGGCACGCCGAGTTTGCGCACGCGACCGATGCGCGTGACCCAAGGCGGCTTCCTGTACGATTCGGACGACTATTCGGATGACCTGCCGCACTGGGTCGAAGTCGGCGGACGCAAACACCTGGTGATCCCGCACACGCTGACGCTCAACGACACGCGCCTGGCGCGCGGCCTGGGCTGGGGCCAGGCCGACGACTTCACGCGCACGCTGATCGACGCCTTCGATGCGCGATACGCCGAGGGCGGCGCGATGATGACCGTGGCGCTGCACGCCCGCCTGATCGGCCAGCCGGAGCGGATGATGCACTTCGCGCGATTCCTGGATCATGTCGCCCGCCACGACCGCGTGTGGATCGCGCGCCGCAGCGTGATCGCGCGCCATTGGATGGCGACCCACCCCGCATGAGCGACCTCTGCGACATCCTGATTGCCGGCGGCACCGTGATCGACGGCACCGGCGCCCCCGGCATCGCCGCCGACGTGGCGATCACCGATGACCGGATCATCGCGATCGGACATGGGTTGCCGCACCGGGCTGGCCGGCGCATCGACGCGCGCGGCCGCGCGGTATGCCCCGGCTTCATCGACGTGCATACGCACGACGATCGCGCCTTGCTGTCGCACCCGCTGATGCCGTTCAAGGTCAGCCAGGGCGTCACCACGCTGGTCGCCGGCAATTGCGGGGTCAGCATGGCGCCGCTGGTGCTTGCGGGGCAGCCGCCGCCGCCGCTGGACCTGCTGGGGCCGGACCCCGGCTGGTTCCGCTTCGACGATTTTGCCGGCTACCACCGGCAATTGCGCGAAACGCCCCCCGCGGTGAATTGCGGCCTGCTGGTCGGCCACATCACGCTGCGCCACCAGGTCGGCATGGACCGCTTCGACCGCCCCGCCACCGACGCCGAAATCGCGCGCATGGCGCACCAGGTGGACCGCGCGATGGAACAAGGCGCGATCGGCTTCTCCACCGGCCTCGACTATCCGGACAGCGTGCACTCCTCGGAAACCGAAGTAACGACCCTGGCGTCGCGCGTGAAAAAATTCGGCGGCATGTGCTGCTGCCATCACCGAAATTATTTCGAGGGGCTGGACGAGGCACTTTCGGAAGTGTTCCGCATCGGCCAGGCCGCCGGCGTGCCGATGATCGTGTCGCACCACCAATGCACCGGGGCGTCGAACTTCGGCCAAGGCAAGGCGACGCTGCGCGCGATCGCCGCGGCGCGGCGCCGCACGCCGATCGGCCTGGACGTGTATCCCTACAACGCGTCGTCGAAAACGCTCGATCCTGCGCGCGCCAAACCCGGCGTGCGCATCATGGTGACCTGGTCCACCCGCCACCCGCATTTGGCCGGGCGCATGCTGGACGACATCGCCGCCGAGCTTGGCTGCACGACCACGGAAGCGGCCGAAAAAATCCTGCCCGCGGGCGCGATCTATTTCCAGCTGGACGAGCAGGACGTGCAGGACATCCTGGCCTATCCCCACAGCATGATCGGCAGCGACGGGCTGCCGCACGACGCGCACCCGCATCCGCGGCTGTGGGGCACGTTCCCGCGCGTGCTGGGCCACTATGTGCGCGAGCTTGGCCTGCTGACATTGCCCGATGCGGTGCGGCGCATGACGTCGCTGCCGGCATCCTGGTTCGGCTTCGCCGATCGCGGCGTGCTGCGCCAGGGTGCGTTCGCGGACATCGTGGTGTTCGACCCCGCGACCATCATCGACACCGCCACCTTCACCCATCCCGCGCAGCCCGCCCGCGGCATCGACCTGGTGCTGTGCAACGGCCGCGTCACCTGGGCCGATGGCGCGCATACCGGCGCCCGGCCCGGTCGCGTGCTGGCGCGCGATGCCGGTGCCGCGATCACCACGCCGGACCCGTGACGCGCGCGGTCTTCGCCGATGCGACCCCGCTGATGGCGGCGCAGTACGACGCCGCTGCGGCGGCGCTGCTGCCCGAGCTGGTCATCCATCATGGCCCGGCCATGGCGGACTGGGCCGCGCGCCTGGCCGGGGCCGACGCCGCGCTGGTATTCCAGACGCGCGTTTCCGCCGCCATGCTGCATGCCGCGCCGGCGCTGCGGCGCATCGTCACCCTCTCCACCAGCCCTGCCGGCTGGGTCGATCTGGCAGCGGCGGCGGCGCGCGGCATCACCGTTTCCGGCGTGCGCGGCTATGGCGACCGGACCGTGGCCGAGCACGCGCTGGCGCTGCTGCTGGCCTGCACGCGCGACGTGGCGATCATGGACCGCGCGATCCGCGCCGGCACCTGGCAGCCGCGCGCCTGGGGCGAGCTGCATGGCAAGACGCTGGCCGTGATCGGCCTGGGTGGTGCCGGGCGGGAAATGGCACGGCTTGGGGCCGCGCTGGGCATGCAGGTGGTGGGCTGGAACCGCTCGCCGGTGCCTGCTGGCCTGCCCTGCCGCGTGCTGCCGCTGGATGACGCGCTGGCGGTGGCCGATGCGGTCACGCTGCACCTGGCGCTGAACGATTCGACACGCGGCATCATCGATGCGCGGCGGCTGGCGCTGCTGCGGCCGGGGGCAGTGCTGGTGAACACCGCACGCGCGGCACTGGTGGATCATGCCGCGCTGGTGGCGGCGCTGCGCGCGGGCCGGCTGGCGGCAGCGGGCCTTGACGTGTTCGACCCGGAGCCGATGGCGCCCGATGATCCACTGCGCGCGCTGGATACCGTGGTGCTGACCGCCCACGCCGCCTGGCTCAGCCCGGAGGCGGCGCGGCGGCTGCTTCATCTGGGGCTGGCGCTGCTCAAGCAGGAAGCATGACCGCGCCGGAAGTCCTGGTGATCGGCGGCGGCATCGCCGGCGCGGGGGCCGCCTTCATGCTGGCCGGGCGCGCCCGCGTGACGCTGCTGGAGGCCGAGACACAGTGCGGCTACCACAGCACGGGCCGCTCCGCCGCGAGCTTCACGCAGAACTACGGCACGCCCGCGATCCGCCGGCTGGCCACCGCCAGCCGCGCCTTCCTGGCCACCCCGCCCGCGGGCTTTTCGGATGCCCCCCTGATGGCCCCGCGCGGCATGATCACCATCGCGCGGCAGGACCAGCTCGACGCGCTGGCCGACGAGCTCGCGAGTGCCCGGGAATTCGCGCCCGACGTCGCCCCGATCCCGGTCGCCGAGGTCATCGCGCGCGTAAAAATCCTGCGGCCGGGGTATGTGGCGAGTGCGATCATCGAGCCGCAGTCGATGGAGCTGAATGTGACCGCGCTGCACCAGGGTTTTCTGCGCGGCGCGCGTCGGCAGGGGGCGCGCATCGTCACGGATGCGCGCGCCACGGGCATCGCGCGCGCGGGCGGCACCTGGCGGGTGGAAACGGCGTCCGGCACCTTCGCGGCCGACGTGCTGGTGAACGCCGCCGGCGCCTGGGCCGACCAGGTTGCCGCCATGGCAGGCGTGGCGCCGCTGGGCCTTGCGCCGAAGCGCCGCACCGCGCTGCTGGTGCCGGTGCCGCACGACATCGACACGCGCTTCTGGCCGCTGGTGAACGACGTGGGCGGGGAATTCTATTTCAAGCGTGATGCCGGAGCGCTGTTCCTGTCACCGGCCGACGCCACGCCCAGCGAGCCGACCGACGCGCAGCCCGACGAGCTTGACATCGCAATCGCCATCGACCGATTCCAGGCAGCCACGACCATGCCGGTGGCCCGCGTGCAGCGCGCCTGGGCGGGGTTGCGCACCTTCGCCGCCGACGGCTCGCCCGTTGCCGGATTCGATGCGCGCTCGGACAACTTCTTCTGGCTGGCCGGACAGGGCGGCTACGGCATCAAGACCTCGCCGGCGTTGTCGCTGCTGGCGGCATCCCTGATCCTGGACCGCCGCTTTCCCGCTCAACTCGCTGATGCGGGCCTTTCGGCCGATGACCTGTCGCCCGCCCGGCTCGCCTCACATCATGACTCGCCCCTGGCACACCGCTTGAATTAACCTTCCGCCACAGGGACCGCGCCACCAAGGCGCCGAAGGAGGTTTGCGATGGCTCAGGATTCAGAACACCCCGCCATTCCCCGCCTGAGGCAGCAGCTGGCCGAGCGGCGGATTGACCGGCGCGATTTCCTGCGCACCGCCACCCTGCTGGGCCTGTCGGCCACCGCCGCCTATGGCTTTGCCGACCGCATCGAAGGGCGCGTGGGCCAGGCCGTGGCGCAGGCCGCCGCACCGCGCATGGGCGGCACCATCCGCATCCAGACCCGCATCGACGACCCCAGCAATGCGCACGCGGCGACCTGGGTGGTGAACAGCAACCTGGTGCGGCAGGTGGCGGATTACCTGGTGCGCACCGGCACCGACAACGTCACGCGCCCCTGGCTGCTGGAATCCTGGCAGCCCAGCGAGGACCTGAAGACCTGGACGCTGAAACTGCGCCGCGACGTGAAGTGGCACAATGGCCGCCAGTTCAACGCCGACGACGTGGTGTGGAACATCACGCGCTGGCTTGATCCCGCGGTCGGGTCCTCCAGCCTGGGGCTGATGCGCGGCTACATGCTGGAGAGCTTCGATACGGGCCAGGTGCGCGACAACCGGCCCGTGATGTCGACGCGGCTGTGGGACAGCAGGGCGATCGAGAAGGTCGATGACTTCACGGTGCGGCTCAACCTGAAGGAGCCGCAGCTGGCGGTGCCGGAACACCTGTTCAACTGGCCGAACGCGATCCTGGACCCCGCCGATGGCGGCAAGTTCGGCGTGGGCGCGAACGGCACCGGCCCCTACCAGCTGGTGGCTCTGGAAGTGGGCCGCCGCGCCGTGTATCGCGCCAGGCGCCCCTATTGGCAGGGCACCGGCCCCTATGCCGATGAAATCCAGATGCTGGATATCGGCCAGGACCCCGCGGCGCTGCTGGCCGCACTCGCCAGCCGCCAGGTCGATCTGCTGTACGAAGCCGACGTGACTCAGCTGGAAGCGCTGCGCAGCCTGCCCGGCATTCGCGTGGCCCAGGTGGCCACCGCGCAATGCGGCGTGGCGCGCATGAAGGTGGGCGAGCGGCCGTGGAACGACCCGCGCGTGCGCCTGGCGATGAAGCTTGGCGTCGATCCGGCCGGGGTGTTGCAGGTCGCGGGGCGCGGCATCGGCGCACCGGGCCAGCACCACCACGTGGCCCCCATCCATCCGGAATACGCGCCCATGCCCGAATTCGGGCGCGACGTGGCGCGCGCGAAGCAGTTGCTGGCCGAGGCGGGTTTCCCGAACGGTTTCGACACCGAGATCTACGTGCGCAACGCGCCGGCCTGGGAGCCGACCTCGGTGCAGGCCATGGTCGAGCAGTGGAAGGACATCGGCGCCCGCGTGCGCATCAACGTGGTGCCGCAGGAACAGATGCGCGACCTGTGGCTGAAGGTGCCGTTCTGCTACACCAGCTGGGGCCACCGCCCGCTGGGCGTGATGGTGCTGGCCATCGCCTATCGCACCGGGGTGCCGTTCAACGAATCGAACTACGCCAACCCCGCCTTCGATGCCCTGCTGACCCGCGCCGAAGGCACCGCGGACGTTGAAGCAAGGCGCGGCATGATGCTGCAGTTGCAGACCATGCTGCAGCAGGATGGCCCGATCGTGCAGCCGTTCTGGCGCGGCATCTATACCGGGGTCAGCCAGCGCCTGGCCGGCTTCGAGATGCACCCGACCTTCTTCCATTTCTGTCATGAGTGGTCGGTCGTTGCCTGACGTGGTGCGCGCGCCGTGCTGAAGACCGCGGCGCGCCAGCTTGCCTTCACCGCGCTGACCCTGTTCGTGGTGTCGTTCACCGTGTTCGCGTTGAACGAATTCACGCCAGGCAGCGCGGCGCGCAAGGTGCTGGGCGAGTTCGCCACACAGGAACAGGTTGACCTGCTGACGCAGCGACTGGGGCTCGATCGGCCGGTGCTGGTGCGCTACGTGGAATGGATCGGCCAGGCGCTGCGGGGCGAATTCGGCGAAAGCCTGCGCTTCCACGACAAGGTGGCGAACGTGCTGTGGCGCTACCTGTCGAACACGCTGCTGCTGGCCGCCATCTGCTTCGCGCTCATCGTGCCGCTGGCCATGCTGCTGGGCATCGCCGCGGGGCTGCGCGAGGGCTCGGCCGCCGATCGCATCATCTCCATGGCGTCGGCGCTGGTCGCCTCGGTCCCGGAATTCGCGCTGGCGGCGTTCCTGGCATTTCCCTTCGTGTTCCTGCTGGGCTGGCTGCCCGGCACCTCGCCGATGACCGGGGGCGGCGAATGGGCGCTGTGGCAGCAGCTGGTGCTGCCGGTCGCGGTGGTGGTGCTGTTCGACCTGGGCTACGTGGTGCTGATGGTGCGCGCCTCCACCGCCGAGGTGATGCAACGGCCCTATGTGCGCACCGCCGTGCTGAAGGGCCTGCCGTGGCGGCTGGTGGTGCGCCGGCACATCGTGCGCAACGCCATGATCACGCCGGTGACCATCCTGCTGCTGCAGATCAACTACCTGATCACCGGGCTGGTCGTGGTGGAAGCGGTGTTCGGCTATCCGGGGTTCGGCCGCATGATGCTGGAAGCAGCACTGAACAAGGACATCGCGCTGCTGCAGGCGGGCGCACTGGTGGCAGTGCTGGTCGCGGTCCTCACGCAGATGGCGGGTGACCTGGTGTACGTGGCGCTCGATCCACGTATCCGGGTGCGCTGAGATGGCAACCGAAGCCGCGCGCATCGCTGTCGCCCCACCGCGCCGCAGGCGAGGGGTGCGCTGGCTGTCCGGCATGGCGCGCCTGGCCTGGTCGCCCACCGGCGCCACCGGCGCGGCCCTGGTGCTGTTCTGGGTGGCGGTGTCGCTGCTGGCGCCCTTCATTGCCACGCACTCGCCCACCGCCAACGACTACGCGGCGCTCGCCAATCCGCGCCCCACGGCCGCGCACTGGCTGGGCACCGACATGCTGGGCCGCGACCTTTATTCCCGCATCGTGTTCGGCGCCCGCACGGTGCTTACCGTGGCACCCATCGCCACGGGCGGTGCCCTGCTGCTGGGCTGCCTGTTCGGCCTGCTTGCCGGCTATCGCGGCGGCCTGACCGATATTCTCGTAAGCCGCGTGTGCGACATCCTGCTGAGCTTCCCGGTGATCATCCTGTACCTGATCGTCATCGTGAATTTCGGCCCCTCGATGCTGAACATCATCATCGTCATCACCATCACCAAGGCGCCGATCATCGCGCGCATCGTGCGCGGCGTGGCGCTGGAGCTGCGCGGCCGCGAATACGTGCAGGCCGCCAGGCTGCGTGGCGAAGGCGACTGGTACGTGATGTTCGTGGAAATCCTGCCGAATGCGCGCGGCCCGCTGATCGTGGAGGCCTGCCTGCGCATGGGCTACACCACGGTGGCGATCGGAGCGCTGGGTTTCCTGGGCGTGGGCCTGCCGCCGCCCACGCCCGACTGGGGCGGCATGGTGCGCGAATCCTACGGCCTGCTTAGCGTCTATCCGCACATGGCGCTGTTCCCGGCGGCGGCGATCTCGTCGCTGGTGATCGGCTTCAACCTGCTGGCCATGGGCCTGCGCGAAGTTTCCTTGCGCGACTGAATGGGCAGTGCCGCACCCGTCCTGGAGATCGACAGCGCGCGCATAGGATATCGGCTGCGGGCAGGGGAACTGACCGTGGTGCCCGACCTGTCGCTGGCCATCGCCCCCGGCGAGGCATTCGGCCTGGTCGGCGAAAGCGGTTGCGGCAAAAGCACGGTGGCGCTGGCGGTCATGGGCTATCTGGGCGCGGTCGGCCGGCTTGCCGGCGGGCGCATCCTGGTCGATGGCCAGGATATCGCGCGACTGCCGGCCGAAGCGCTGCGCCGGTTGCGCGGCGCCCGCATGGCCATGGTCTATCAGGACCCGATGAGCAGCCTGAACCCCACCATGACCGTGGGCCGGCAATTGATGGAGGTGGCACAAACCCATCTGGGCCTGGCCTCGGCCGCCGCCCGCGCCCGCGCCGCCGACATGCTGCGCGAGGTGCGGCTGCCGGAGGCCGAGGCGGTGCTGGACCGCTACCCGCACCAGCTGTCCGGCGGGCAGCAGCAGCGGGTGGTGATCGCCATGGCGCTGATGGCCGAGCCTGCGCTGCTGGTGATGGACGAACCCACCACCGGCCTCGACGTGACCGTGGAAGCCGCGGTGCTGGACCTGGTGAACAGCCTGCGCCGCAGCCGCGGCATGGCGCTGCTGTTCATCAGCCACAATCTGGGCGCGGTGCTGCGCGTGTGCGACCGCGTGGGCGTGATGTATGCCGGCGAGATCGTCGAGCAGGGGGCGATCGCCGATGTGTTCCGCGACCCACGCCACCCCTATACGCGCGGCCTGCTGGGCGCGATCCCGTCGCTCCGCGGCGGCGGGCGCGGCGCGCGGCTGGCCAGCATCCGCGGCCAGGTCGGGTCCCTGCTGGATCGCGCGCCGGGCTGCGGCTTCGCCGCGCGCTGCCCGCACGCCACCCACGCCTGCCGCGCAGCACCCATACCGCTCAGCGAAGCAGCACCCGACCGCCTGGTGCGCTGCCTGCACGCAGCCACCCTGCCGCGCTGGCAGCGCGAGATGCCGGCCCAGTCCGCACCGCCGTCGCCGGAAGGCCGCACGCTGCTCGATGTGGCCGGGCTGCGGAAATCATATCGCCGCAGTGGCCTGTTCGGCCGCAAGGCCACCGCCACGCGGGCACTCGATGGCCTTGATCTTGCGGCCGAGCATGGGCGCACGCTGGCGATCGTTGGTGAATCCGGCTGCGGCAAATCGACCTTCGCGCGCCTGCTGACCGGGCTTGATACCGCCGATGACGGCACGCTCGCCTTGGCTGGCGTCAACGTGGCGCGCGTGGGGGTGGCGGCGCGCGACGCTGCCCAGGTGCGCAGCGTGCAGATGGTGTTCCAGAACCCCGACGGCACGCTGAACCCCAGCCACAGCATCGGCCACGCGGTGGGCCGCGCGGTGCGGCGCCTGCGTGGCCTGAAGGCCGCGGATGTGCCGGCCGAGGTCGCGCGGCTGCTGGAGACCGTGCGCCTGCCGCCCGATGTGGCCGATCGCATGCCGCGGCAATTGTCCGGCGGGCAGAAGCAGCGCGTGGCCATCGCGCGCGCGCTGGCGGGCGCGCCCGAGCTGCTGGTGGCCGACGAACCGGTCAGTGCGCTCGACATGTCGGTGCAGGCGGCGATCGTGAACCTGGTGCTGGACCTGCAGGCCGAGCGCGGCATCACCATGGTGTTCATCAGCCACGACCTGGCCGTGGTGCGCTTCCTGGCCGACCGCGTGGCCGTGATGTATCTGGGCCGCGTGGTCGAGTTCGGCCCGACCGCGTCGGTCTTCGCCGCGCCCTTTCACCCCTACACCGAGGCGCTGCTGTCCGCCGCGCCCGATCCCGACCCCGACCGCGTTGCCGCCCGCATTGTGCTGGAGGGTGCGCCGCCGCGCGCCGACGTGCCGACCACCGGCTGCGTGTTCGCCGGCAACTGCCCGCGCAAGCTGGGACCCGTCTGCGACACCACGCCGCCGCCCGAGCAGACCCGGCACGGCCACCGCATCGCCTGCCACATCCCGCGCCACGACCTGGCGAGGCTTCAGGCCGCCTGACCGCCCAGGCTCTGCGTGACCGCCTGTGCGCAGCCGACCACGCCGTCGCGCAGCGCCCGGCGTTGCCGGCCGCGCTGGTCGGGCAGATAGGGGATGCTGACAGCGGCCACGCAGCCGCCGGCCGCGTCGAAGATGGGGGCCCCGATGGCCGCGACGCCGGCGACGAACTCCCCATTGTCCTCGGCATGGCCGGCGCGGCGCACCGCCGCCAGCACCGCGGCCAGGGCCCGGCTGTCGGTGATGGTGGTTGCGGTATGCCGCGCCAGCGGTGCGGCCAGCAGCCTTGCCTGCAGCGCCGCATCGCCGAACGCGGCCAGCACCTTGCTGGCGGCCCCCGCATGCAGCGGAAAGCGGCGGCCGATCTGCGTGGTCACCGAATAGGTCTGCGGCCCCTCAGCCACCGCCACCACCAGCGCGCTGTCGGCGTCCAGTACCGAAAGCTTGACCGTGACGCCAAGCCGCAGCGCCAGCGCGTCCATCGCGGGGCGCGCCACCGAAACCAGGTCGGCGCCCAGTGGTACGGCGCGGGCGAGCCGAACCAGCGCGGGGCCTAGCCGATACCCCTGCTCGGCTGCGCGCACCACCAGGCCGTGCGCCTCCAGCGAGTTCAGGATGCGATAGACGGTCGAGCGCGGGATGCCGAGTGCCACGGACAGCTCGGCGATCTGGCCGCCGCCATCCTGCGCCAGCGCGCCCAGCACCGCGGCGGCACGCTCGACGGCAGGGATGCGATTGGCAGTCGGCGGCGCGGGCATGGGCGAGATCCGGAAATTCGTTGCGTTCTGCGGCGTCGCGCCTATTCTGTTCAGATAAGAACGTTGAGTTCAAATATGAACATATCGGGAGGAGCCGATGATCCGTCGCCGCCTGCTGCAAGCCGGTGCTGCCGTGGCGTCAGCGCTTGCCGCGCCCGCCACCGCGCGCGCCCAGGCGCGCAGCCTCGCCTGGGTCACCCACCCCGCGATCCTGGGCGCCACCGGCGATGGCGAGATGCTGCGGCGGTTCGAGGCCGAGACCGGCGTGAAGGTGGAAGCCGTGACCTTCCCCACTGAGGTGCTGGGGCCGCGCATCCAGCAGGAGCTGATCGCGCGCAGCACCGCGTTTGACGTGTTCAGCATGGCCGATGCGTTCTGGACCACGAACGTGGCGCGCTTCTGCGAGCCGCTCGATCCGCTGATCGCGGCCAACCCGCCGCCAGGCGGCATGGCGGATTTCTCGCCCGGCATGGTGCAGCAGTTCCGCGTGCCGCAGACCGAAAATGGCCCGATCCTGGGCATTCCCCAGCGCGTCTCGGTCAGCCTGCTGTACTACCGCACCGACCTGCTGCAGGCCGCGGGCCTGGCCGTGCCGGGCACGCTCGACCAGTTCATGGCGGCGGCCGCGCGGCTCACCCGCGAAGGCATGGCGGGTGCCGTCTATCAGGGCGTGCAGGGCCAGGCCGGCGTGCTGGACTGGTACGAGTTTGCTTCCCCCATGGGTGCCGACCTGCTGGCACCACCCGACTGGAAGCGCGCCGCGTTCAACACCGAACCCGGCATCCGCGCGCTGGAAGCCCGCCGCAGACTGATCACCGAGGGCCATGTGAACCCCGGCGTGGTCGGCTACGGCTTCGATGACGCGATCAACGCGATCGCGCAGCAGAAGGCGGCAATGAGCGTGATGTTCTCGGCCTACTGGCCGCGCTTGAAGGATGCACGCACGTCGCAGGTGGCCGACACGATCGGCTTCGCCGCCCCCATGCGCAGCACCGGCGTGTCGCCCGCGTACCCCGCGCGCGGCTGGGCGCTCACGATCAATCGCGCGACCCCGAAGAAGGAGCTGGCCTGGCAGTTCATCCGCTGGCTCACCGACGCGCCGCAGCAGAAATGGATGGCGGTCAACCGCGGCAATCCGGTCAGCCGGCTTTCGGTGGTGGCGGATGCGGATTTCGCGGCCGCCGTGCCGATCGCCGCGGCCCTGCGCGAGGCGCTGCCGCACGCCAAGATCATGCCGAACGCGGCGCAGCTGCCGCGCATCCACGACGTGCTGTCGCGGCAGCTGGGCGCCGCGTTGGCCGGCAGCGTGACCGCCAGGGACGCGCTGGCCGCGGCCGAGACCGACGTGAACCGGCTGCTGGCCTGAAACCTTGCGCGCGGGCGCGCTGCCCTGGCTGCTGGTGTCGCCCGCGCTGGTCGTGCTGGCGGCGGCGGTGCTGTATCCGATCGGCTTCAACCTGTTTGCCGCCGTGCATGTCTGGAACCTGATCGAGTCCGATGGCCCGGCGCGCTTCGCGGGCTTTGCCACCTTCGCCGCGGTGCTGGGCGATGGCGCGTTCTGGCATGCGCTGCGCGTGACCCTGCTGCTGACCGTGGCGGCAGTCGCGTTGGAGTTCGTGCTGGGGCTTTCGCTGGCGCTGGTCGTGCACGAGGAAATCCGCGCGCAGCGCCTGCTGCGCACGCTGCTGGTGGCGCCGATCATGGCCACGCCGCTGGTGGTGGCGCTGGTGTTCCGCCTGATGTGGCATGGCGAGTTCGGCATCATCAACCATGCGATCGGCCGGCTGGGTTTCGCGCCCGTCATCTGGCTTTCCGGCCCCGTCACCGCCTTCATCGCCATCCTGGTGACCGAGACCTGGCACAACACCAGCTTCGTGTTCCTGGTGCTGCTTGGCGCCTTGCAGATGCTGCCGAGCGACCCGTACGAGGCCGCCATGGTGGACGGCGCCAGCTGGCTGCAGCGCCTGCGGCACGTCACGCTGCCGCTGCTGCGCCCGGCCATCCTGGTGGCGCTGCTGTTCCGCGTGGTGTTCGCCATGCGCCTGTTCGACGAGGTCTGGGTGCTGACCCGCGGCGGGCCCAACAGCGCCACCGAGACGATCTCGATCCTGCTGTTCCGCTCGGCCTTCGAGGTGTTCGACGTGGCGCAGGCGGCAGCACTTTCCATCCTGCTGCTGCTGCTGAGCGCGGCACTTGCCTTCGTGCTGGTGCGCACGCTGTACCGGCCGGAGCACGCCTGATGCGCCCGCCCGCCTGGCTGCGCCTGACCCTGACCATTGTCGCTGCCGCCGCGGCGAGCCTCACGCTGTTTCCGATCGTGTGGATGCTGCTGGTGTCGCTGAAGACCCAGCGCGACGCGCTCAGCCTGCCGCCACGCTGGCTGTTCGCCCCGACAATCGAGGCGTACTGGGCAGTGTTCGCCAAGGCCGGCTTCGCGCGGGGCCTGGCCAACTCGCTGCTGGTCAGCGGTGCGACGCTGGCCGTGTGCCTCACGCTGGGGCTGATGGCGGCCTATGCGATCGCGCGCTTCCGCTTCCGGGGCGCCAACGCGATCCTGTTCGGCATGCTGCTGACGCGGCTGTTTCCGCCCGTGGCACTGGTGACACCCTATTTCCTGAACGTGCAGTGGCTTGGCCTGCACGATCGCCTGCCGGCCCTGGTCGTCGCCTATGTCGCGCTGAACCTGCCTTTGGCCGTGTGGATGCTGAAAGGCTATGTCGAGGCGATCCCCGAGGACCTGGAGCAGTCGGCGATGATCGACGGCGCCACGCGCTTCCAGGCCGTGACGCGGGTGGTGCTGCCGCTGATGGCGCCGGGCCTGGCCGCGACCAGCGTGTTCGTGTTCGTGGGCGCCTGGAACGAGTTCCTGTTCGCGCTGACCCTCACCAGCCGTGCCGCGCGCACGTTGCCCACCATCATCGCCGAGTTCGTCGGCGACACCGGCATCGAATGGCCGCAGATCATGGCGGCCAGCACCGTGGCACTCGCGCCCGTGCTGGCCGCCACCTTCGCGCTGCAGAAGCACATCGCCGCCGGCATGACCGCCGGCGCCGTCAAGGGATGAGGAGGACCGCCATGCTGCCGACCCGCCGGGCCATGCTTGCCGCCACCCTGCTGCTCGCGCCATCCGCGCGCGCCCAGGCCCCCTGGGCGCCGACCCGGCCCATCACCTTCGTCTATGGCTTCGCGCCGGGCAGCACGGTCGACCTGGTGGTGCGCACCATGGCGCGCGAGCTGGAAAAGTCGCTGGGCCAGCCGATCGTGGTGGACAGCCGCCCCGGCGGGTCCGGCAACGTCGCCGTGCAGCACATGCTGCGCCAGCCGGCCGATGGCTACACCATCGTGCTGGCGCCGATCACGCTGGGCACCAACCCGCACCTGATGAGTGTCGGCTACGACCCGGAACGCGACATCCAGATGGTGGCGCGCATGACCTCGGTGCCGGTGGCCATCGTTGTGTCGGCGCAGAGCGGCCTGAAGAGCCTGGCTGAGCTGGTGGCCTTCGCCAGCGCCGCGCCGGAGACGCTCACGCTGGGCCATGGCGGCGTCGGCACCTCGGGTTTCCTGGCGGCGCAACTGCTGGCACGCCAGGCCGGCTTCACGCCGCTGATGGTGCCCTATGGCGGCACCGGGCCGGTCTATCAGGCCATGCTGGCCGGCACGCTGCACGGCACCTTCACGCCGGTGGATGCGGCGCTGCCCGGCCACGTTTCGGCCGGCACCATGCGGGCGCTGGCGGTGATGCAGAAAACGCGCATTGCCCTGCTGCCCGACGTGCCGACCACGCACGAGCAGGGGTTCGGGCCGGAGGTCGATTTCAGCTCGTGGCACGGCGTGATGGTGCGGCCCGGCACGCCCGAACCGGTGATGGCGCGGCTGTTCGCCGCCGTGACCAGCGCCGTGCGCGCACCCGAGGTACAGGCCGCGCTGCTGCGCGCCGGGGTGGAGCCGGCGCCATCCGCCAGCATCGACGAGGCGCAGGCCTTCTACCTGGGTGAGCTGCGGCGCTGGGGCACGCTGATCCGCGCGCTTGGCATCCGTCCGCAATAGGCACAGCACGATGCAACTCTGCATGCTGCTGCGCCCGCAGCCGGATCGCAGCTGGGACCTGGCCCGGCAGATGGGCATCACGCACGCGGTCACGAAATGCACGGCCGAGCTCAGCGGCGACGATCCGCCCTATGTGCCCGGCGTGCTGGAACGCGCGCGGCGGCGCTTTGCCGACGCGGGGATCACCCTGATCGGGCTGGAAGGCGACCAGTTCGACTATGCGGGCTTCAAGCTCGCCACGCCCGGGCGCGACGCAGCGCTGGAACGCTACGCGCTGATGCTGCGCGAAGCCGGGCGGCTTGGCATCGGCTTCATCTGCCAGAATTTCATGTGCGGCACGGGCTGGTTCCGCACCGACACCAACGTATCTGGCCGGGGCGGCGCGCTGGTCACGCGCTTCGTCGCGGCCGACGCGCCGGCGGGCGACGGCGCATCGGTGGGCGCGGATGCGATCTGGGCGAACCTGCAAAACTTCCTGCAGGCCGTGATCCCGGTGGCCGAGACGGCGGGCGTGACGCTGGCGCTGCACCCCGACGATCCGCCGGTGCCGGCGCTGCGCGGCGTGGCGCGCGTGCTGACCTCGGTCGCGGCGCTGGAGCGCGCGGTTTCGCTGGCACCCTCGCCGGCGCTGAAGCTCACCTTCTGCCAGGGCACGCTGGCGACCGCCGGCGAGGACCTGGTGGCGGCGGCCAGGCGGCTGGCACCACGCACGCATTTCATCCATGTGCGCGACGTGCGCGGCACCGCGCAGGCGTTCGACGAAACCTTCCCGGACGAGGGCATCACCGACATGCCGGCACTGTTCCGCGCCTATGCCGAGCTTGGGCTCGACGTGCCGATCCGCCCCGACCATGCGCCGACCATGGCGGGCGACAGCCACGGCGCGCTGGGCACCGCGGGCGGCATCGCGGTGGGCTACGAAGCCACCGGCATGGTCTATACCGTTGGCTGGATGCGCGGGCTGATGCGCGCCACGGGGCTGGAGCGCGCGCCATGACGCCGCCCAGCGCCGCCACTGTCACCAAGCTGCTGCTGAAGAACCACGGCATGCGCAACGCTGCCGTCCGCGGCGTGCGTCCGGCCGATCCGAAGAACTGCCGCTTCGCGGACCCGGCCGTGACACTGCGCTACCTGCCGGTGCGCGATAACCCGCTGGCCGCGCAAAGCCTGGCCAACCCGCAGGCGCTGATGCACCGCGTGCTGGACCGGCTGCGTCCCGGCGACGTGCTGGTGATCGACGGCATGGGCCGCGAGGATGCCGGCATACTGGCCGATGGGATCTGCGCGCGCCTGGTCGCGATCGGCGTGGCCGGCGTGGTCGGCGACGGCGCGATGCGCGACCTGGCCGAGACCGCGGCGCTGGGGCTTCTGGGCCTCTATCCGCCGATCGCCGAGGTCACCGCGGCCTTCCGCACGCAGCAGGCGAAGGCGGCCGCGCAGTGACCAGCCCGGCGGCACCGCTGCCGGGCACCGTGGCGGCGATGTTTGCCCTGCGCGGCAGGCGGGCGCTGGTGACCGGCTCCAGCCGCGGCATCGGGCGCGCCATCGCGCTTGGCCTTGCGACCGCCGGTGCCCGCGTGGCGGGGCACGGCGTTGCCCGGTCGGCAGCACTTGATGCGCTAGGGGCCGGGCTGGCGGCCACGGTCACCGGCGATCTCGCGACCGAAGCCGGCGTGGCGCAGCTGCTGCGCGAGACCCGCGCCGCGCTGGGCGAGATCGACATCCTGGTGCTGAACGCCTCGATCGAGATCCGGCAGGATTTTTCCGCGATCAGCGATGACGCCTTCGCGCGCCAGGTCGCCGTGAACCTGGATGCGACGCGCCGGCTGCTGGCGGCGTGCGTGCCGGGCATGGTCGAGCGCGGCTGGGGCCGCGTGCTGGCCATCGGCAGCGTGCAGGAAGTGAAGGAGCATCCGCAGCTGCTGATCTACGCCGCGCTGAAGCACGCGCAGACCGGCATGATGCGCAACCTGGCCCGCCAGGTCGCGGCGCGCGGCGTGACCTGCAACACGCTGGCACCCGGCGCGATCGCCACCGACCGCAACGCCGCGGTGCTGCAGGATGCGGCGTATCGCGATGCCGTGGTGAACCGCATTCCCATGCAGCGCATCGGCGACCCCGACGACTGTGTCGGCGCCGCCCTGCTGCTGTGCTCCGACGCCGGGCGCTACATCACCGGCGAGCGGCTGCTGGTGGATGGCGGCATGCATCTTTGAACGGCATCCGCAGCGGCCTGGAAGGGTCCTTCGGCTTGACAGTATCCTATCCAGGGGGATAGCAAAATCGAAGCGCGTCGCGCGGCGGCGCCGTAACGCGGGTGGGGCGCGCCATGACAGGTTTCGCCGATGTGCTGCAGCAGGGTGGCGCCAGCGCCTTGCTGTTCATTCCCACCGCCATGCTGCTGGGCGCGTTGCACGGGCTGGAACCGGGGCATTCCAAGACACTGATGGCCGCCTTCATCATCGCCGTGCGCGGCACGGTGGCCCAGGCCGTGCTGCTGGGCATCGCGGCCACGATCTCGCACACCCTGGTGGTCTGGGTCGTGGTGCTGGCCGGTCTCTACTTCTTCGCGGGCGTCGATGCCGCGGCGACCGAGCCCTATTTCCAGATCGCCTCCGCGGTGCTGATCATCGGCATCGCCGCCTGGATGATGCAGCGCACCTGGCGTGAGCAGCAGGCGCTGAAGGCAGCCAGGGCCGCCGGCGCCGCGCTGGCGCGGCCGGCCATGCGCCAGGTCGATACCGGGCATGGCCGGATCGGGCTGGAGCTGCGGCGCGATGGCGCCACGGGTGCTGCGCGCTGGCATGTCACCACCCTGGCCGGCGCCCCCTGGGCGGCCGAGGATGTGCGCATCACCACGACCGCCGCGGATGGACAGCGCAAGCAGTACCGGCTGGACGCGCGCGACGGCCACCTGGAATCGCGCGATGCGGTGCCGGAACCGCACGTCTTCACCGCCACCATCAGCCTCAATCACCATGACCACGACCATGATTTCGAGGTGGCCTTCACCAGTGCCGACGCAGCCGCGACGGCCGGGTCGGCCGACGAACCGATGGATGCGCATGCGCGGGCGCACGCCACCGACATCAAGAAGCGGTTCGCCGACCGCAGCGTCACCACCGGCCAGATCGTGATGTTCGGCCTGACCGGCGGGCTGATCCCGTGCCCGGCGGCGATCACCGTGCTGCTGCTGTGCCTGCAGGTGCAGCAGCTCGCGCTGGGCGCGGTGCTGGTGCTGTCGTTCAGCCTGGGCCTGGCGCTCGTCATGGTGGCCGCCGGCGTTGCCGCCGCGCTCGGCGTGCGGCATGCCGCGAAGCGGTTCAGCGGCTTCCGGGCGATCGGCGCGCGGGCATCCTATGCCTCCAGCATCCTGATCATCCTGCTGGGCATCTACCTGGGCTATGCCGGCCTGCACGCGCTTTCTGCCGGCGTGGCGGGCGGCGTGGCGGGCGGCGGCGCATGAGGCAAGGGGTCAGCAGGCACGCCATGAGCAAGCAACGCATCGCCGGTCGCCCGCCCGCCGCGGACGAGCGCCATCACACCCACCCGGAGATCATGAAGCGCCTGCGCCGTGCCGAGGGCCATCTGCGCAGCATCCTCGCCATGATCGAGGAGGGCCGGCCCTGCCTTGACGTGGCGCAGCAGCTGCACGCCGTGGAAAAGGCCGTGTCGCAGGCCAAGCGCGCGTTCATCCACGACCATCTCGATGATTGCCTGGAACACGCGGTGGGCGGGCTGGTGGGCCGGCAGCGGGACGCCATCGAGGAGTTCAAGGAGATCACCAAGTACCTTTAGCCACGATGGCGGTGCCGCGCCGCCGCCATGCCGGTGCTTGACCTTCCCATCATGGGAAGCCACATGCTGACCTGCATGGAGCGTTCGCAATGAACATCGGCGATGTCGCCGCGGCATCGGGTGTGTCGGCGAAGATGGTGCGCTACTACGAAGCGATCGGGCTGATCGGCCCGGCAGCGCGCAGCGATGCCAACTACCGCGTCTATGCCGAGGCCGACCTGCACACGCTGCGCTTCATCCGCCGTGCGCGCTCGCTCGGGTTCTCGGTGCCGGAGATGTCAACGCTGCTGCAACTGTGGCGCGATCGGCGCCGCGCCTCGGCCGATGTGAAGCGGCTGGCGCTGCGCCACGTGGCCGACCTGGAAGCCAGGATCACCGAGCTGCAGGAGATGGCGGAGACATTGCGTCACCTGGCCCGCACCTGCCATGGCGACGCGCGGCCGGATTGCCCGATCCTGGAGCAGCTGGCACGGCCCGACGTGATGGTGGCGCGGCCAGGCAGGCCCGGCTTCGGCCGCAAGGCACCTTTGCGCCGCACGGCCTGACCGCCGTCAGGCGATTGCGGGCGTGTAGCCCGCGTCGCGCACGATGGCGGCCACCCGCGCCGCATCGCCGGCGCCGGTCACCGCCACCAGCTTGCTGGCCGGATCGGCGCTGACCTTGGTGCCAGGCAACGCAGCCTCGATCGCGCCGATGATGGTGCTGGCGCAGTGCCCGCAGGTCATGTCATCGACCCGCAACCGCACGCGGCCCGGCTGGATTGCGTCGGATTGCGTGCTGTCGCGCATGCGGTGAACTCCCGTGCCCATCATCGTGTCGATACATCCTGCAGCTTGCCATGATGGCAAGGTCAAGCGGCGCGGCATTGACCTTGCCATGATGGCAAGCCCCATCTGCCGGTGGCAGACTGGGTGAAGGGTCGGATCATGACCACCGCTACTGACAGCCAAGCCGCCATCCGGCTCGCGATCGAGGGCATGAGCTGCGCGTCCTGCGTGCGGCGGGTCGAGCAGGCGCTGCTGCGCGTGCCCGGCGTTTCGGCGGCCGCCGTCAATCTGGCAACCGGCCGCGCCGAGGTGACCCATCAGGGCGGCATCGACCCTGCGCTGCTGGCCGGAGCGGTTTCGCGCATCGGCTTTGCCGCGGCCGTCACACAGGATGCGGCCCGCCAGTCGGATCGCGAGGCAGCCGCCCGTGCCGCCGAGCTGGCGCAGCTCAGCCGCGCCGTGCTGCTGGCGGGCCTCGCCACGCTGCCCCTGCTGGTGCTGGAAATGGGCAGTCACCTGGTGCCGGCGGTGCATGACCTGGTGATGCAGCGGATCGGCATGGCGGCAAGCTGGCTGGCGCAGTTCGTGCTGGCCAGCCTGGTGCTGTTCGGCCCCGGCCTGCGCTTTTTCGCAAACGGCATCCCGGCGCTGCTGCGCGGCGCCCCCGACATGAATGCGCTGGTGGCACTGGGTGCCGGTGCCGCCTGGAGCTATTCCACGGTCGCGACCTTCGCGCCGCAGCTGCTGCCGCCGGACACCCGGGCCGTGTATTTCGAGGCGGCGGCGGTGATCGTCACGTTGATCCTGCTGGGTCGCCTGCTGGAAACCCGCGCCAGGGGCCGCACCGGCCAGGCGATCCGCCGCCTGATCCGCCTGCGGCCGAACACCGCGCGGGTGCGCCGCGACGGCAGCGATACCGAGGTGGACCTGGACATGCTGCGCGCCGGAGACCTGGTGCTGGTGCGCCCCGGCGAGCGCGTGCCGGTGGATGGGGTGGTGACCGAGGGCGCGTCGTTCGTGGACGAAAGCATGATCACCGGCGAAGCCGTGCCGGTCGGCAAGGCGGTGGGCGCGCAGGTGGTGGGCGGCACGGTCAACCGCACCGGCGCCTTCACCTTCCGCGCCACCAGGGTGGGCGCCGACACCGTGCTGGCACAGATCATCCGCATGGTCGAAGCCGCGCAGGCGTCGAAACTGCCGATCCAGGCGCTGGTCGATCGCGTGACGCAGTATTTCGTGCCTGCCGTGATCGCCGCCGCCGCCATCACCTTTGGCGTGTGGCTTGGCTTCGGGCCGCAGCCGGCGCTGGGGCTTGCGCTGGTGAACGCCGTGGCGGTGCTGATCATCGCCTGCCCCTGCGCCATGGGCCTGGCGACGCCGACCTCGATCATGGTCGGCACCGGGCGCGGCGCGGAACTGGGCGTGCTGTTCCGCAAGGGCGAGGCCTTGCAGACCCTGCGCGATGCGCGCGTGATCGCCCTGGACAAGACCGGCACGCTGACCAGGGGCCAGCCGGAACTGACCGACCTGCTGCCTGCCGACGGCTTCCAGGCCGACCAGGTGCTGCGGCTTGCCGCCGCGGTCGAGGCGCGCTCCGAGCATCCGATCGCCGCGGCCATCGTGGCCGCCGCCAGGTCGCGCGGCATCGCTGATGCCACCGCTTCAGACTTCGAGGCAGTGCCGGGCTTCGGCGCGCAGGCCAGCGTGGAAGGTCGCGCCGTGGCGCTGGGTGCTGACCGGTTCATGGCGCGGCTTGGCCTCGACACCGCGGCCCTGGCCCCGCAGGCGGCGGCGCTGGCGGCGCGTGGCCGCAGCCCGGTGTTCGTTGCCGTGGATGGCCGCGTTGCCGCCGTGCTGGCGGTGGCCGATGCGATCAGGCCCGGCACGCAAGCGGCGATCGCCGCCCTGCATGCGCTGGGCCTGAAGGTCGCGATGGTGACGGGCGACAATCGCGGCACCGCACAGGCGATCGCGCGCGACCTCGGCATCGACGAGGTGCACGCCGAGGTGCCGCCATCCGGCAAGGTCGATGCGGTGCGGGCGCTGCGCGAGGGCGGCCGGAAGGTCGCGTTCGTCGGCGACGGCATCAACGACGCGCCGGCGCTGGCCGAGGCCGATGTGGGAATCGCCATCGGCACCGGCACGGACGTGGCGATCGAAAGTGCGGATGTGGTGCTGATGCGGGGCGATCTCAGCGCCGTGCCCGCGGCCATCGCCCTGTCGCACGCGACGATCCGCAACATCCGGCAGAATCTTTTCTGGGCCTTCGCCTACAACGCCGCCCTGATCCCGGTTGCCGCCGGCGCGCTGTGGCCGGTCAACGGCACGCTGCTGTCGCCGGTCATGGCGGCGGCAGCCATGGCGCTGTCCAGCGTGTTCGTGCTGGGCAATGCGCTGCGCCTGCGGCGGTTCAAGGCACCCGGCCGCGCCACGTAGTCCCTGGTGCTTGACCGTGTGCAAGTCTCAGCCCGACGCGCTAACCTTGCCCTGTTCCGCCAGGTGCCGATCCAGCATCGGCAGCAGCGATCGCTTCATGCGATGGCGCACGCGCAGCGCGCCGACATAGGCCGCGTGGTCAGCGCGCGGCTGTAGTGCGGCCAGGCGAACCAACAGACGGCATGCGTCCTCGTAGCCGCCGCGACTGGTCTCGCCGATCCTGCGCTCTAGAACGGCGCTGTAGACGCGCGCGGCCTGGTCCGGCAGGTGCCGCGCGCTGGCATCGGCAAGGCGCAGCAGCAGGGTGTCACCCACCTCGACCTCGCGCGTGATCGCCCAGGCTTCCGCAAGGCGCGCGGCTTCCATCAGGATGCCGATCTGAAGCTCGACCATCGCCCTGATGCGCCAGTGATCGACGCCGCGCATCGTCGCGCGTCGCGACCGCAGCATGGCCAACGCGCGATCCGCGGCGTCCGGCGCGCCAAGGCCGTGCAGGGCACTGAACAGGCCGAGGGCCGGGGCGCGTTCAAAGCCGCGCCACAATGTGGCGATCGCCTCGTCCCGCCTGCCCTCCGCGACAAGGCGGTCGGCCAGGAACAGCACCAGCGCCGTGCCGGTCGCGTCATCGAACAGAAAGACACCGTCCCTGGCAGTCTCCCGCGCCATGTCGGGCCGGCCGTGCTCCAGGCAGAAGCGCGCCAGCGCCAGGTGGTCCCGCGCATCGGCCAGCACGGCGCGGCGCAGCACGATGCGCCGATCCACATCGCCGGCTCGCGCGGCGAAGCGATCGAGCATCATGGTCAGCTGGCGGCGGTCGGCGGCCTTCGCGTCGGCGCCGTCGCGGCCGATCGGCGGCAGGCTTGCATAGGCGGCCTCGGCCAGGCGCCGATATTCGGCAAGACCCGCTTCGCCCAGGATTTCGGCATAGGTTTCGTCGGCGGTGTCGAAGGTGCCGAAGCCGTCGCTGTCCCAGGCACGCTCGAACAACTCGGCTGCGAGCGTGAGCGGGTCGGGCCGCAGCGCACGGCAGGCTTCGACATGCAGCGCGGCGACGCGCTCCAGCACGTCGGTCCCGCCACCGTCCGAATCGTCCACCTGCTCCAGCGCGCCAGGCAGCTCGTCGAGCACGGAGTCGAGCAGGTCCTTTGCCTCGGCGGCGGCGCCGGCGGCAATCAGAGCGGGAACCTGCGCCAACGTTTGCAGGATCTCGTCGGTCCAATTGCCTGCTGCGTCGTAGTCCACGAAGTGCCTGGGGTGCAGCGCGTCGCGCAACGCCTGCCGCAGCAGCGCTGCATGTTCGGCCGCAGGCTTGTCCGCGGCACTGGCGGCCAGGTCGAGCCGGCGCAGCAGCGCTATGTCGCGCGTCGCGAGATCAAGCAGCATGTCGGCAAGCGCCGGGGCACCAAGGCCGACCAGGTGGGCGCGGATCGCGCCCTGGCGGTCCGGCACCGCCTCGCCCGCGGCGTCGGCGGCAAGGGCGGTCGCGACCAGATGCTTGCACCAGCCCTCGCGGTCGAAGGCGGGGCAGGTGCAGTCGCCGGCGATGTGCGGGCCCTGGCCGCGCAGGCGAACGCGATAATCCTCGCCGCCGCGAACGACGGCCAGGACGATCGCGCTGCCGGCCGACAGCAACGTCACCGCGCCTGCGGCCAGCAGGGCTTCGCCACGGCCGAAGGCGGCATCGCCGGCCAACGCGCGCAAGCGATCAGGGGCGAAGCGCGGCATGGCGGCAGCGTCTCATATCGGCGCGCGCCCGGCCACGATGCCGGCGAGTCGACAGGCGCTACCCGTGCACCACCAGCGCCGTATCATGGCGCGACAGCACCTCGGCGCCCGTTTCACCCACCAGCACGGTGAGCCCGGGCGCCATGGCAGTGTTGGTCTTGGCATCGGCCAGGATCATGTGCAGGAAGAAAACCTGGCCCGGTTCGATCACGACGGGATTGCCCGAGACGATCATCGGCCAGTCCATCCAGTTCGGCTGGAAGGTGGCGCCCAGCGCGTAGCCGCAGGCATTGAGGCGCGCGGCCCCCAGGCCGGCCTGGTCGAAAGTGTCGGCATGCGCGCGGAACACGTGGTCCAGCGTGTTGCCGGGTCGGCAGGCGGCGATGCAGGCCAAAAGTGCGGCCGTGGCGGCAGCGTGGAAACGCACGTGCTGCGGCGTGGCTTCGCCGATGCAGATCGTGCGCATCAGGCAGGCATGGTAGTGCCGGTAGGTGCCCGCGAATTCCAGCGTGAGCTGGTCACGCGCGCTGAGCTTCCGCCGCCCGGAATGGTACCGCACCAGCAGCGCGTGATCGCCGGAGCCGATGATGAACGGGTTGCCGGGATCGTCGCCGTCGCCCGCCAGAACGGCGGCGCGCATCGCGGCGTGGATCGCCGCTTCGTCGGCACCGGGTGCCGCCAGGCGATGTGCCGCGTCCAGCGCGTCATCGGCCAGTGCTACGGCGTGCCGCACATAGGCGATCTCGGCCGGTGACTTCTTCAGTCGCAGCCGGCTGATCAGGAAACTGGCATCCCTGTGCATGGCAACGCCATCCAGGGCCGCGAGCAGCTTCAGGCAGCTGGCGCCGGTCAGGCCATAGGACTCGAACTCGATGCCCAGGTGCTTGCCGGCAAGGCCAAGCTCGGCCAGCAGCGGCAGCAGCTCGGCCTGGGGTATCGCACCATCGCGGTCGATCCAGACGCGCACGTCGTCGATCACGCTGGTGAGCCTGGCCTGCAGCAGGTCGGGGCGGCGGGTCAGCAGCGCCATCCGGCCATCGGCGCGCAGCACCAGGCACTGGAAATAGACGTAGCCGAAGGTGTCGTAGCCGGTCAGCCAGAACATGCTTTCCTGGCGAAACACCAGCAGCGCATCCAGGCGCGCTTCGGCCATGGCGGCCAGCGTGGCCTGCAGGCGGGCGGCGAACTCGGCGCGGTCGAAATGCAGCATGCCTGGCTACTCCGGCACCGGCTTGCGCGGGAACACGAAGCGCGCGTACAGCCACACGATGCCCAGCAGGCAAAGCCCCAACCCGATGAACGACAGCGCGCGATACAGCCCGCCCAGCGCCGCCATGTCGAACAGGAACACCTTTGCCACCGTCAGCAGCACCAGCGCGAGCGAGGCATAGCGCAGCGCCACCACCCCCAGCCGCAGGCCAAGCCCCAGCAGCACGCCGGCGAACAGCAGCCAGGCGGCGGAATAGGCGTACCATTCGGCGTCGGAGGTCGGCAGCCAGACCGCGATCTCGCTGCCCTGGAACGCGCGCCGCACCTCCAGCGAGACAGCGACGAACAGCAGCACCGGAACAGCGGCGAAGGCGATGCCGGCCAGCCGGCGCGCGTGCTGTCGATGCGCATTCCAGGCCAGCACGGCGGCCAGCAGTGCGGGCAGCGTGTAGGCAACCCCCAGCAGGTTCAGCACCGGCCAGCGTCCCACCGCCTCGCCGGTCCATAGCGGATTGCCGACCAGCACCTGGCCCAGCAGCACCATCGCACCGCCCAGCCCACACAGCAGCACGGCGCCCCAGCGCGCCACCGGGCGCGGCGCCGCGCCGCCCCACACATGCAGCGCCACGCCCATGGCGAGCCAGGCCAGCGCCTGGAAGGCGCGCTCGGCCAGCGGCCAGCCATCGCTGTCCAGACCGTCGCCGGCGATGTCGCGCAGCTGCAGCGTGACGAAGGCCACGGCAAAAGCGAGCGCGCCGGCTTCCAGCACCGCGACCAGCGCATCATCCTGCTGGCGGCGGAATTTTTGCGCGGCGAACAGGAAGGCGGCGGCGGGCAGGCCGTAGCCATAGGTGATCCAGTTCGCCAGCGGCACCGCGCCCAGAGGATACTCGACCAGGTGGTGGTTCAGCAGCAGCCGCACCAGCACGATCCCGGCCACCGCCAGCGCCACCGGCCGCAGCCCGCGCAGGTCGAGCTTCGCCGCGATCCACGCCAGGGCAGCGACCTGCAACGACAGCGCGACCGTCAGCCACGCCTCGCGCAGCACCATGACGAAGGCGAGCGCCAGCGCGCCCGTGATGCCGGCCGCATAAGCGCCCAGGGCCGCGTTGGCCCAGGATGCGGCGCGATGCCGCGCGACGCGCTCGGCCGCGAAGGTGAGGCCAGCGGCCAGTGCCACGGCAATGCCCGCCCAGTGCAGCGCCACGTTGAAGTCAACGACCCGCCAATAGGCGATCGCCAGCAGCAGCAGCGGCACGCCGGCCGAGGCGCCGGCCCACAGCCAGGGCCGCGCCGCCCCCCACAGCGCGCGGAACCCGTAGGCCCCGAACAGCAGCGCGAAGCCAAGCCCCCAGCCGGCGAAGGCATCGAGCTCCGGCGGCAGCAGCGAGCGCTCGGCGATGCCGGGGTTGCGCCAGTCGCGCACGAAGCCGGCATAGGGTTCCTGCAGCACCGCCGGCAGGTGCCAGGTGGCATAGGCGCACAGCACGGCCAGTGCCGCGATCGGCAGCAGCGGGTCGCGCGCGGCATCGGCGCGCGCCAGCAGCAGCAGGGCGGCGGCGAAGGCCGCCAGCGCCACCAGGCCGGACGGGCCATACAGGTCCATGCGCAGCAGCACGAACAGCAGCAGCCCGACCGCGGCGGCCCCGGCGCACAGCAGCAGATTGCCAGGTGCGGCCAGGCGGCCCGGATCGCGCGGGCAGCCCAGCACTGAGGCCGCCAGCAGGGCGGCGGCATACAGCACCAGCACCAGGCTTTCGCCCGCGTCGAACGCGGTGGCGAACCACAGCATCGGCCACAGCACCGCGCCCAGCAGCCCGACCCAGCCCAGGAAGACCCAGCGATACAGCCGCACCAGCGCGAACACCGCGCCGGTCAGCACGGCCAGGTACGCGAACAGCGGCCCGGCGGCAGGTTCGGTGCTGGAAACCAGCAGCGGCGTGGCATAGCCGGCGACCAGCCCCAGCAGCGCCAGCAGCGGGCCCTGCAGCAGCGCCAGCGCCAGCGCCACGGCCGCGACCGCGCCCAGGCACAGGAAGGCCAGGCTCGGGCCCAGCAGCCCGTACAGCGCCTCGGCGGCATAGGTGCTGGCGAAGGCGGTGAACACGCCGGCGCCGGCCAGGGCCACGGGCACATGGGGCGCGGCGCGACCGGCCGGGCGGCGGCGCAACCACTCGGCGCCGGCCACCAGCGCCAGTGCCAGCAGCAGGCCGAGGGCGATGCGCATGCCAGGGCCGATCAGGTCCTGTTCGATGCTGTAGCGCACCAGGAAGGCGCCCCCCAGCGCCAGCGTGCCGCCGCCCAGCCAGACCAGCAGGTTGCCGGTCAGGCGCTGTTCCAGGTCGCGCTTCGGCGCGGGCGGGGCGGGCGGCGGTGGGGGTGGCGCCTGGGCGAAGGCCTCTGCCACGTCCGCTGCCGGTTCGCGTGTGGGTTCGACCGGTGCCGCCATCACCGGCGCGACACCTGGTGCCGGTGCCGGTGCCGGGGCCGGCGCTGCCGGCCGTGCCGCCAGCGCGGCGCGCAGTTGCGCGATCTCCTGCTTCAGTTCGCCGGCGCGGATGAAGGCGATCACGCCCAGCACCGGCGCGATCAGGAAGAACAGGCCGACGCCGAGCGCCAGCAGGATGAACAGGCCCTCCATCACAGTGCCACCCTGCGCCGCACCGCGCGCACCGCGAAGCCCGCCAGCAGGCCCCAGAAGGCCGCGCCCAGCCCCAGGAAGGCCACGCCCGCCGCGGTGACGACGAAGGTCACCGCCGCCGCGTCGCGCGAGTCGGCGTCCGCCACTGCGGCGGCCAGCGCGGCGGTCATGGCCGGCAGCAGGCCCAGGCCGGCCAGTGCTGCCACCAGCGCGGGCGGCAGGGCCGCGAACACGCCGGCCACGGCGGCGGCGAAGGTGCCGAACACCAGGTAGGTGATGCCCGCCGCCACCCCCGCCACCCAGCGCCGGGCGGGGTCGGGGTGCGCTTCGGGCCCCACGCAGATCGCCGCGATGATGGCGCTGGGATTGACGCCGTGGCAGCCGAACGGCGCCAGCAGCACCGACAGGCCGCCCATCAGCGCGGTGGCGACATCCTCGGGGGGCGCGAACCCGTTGGCGCGCAGCACCGCGAAACCCGACAGGAACTGCCCCGTGAGCCCGACCAGCGCCAGCGGCACGCCCAGCCCCAGGATGGCGCCCGGCTCGAAGCGCGGCGTGGTCCAGACCGGCAGGGCGGGCGCCAGCGAGATCGCCGCCGGCCGCAGCGCGCCGGTGAACGCTGCGACGGCCAGGCCGGCCGCGAAGACCGCCGGCACCGCCCAGAGCGGCGAAATCCGGCGCACGCCGAAGAACGCAAGCACCATCGCGCCCACCACCAGCGGCGCCTGGGCCAGCGCCGGCAGCGTGCCGGCGGCGAAGGGAAACAGGATGCCGCCCAGCAGCGCCGCCGCGATCGAAGGCGGCACGCGCGCCATCACCCGCCCGAACGCGCCCGACAGGCCCAGCAGCAGGATCAGCGCATTGCCGACCACGAAGGCGCCGATCGCCACCTCCCACGGCGTGGTCGGCAATGCGGCGGCCAGCAGCGCCACGCCTGGCGTGCTCCAGGCCGTGATCATCGGCAGGCGATACCGCAGCGACACGAACAGGCCGGCCACGCCGCTGCCGATCGCCACCGCCCACAGCCACGAGGCGACCTGGGCGTCGTTGAGCCCGCCCGCGGTCGCGGCGGCGAAGACCAGGGCCGTGGGGCCGGAGAAGCCCACCACCACGGCCGTGATCCCGGCCAGGATGGCGGGCAGCGCGCCGCCCTTCACAGGCCCATGGCGGTGCGCATGAAGAAGCGTTTCAGCCGCGGCAGCCGGTCAACGGCGCTGATGCCCAGGCCGCGCGCCAGCCGCACCGGCGGAAAGCTGGTGCTGAACAGCCGGTCCAGCGCGTCGGTGGCGAACAGCATGGCGAGGTTCGCGGGGCGCCGGGCACGTTCGTATTGCGCCAGCAGGTCCGCAGCACCTGGATCGAGCTTCGCGTTCCAGGCGCCGGTGACCAGCCCGGCCAGCACGCCCGCGTCGCGAAAGCCCAGGTTCAGGCCCTGGCCCGCGATCGGGTGGATGCCGTGCGCGGCATCGCCGCCCAGCGCCAGGCGCGTGGCGGTGTAGCGATGCGCGTGCAGTGCGGCCAGCGGATAGTGCCAGCGCTGGCCGATCGGGCGCACGGCGCCCAGGAAATCGCCGAAGCGGCGGGCGATCTCGCGGCCCAGGGCGGCGTCATCGAGGTTGCGGGCGCGGAGAATGACCTCCGGCCGATCGGTCCAGACGATGGCGCTGCGGTGTTCCGCCCCGTCTTCGCCATGGGCTTCGCCATCCGGCAGCGGCAGGATGGCGAAGGGGCCGGCGGGCAGGAAGTGCTCGACCGCCACGTTGCCATGCGGGCGCGCATGCGCCACGGCACAGACCAGCGCCGCCTGGCGATAGGCAAAACGCGTCACGCGGATGCCGGCGGCCTCGCGCAACGGTGACTCGCGTCCTTCGGCCGCCACCACCAGGCGCGCCGCGATGCGCGTGCCGTCGGCCAGCCTGAGCGTGGCACCCGATTCGTCGCGCGCGACGGCCTCCAGCGTGGCGGGGGCGAAGCAGCGCAGGTTGGCAATCCGCGGCAGTTGCGCGTTCAGCGCGATGCGCAGGTGCCGCGCCTCGACCAGCCAGCCGAAGGGGTCGCCTTCGCCCTCCGGCAGGTCATCGGGGTCGAAGTCGAGCGTGAACGGGCTGGCCGGGCGGCCAGGTGCCCCGTCGCTGACCCGGATGCCCAGGATCGGGCAGGGTTTTTCGCCCAGCCGGGCCCAGATGCCGGCTGCCTCCAGCACCGCCTTCGACCCGCGCGCCACGGCATAGGCGCGGCCATCGAAGCCGGGGTCCTCCATCGGCGGCAGCGGCGCGCGGTCGATCACGGCCGTGGGCACGCCGGACTCGGCCAGCGCGCAGGCGAGGGTAGCGCCCACGGGGCCCGCGCCAACCACGGCCACGGCGACGTCATGCACGGTGCTCATGGACCGCAGCATGTGCGGGGGCGGCGCGCGCCGGCAAGGGTGCGGTTGCACAAGAAACGGGCAGGCGATCGCCAACGCCGCGCGCAACGCCCGCGCGAACCGGGCTGCCACGGCGCGAAGCCGCCGGTTGGCACGCAACTTGGAACCAAAGCGGGTGATGCGGTCGCGGCGTGCCCGGCGACCGCCGCAACCGGGCGAAAGGCAACGATAGTGCAAGGCCACGAGATGCAACGCGGGGACTGCGCATGAAGCTCGTCATGGCGATCATCAAGCCGTTCAAGCTCGATGACGTGCGCGAGGCGCTGACGCCGCTGGGCGTGCAGGGCCTCACCGTATCGGAGGTGAAGGGGTTTGGCCGGCAGAAGGGCCAGACGGAAATCTACCGTGGTGCCGAGTACCACGTGAACTTCCTGCCCAAGGTGAAGATCGAGGTGGTCGTTGCCGCCGAGCTGGTGGACAGCGTGTGCGAGGCGATCGCCAAGGCCGCCCATACCGGCAAGATCGGCGACGGAAAAATCTTCGTGCTCGACATCGAGCGCGCCATCCGCATCCGCACCGGCGAAACCGACGGCGCCGCGCTGTGACGACCTCAGGAACCCACATGATGAACCGCTTCATTCGTTACGCCATGCCGGCGCTGGGTCTGGCAGTGCTGGCCACGCCCGCCTTCGCGCAGGACGCCGCGCCCAAGATCGACACCGGCGACACCGCCTGGATGCTCACCAGCAGCGCGATCGTGCTGATGATGACCATCCCGGGCCTGGCGCTGTTCTACGCCGGCATGGTGCGCAAGAAGAACGTGCTGGCCACCATGATGCAAAGCTTCAGCGCCGCAGCCCTGATCGGCGTGCTGTGGATGGTCGCCGGCTACAGCTTCGCCTTCGGCGACGGCGGGGCCTATTTCGGGGACTTCAGCCGGTTGTTCCTGTCCGGCATCGCCGAGAACTGGGACAAGCCGTTCACCCTGGGCAGCGGCGAATCGGCAGTGGCGCTGACCATCCCCGAAACCGTGTTCGTCATGTTCCAGATGACCTTCGCCATCATCACGCCGGCGCTGATCGCCGGCGCCTTCGCCGACCGCATGAAGTTCACCAGCCTGCTGCTGTTCCTGTCGCTGTGGTCGCTGCTGGTCTATGCGCCCGTGGCGCACTGGGTATGGCATCCGAATGGCTGGCTGTTCGCGCTGGGCGCTGCCGACTTCGCCGGCGGCACGGTGGTGCACATCAACGCCGGCATCGCGGGCCTGGTGTGCGCCATCATGCTGGGCAAGCGGCTGGGCTACGGCACCGACAACATGGCGCCCCACAACCTGGCGTTCGCCGTGATCGGCGCCGGCCTGCTGTGGGTGGGCTGGTTCGGCTTCAATGCCGGGTCGGCTGGTGCTGCCGGCGGCCGTGCCGGCATGGCGATGCTGGTGACGCAGCTTGGCGCCGCGGCGGCAACGCTGGGCTGGCTGGTGGCCGAGTGGATCGCCAAGGGCAAGCCCAGCGTGCTGGGCGCAATCTCGGGCGCCGTTGCCGGCCTGGTCGCGATCACGCCAGCCAGCGGCTTCGTGCTGCCGGTGCCGGCGCTGATCATCGGCGCGGTCGCCGGCGTGGTCTGCTTCTGGGCCTCGACCAGCCTGAAGCACATGCTGAAGTATGACGACAGCCTGGACGCCTTCGGCGTGCATGGCGTCGGCGGCATCGTCGGCGCCCTGCTGACCGGCTGGTTCGCCTACGGCGCGCTCAGCGCCACGCCGTCGGCGCCCGAGGGCGTGGTGGGCGGCATGGAGCTGTTCATCAAGCAATGCATCGCGGTCGGCGCCACCGTGGTGTTCAGCGCGGTCATGACCGCCGTGATCCTGGGCGTGGTCAAGGTCGTCACCGGCGGGCTCAAGGTGTCGGACGAGGAGGAGCGCGAGGGGCTCGACGTGGTGCTGCACGGCGAACGCCTGGGCTGAGCCGCGATCCGTATCTGGCAAGGGGCGGGGCCGAGGGGTCCCGCCCCTTTGTCATGTTTTTTAGCTGGTTTTGCGCTATAGCTGAGTCGCGACCTTAGAATTCTCGCGGCAAGGGTCTGACCATGGCCGGATTCAGCGACGGCTCCACCACCATAAGGCGCATCGTGCCCGTGGGTTTCGGCGCCGCCGTGTCGCGCCGCACCGGCGAACTGGCGGGCCTCGGCCTGTCGCTGGCCGGCCTTGCCATGCTGGTGGCCCTGGCCGGCTACGTGCCGTCGGATCCGTCGCTCAACACCGCCGCAGGCAGCCTAGTGCGCAACCCGGCGGGGCCGGCGGGGGCGATCTTCGCCGATACCATGCTGCAGGGTTTTGGCCTGGCCGCCGGGCTGACGCCGCTGGCCCTGCTGGCCTGGGCCTGGCGGCTGGTGTCGCATCGCGGCGTCTCCGCGGTGCCGTGGCGGGTGCTGGCGCTGCTGGCCGGCACGCCGGCGCTGGCCGCGGCACTGGCACCGCTGCCCGCGCCGGGGCTGGCGCACCTGGCCGCCGGGCTGGGCGGCGCCGGCGGGGCCGCGCTGTGGACGCTCGCCGCCGGCCTGGGTGATGCCTGGTTCGGCGCGTCCGGCCCCGGCATCGCCTGGGGTGGGTTGTCGCTGGCCGCGGCCGGCCTGGGCTTCCTGGGCATGGGCCTGTCCGTGGGCGAGTGGCGGGGCGCTGCCCGCGGCACCCTGCTGGGCGCCAACCGCGGTGCCCGCGGCGCGATCGAGGCGGGCGGCTACGTGTCCGACCTGCTGGCCCGGCTTCGCGCGCGGAGCCCCGTGGGACCATCCTCGCCCGTGCCGTCGCCGGTCGAGCCTGAAGCCTCGGCGTGGGACCCACCGGCCGCCGCGCCCAAGGCACCGCCCATCGCGCGCGCAAAACCCCGCCCGGCCGCGCCGCAGCAGGCCGAGCTTGGCCTGGGCGGCGACTGGGAATTTCCGTCGCTGTCGCTGCTGACCACGCCGCCCGCGCGCCACGGCACCACCAGCATGAGCCAGGAGGCGCTGGAGCAGAACGCGCGCCTGCTGGAGACGGTGCTGGAGGATTTCGGCGTGCGCGGCCAGATTTCCCAGATCCGGCCCGGCCCGGTGGTGACGCTGTACGAACTGGAACCGGCGCCGGGCACCAAGTCCTCGCGCGTGATCGGCCTGGCCGACGACATCGCGCGCAGCATGGCGGCCGTGTCGGTGCGCGTGGCCACCGTGCCGGGCCGCACCGTGATCGGCATCGAGCTGCCCAATGCCAGGCGCGAAACCGTCTATCTTGCCGAGATGCTGCGCGACGACGCCCACGCCCGCGCGCAAGGCCGGCTCAACCTGGCCTTGGGCAAGGATATCGGCGGCGGGCCGATCGTGGTCGATCTCGCGCGCATGCCGCACCTGCTGATTGCCGGCACGACCGGCAGCGGCAAGTCGGTGGCGATCAACACCATGATCCTTTCCCTGCTGTGGCGCCTGACCCCCGACGAGTGCCGCATGATCATGATCGACCCGAAGATGCTGGAATTGTCGGTGTACGACGGCATCCCGCATCTGCTGACGCCCGTCGTCACCGAACCCGGCAAGGCGGTGGTGGCGCTGAAATGGGCGGTGAAGGAGATGGAACGCCGCTATCGCGGCATGAGCCAGCTGGGGGTGCGCAACATTTCCGGCTACAACGCGCGGGTCAAGGAAGCGCGCGACAAGGGCGAGGTGCTGACCCGCCGCGTGCAAACGGGCTTCGACCCCGATACCGCCAAGCCCGTGTTCGAGGACCAGCCGCTGGCGCTGGAACCGCTGCCCTTCATCGTGGTGGTGGTGGACGAGATGGCCGACCTGATGCTGGTCGCCGGCAAGGAGATCGAGGCCGCGGTGCAAAGGCTGGCCCAGATGGCGCGTGCCGCCGGCATCCACATCATCATGGCGACGCAACGCCCTTCGGTCGATGTGATCACCGGCACCATCAAGGCCAACTTCCCGACGCGGGTGTCCTTCCAGGTCACCAGCAAGATCGACAGCCGCACCATCCTGGGCGAGCAGGGGGCCGAGCAACTGCTGGGCCAGGGCGACATGCTGTACATGGCCGGCGGCGGGCGCATCAGCCGCGTGCACGGCCCCTTCGTGTCCGACCAGGAGGTCGAGGCGGTGGTGGCGCATCTGCGCGCGCAGGGCGCGCCCGACTACCTGGACGACGTGACCGAGGACGAGGACGAAGCCGCCCCCTTCGACATGATCCCGGGCCTTACGGGGGGCAACACCGATGGCGAGAAGGCGCTGTACGACCAGGCGGTGGCGATCGTGGTGCGCGACGGCAAGGCCAGCACCAGCTACATCCAGCGCCAGCTCAGCATCGGCTACCAGCGGGCGGCGCGGCTGATCGACGAGATGGAGAAGGAAGGCGTGATCTCGCAGGCCAACCACGTCGGCAAGCGGGAGATACTGGCAAGGCGCGGCGGGGAGTAGCGGGGCCGCCTGTCGCCAGGCAGCCCCGCTTTACCGTCAGAAGATGAAGTCGCTCGAAATCAGGCCAGGCGCGTCGGTGAGCTTGATGGTGAAGTCGGCCACCGCGTCGCCGTTGATGTCGCCGGTCAGCAGCGTCTCGAAGCCGTTGCTGCTGTAGTGCAGTTGCCCGGCCTGGCCGGTGAAGGCACCAGTGCCGATGAAGCTGAAGTCCTGGTGGCCGGCCAGGTTGGCGTTGCCGTCCACGCCGCTCATCCGGATCTTGTCGCCTTCCGAACGGCGGAAGTCGACGATGGTATCGACGTCGCCCAGCACGGTGTTGTCGAACACGAAGGTGTCGGCCTCGGTGCCGCCGGTCAGCTTGTCGTTGCCGTCGCCGCCGCTCAGGCGGTCCTTGCCCGACCCGCCCAGCAGCGTGTCGTTGCCCGCATCGCCGTACAGCTGGTCGTCGTTGGCATCGCCCATCAGGTAGTCGTGGCCGTCGCCGCCGAACAGGTTGTCGTCGCCGCCGCCACCGCTGGCGAAGTCGTCGCCGCCGTTCATGGTGAGGTGGTTGTTGAAGCCGTTGCCCTGCACCATGTCGCGGAAGGCCGAGCCCTGGAAGTTCTCGAAGTCGGCCAGCAGGTGGTCGCCCTCGGCGTCGCCGCCGGCGGCATCGCCGCCGCGCAGGTCCACGACCACGCCGGCCGAGGAATTGACGTAGCTGACCGTGTCAATGTCGGCCCCGCCCGACATGTAGTCATCGCCCGCGCCGCCCACGATCACGTCGTTGCCCGCGCCGCCGAAGATCGCGTCGCCGCCGGCGCCACCTTCCAGCCGGTTGTGGCCGGCATTGCCGACCAGGCTGTCGCTGTACTGCGTGCCGATCAGGTTCTCGACGTCGGCGGTGATGAAATCTCCCGCAGCACCGGAAAAGGTCAGCCTGCCGATCTCGACATTGATCCCGTCCTGGGTGGCCGAGAAGTGACCGGCGTAGCTGACCGTGTCGATGCCGCTGCCGCCGCTCATGTAGTCAGCGCCATTGCCGCCTTCGATCCAGTCGTTGCCCGCGCCGCCTTCGATCCGGTCGTCGCCGTCGCCGCCCAGCAGCGTGTCGTTGCCGCCATTGCCGTACAGGTTGTTGGCGCCCGCATCGCCCAGCAGCACGTCGTTGTATTCCGACGCCCAGATGAGCTCGATGTCGCTGGCCACGAAATCGCCCTGGGCGGTGCCGCCCGAGGCATAGCCGCCGACCGTCACGACGATGCCCGCCGTGCTGTCGCTGTAGTCCACGCCGTCGAAGCCGGCGCCGCCGAAGATCGTGTCGGCGCCGGCGCCGCCCATGATCCAGTCATTGCCCGCGCCGCCGAGGATCGTATCGTCGCCGCCATAGGCGTAGATGGTGTCACCTGCGGCCGTGGCTTGGATCACGTCGCGCAGGTTGGTTCCGTAGCGAAACATTGTCGTTTGTCCGTCTTGAACAGGGGAAACGCGCCGCGCCCTTCTTCCTGAAGGGCGCTGGTCGCGGTGCATCGCGTGATGCCCGCCACGTATGTGCGATGTCACGACTGCGGGCTGTGCCCAAGGAGACAGCCGAGCGCGGGTGCCGACCATGCGCTACGCGCGCGCCGCGGCCTTGAACGCGGGCAGACCCGCTCCCACCTGCCCGGTGCCAGGCTGTCCGGGTCCCTCTGGCGCGCCCCCAGGCGCGCGATGTCGGCGCAGGGCGTGACATCAACCCGACGCTGCCGCGTCAAGCCTGGGACCCGCGCCGTGACCGAATTTCTCACCGCCGACTTCCTCGGCAAAGCCGCCTGGATGTGGCTTGCCTTCGTCGCCATCGTCATCGTGCTGCTGGTGCTGGACCTGGGCGTGCTGCACCGCAAGGCCAAGGAGATCGAGGTGCGCGAAAGCGTGCTGCTGTCGATCTTCTACATCGGCCTGGGGCTGGCCTTCGGCGGCTGGGTGTGGTGGTACCTGGGGCCGCAATCCGGCATCGAGTATCTCACCGGCTTTGCCGTCGAAAAGACGCTGGCGATGGACAACGTGTTCGTCATCGCCATGATCTTCGGCTTCTTCGCCATCCCGCGGCTGTACCAGCACCGCGTGCTGTTCTGGGGCATCCTTGGCGTGATCGTGCTGCGCGCGATCATGATCGGCCTGGGCGCGCCGCTGGTCGAGAATTTCAGCTGGGTGCTGTACGTCTTCGCGGTGTTCCTGATCGCCACCGGCATCAAGATGATCATCTTTGCCGACCGCGAACCCGACATGGCCAACAACCCGGCGCTGCGCTTCATGAAGCACCGCTTCAACGTGACCGAGCAGCTGCACGGCGAGCGCTTCTTCGTGAAGCTGCCGCACCCGAAGACCGGGCGGCTTGCCACCTTCATGACGCCGCTGTTCCTGGCGCTGGTGCTGATCGAGATCGCCGACGTGATCTTCGCGGTGGACAGCGTGCCGGCGATCTTCCTGATCACCACGGACCCGTTCATCGTCTACACCAGCAACATCTTCGCCATCCTTGGCCTGCGCGCGCTCTACTTCGCGCTGGCGGCCATGGTGGCGCGGTTCAAGTACCTGAAATACGCGCTGTCGGTCCTGCTGATCTTCATCGGCTCGAAGATCTTCATCGCCGATGCGCTGGGGCTGGAGAAGTTCCCGCCCACCCTGTCGCTGGGCATCACCGCCGCCATCCTGGTCGTCGGCATCGCCTGGTCGCTGTGGAAGACACGCGGCGCGGGGCAAGCTGCGGCGGCAGGGTAGCGGGCCAGGGCTCGGGCGCGCGGTTGCCACGGGCCCGCGCCCGCGCCAGCCTGCCGCCATGCACCTGAAGGACCGCTACCTGGAGGACTACGCCGAGGGCGACACGCAGACCTTCGGCCGCACCGAGGTCACCGCCGACGCCATCATCGCCTTCGCCAGCCAGTTCGACCCCCAGCCCTTTCACCTGACCGAGGAAGCCGGCCGAGCCACGCCCTATGGCGGGCTCATCGCGTCGGGCTGGCACACCGCCGGCATGACCATGCGCATGATGGTGGACCACATCGTGAGCCGCCACGGCCTGGGCAGCCCCGGCGTCGATGAGCTGCGCTGGCACCGCCCCGTGCGACCCGGCGACGTGCTGACCTGCCGCAGCACCGTGCTGTCGGTACGCCGCAGCCAGAGCAAGCCCGACCGCGGCATCGTGCGCCAGCAGATCGAGACGCTGAACCAGCATGGCGAGGTGGTGCTGAGCTGGATCGGCAACGGCATGGTGCGAGCCCGCCATGCCCACGCTGCTTGACGCCTTCGTCCCCGCCATCGGCCTGATCCTGCTGGGCCAGCTGGCGCGCCGCATCGGCTGGCTTTCGCCATCCTTCTGGGCCGAGGCCGAGCGCCTGGTGTTCTACGCCTTCCTGCCGGCGCTGCTGCTGGTGGCCACCGCCACGGCCGATCTGGCGCGGCTGCCGGTACTGGGGCTGCTGGGCGCGGTGCTGGTGGGGCTGCTGGCCGGCACCGCGGCGTCGCTGGCGCTGTGGCCCTGGCTGCGGCCCGATTTCCCGGCGCTCACCAGCGCGCTGCAGGGCGGCATCCGGTTCAACAACCTGGTCGGCTTCGCGCTGGCCGCACCGCTGTACGGCGCCGATGGCCTGGCGCTGGCGGCGGTGATGGTGGGGCTGATGGTGCCGCCCATCAACTTCGTCTGCGTCGCGGTATTTGCCGCGGGCCGCCTGGGGTCGCGGCGCACCGGCGTGCTGGGCTTCGTGGGCCAGCTGGCGCGCAACCCGCTGATCCTGAGCTGCGTCGGCGGCCTGGCGCTCAACGTGGCGGGCATCGGCCTGCCGGCGGGGATCGGGCCGATCCTGCGGGCGCTGGGCCAGGGCGCGGTGGCGCTGGGGCTGATGGCAGTGGGGGCGGCGCTGACGCTGGGGGCGCTGACGGCGCGGCCGCTGCTGCAGGGGGCGGCGATCGTGATCAAGCTGCTGCTGGTGCCGGCCGTGGTGTGGCTGGGCGGGCGCGCCCTGGGCCTGTCCGGCGCGCCGCTGGCGGTCGCCGTGCTGTTCATGGGCCTGCCGACGGCCAGCAGCTCCTACATCATGGCGCGGCAGATGGGTGGCGACACGCCGCTGATGGCGGCGATCACCACCACGCAGCACCTGGCGGCGGTGTTGACTCTGCCGCTGTGGCTGGTGCTGCTGCGCTGACATGCCCCCCGAATTTCCAATCATCGACGTCGGCCGCGCCGCCGCCAGCGAGTCGTTCCGGCACCTGCCCGACCACACGCGCGCGCTGTGTGAAGCGGCCCTTGGCGACATCCCGGGTCTTGCGCTGGCGGCACCGCTGATGAACGCCGTGTCGCGCCGCTGGCTGGAGAAATCCGCCAACCCGTATCTTGCCGAACTGCGCGCGGTGGATGCCGCGCTGGGCCGGCGGGCGGCCTTCGCGCTCAACATGATCTATGCCTGGGCGTGCTCGACCGGCGCGGGGCCGGACGCCGGGGGCGGCGCCCGCCTGGTGCGGGTGCTGGACTGGGGGCTCACTTCGATCGGGCGGTTCAGCGTGGTACAGCGGCACGCAAGCGATCACGGTGCATTCCTGTCGGTCGGCTGGCCCGGCTATGCCGGCGTGCTGACCGGCCTGGCGCCGGGCCGGTTCGCCGCCGCGATCAACGTGACGCCGGTGTCGAGCGCCCTTCCCGGCGCCTGGTTCCACAAGCTGGCGGGGCATCTGGGGCGTGACTTTTTCTCCGGCCCGTCGCTGCCAGCCGAGCACCTGCTGCGCCAGGTGTTCGAAACCGAGCCGGATTTCGATGCCGCGGTGGCGCGGCTGATGCGGCCCTCGCAGCTGACCCGCCCCGCGATCTTCACGCTGTGCGGCACCACGCCGGGCCAGGCCTGCATCATCGAGGCACGGCAGCACCGCCGCCGCCTGCACCGCGCCGGCGCCGACGGCATCGTCGCCACCGCGAATGACTGGCAGACGCACGAAGGCGAATGGACGGGCGTGCCGCCCACCTATGCCGGGTCCGGCCTGTCGCCGGCCGAGGAGAATGCGCGCCGGCGCGCGCAGGTGGCGGCCCTGCTCGGGCTGCCGCGCCGGCCCGGCTTTGCCGACCTGGCCGCGCCCATCCTGAACAGCCACACCGTGCACATGGTGGTCGCCAATCCCGCGCGTGGCACGCTCAGCGCGCAGGCGATCGGCACGATGGCTGATGGCACGCAGGGCGTGGTGCTGGAGAGCGTGCTGGGCGGCGCTTAGGGCGAGGGGGGCGGCGGGGGGCAAGGGCAAGGGCCCTCACCCTGTCCCTCTCCCATTGCATGGGAGAGGGAACCGCGGCCCGGGCACCTGACGCGGTTGGCACTTGGTCGGGTGCGTCTTCAGCGCCCCCTCTCCCATGCAATGGGAGAGGGACAGGGTGAGGGCTGTGCCCCCCTACCCGCGCCGCACCGCCTGCGGCAGGAACGCGCCGTTGTAGTACGGCACCACCGAAAGCGGCTTGCGCGCGGCGTAGATGTAGGCGGGGTGGTAGATCATGTGGATGATCGCCTCCTCGCCGATCGCCACGTCCGCGGCCTGGGCCAGCAGGGCGTTGCGGCGCTCGTCGTCCATCACGCCCAGAGCCTCGGTGACATGCGCGTCGGCGCGCGGGCTGGAATGGCGCGTGCGGTTCGCCGTGCCCAGGCCGCGGTCGCGATCGAAGGTGTGCACCAGCGCGCGGTAGGAATAGCTGATGTTGTCGGCGCCGTACTGCGCCGCCATCAGGCTGAACGCCTGGCGCGCCGCCTGCGGGAAGAACGCCGCGTTGGGCAGCGTGGCGACCTCGGTGCGGATGCCGATGCGGCTCCAGAACTGCGCGATCGCCTGCGCCACCTTCTCGTCGTTCGGGTAGCGGTCGTTGGTGGCGTGCAGCGTGACCTGGAAGCCGTTCGGGTAGCCGGCCTGGGCCAGCAGCGCCTTCGCCCGTTCAGGATCGAACGGCGTGACGCCCAGCGCGTTCGACGTGCCCGGCGTGCCAGTGGGCAGCAGGTTGGCTGCCACCGTGGCCGCCCCCTCCATCACCCGATCGACGATGGCCGCGCGGTTGATCGCCAGCGACAGCGCCTGGCGCACCCGCGCGTCCTTCAGCGGGTTCCTCGCCATGGGCTGGCCATTCGCATCGCGGATATGCGGGGTTACGTCGCGGTCGGAGTCCATGGCCAGGTACATCACCCGCATGCCGGCGATCTGCGACACGTCCATCGCCGGATCGCGGCGCAGGCGCGCGATGTCCTGCACCGGCACCTCGTCGATCGCCTGCACGTCGCCGGCCAGCAGGGCGGCCACGCGGCTGGCATCGGACGGGATCACGCGGAACTGCGCGGCGGCGAAGGCAGGGGCCGGGCCGTACCAGTGCGGATTGCGCTGCACGGCCACGAACTCGCCGAAGCGGTAGTCGGCCAGCACATAGGGGCCGCTGAACAGTTTGGCCTTCTGCGCGTTGAAGTCGGCGGGCCGAAAATCCTCGCCCAGCGCCTTCGCCACCACCGCGATCTCGGTCATGTCCTCGACCATGAACGGATAGGGCTTTTCGGTGTGCAGATGCAGGGTGCGCGCGTCCGTGACCTCGACCCGCGTGATCGCGCGCACAAAAATGTGGTAGGCGCCGGCCGAGCCTTCTATGCGCGGCACCCGCCACAGCGAATAGGCGACGTCGGCGGCGGTGACGGGGCTGCCGTCGCTGAACTTCGCATCGGCCCGCAGGCGGAATTCCCAGACCGTGCCGTCGCCGATCGTGCGCCAGCTTTCGGCGATGCCGGGCATGGGCTTGCCGTCGGGTGACATGTCCACCAGCCGGGCATGCATCGCGCGCAGGATCGCCTGTTCGCCAGCCAGGCGGAAATGCGGGTCCATGCTGGTGGGGCTGAGCTTTATGCCGGCGCGCAGCGTGGCGGTGTCGGGCTGGGCGATGGCACGTCGCACGCCTGCGCCCAGCAGCGTGGCGGCCGCAAGGCCGCCCAGGAATTCCGCGCGCTTCATGCTTGTGCCTTTCCCCTGCATCGGACGTTGCCCGATCTTCGACGCGCCGGGCATGGCGGCGCAAGCGTGGCATCCGGCGTCTGGCACGGCATTCGCTTTGTCCCAGCGTCATGCTGTCGCCCGCCCAAGCCGCGCAGTGGCGCACAACCCAGGATGCCGGCCCGGCGCCGGCCGCCGAACCCGCGCGCGCGCCGGCCACGCGGGCCTCGGCCCTGCCCCCGGTCAGCGACGACCAGCACGTGCCGATCGTGGGCGAAACCAGCTTCGCCGAGTTCCTGTCGGCGCTGAACCCGCTGCAACACCTGCCGGTGGTCGGCACGATCTACCGGGCCGTCACAGGCGACAGCGTGCAGCCGGCCTACCGGGTGCTGGGCGGCCTGCTGCTGGGCGGCCCGATCGGCGCGGTCACCAGCGCGGTCGGCGCCGCGGTCGAGGCGCTGTGGCAGGACCGCGGCGCAAGCGAGACCGCCCCCGTGCCAAACACGGCCGTAGCCGCGGTGCCCGCCCTGTCCACCCGGCCCGATCCGGGCGCATTGGCTTCGATGGCGCGGCCGGAATCGCCGCCCGTGCCGGCCCGGGCCGATGCTTCCGCGACGCGGGCGGCCGACGCCGAGGATCGGCTGCGCCGGCTGCGCGCCGCCACCACCAGCTACGCGCGCGACGTGCAGGCGCCGCTGCTGGCGCTGGCGCAATCGCGGGGCCTGGCCGAAACGCCGACCGCCGGGCGACCTGGACCTTAGTGGGGGACTGCAGTGATTAACGGCGGGCGTCACACGGGCTTGCGTTGACGAAGCGCCGATCACTCCCCATCGTCCACGCCATGCGCCGCCTGCTGTTGTGTGCCTGCCTGTCGCTGCCGGCCCTGCTGCTGCCGGGGCTGCCGCCGCATGGACCGGCGGTGGCCCAGGATACCGGGCCGGGGCAGGGCGGCGCGTCGTTCCAGGTGCTGAACCGCACCGGCAGCGTGGCCACGGCACTGCACGCGGTGCGCAGCGGCAACACCAGCTGGGGCCGCAACCTGATCGAAGGCCGCGGCATGCGCCCCGGCCAGGCGGCCACCGTGACCGCGCGCCCCGATGCCGGCTGCGTGTTCGATGTGCGGCTGGTGCTGATCGACCGCCCGGCCGCCGAGCGGCGCGGCGTGGATATCTGCCGCGACCAGCGGCTGGAGTTTACCCAGGCCGACCTGACCGGGCCCGAGGCGCAGCCTGGCGTGGCCGGCAAGCCAACGCCGGGTCCCACGGCCGCCCTGCCCGGCCCCGATGCCGGCGGCAAGCCGCCGCCCGGCGCGGGGATCGAACCGATTCCGGGCGTGGCCGCGCTGCCGCAACCGGGCCGGCCGCAGCCGCCGCAGGGCGGGCCGGCGCCCGGACCTGGCGGGCCGCGCAACGTGAGTTCCGGCACCGGCTTCATCGTCGGTGAAGGGCGCGCGCTGACCAACAACCACGTGATCGACGAATGCAGCCGCGTGATCGCGCGCAACAGCGCAGGCCGCGACATGCCCGCCACCATCACCGCCCGCGATGCGCAGCTGGACCTCGCTTTGCTGACCCTGCCGCGCGATGCCGGCCCGGTGCTGGCTTTCCGCGACCCGCCCACCATGCGCCGTGGCGAGGAAGTGGTGACCTATGGCTTTCCGCTGTCCGGGCTGCTGTCGTCCGGCCCGACCCTGACCCGTGGCGACATCAGCGCGCTGGCGGGGCTGCGCGACAACACCGCGCATTACCAGATCAGCGCGCCGGTGCAGCCGGGGAATTCCGGCGGGCCGCTGCTGGACCGCGCCGGCAACGTCGCCGGCGTGGTGGTCAGCAAGCTGAACGCCCAGCGCGTGGCGCAGCAAACGGGCGACCTGCCGCAGAACGTGAATTTCGCGATCCGCGGCGAACGCGCCATCGCGTTCCTGCGCAACAACGGCGTGACGCCGCGGCTTGCCGCCAGCGGCACCGAGCGCTCGGCCGCCGAGGTGGGCGACATCGCCCACCCCAGCACGCTGTTCCTGCGCTGCCAGCGGTAGCCGGCGGCTACCAGAGGTGATCCGAGCCCAATCGTTGGAGCACCGGAGGGTAGAGTTTCCGGGCCCTCGTCACGGCGGCGGGCTGGTTGCGCCATCGTGGTTCTGCAACGAGATCGGCGACTTATGCCCGATCGCCCCATGCGGGCGTTCCTCGTTGTAGTATCTGCGCCAAGCCTCCA